>Ga0307417_10000109_pt1 | contig 33686 bp, 34 predicted proteins | sample SalMarWE160210MG_2_FD_202514 | JGI IMG/M metagenome (GOLD analysis project Ga0307417, IMG submission 202514) | Salt marsh sediment microbial communities from the Plum Island Ecosystem LTER, Massachusetts, United States - WE1602-10 | ecosystem: Environmental > Aquatic > Marine > Intertidal zone... | reverse complement strand
ATCGCCGGCCTTCATCTGGTGTGGGCAGTGGTCTCCGGATTGGGCATGCTGGCCCTGCTAGGCTTCCGTCCGTTGATTGGCAGCGGACGTTCGCTGGCTGGGGCGATCGCCATGATGGGTTTGGTGGCGGTCATGGGCGCCCTGGGATTGGGGGCCTCGGTGGTGGCGGCCGTGCCGACCGCCACACCCACGCCGACCATGACGCCCACGCCCAGCCGCACCCCGACGCCGACGCAGACCACCACCGCCACCGCCACGGCGACATCCACCGCCACGGCCACGGCGACGGCGACGGCGACGGCCACCGCCACCCCGACCCCACCTACGGCGCTCATCCAGGGTACGGGCGGCGTGGGAGTCTTCTTCCGCCGATCACCGGGCGGTGACCCCGTAGGGGGACTTCTGGACGGCGCGCAGGTGGAGATCCTGTCAGGCCCCGTCGATTACAACGGGGACCTGTGGTGGCAAATTCGCACCGCAGACGGAAAAGTTGGATGGATCCTGGCCGGCTACATCGGGCAAGTCGGCGGGACACCAACCCTGGCTGCGACGCTGGCGGCAACGCGGTCACAAGCGCCTCCCACCTCCACGGCCAGCGGGGGTTGACGATAAGCGCTGGTCGCTGAGCGCAGGGCTGACGGGTTCTATCATCCAACCATCCTCGAAGAATAAGTGCTCTGGGTTGTGGTCTCCGGCCGCCTCCTGTTGTGAGTCGAATCGTGCGGTTGGTCAGAAAGCACTCTCGGTGGCCCGCGACTAAGGGCAGCGGCCCTCGCGTGTCGGGTGATTTTGGGGAGTCTGGGGGACATGAGGGCAGTGCCCAGCGCCCCCTTTGAAAGGGGCTTGCATGGGTGGATGATGAGCAGCGCTGAGAACTTAGCGTAAAGGAAGAGGCTGTCCCATCAGGGACAGCCTCTTGGGTGTCTGCAACTCTCTGATGGTCGGCGCGTGAGCTATCCCTTGACCGAACCAGCCAACATCCCGCGGACGAAGAAGCGCTGCAGTCCGAAGAATACCAGCATGGGGACGATGAACGACAGGAAGGCCGCGCCGGTGAGGATATGCCAGTTGCCGCCCCGCGGATCGATCAGGTTGGTGATCTGGACCGTTAGCACCGGATGGCCGTTCAGGAAGATCTTGGCTACCAGGAAATCATTCCAAATCCAAAGGAACTGGAAAATCCAGAGCGAGGCGATGGCTGGGATGGATAGGGGGATCGCCAGTTTCCAGAAGGCCGTCCAGTGGTTGGCCCCATCGATGTAGACGGATTCAAACACTTCCTTGGGCAGCCCGCCCATGAAGTTGCGCATAAGGTAGATGGCATAGGGCAGTCCGAAGCCTGTGTGAAACAACCAGATGCCTAAGAAGGTATCCTGCAGCCCAATACTTGTGTACATACGCGCAATCGGCACCAGTGCAAGCTGGAGCGGGACGACCTGAAGCCCGACCAAGAGGGCAAACAGCCACTGTCGGCCCTTGAAGTCCATCCAGGCGAAGGCGTAGGCAGCAAACCCGGCGAACAAAATCGGAAGCAAAGCCGCCGGCACGGCCACCGCCACCGTGTTCAAGAAGGCCTGCCCCATGCCCTCGGGATTAAGCAGGTCCTTCCCGAAATTGCAGGTGAACTTAGCGAGCGTACTGCCCACGCCTTGCTGGCAGTCGCTCAAGTAGTCACCCGTTCCCTTGTAACCCACCAGAGCATCGGCGTAGTTCCGAAGGGTGAAATCTAGCCCGCCCGTCGGGGAGTGTTCACCGTCGAGGATTTGCATGTATTGGATCACTGGCGCCAGCACGACCTGGGCATCGCGCGCATTGTCAGGCAGGGGCGGGTCCTTCAAATGGGGGCCGCCGTTGACGTCTTTCTTGAGGAAGGCCAGCAGACTGGCCGAGCGTGCGAACTGCCCAACGATTTTGGGGTCAGAGAGATTCGCCTGGGGAATGGCGTCGCCGTTCGGCCCGTGGCAGGAGGCGCAATAGGTGGTGTATTCCTGCTTGCCGGCCGGAGTGCTCGGCAGAAAGACGGTCCACCAGCCGGTGGTGCGTACGGCCTCGCGGCTGCGGAAAGAGGTGATGAACACGCCGAACGTTGGGACGACCCACACCACCACCAGCACGACCAGCGCCAGGTGCACGGGCAGTTTGTTGAAGAAGCGGTTGAGGCGCGAGAAGGGCTTCATCGCATTGCCTCCTGCTCCTGAAAACGCTTTACGTTGAAGTACATGACCGGGATGGTGAGCACCAGCAGCAAGACGGCGATAGCGGTTGATCGGCCGACATTGGTCACGATCAGCTTGAACATGCGGTTGGCGATAACCTCGGTGCCGAAATTGCCACCGGTCATGACAAAGACGATGTCGAAAATCTTGAGCACGATGATAATCAAGGTGGTGGCGACGACGGTGATGGTAGGCAAGATCATCGGGATCATCACTTGCCAGAACAACTGCCATTCGTTGGCGCCATCCACCCGAGCGGCTTCGAGCACCTCACCCGGCAGGCCCTTCAACGCCGCCGACAAGATAGTCATGCTGAACCCGGCCCACAGCCAGATCCCGACCATCATGAGGGCAAAGTTGTTGATGGGCTGGCTGCTCATGAACGCCACGGGTTGGGCACCCACCCCGGTGATGGCCGCATTGAGAACGCCTATCTGAGCTTCGTTGGCTCCGGTCTGGATGGCGTACATGAAGCGCCAGATCACACCGGCACCGATGAACGAAATGGCCATCGGCATGAAGATCAGCGATTTGACCAGGCTCTCATAGGAGACTCGGTCTGCCAGAACGGCTACTAGCAGCCCAATGCCGACCGTGAAGGGCACCATGATCAGTAGCCAGAGCAGGTTGTTGCGCAAGGCGGTGGTCATTTCCGTGTTGGTCAGAGCGTAGCGGTAGTTCTCCAGAACACCCCAGCAGGGTTGTCCCTGGAGGCATTCGTTGGCAGCTGACCCGGTGCCGGAGTGGTCGGTCAGGCTCAATTGTGCGGTGTTGACCATGGGGTAAATGATAAAGATAGCAATGACAAGGAGAGCGGGCAGTACATAGAGCCAGGGGACGACGCGGCCCTGCTTCATGATCTGAGGGGTAGCCATGGGGTTCCTCCTGCGCGGTGACCAGCCGAGGGGGGAGAAACGAGGTGCCGGGGGCTTACCCCGGCACCTCGTTTTCAGGCGGCCCTATTGTGCGAGGGATTCCTTTTGGGCTGCCGCCACTGCGGCTAGTTCAGTCGAGATATCCCCGCCCTGAACCACGTCGACAATGGCCTTCCATTCCGCAGACGAGAATGGGTTGCCGAGTGCGTCGCCAAGGTCCGGCGTGAAGCCCTGGGCGTTGGCCAGCATGTCGGACTTCTTGGCGAGTTGTTCGTCGGGGTAGTTGCCCGCGGCGCCCGTGTTGGGGGACTCGTCGAAGCCGGCGGCGGCCCAGTTGGCACCGCCCTCGGTGCTGGTGATGTACTTCACGAACGCCATGGTTGCGGCAGAGCTACCAAAGGCGAACATGTAGTCGGCGCCACCCTGCATCCCCTGGGCGCCAGGAAACTGGAAGAAGTCGAAGTCGGTTCCGTACTGGAGATTGGGGAACTGCTTCACGATCTCGCCGCCGGCGAAGCCGGACTGCTTGACCATCATGGCTTCCGGCGGATCGGCAAACGGCTTGTAGATGGCATCGAGGAAGGCGGTGTTGACCGTGCCGGTGGCGCCGCCCACGGTGTACTTGGGATCCGATGCCCACTTCTGGTAGATCGCATAGGCATCCTGGACACCCTGATCGTCGTAGGCAACCGAACCGTCGATGATGCCGTTGACGAAGTCCGGTCCCTGTTGGGTGAGCAGCAGGTCCTGGATGAAGTCGGATCCGGTCCAGCCGGTGGCGTCGCCGCTCTCCATGCCCATCGACCACGGTACGTTGCCGTCGGCGACCATCTGCTCGACCAGCGTGTTGAGCTCAGCGAAAGTGGAGGGGACGCTGTAGCCGAAGGCGTCGAACTGCGCCGGGCTGTACCAGATGATGGTCTTGATGTCAGCCTTGGCGGGCAGGGTGAGCAGCTTGCCGTTCATCATGCCGGCCGTCGTCCAGAAGCTGGCGTAGTTGTCGGTGTGGGCGCCCAGGGCCGTCAGGTCCTGCATTTGGTCGCCGTACAGGTTGGTGACCGAGGTCGACGGCCAGAACAGCACGTCAGGCGGTGTGCTCTTGACGCGCGTGTCGAGGACGGCTGCGTCGCGGGTGGATTCGGCGTTGAGCGTAACGCCGCATGCGTCGAGGAACGGCTTGGCGATGGTGTTGAACTTTTCCTCTTCAGCACCCGACCACTGGTACATCACGCTCAGCGTGTCGCCGGAGCTCACGCCGGTGCAGTCGATTCCGCCCATCATGGCCGCTTCAGTGGCAGTGGGTTGCGCCATGGCTTCAGTGGGAGCGGCCGTCGGCTGCGGCGCTTGAGTCGCCGGTGCAGGCTGGGGCGTGGCGGCCGGCCCACAGGCCGTCACCATGAGCCCGAAGACCATCATCAGCGACACAACTGCAAACAACTTTCCTTTCATCTTCTCCTCCTAGGGATTGGATGGTGGAAGAACTGAGAACCTTAGCTTTGAAGTGGAATCAATGTGGTTTGAGGGGAGCCTCCTTTCAAATGCCATAACAACTGAGAATGCCCACGGGGAACAACATGTGGGCCTCGCCCTCGAAGAAGCTTAGATTGTGACAGAATTCAGAAATCAATCCGATGTGCCCTTCACTGGTGCGAAGCTAGGCCACAATTTCAGCCGGGGGCCGTCGGCTAATGGGCCGCGGAGGCTCGCGGGAAAATCAATCAGGCGGGTGCGAAGTCGCTGCAATTATCCGGAGGCTCTTAACGCAACCCAATAGGTGCTAAATCAGGTGCAAGACCAGGGGCGTTTTACTGGTATTCCTCAAGATTCTACCTGAAGCCCCTCTTGCGGCCGGCCGCCGGTCAAGGGCGAGGGGTAAATGAGCGCCGGCCGCCAGACGTGTTGTATCGCTGTGCTCTCGGTACGCATACCGCGAGTTGTGTCGGCTCACAACCGCGCGGTCATTGTATCGCTCGCAAACGAGGCGTGTCAAGCAGGTTGCGGGGAACCACCGCCCGCGTCTGTCGGGCGTTGGCCCCGATCTGGCAAGAGGATAGTATGCGTGGGGAAGGCGAACTCGACACCTTCGGATGCCAGCTTGCGATACAAGGCGATGTTGATCGTCTGTTGAATGTCCATGTAGAAGTTGTAGTCCGAGTTCAAAACGTAGTAGACCACCTCGAAATTGAGGGAAAAATCGCCGAATGCGCTGAAGTGCGCTCGGTCAAAGCGGGTTTGGTCCAGATCTTCGATGATCGCCTTCACCCAAGCGCCGATCTCGGACAGCGTGTCTGGGGAAGTGTCGTAGACCACGCCGAAGCCGAAGACCACTCGCCGTTCAAACATTCGCTTGTAGTTGCGCACGCGGCTGTTGAGAAGGTCGGAGTTTGAGAACACGATCTGCTCACCGGACAAGCTGCGTATGCGAGTGGTCTTTAGTCCGATGTTCTCAACTGTGCCCATGTAGTCGCCGACAATAATGAAATCGCCTAGGACAAAGGGCTGGTCGAGCACCATGGCCAGCGAGGCGAACAGATCGCCGAGGGTGCTCTGCAGGGCCAGCGCAACCGCCACGCCGCCGACGCCCAGGCTAGCAATCAGGGCCGTGACTTCGACACCGGCATTCTGCAGGATCAGCAGCAAGACAACCACCCAGAGGGCCACCCGGGCCACGTAACCGAGGGCGCTGACGGTGGTGGTCCCGGCCGCATCCTTCTCAGCCTTCTCCTGGTCGAGGCGCGTGCGAATGATGTAGTCCAGCAGGCCGACACCCCAGAAACCGGCCTGGAAGATGAGGACGAGCATGGCGGCAGTTCTGGCGGCCTGATCGGCGGCGCCAGGCAGGTCGAGCAGAATGGTCGAAACGTAGGCGGATTCCAGACTCAGAAACCACCATTTGGTTCGACGCATCAGGTCAACCAGCAAGTCGTCGAGCCCCGTTTTGGTCCGGTCCGCCAGCCGCTCGATGCGACGCTGGATGAGGCGCAGCATCAAGCGAAGGATGATGGCCAGGGCGATCGTCGCCAGAAGGGCCAGAGCCCACCGCTCCAGGGGATTGCCGTAGATCACCATGTTCAAGAACGTCATCTGTCTCTCCCGATCGTCCGAGGCGTTTGGCAAGTGTAGCAAAAGACGGGTCGGTTTTGGCTTATCCTACGGAACGTGAGATTCGGCAGGAGAGAGCAGCCTTAAGATGAACCCATTTTCGCCAGCCCATCGCCGCCTGCTGGTGTGGGCCGCAGTGGGGCTGGGGTCGGGATTGGCCTTGGCCTGGCTGGCCAGCACTCTGTTGCATCAACGCGGTGCGCAAGCCGGCGCCGAAGGTTTTGCCCTGGTCTCGGTGTTACCTCCGGATGGCGGCTCGGGCGCGTCAACCGGAAGCATCGATATGGTCTTCAACCGTCCGCCTGATCTCGAGAGCGTGAGGCAACACTGGGCGCTATCGCCGCCTGTACAAGGGACCTTCCAATCGGATGCGGGCCGCGTCCAGTTTTCGCCTGAGATTACGCTTCCCATCGGTCAACGCGTTACGGCCTCCTTGGAATCAGGGGTCGCCTCAGCCGACGGATCGATGAGGACGGTGGCGGGCACGACGTGGACGTTCGAGATACGATCGCCGAGAGCAGCCTTCCTCTCCCCGAGCAGGCCCCCACATCGGTTGCTGATGGCCTCGCCTCAGCCAGGCGGCGCCCCCCAGACCATGCTCCCAGCTGATCAAGAAGTGACCGAATTCAGCGTTTCGCCCGGCGGGGACCAATTGGCGCTGGTGAGGCCCAATGCTGTTGGCGGACGGGATGTGTGGACTTTGGATCTGAACCGTGCCGAGATTGTCCAGCGTACGCAGTGCGGCGGGGATGACTGCGTCGACCCCGCCTGGCTGCCGGACCGGGGGCATCTGGCCTACACGCAGGTCGGGGTGGACGGTTCCTCGACGGTGTGGGTGCTGCCGCTTGATGGAGGTGCGGCGGACCGGCTGCTGGACGACGCCCAGCTGCAGGCCAAGAGCCCGGTGTGGTCCCAGGATGGGGAGCGGGTGGCCTTCGCCGATCTGGGAGAAGGAACCATCCGCCTTCACGACTTCGCCACGGGTCACGATCTCAGCTTACACACCCTGAACGGGTTGGTGGGAAGCTGGTCGCCGGATGGGACCAGGTTGGTCGCCAGCGTGCTGGACATTTCCCAGGAGCCTCCGGTGGGGACTCTGTATGTCATCGAGGCAGCCACCGGCGAGGCCGTCCCTTTGGCGCTCGACAACCTGGAGGATGCCGGGAGCCCGGTTTGGTCACCGGTGGACGATTGGATCGCCGTCAGCGCCCGCAGGCCAGGGGCAGGATTGGCACGTGGGATCTGGATTGTTCACCCCGACGGGTCCGACGCAACGCCGGTGGCCGACCAGCCCGACCGCGCCTTCGGTGGGCCGGTGTGGGACGCGAGCGGGGTTGCGCTGCTGTTTCAGGGGGTCTCCGTGGAGTCGCTTGACGCGGCGCCCGATGTGTATCTCTGGCACGTGGGTGACCAGCTGCCCCAAGCCATCGCCCAAGATGCGTTTGCCCCGGCCTGGCTGCCCTGAAAGCCAGAGATCTTGACGGGGAGTGGCCCAGCCGTTAGACTTTCTATTGAAAATCTTTTTCAATATCGGGCCAACATGGACATTGCTGCAATCGAAGTTTTGGGGCTGCTCAGCCAGCTAGGTTATCGGTTAACCGCCCCGCGGCGGGCAGTGGTCAGCGTCCTGCAGGCGGCCGGGGCGTGGCTCACTCCCGAGGCCGTGCATGCGCGGGCGGCGAAAATCTACCCCAGGATCGGCCTGGTTACCGTATACCGCACGCTCGGCCTTCTGACGGAACTTGAACTCGCTCAACGGGTTCACTTGGAGGGGGGCTGCCATGGGTACGCTTTGGCCGAAGTCGGCCATGGGCACCACCTGGTTTGCCAGCGATGTCACCGGGTGGTGGCGTTTTCGGGTTGCGATATCGACGGCCTGGTGGAGAAGCTGGAAACCGAGACGGGTTTCAGGGTTGAGGACCATGTCCTGGAATTGGTGGGAGTTTGCCCACAATGCCAGGGCTGAACACGTTCCGCCGATTGATGGTGCCGCCGGCCCTGGCGGGATGGGTCATGCTTGGGGCGATGGCGGCCGGGTGCGTTGGCCAAAACCGCGGCGCCTTGCCCGGTCTGACGGCCCAACCCGCCGCCCAACTGGCGCCCGCCGATCTCGGATCAGGGCGCAAGCTCCGTGTGGTGGCCACCACCGGCCTCCTGGCCGAGCCAGCGGCGGCCGTCGGAGGGGGCATGATCGACCTGACGGTGCTCGTTCCGAGTGGGGCGGACCCCCATGATTACGAGCTGGCGCCTCAGGATGTTGTCCGGCTGAATGAGGCTGACGTGATCTTGATGAGCGGCCTGGGCTATGAAGTCTTCCTGGCCAAAGTTCTGGGCGGCGGGCAGGATCATCCGCCGGTGGTGGCGCTTTCGGACGGTGTTGCCGCACTGTCGATCGCCGATGAACTCGCTGCCCGGCCGGCCGCCGGCAACGCAGTTCCCCCCGGAGAGGTCGATCCCCATGTTTGGTTCGACCCGAAGAACGTGATGCTCTGGACCAACCACGCGGGTCAGGCCTTCTCGGCGCTCGACCCGGCGCATGCCGAGGCCTACCAGGCCAACGCCTCCGCCTATATTCAGAAGATCGAACAGGTCGACGCGTGGGCCGCTGAGCAGATCGCCGCCCTGCCCGAATCACAACGCAAGCTTGTCGCCGACCACGAGGTCCTGGGTTACCTTGCCCGGCGCTACGGATTCACGGTGGTGGGTGCCATCAATCCTAAGACCAACGACCTGGCAGCGCCTTCGGCGCAGGAGCTGGCCGCCTTGGAAGCCACCCTGAAACGCGAGGCGGTGCGGGCCATCTTCGTCGGCACCTACGACAACCACAGCCTGGCCGACCAGGTGGGCAGTGATACCGGAATCCCCGTCGTGCCCATCTACCTGGAAAGCCTGAGTCCACCCGGCGGCCCGGCCCAGTCTTATCTGGATTTCATGCGATTCGATGTTCAGGCGATTGTGGAGGCACTGAAGTGAAAGAAACCAGCGCGGCCAAGAAACCGAGCGGCCTGGAGCAGGTGATCGGGCACCCCCCGCCGCACGTAGCCGATGCCGCTCCGGTCCAAGTGTCAAACCTGACGGTTCGTTTCGACGGCACCACGGCGCTGGAGGACGTGAGCTTCACCATCGATGTGCCGCAGAAGGTAGCCGTGGTGGGCCCCAACGGTGCCGGTAAGACCACGCTCTTGAAAGTGATCGCCGGCATCTATCCGCCGACGGCAGGCCTTGTCCGCGTCTATGGCTATGGCCCGGTAAGCCACATCTGTATCGCCTACGTCCCACAGCGAACCCAGGTGGATTGGCGCTTTCCGGTGAGCGTGGCCGACGTGGTCATGATGGGCCGGGTGAAAAAGGTAGGCCCTTTCCGCTGGCCTAGAAAGCAGGATTGGGCCATCGTGGACCAGGCGTTGGAGCGGGTGGGCATGAGCGATTTGCGGCAGCGGCATATCGGGGCCCTTTCGGGCGGCCAACAGCAGCGAGTGTTCCTGGCGCGTGCTCTGGCGCAGGAGGCCGAGATCGTCATGCTGGATGAGCCTTTGACCGGATTGGACGCCCCGACCCAGCAGGTTATTCTGTCCCTGCTGGACGGCCTAATGAGAGATGGCGTGCCCTCGTTGGTGGCGACCCACGATCTCGGCCTGGCGTCCGAGCACTTTGAGCGGGCCCTGTTGCTCAACCATCGCCTGATTTCAGAAGGACGGCCGGACCATGTCTTCACGCCCGAGAACCTGCAAGAGGCCTATCAGGGGAGCTTGCATGTGGTCTCTGGGGGACCCGGATCGATGGTGTTGGCCGACACCCATTGTGAGGGTGAGGAGACTCAGGCATGATCCTGCTCCAGGCATTGCTCGAGCCCTTTTCGCATGCCTTCATGGTCCGTGCCTTGGCGGCGGCGCTCATGGTTGGGATTGTGTGCCCCATCCTGGGCACGTACATTGTGCTGCGGGGCATGGCCTTCTTCGGCGACGCCCTGGCCCACATCGTGCTGCCCGGCGTGGTCCTGGCATTCTTGCTAGGCTGGCCGGTGGCGCTGGGTGCGCTGGTGGCCGGGATCTCGGCAGCGCTGGTCATTGGGCGGCTCAGCCAGAGGGGCCGATTGGCGGAGGACACGGCCATCGGTGTGGTCTTCGCCGGTGCGTTCGCCTTGGGCGTGGCCATGCTCTCGGCACGCGGGAGCTACGCCGTGGACTTGACCCACATCCTGTTCGGAGACCTGCTTGGGGTTGGCCCAGACGATCTGATCCTGATCGCCGGGCTGGGGCTGGTGGTGCTGCTGACGATCGCGGCGTTCTATAAAGAATTCATGGTCATCTCGTTCGATCCTCTTCTGGCATCCACGCTGAGGCTGCCCGTGGTCTGGCTGCGCAATCTCATGCTTGTGCTGTTGGCGGTGGTGATTGTGGTGTCGCTGCAAGCGGTGGGCGTGGCGCTGGTCCTGGCGATGCTGGTCACACCGGCCGCCACGGCCACCTTGATGACTCGCCGGCTGATCTGGGTGATGATCCTTGCTGCTCTGATCGGGGCCCTGTCATCGCTGGCCGGAGTTTACCTGTCCTACTACCTCAACCTGGCCTCCGGTCCAGCGATCGTGCTGGCAGCCACGGCCGTGTTTGGGGTGGTGTACGCCGTCGTCGGGCGCAAAGACCATGCCTCCGGCATGGTGCTCCGTTCCCCGGCCAGCGACGTGTAGTTTTGCCTAGCGAGCGATCTGTCGTTCAGGTGAGTGTGTAGGCGGGTACCTTGGCCGGCGAAGGATCACCCGTGGTCTTGATCACCTCGAAGTTTGATTTCCCCACCGACACGTTGACCGTGTGGCTGCCGCCGTCCTCCGTCTCTTCAAACCGCACCTGCCATCGATCGGGTGCGGTGGCCGTGGCCGACACGAGCCGGAACGCATCCCGACGGAGTTCTCCCGTGCGCTGCCGCAAGAAGTGCTCGGCGGCCTGGGCCGGGCGTGGATACGCCACGTGGCCCCGGGTGTGATCCAAGTCCCAGGTTCCCTCGAGGCAGGCTTCAATGAGCCCGGGCGCCAGCACAGGCCGCAGCCGGCCGAATTGGATGCCCAAGGGCAGGACGACGGCGTTGGCCGCGAAGCGGTGGCCACCTTGGTGGTTGGACAGCCAAACGTCAGCGTCTTTGAGGTGGGCGAGGGCGCGGTAGACGGCCGTGCCGTGACGAGCGCAGCAGGCGTCCCGCCGGCCGTTCCCGCATACCAAGATCCATGGTTTTCGAAGCCGAGCAGCGCCTGGCGGCGGGGTGCCTGCCGCCAAAGCTTTGAGATTCCATTCCGCCAGTTGGGGATAGGCTGCGAAATCAATGCGGAAGGTGTCCGGATGAGGTAGGTTGGTCCGGGCGAGGTAAAGGGCCAGGGGCCCGCGCGTCCTTCCGGGTTTGCGAATGAGCTGTAAACGGCTGCCGGGAGTCGAGTCAAGCGCCTCCCCCAGCGGCTTCTTCAGCTCCGGCGGAAGATCGCTGGCAGCGAAAGCCTTGGCCGCCCACGGCCCGCGGTATTCCATGCCGATCCAGATCTCGGCTTCGGTGGCGGTGCCGAAAACGGGCTCGGCGGCGTCGAGGGACGATTGGCAGCTCGTCAATGGGCTCATTCTGTTTTGACGTCCTTTCACGGCGGAATTTGAGCGGATCACCTTGCACCTAGCATGGTTCAAAACGTGCACAGAGAAGGCCGAGGCAGGTTGTTTGATAGAATAGCCCAACTTTCGGCCGGGAAGGGCACGGCCGGGGCCTGTGGTTCGACCACCTAGCGAAAGGTTGGCGGATCTTGACTGCGATGGAGCCCGATCACCAAGGCGCGCTGATTTCGAGGCCGAAGGCTCTGATCATCGGGGCCTCGTCCGGGATAGGGGCGGCCCTAGCCCGTCGGCTCGCAGCCGAAGCGGTCGACCTGGCCCTGGTGGCCCGGCGGCTGCCCGAACTGGAAGCGCTTTGCGATGAGTTGGCTCAGGCACACGGCACGCGGGCGCTTGCCTATTCTCATGATGTCCAGGATACGGCTTCTGTGCCTGGACTCTTGGAGTCGATCGCCCGCGATCTGAACGGGCTGGACCTGTTCATCTATGCCGCCGGTGTGATGTTTCCCCATGACCCTTCTGCCTATGATACCGAAAACGATCTTCTGACTCTCAGGGTGAACACCCTGGGGGCGATCGCCTGGTGCAACCCGGTGGCACAGCGTTTCGCACGAGCGGGCCAGGGGCAGATCGTGGGCCTGGGGAGCATTGCGGGCGACCGCGGCCGAAGGGCCATCCCTGCCTACTCGGCCTCCAAGGCGGCCCTTGAAACCTATCTGGAGGCCCTTCGCAATCGTGTCTCGAGCTCTGGCGTCACGGTGACCACGATCAAAGCCGGCCAAGTGGACACCGAGATGCTGAAACACGCCGCCGCCGTGCGCGGTCCGATCTCCGCCGAGCGGGCAGCCGATCTGATCTGGCGGGCCATACGCCGCCGTCGCCAGGTGGCCTACATCCCATGGCGATGGTCAGTGATCGGCTGGGTGGTCCGCCACATTCCCTCCTTCATCTTCCGGCGGCTCAACCTATGACCACGCCCCTGCCGCTGGATCATCTCGAACGCGCCGAGGCCTGGGGGCAGGCGAGCTTCGGCATGGCGTATGTCTTCAGGCCCTCCACGTCATCGGCCCTGAAAGCCATCTTCAAGCTGGCCAGAGATATGGGCGTTTCGGTTGGCTTGCGGGGCGGCGGCCGGAGCTATGGGGATGCCGCCATGAACAGCGAAGGCATCCTGGTCGATATGGCCCGGATGAATCGGGTCCTGGCCTGGGATCCCGTCGGGGGAATCATCGACGTCGAACCCGGCGTCACCGTCGAGCAGCTGTGGCGCCACACGCTGGGCGACGGCTGGTGGCCGCCTGTGGTCCCGGGCACGATGTTCCCCACCCTCGGCGGCTGCCTGGCCATGAACGTTCACGGCAAGAACAATTGGCGTGAGGGAACCCTTGGCGAACACGTCCTTGAGTTTGAGGCGATGCTCCCCACGGGTGAGCAGTTCGTCTGTTCCCCTGGTTCCGACCACGAGCGCTTCCATGCGATGATCGGGGGACTGGGGGTGCTGGGGTGCTTCACGCGAATCAGGCTTCAGCTCAAACGCGTGCAGTCAGGGAACCTCGACGTCCTGGCCCTGAGTGTGCCCGACATAAGCTCAATGTTGGACGAGATGGATGCCCTTAAGGATGACTGGGAGTACCTCGTCGGGTGGGTGGACGGGTTCGCTGGCGGACGAGGCCTGGGGCGGGGTCAAATTCATGCGGCCAATCATCTCACCGAAGGGGCTGACCCAAGTCCGGTGCAATCGCTTCGGTTGGATCGTCAGGATCTTCCAGACACGTTCTTTGGGTTGGTACCAAAGTCGATTTTATGGCGCTTCATGAAGCCTTTCGCCAACAACCTGGGCTGGCGGATGGTCTGCCTCGGCCGCTACTTGATGGCGAAGCGGGGCCATGGGCACAAGTTCCGTCAGTCGTTGGCTGAGTTCAACTTCCTGCTGGACTACGTCCCCCATTGGAAGCGAGCCTATTGGCCGGAGGGGCTCATCCAATATCAGTGCTTTATCCCGCGAGACGAAGCCAGTCAGGCCTTCGGCCAGGTCCTGAAGTCGTGCCAGGCGCGCGGCTTGCCGCCTTACCTGGGCGTGACCAAGCGCCACCGTCCGGATGATTTCCTGTTGTCGCACGCCGTGGATGGCTTCTCCTTGGCCCTCGACTTTCGGGTGACCGGCCGCAACCGCCAACGATTGCTGGCGCTGACTCAGGCCTTGGACGCCATCGTGCTTGCCCACTCGGGGCGGTTCTATTTTGCCAAGGACAGCACCCTCGGGCCTGAGGCGGCCGGCGCGTACCTGGGCGGCGAGGCGATCCAGCGTCTCCTGGATCTGAAAGCCCGCCATGATCCAGACGGTCTGCTGCAAACTGACCTATGGCGGCGGGTGTTCGCACCCCTGGCGACTCGTGAAGAATTTCACAATCACCAACAGGCAGGGCTGACGGATTCCGCGCATTAACCCACTATATGGGCCACTGGTCCTGGAGGCACATTTCGCCGCCCACGAGCCGGTGCTAAACTGGGCTTGGCAATGCGTTTTGCGGAGTGTAAACCAGATGGGAGCCAAGTGTGACGCTGCCTGATGTGCTCAACCAGGCAATCGAGTACCTTCGGGAGGGCAGTCCTGAGCTGGCCCGCCCGATCCTCGTGCACTACCTTCAGAGCCATCCCCGGTCTGATATCGGGTGGTACCTGCTGAGTTTTGCGATCCCCGAACATGCTCGCCAGGTGGAAAGTCTCGATCGGGCCTTGTCGATCAATCCGGGCAATACCAAGGCCCGGGACCGGTTGGCCTCTCTGACCGGCCAGGTGCCCCCTTCTGGCAGCCAGGCGCCCTCCGCTTCGCCCGCCGTTCGGCGACAGCTTCCCCGGGGCGGAGCTGGCGCGGCTTCCGGCGGCCTGGCGTCGTCGCGCAGGTTGGGGCGGCAGTGGCCGCCGTGGGTGATGCCCACGGCGATTGCCGTTTCAGTGGTGCTGATCCTGGCCGCCGTGGGAGGCGCCTATGTGTTCTTTCAGTTCGTGCGTTCGACGATCGGCCAGCGGGAATCTTCCGCAGCGACGGCGGTGGCGGGCACCGCCACGACCCGCGCCACCCTCGGCGCAGCGGTCGGCCTTCCAGTCACGTGGACGCCGACCGAGTCGCTGACGCCCAGCATGACGCCGCAGCCCAGCGCCACAAGCACCATCGCGGCCACGGCAACTCCCGTTCCGCCAGATGCCGAGACGCGCCAGGAAATGACTACCATCCAGGAGCAAGTGGCTGACTTGCGGGGCCTGCAGATCGAAGGCGATCCGCCTTCGTATGTCATCACGGTTGGACAGGTGCGCCCGTACTTGGAAGGCAGCTTCCTGGCCGGGGGAGGCACCCAGCAAGTTGTGGCCGACCTGTCACACACGCTGGTGGCCTTGGGCTTGACCAAACCGACCTACGATCTGTACACCAATATCCTCAATGGGCTGTCGGATAGCATCGGTGGGTTCTATCTTCCATGGAGCAAAGAGATCTTCGTCATAGGAAATCGGTTCTCTGGGATCGAGCGCTGGGTTTACTCGCATGAATACGACCATGCCCTGGTGGATCAGCATTACCATATCGACCAGGCTGGGGTTTACCCTTTGTGCGAAAAGACTCAAGATGAGTGCAGGGCGGTGGAGGCCCTGGTTGAGGGCGATGCGACTTTGCTGATGAGCCAGTGGGTTACGCAGTACGCTGGGCCGCAGGACATAAAGGATATCCTTAGCTACAAGCCGCCAAGGCACACCCTGCCCGACGACTTTCCTCCGCCTTATGCCGGTGCCGACTCACTCTTTCCCTATGATCAGGGTCTGGCGTTCGTCAATGCGCTCTACGACAGGGGTAATTGGGCCGAGATCAACCGGGCCTACGAAAGCCTACCCGTCAGCACCGAACAAATCATGCACGTGGACAAATACCTCAGTCATGAGGCGCCGATCGATGTTTCTGCCCGCGACGTGGCCTCCGTCCTTAACGCAGATTGGCGGCTCGTCACTCAAGACACGCTCGGAGAATGGACCACCTACCTGATGCTGGCCTATGCCGCTGACGAAGCCGCCCAGGTGGACCTCGCTACGGCCGACCGTGCAGCCAATGGATGGGGCGGAGATTCCTATCAGGTGCTCTACAACGACGCAACTAACCAGGCCGTCATGGCGGCCGACTGGGTCTGGGACACGGCGCCGGATGCTGGTGATTTCCGCGCCGCGCTCGAGGGGATGCTAGGTAATCGCTATCGGGGGGGCGTCCTTCCCAGCGAGCGTGGCCATTGCTGGTCCGTAGGCACAGAGGCGAGCTGTGTGGTAAGCGGGGCCCGTGAGGTGGTTTGGATTCTCGGTCCGATCGACTTGACCCCCGGTCCCTTGTTGAGCCGCTACCCGGAACTCGAATAGACGCAAGGCGCGCGTGGCGGAGACGCCGAGGGCAACCTGAGCCCGCTGGCCGCCGACTCGCCTCCTGTGAACGGAAAGCCATGATTCCCCAGCGGCCCTCCCAGTTTTCTCCTGCTCGAGTGGACCACCCCTCAGCGCTGAACCAACTGCGTTGGGTCGGCCTGGCGGGGATTCTGCTTGTGGCCGGCTCGGCAGGCCGTCTGGATTCCCCCATCGCCGGTCTGTGTGCGCTGTACGCGCTGGGGTTGGTATGGCAGGGTTTTTCAGCCAGGTCGACTCCCACCAGAGTCTGGATCGATATCGCGATGATCGCCGCCGACACCGTTTTCGCGGCGGCCGTGGTGCTCGGCGGGAGTCAGGAAAGTCCCCTGTGGTGGGCATTGCTGCTTCCGGCCGCCCCGGTTGCGCGATGGTGGGGGTTCTTGGCAGGCGCAGGGGTAACCATCGGCGCATGGCTGGTCACAACGGGGATCGGCCTGGCGCTGGCTGGACCCGTGGGGTTAGCCTGGCAGAGGCTGGGGCTGGAGGGGGGTGGGCTTTTGGTTGGCGCCATCGTCATCGGCTGGCTGAGCGTCCAGTGGCCCTCCACCATGCGGTCCTCCGAGGTGCGGTCATCCGAGACGATACAAGAGATGCCAGATACCTTGGGGGAGATCCTGCAGGTGGCGTCTCGCCTGAATGAGACGACGGCGTTGGACCAGCTGGGCCTTCGAATCATCGACCTGGTGAACGTTGTGTTGAGCGACAGGAGCACTCGCCCGATGATACGGCCAGCCGGATTGTGGATCGGATCCGCGACCGAAGGCGATTGGGAGTTGACCATCGGATTTGCGCCGGGTGAGAAGGCCGACGAACCGAGCACTCCGAATGCGATGGCCGAAGCGCTGCGATCAGGTGAACCAAGGATGGTCATTTCGCCGGACAAAGACCCCTTTGTCCGACTCTATCCGGGCATGGAATCGGCCGGTGCGGTGGTCATTGTGCCCCTGACTCTCCCGGGCGGTGCCAAGCTGGGCGCGGCGTTGGTGGCGGTTGATGAAGACGACGCCCCATCCGGAGATGTCTTAAATCGGCTGCGGGCGGCTGGAACCAACGCGGCCTTGGTGTGGGAGAGGGCCAGCCGCTATCGGGAGCTGGTAAGCGAGAAGGACCAGTTGACCGAGCTTCAGGAGGAAGCGCGCAAACGGCTGGCCCGCAATCTTCACGACGGGCCGACCCAGACCATTGCCTCCATCGCCATGCGGGCCAACTTCGCCCGACGCCAGATTACGCGTGACCCCGATGCGGCGGTTGAAGAAATCGCCAAGGTGGAGGAAATGGCCCGGCAGACGACCAGGGAAATCCGACACATGCTGTTCACATTACGTCCGCTGATCCTCGAATCACAGGGGCTGGGCCCAGCACTTTACCAGTTGGCTCTCAAAGCCAGAGATTCACATGACGAAGATATTCAATTGGGGATCGACCCCGGCTCGACGGCGGGCATGGAGCCTGGGGTCCAGGGGGCCCTGTTCTATATTGTCGAGGAAGCCGTCACAAACGTCCAGAAGCATGCTGCGGCCGAGCACATCTGGATCCGTTTGGAGCGGGAGGCGGAGGGCCTGCGTCTTGAGGTGGAAGACGATGGCGTGGGGTTCAACGTCGGTGCGGTGGATGCCCATTACGAGCAACGCGGCAGCCTTGGCATGGTCAACATGCGCGAACGGGCCGAGTTGGCAGGGGGTGTATTGAGTGTGATATCTACCGAGGGCCGCGGCACATGCATCAGCGTCAGCCTGCCCGCCGGCGAGGCAACGGGCCCAGACGACCATGCCTGAGGCCATGGTTCCCATCGGCGGGGCCGGTTCAGGGCGCCGTGGATGGTCGGCCGTCCGCAAATGATCTGGGAGTCCGTGGCCTGGGTGGTCGTGGCCCTGGCCGCCGTGCCCCTGATGACCTTGATTGAGGCGCCTGTGAAGGCGCGTTGGCCGTCGGCTTGGCCGGCGTTGCGGGGTCTTGCGCCTTGGCTTATCGGCTTGGGGCCGGCCTACCTGGCGCTGATAAGCGGGGCCGTCCTAGGGCGCAGCTTTGGCCTGTACGGCCGTGGAGGCGCTGCCGGTTGGTTGGTTTCGACGTTGTTCTGCGCCGGCCTGGCGGCTGGCACCTGGGGCCTCCGGCGCCATCTGGCCAACCCAGCCTCCGAGCAAGATCTTATCTCGGTCGTGATGGATGAGCCGCGCTGGGCGCTCTACCGGGCCGCCGGCGTGGTCTGGCTTGGGACGTGGGGCCTCCTGTTCGGGCTCGGGGTTGGGATGATCGAATGGGTGCTGCGCACCCGCCCGTGGTTGGCCGAAATCCAGCAGGACCGGGGGACCTGGCTGGTCTTGATCCGGCTGGGTGTCTCTAGCCTGATCTTCGCACTAACCGGCAACTTCTGGCTCACTTGGACCACCCAGGCGGTATGCTGGTTTCTTCTATCTCGAGTGCAGGCGCAACTGGCACACGAACCATGACCTGGATCGTGCGCGGTCTGTGGGCCGTGGCAGGCGTGGCATGGTTCGCCTGGTTGGGCTACGAGGACGTAGGGCTGGCGGTGGTGTTGTCGCTGTCAGGTTGGATTTCCCTGGCCTACGTGGTCACGCTCTGGCGCCGCTGGAGTGAAAGCTGGCGGCTCGAGCCGGGCCAGTACCTTGTCAGGGCGGCGATCGTGGGCCTGGTTGGCGGCGCCACGGCGCCGCCGCTGGCTGACATCCTGATGTTGGTCAAGATCTCGATTCACGGTCACACCGTGGCCGATTTCACAGCGCGGGATTTGGCGGCTGTCCTCTGGCGGACGCCGGTGTGGGCGCTGGCGGGCTTGGCGGCGGGCCTTGCCCTGGGTTTGATCCACAGGTTGCGAAAGACAGGGCGCCAATCGTGAAATTCTTCACTTAACGCCACCGGGCGGGGCGATAATATAATGAGGGGACGAGGAAGGGAGAACTTGGCAGATGGGGCATGAGACTGGTAAGCAGTTCTTTCTGTGTCCGAACTGTTACACGGCTGGTGAGGAAGGTGGCGCCTGTCCCATGTGCGGACATGACATGCTGGGTTGTCGGCCCGGGGATGCGAATGACCCCTGCCGCAAACCGTTGATCGATTCGGCCGGCCGGGTGCGATCGAGGGCACCACGCTGGTGGTTGGAAAGACGTCTTCCGGCGCTGTTTGACGCGTTGAAGAGTCTCTAATCGCGGAGAGGTGTAATGCAGAAGGAAAAAGTGGTCGTCATTGGATCTGGTCCCGCCGGCCTGACGGCGGCGCTGTACGCGGCCAGGGCTAACCTTGAGCCTCTGGTGATTTCTGGCAACCAATTGGGGGGCCAGATTTCGATTACCTGGGAAGTTGAGAACTATCCCGGTTTCCCCGAAGGAACGACGGGTCCCGAGCTGGTTGAACTGATGCAGAAGCATGCCGAACACTTCGGCGCCCGGGTGACCATCGATGAAGTGACGGAGGTCGACTTCAGCCACGGCAGACCTTTCCATCTCAAGACACACGGTGATGAGTTTGAAGCCGAGGCCGTGGTGATCGCCTCCGGCGCTTCCCCAAAACGTCTCGGCATTCCCGGTGAAGACGAGTTGATCGGCAAGGGGGTATCGTTCTGCGCCACCTGTGATGGGTTCTTCTTCAGGGACAAGGACGTCATCGTGGTCGGGGGAGGCGACAGCGCCCTGGAAGAAGGCATCTTCCTGACGCGTTTCGCCAATCGGGTCGACATCCTCCATCGCCGCGACGAGCTCCGCGCCGGAGAGCGACTCCAATCCCGCGCCCGGGAAAACGAGAAGATCAACTTCGTCTGGAACACCGTGCTGGAGGAAATCGAGGGGAACGGCAAGGTCACATCCGTTGCAACAAGGAATGTGGCAACCGGAGAAGACAGCCGCCGGGACGTCGACGGCGTCTTCATCTTCATCGGACACTTTCCGAATTCGGATCTGTACAAGGGCCAGCTCGAGATGGATGAGCCCGGCTATGTCAAGGTCGATCAGAACATGATGACCAGCGTGCCCGGGGTGTTTGCCGCCGGCGAGATTATGGACCCTCACTACCGGCAGATCGCGACATCGGTCGGCCAGGGATGTGCGGCAGGCATGATGATCGAGCGCTGGATCGAGGATCCGGATGCCGACCACGGCTGAGAAGGTTGGAATCCGGTATACAGTGCATGGGAACGGCGGGCGTGAGGCCTCACGCCCGCCGTTGGTCTTAATCCATGGGGCGGCGGGCCACCATCTATTTTGGCCGCCTCAGATCCGCCGCTTGACGGGGTGGACGGTGTACGCACTCGATTTGCCGGGCCATGGGGAATCCCCGCCGCCGGCGGAGTCGACGATCGGGGGGTACGCAGCCCGTGTCCTGGACTGGATGCGTGCCGAGGGGCTGCCTGAGGCCGTTCTGGTCGGCCACTCGATGGGTGCCGCCGTCACCTTGGCCGCCGCTTTGCGAAGCCAGGCGGTGAAGGGGCTGGTGCTGCTCGGCGCCGGAAGCTCCCTGCCGGTTGCCCCCGAGTTCATACAACTCAGTGAATCCCGCGACACTTTTCAAGAGGCGGTCGAACGCATGCTGCGCGGCTCCTTCAGCCGTGAAACGGATCCCCGCTTCATCGAGCTAGCTCGTGAGCGGATGCAGGCCGTCGACCCAGCCATCTTTCACCTCGATTTCGTCGCCTGCAGTCACTTTGACGTGAGATCGCAGTTGGATCAGATTGTCTGTCCGGCCTTGGTCATCTGCGGTGAAGCGGACCGCATGACGCCCCCGGCGCAGAACGAGGCGCTGGCGCAGGAGCTTCCGCAGGGCGAGTTTTTCGTCGTCCAGGGCGCCGGTCACATGGTCATGCTGGAGAAGCCTGAAGCGGTCGCAGGAAAGCTGGCGGCTTTCCTCGACAGCCGTATCCCGTAGTCCTGGCCCGTTCAGCGGGGACGCGCTGGCAGGGACGGGCGGAGCTCCAGACGATCGAGCAAGATCGGTCGGAGGTTTGTGATGGCGCGGGCTCGGTGGCTGAGGTAATTCTTTTCAGCCAGGCTCAGCTCGGCCATCGTGCGTGCCGCCTCCGTCACCAAGAACAGCGGATCGTAGCCAAACCCATCGTTGCCCCGCTCTTGAGGCACGATTTCGCCGGCGCATGATCCGCGCGCCAGGGAGAGCTCCCCCTGGGGGTCGGACAACGCGACCACGCATACAAAGGCCGCCCGCCAGGGCCGCGGATGGCCGGCGAGCTCCCTGAGGAGCGCCGCCCGCCGGTCGACGTCCTTCCCGCCCGGGCCCACCAACCTCGCCGAGCGCAGACCTGGCCGCCCCCCCAAGACTTCCACTTCCAGTCCGGTGTCATCGGACAGCGCCCAGAGATCAGTGTACTGGGCATAGGCTCTGGCCTTGAGCGCCGCATTCTCGGCATACGAATGCCCGGTTTCGGGGACCGCCAGGTCGAGACCCAACTGCTCTGGACGCAACAGCGTCACCCGTAGATCGCGTAGCAAAGCCGTCAGCTCACGCAGCTTTCCGGGGTTGCTGGTCGCCAAAAGCAGCTTGGTCAAGGTGTCCTTCTCCGATGACTACAGGAACAGTACCGAGTCGGTACCTGTGGCGGTCATGCCCGTCGACTGGCCAGATTTCCGACCAAACTGGCCAAATTCGTCACATTATGTCAAGAAAAGAGCCGTTTTGTTGACCTCGGATTCCATCTATGTTATACTGACGCTTGGTTTTTGGACTTCCCATTGCGATGTGTCGGTATGAATTCAGAGCGACTTGACCCCTTGCGGTTGAACGTCGGATTCTTGCTTCATCAGAGTGTCGGCTTCAGCCGCATTTTTGAATTCGATATCCCGTCGGTCACGGTTGGCGGCGATCTGAAGCTCTCTGGGCTCCGTGGTGACCTCCGCATGACGCGGACGGCACAAGGATTATACGGCCAGGGAAGGATGGAGGCCTGGTTGCCTCTCGATTGTAGCCGCTGCCTGGATACATTCGAACAAACCCTGGTCGCTGAGATCGGCGACCTTTTTGTCTATCCCCCCGAGAAGGCCGATGACCCGTTGTTGGCCATCCCGGAAACCGGCATCTTGGATCTGCATCCGCTGTTTCGGGAGACACTTGTCCTGGCTATTCCGCTGCAGCCTATTTGTCAGCCCAAGTGCAAAGGGCTTTGCCCCGTTTGCGGCGGCAATCGAAACATCGCGCCTTGCGAACATCAAAACGACAGCATTGATCCTCGCCTTGAATCGTTGAGAAATCTGCTTTCAGATTCGTAGAGACCTGCCAGATGGGTTACCCGGTGAACCGGGTGGCCGCGTGCGATCGTACATCTTGATTTGAGGAGCGTGTGGATGAGCATATCGAAGGACCGGTGGAAGAAACGTGAAGCTTTCGCCGTTCTCCTCGAGAAGGGGGAGGTACAAGGCTTTATCACGCTCGAAGATCTGCTCAGCGTCTTCCCCGAGGCAGAGGAGTCCGAACAGCGCCTCGAACGCCTGGAGACGTTTTTCCGCAGCGCGGGAATTGAAGTCTACGAAGACCTCGACCAGGTCCCGGCCCACATGCAGCCCGATCTCTCACTGGATGAGGAAGAGACCTTCGACCTCAGCGCCATCTCCAGCGACGATACCGTCGGCCTGTACCTGAAGGAGATGGCCCGCGTGCCGCTGTTGAGCACCGAGGAAGAGGTGGACTTAGCCAAGCGAATCGAACGCGGCAAATTCGCTGAGAGCACACTGGCCAAGCTGAACGGAAGCGCCATGGCGTCTGATCGTCAGGAGCTGTTCGTCGCTCTGGAAGATGCACGTGCGGCGCGGGACCACCTCATCAAGGCCAATACCCGCCTGGTGGTCAGCATCGCTAAGAAGTACATGAGCCGCGGCGTGCCCTTCCTGGACCTGATTCAAGAAGGCAATTTGGGATTGATGAAGGCGGTCGAGAAGTTCGACTACCATCGCGGCTACCGTTTCAGCACCTACGCCACATGGTGGATCCGCCAAACCATTACCCGGGCCATCGCAGATCAGGGGCGAACCATCCGCGTGCCGGTTCACATGTCCGACCGCATTCGCCGTCTCTATAAGGTCGCCCGACAGATGGAGCAGGAGCTGGGGCGCAAGCCAACCCCAGATGAAATCGGCACCACACTTGGGGTTGACTCGCGCAAGGTCCAGTGGATGATGCGTGTGTCTTGGCGCCCTCTGTCCCTTGAAACGCCGGTGGGGGAAGAGGAAGATTCGGAGCTGGGGTCCTTTGTGGAAGACGAGACCACGCCCACGCCAACGCAGAGCGCCTACCAGAACCTGTTGAGGGACAAGATTGAAGAAGTCCTTTCGACCCTGAGCCCGCGCGAGGCGCGCATTCTGCGACTGCGCTTTGGTCTGCACAACGGGCGTCCTTACACCTTAGAAGAGGTGGGACAGAAATTCGGCCTGACCCGTGAACGCATTCGGCAGATTGAAGGCAAGGCCCTGCGACGGCTGCGGCATCCCCGACGAGCGCGGCAGCTCCGCGATTACTTGGCGTAAGCTTTGATCCAAGCAACAATTGGGGCGGCGAACCCTCGCCGCCCCTTTTTGTTACGGTGTTGGTTTCGGCCCTTGGCATAGGCACTCAACCGAGATATGACCGAGCTAATCCTCCTATTTGACGGCACCTGAGGCTTCTGCAGCCTGACGGCGGAATGGATCGAACGCCTCGGCGGCCACGCTCGCGTGACGATCGTGCCCAATCAGAAGCCCGGCGCCCCTCAGGCTTACCACCTGACGCTGGCCGACTGTCAGAGCTCGGCTTGGGCGATTGACGGGCAGGGCACGGCCTGGTCGGGAGCGGGCGCCATCGCGGCGGCGATGGATGCCGGACTCGGCGTGAGGGCGTTCAAAGCGGTTTACCGGCTGCCCGTGCTGGGCGCCCTGGCGGATCTTGGCTACCGGGTCGTCGCCCGGGTTCGGCACCACCTCCCCGGCACGACACCCTATTGCCAGCGCTTTCCCGAGGTCTGCGGAGGCGAGAGCTCATAGCCGGATGACGGGTGCTTCTTTCTGGGCAACGCGGAGCTAGGCCAGCCTCCCGCCGCGTGGGGTAGTGTGGGACTTCAGGCGCCAGGCGCCCAGGCTACCTGAGAAGGCTAGATCCCAGGTCTGGCCGTCGGGGCTCATCACGAGGTTGTGCTGCCACTCACCGTCGTCCCAGCGGCGCCCTATCTGGTGGACGGTGTATCGGGTTCCCCCCACCACAAACGATCTAGGGCTGAGGCGCTGGCGGCCGTCGAGCACGGCTTCGACCTGGATGGGCTCATCCAGCCTCATGTCGCACCAATTCGAGGGCGATGGCCAATGCCGATTCGGACGCCGCCAGCTTATTCCCACCCCGATCTCCCTTGTAGACATAGGATCGGGCGGTTGCTGCCTCGGGTGTCACCACGGCAATCCAGGTTAAGCCAACGGGCTTTTCCGGCGTGCCGCCGCCCGGGCCGGCGACGCCGGTGACGGCGATGGCCACATCCGCGCCCAATGCGCGGCAGGCGCCGCCCGCCATCTCGAGAGCCGTTTCTTCGCTCACCGCGCCGTGAGCCATCAAAGTCGATTCAGCAACCTCGAGGAGCGTTTCCTTGGCGCGATTGCTGTAGGAGATGATTCCCCCCAGGAAATAATCTGACGACCCGGCTACTTGGGTGAGCCGGTGACCCAGCAGCCCGCCGGTGCAGGATTCGGCCACCGCCAGAGTCCACCCCCGAGATCTCAGCGCCAATCCAAGCTGGGATTCAAGTTCGTCCTGTTTTGTCATGCCAAACCATCCCGGTCATGGGTCCCGACAGCGGCATTATACGTTGGTTGACACGCCTTCGATCTCAAGGTTATGCTTCCCCACCATGAGTCAACTGTCGTTTCTCAGCGGGGACTCGCCTCGCTTCAGTGTCAGCGAGCTCACCCGCTACCTGCGGGGCTTGCTCGAGTCAGACTATCGGCTCGGGGACCTGACCGTCAACGGAGAGGTCTCAAATGTCTCGCGTCCGGCGTCCGGCCACATGTACTTCAGCTTGAAAGACGCCGGGGCAACCCTACGCTGTGTGATGTGGCGTTCGGAACTCGCTCGTCAGGCGTTTCTCCCCTCCGAGGGCCAGGCGGTCGAGGTACACGGCCACATCAGTTTGTACGAAGCGTCTGGCCAATACCAGCTTTATGCCGACGATATTCGGCTTGGGGGGGAGGGGGATCTCTTCCGAGCTTTCCTTGAACTCCGCCAAAAGCTGGAAGCCGAGGGGCTGTTTGCGCCGGAGCGGAAGCGACCCTTGCCGGACTTCCCGCGCGTGATCGGCGTGGTCACCTCGCCGGCCGCTGCCGCCCTTCGAGACGTACTGGATGTCCTTCAGCGGCGTTACCCGTTGGCGGAGGTGGTGCTGTCGCCCACACCGGTGCAAGGCGCTGACGCCCCGCCCAGGATTGTGCAGGCGCTGCGGGCCGTCAGTGAATTCGCCCAGCCGGATGTGATCCTGCTGGTGCGCGGTGGCGGGTCGATCGAAGACCTGGCGGCTTTCAACGATGAGGACCTTGCTTATGCCATCTCGCGTTCGCCCGTGCCTGTGGTCAGCGGGGTGGGACATGAGACTGATTTCACCATTGCAGATTTCGTTGCCGACCAGCGGGCGCCGACGCCCTCGGCCGCGGCGGAGATCGCCTCGCCGGACCGGGAGGAGCTGGAAGATCGGCTCGAGAGGTTGAAAGCGGAAATGGCAGGGGGAGTCCGGGGCCGCGTGCTGGATCTGAAGCGGAGCCTCGCCGGGCAAATGACACACCTCGGCCTGGCTTCTCCGAGGGCCCAGCTGGCCAACGCAAGCCAGCGCGTTGACGATTTTCAACGCCGTTTGGCCGGCGCCATGGGGCACGATCTGGCCCTGAAACAGTCGGATGTCCGGAGGCTCGATGCGACCCTGCAGGCGGTGGGACCGCCGGCTGTGCTGGCTCGCGGCTATGCCTTGGTCACACGGCAAGACGACGGGAGCCTCGTCCGCTCCTCCTCCCAGGTGACCCGAGGAGACGCCATTCGGGTGCGCGTGCAAGATGGATCCTTTGGCTCAGAGGTAATCGGCGGGTCTGAGGACGATGTCCGGTCAGAGTAGAATATGCAGGCAAGCCATGCTCCGGCCCCGGGGACGGAGCGGGCGACGACGCATGGAGGCGGCATGGCGAAGGCGAAACCAAAGGATCCCCAGGATCTGAGTTACGAAGAAGCATTCGACGAACTGGAAGGCCTGGTGGAGTCACTTGAGTCCGGTGAGCTCAAGCTCGAGGACGCGTTGGCCGTGTTCGAGCGCGGCCAAGCGTTGGCAGCCCGCTGCAGCGACCTGCTCGAAAGTGCCCAGCTTCGGCTCAGGCAGCTTGTCCCTTCTGACGACGGCGGCATGTCGCTGGTCGACTTCGAAGGGGATTGACCCATGGGTCCCGAATCGGTCTTCAACAATCCCGTGCTCATCGGGGGGCTGATCGCATGGGCCATCGCTCAGACAGTCAAACTTCCTATCGAGTATGTCCGCAACCGTCGCTGGGATTGGTCACTGCTTCTGCGAGCGGGGGGGATGCCGTCTTCGCATTCGGCGCTGGTAACGTCGGTAGCCCATGGCATTGGCCTGACTCAGGGATTCACCTCACCGCTGTTTGCCCTCGGGGTGGCGATGTCGATGATCGTGATCTACGATGCCACCGGAATACGACGTCAGGCCGGCAGGCACGCCGAGATTATCAACGCGTTGGTGCAGGATCTGATCGAGGGGCACGCCCTGCGGCAGGAACAGCTGCGAGAAGTGCTTGGCCATTCGCCGATTGAGGCTTTTGTCGGCATGGTGCTGGGCCTGGTGGTGGCCCAGACGGTGATTTCGTTCTGGCCGGTTTAGGCAGCCAAATTCCAGCTCGGCTCAGCTCCGCTCACGCCTGAGCAGGAGCGCCGGGAGCTGGCGTGCTTCCGGTGACCGGAGCCCGAGCGAAGTCAGCCAGAACGCTGCGCCCCCGAACAAAACGCCACCCAGGCCCAAGCCCCATGCGCCTTGGCTCGTTCCCACCCCCAACCAAATCAGCAGGAGGATGGTCATCATGCCGGAGGCCGCCACAGTGGCCCCCAGGCCGCGCCGTATTCTGCCAAAGTCTAGGCCCCCCAACCGGCGCCTCATCAAGATGAGGAGCCCACATGCCTCGAGGCTGGTGGCCAGTGTGTTGGCAAGGGCCAGGCCGCCGTGGGGAGGCAGGCCCCAGCCGCTGAACACAGCCGCCAGGCCGAAGCTCAGACCGATGTTCACAGCCATGGCGGCCGCCCCCACGACGACCGGCGTGAATGTGTCCTGCAGGGCGTAAAAGGCGCGCGAGGCGATCTCGACGATGGAATGGCTCACCAAGCCGACCCCGTACCACAGCAGGGCCCAAGCCACCAGATCGGTCGAGTGGGCTGTGAACTCGCCGCGTTGAAAAAGCATGGCCACAATCGGTCGCCGCAGCAGCACCAGCCCGATGGTCGCCGGGAGGGCCAGGAAGAACACACCCCGAAAGGTGGTGGCCAGGGTGGCGCGCATGCTGGCCAGATCACCCCGCGCCACCTGTGCCGAAAAGGTGGGCAATGCGGCGATGGCGATGGCCTGGGCGATGATCACCTGGGGCATAAGCATGATGAAGAAGGCGTAATTGATGGCCGTCAGACTGCCTTCGGACATGCCGGAGGCCAGGGCCACGTTCACCAGGAAATTGAGTTGGACAAAAGCCACCCCGACCAAGCGGGGGGCCATCAGCCGCCCGACCTGGCGCACGGCGGCGTTCTTGAGGTCAAGCGCCTTACGATAGCGGGCGCCGCGACCTCGAAGACCGGGCAACTGGATGAGCAGATGCATCACTGCGCCCAGGACCACGCCCCAGGCAAGTCCGAAGATTCCCGTCCGAGGCACGAACAGCCAGACGCCGATGATCCAGCCCAACCACAAGAACGTCGGGGCCAAGGCGGGAAGCAGGAAGTGTTGGTGAGCGTTGAGCACCCCCATCAGCATCCCGCTCAGGCCGAAGATCACAGCCGAGATCAGCAGGATCCTCAGCAAGGCGATGGTGAGTTGGGTTTCAGCCGGGCCAAAGCCGGGGGCCAGAATGGTGGGAACGAGCCAGGGAGCGGCCAGCCAGGCGATGGCCGCGGCGACGCTCATGACCAGAAAGACCAGGTTGGCGATGGCAGACGCCAACCGCCAGGCGCCCTCTCGGTCGCCCCGAGTAAGTAAGCTTGTGAAGGTTGGCACAAATGCCGAGGCCAGCGCACCGCCGGCCATCACGCTGAACAGGACTTCGGGCAGCCGATTGGCGGCGTTGAAAGCGTCTAGCTCGGCCTGGGTGCCGAAGGCATTTGAGACCAGGATCCACTTGACCAGGCCCGCCAGGTTGGACAGCACAAAGCCCGCCATAACCACACCGGCGGCACGGGCCAAGCGGCGTTCCTCAAGCGTGCTGAACTCATCCACGGCCGGTAGATTATAGCAGGCGGGGATGAGGCGGCGGGTGCCGCAAATCGGCCCGGAGAGTAAAATACACTCCGTCCGGCCCCAGACCCCGATCTGAACGAGAGGACAGCCCATGATCCGTGCCTTGCGCTGTGACGTCTCTGGCCCGATCGAATTCGACGTGCCGGTAGAAAACTTCGCCCAGACGATCGGTGACGCCAACCGGTTGTTGTGGGTGGATTTTGAAGCCGAGCCTAACGAACGCAGCGAACCGATCCTGAGCCAGACTTTCAAGTTTCATCCGCTGGCCGTCGATGACGCCCTGCGGGAAACACATGTCCCCAAGCTGGACGATTGGGGGGATTACCTGTACCTGGTGCTGCAGTCGGTGGTCTATATCCAGGACCCGGACGATCCGCTCGACGTGCGGGAGCTGGATATCTTTCTGGGCAGCAACTACGTGGTCACCCATCACGACAACCCGATTCCAGCCGTTGATCAATTGTGGGAGCGGCTGCACCGGGACGATCGGCAGGCGCGCCAGGGCGCCGGTTATCTGATGTACGAATTGATCGACAACCTGGTGGCCAATATTCTGCCCATCGTGGACGAGATGGACCAAGCGCTGGAGGACGTCGAAGATATGATCTTCGCCGACCCCGATGCCGAAGTATTGGAAAAGATCTTTGACCTCAAGAGTGGCGTGATCCGGCTGCGGCGAGTCATCGCCCCCCAGCGGGAGGTCGTCAACAAGCTGGCTCGGGATTCGTATCCGGTGATCGACGTGGGGGAGCGGATCTACTTCCGGGATGTTTACGATCATTTGGTGCGCTCGTATGAGATCAACGAAGGGATGCGCGACCAGGCGACCGGTGCGTTGGAGACCTATCTCTCAGTGATCAACAATCGCATGAACGACGTCATGAAGACGCTGACCATCATCACCACCCTTTTTATGCCGCTCTCGTTCCTGGTCGGTTTCTTCGGGATGAACTTCTTTCAGCCGGCGGCGCCGACCCCCGTGTGGACCGGGAGGTCGACGTTGATCCTGGCCCTGGCGGTCATGATCGTGTCACCGGTGGGTATGTACCTGTATGCGCGTGTCAGAAAATGGCTTTGAGGCGTCCGTCGGACGGCAACCAAGGTCGTCAGACGCGAGAGAGCCGGGGACGCCGACCCCGGCCCTCTGGTAAGGAGGAGAAGAAGAGATTTCGCCCTTCGAGCATAATGTACGTCAAAGCCATCCTGTTTTGCTTGTCGCATAGCCGTCGCTTAACCTACGCTTTCCCTACGCTCCTGGGCTTGAATCGCCTGGCTTTGTCGCGTTGAATGGGGGCCGAAGAGGACGTGAAGCCGCCACCTGATCTGCTCCGAAGATGGACGCCGGAGGCGCCCAATCACCGAGCTCTGGTCCTGGGGGCCGGCGAAGGCGACGAGGCCTGTTGGCTGGCGTCCCAAGGTTTCCGGGTCGAGGCCGTCGAAAAGGACCCTGCTCGCAGTGCTGCCCTGTTCGAAACCTGCGCCGGGACGACCGTCACCGTGCGGCAGGCTGACATCGAGCGCTTCGAGATCTCTCCTGGCGGGTTTGGGTTGATCGTGGCCCTGGCCGTCTTGCACTTCGTTCCACCGCAGGTGTTGCCCCAAGTGGCGGCGCGAATCACCGGCGGGCTGGTGCCCGGCGGCCTCCTGCTGGCCCAGGTGTTGACGAGCGAAGACCCGTCGGCCCAGGCGCGCCGAGCGCGGGGGGATGAGGAGCCGCTTCCCCATACCTTCGTCTTGGACGGTGGTGAGAGTGTGATCCACTATTTCGCCCGTGGTCAACTGCTGGCCGCATTCTCGACCCTGCGTCGGGAGGAGCATGAGTTCTACCGCTTCGTCGCTGCCGGCCGCCCCGAGGGGTTCGGCGCCGGCGAAATTCTCGTTGGGCGCCGACCAGCCGAGGACGACATCTGACCGGACGCATAAGGTGTTTCCCGCGGCGGGTTTCCAGCCGAGGGTGGGTGGGCCTTTGCCCCGGCGCCGGGTGGCGCGTGCCTGTTGTACAATGGTCGGGTTATGGCAGAAGTAGAGATACAAGTTCTGGTGACCGTACCCTTTCCGGATCCGCTTGTTGAGCGGTTGCGGGCGGTGTCGCCGCGCTTGCAGATCAAGGCCATTCCCGGCCGCTCAGCGGAGGAACTCCCGGCCGACGCTCTGCAATCGGCCGAAGTCCTGTACACGGCTCAGATGCTACCCGAGCCGGAGCAGGTGCCCGAGCTGCGTTGGATCCAATTCCACTTCGCCGGCATCGACCACGTGGCGGAGCATCCGCTATTGAATACCCCGGATATCGTGGTCACCACCTTGAGCGGCGCTTCGGCGACGCAAATGGCGGAATTCGCCTTGATGGGCGTGCTGACCCTCGGCAGAAGGACGCTGCAGATGGTGGCCGACCAACGCGAGAAGACTTGGGCAGAGCAACGCTTTGATCGGTTCCTGCCCACGCTGGTGCGGGGGAGCACGATCGGCATCGTAGGCTATGGGAGCATTGGCCGTGAGGTGGCGCGCCTCGGACGGGGCCTGGGCGCCAAGATCTTGGCGACAAAGCGAGATCTGATGTCTCTTACGGACGTTGACTACCGCCGGGAGGGCGTTGGCGATCCAGACGGCGAGTTGGCCGATCGGCTTTATCCGCCGGAAGCGACGGGATCCATGCTGGGCGAATGCGACTTCGCCGTGATTACCGTGCCTCTGACCCCACTGACGCGGGGTTTGATCAATGCCAAGACGTTCAAGCGGATGAAGCCCACCGCTGGGCTGGTGGACATCTCACGCGGCGGCGTGGTGGATCATGGCGCTCTGGTCGAGGCCCTGAACGAAGGGCAGATCGCTGGAGCGGTGCTGGATGTCTATCCGGTCGAACCACTGCCTGAAACCAGTCCTTTGTGGACCATGCCCAACGTCCTCGTGTCTCCCCACATTGCCGGCTCCTCACCGGACTACTACGAGCAGGCCGCTGAGCTATTCGGTGAAAACCTGCGCCGCTATCTGGCCGAGCAGCCCTTGCTCAACATTTATCAACCCGAGCGCGGTTACTGATCCTCGAGAGAGACGCTGCATGATCCAAGGTGTGATCTTCGATCTGGGTGAAACCCTGGTCCATTTCGAGGGCCAATGGCCCGAGACGATCGAAGCCAGCCAACACGCCTTGACGCAGGTGCTGACGCGGGAAGGCATTGAGTTGGATAGTGAGGCATTTCAAAAGGTCTGGCATGCCGAGATGCAGGCCGCCTACCAGGCACGCGACGAAGACGAGACCGAAAGGCCCACCCGGGAGCTCCTGGGAAGTGTGCTCGGCCGCTTCGGTCATGCGGATGTGGCTGAGCAAGTGATCGACCGCTGCCTGGAGGCGATGTATGCCGCCAGTGAAGCGCATTGGGTACCGGTGCCCCAGGCCAGGGATGTGCTGGATGCGCTGAGCGCTGACTACCGCCTGGGCATGATTTCCAATGCCGGGGACGCCGCCAACGTCGGGAGGCTGATCGACAAAGGCGGCTTTCGGCCCTACTTCGACCCCATCTTGATTTCGGCGGAGCTCCGCATACGGAAACCCAGCCCCAAGCCGTTTGAGATGGTGCTTCGCGACTGGGATTTCCCGCCGCACGCCGTGGTGATGGTCGGCGACACCCTCGGGGCCGACGTGCTGGGTGCGCAGCGTGCAGGGTTGCACCATATCTGGTTGTCTGACCAGGCCGATCGGCCAGACAATCTGGAACGCGCCGGGCGCATTCAGCCTGAGCTGACGGCCAAATCGCTGACCGATGTGCCAGACCTGGTTCGAAGTCTGGACAAGGCCGCCGGCGCGGCCCCCTGATCGGCTTTCGGTTGACAAGCCGGCGTTGGATCATTATGATGTGCGCAATAGAATACATCAGCTGAGACGAAGGAAAGTAGGCGGGAGGATTCCGCCAGGGAGGTCGGGGCGCGACTGGAACCCCGGCCCGGACTAACCCCGTCGAAGTTCCCTTCTGAGCTGCCCAAGTGAACGCCCGACATGTCCGCCGGGCTTGTAGTTTGGGCCGGAGCCTCACCGTTAGACCAGGGGCCTCGATCGCCGCCGACGGCCGTCGAGAGTGAGTGGGCCAGGCATGGCCAACGAGGGTGGTACCGCGGGAGATGTCTCTCGTCCCTTATCGGGCGGGAGATTTTTTGTTGATTGGAAGCGCACGATCAGTGCCGAGGAGATGTAGGCGTGATGCTCAAACAACTGGACGATATTCTGGCGGCGGCGTTGAAGGCTCTGGAAGCCGCCGATGACGAAGACCAGCTGCTTGCATGGCGGCAGACGTATCTGAGCCGTTCGGCCGAGCTGAGCGGGATTGTGACTTCCATCCCCGATCTGCCCCCGGATGAGCGACCCCAGGTAGGGCGGCGGGCGAACCAGGTCAAGGCGCAACTGGAGGCGGAATGGGCGCGCCAGCAGGCGGCCCTGCAAGCCCGGGCCCTTGACCAGAAGCTCCGTCAGGAGGCGCTTGACGTCACCCTGCCCGGTAAGCCGATCTCGCGCGGCCGCCTCCATCCGACGACCCAAAATCTGCGCATGATCCTCGACGCCTGGTCAGAGATGGGATTCCAGATTTACACCTCGCGCGAGGTCGAGACCGAGGACAACAACTTCGAACTGCTGAATATCCCGGCGCATCACCCGGCCAGGGACATGTGGGACACGTTCTACACCACCACCCCGGGTATCCTGCTGCGGACCCATACCTCCCCCGGCCAAATCCGGATCATGCGAGAACGCAACCCAGAGCCCATTCGGGTGGTGCTCCCCGGCATGTGTTATCGCTACGAGCAAATCACCACCCGATCCGAGGTCCAATTCAACCAGATCGAGGGCCTGGCGGTCGGGAAGCAGATCACGATGGCGGATCTGAAGGGCACCCTGAACGGCTTTGCCCGCCACATGTTCGGGGAAGAAGTCAAGACCCGTTTCCGCGCCTCCCACTTCCCTTTCACCGAGCCCTCGGGTGAGTTCGATATCGAATGCTTCGTGTGCTTGGGCGAGGGGTGCTCGGTG
>Ga0307417_10000108_pt1 | contig 33778 bp, 33 predicted proteins | sample SalMarWE160210MG_2_FD_202514 | JGI IMG/M metagenome (GOLD analysis project Ga0307417, IMG submission 202514) | Salt marsh sediment microbial communities from the Plum Island Ecosystem LTER, Massachusetts, United States - WE1602-10 | ecosystem: Environmental > Aquatic > Marine > Intertidal zone... | reverse complement strand
CGTCGAACCCGTAATACAGGCACTCAAGAGCAATGGCAGAAGCCCGGTGCATGGTGCCGATTTCCGGGCGGGGATAATACCGTGCCGCTGCGCCCCATTCGTAGTACAGAGTCAATTCCCCGTCTATTTCCGGACGGATAAATGTCCTCAGCCCTTCGAGCAGATTCGCGTCTTCCGAAACCCTTTCCTGCCGGATGATGGGCATGTCGATCGAGTCGGGTGGAGTTTCTCCGAGCTTTCGGTAGGCCGCCTTTACATGGCTTCGGAAGAGCCGGTCGAACTCCGGACCGTGGGGGGTGAAATGCTCGTCCCCATACCACCAGCACCAGTCCGAGCCTTCCGCGGCAAGCAAATGATCGAAGGCCGCGGCCATGTTTTCCGTTGGCGGATGGCCGGCATCTTTCATCCGGTCGGCATGCATCTGCCACATGGCTCTGGCATGGGACAGCATCTCCCACGCCGCGTGGTCTTCCCGGTGCCCTATCCAGATCTTGAATGTTCCGTCTATCCAGGATCCCGTTGGTATGAAAGGTAATTGCTCAATAGCATCAATGGAATTTAAAGCTTCATTAAAAGTAATACATGATATGTTCGGTCCCATCGAGCCCAACCGCCGCATTAGCTCACGGAGAAACGCCTGTCCCGAATCAGGGAAATATTCCCACGCATTTTCACCGTCGAGAATGACCGGGATCACGTAGGAGTTTTTTCGAATATGAGAAGGAATTGTCGATAATTTATTATATATACGACTAATTATATTACAAAAACTTGAGGCCGCTTCCGTTCCTTCCCAACGGGAATATTCGAAACCGATAAGGTCGGAGAGATGGTGGTCCCGGAAAAATATCCGGATCGGCCCCGAAGGCGTGGACGCTTCGTAGGGACGGTAAAGCCATGAAGGCTCCCGGGGAACACCTTGGGAATCACGCTGGATGTCCTTTCCCGTCGCCTTCGACAGGAGTGCCTCATCCGTCGCCGCCCAGCGGAATCCGGCACGGGCGGCAATATCGAGGGCCGCGGGACTGATCGAGCCTTCGGAAGGCCACAATCCGTCCGGGTATTTCCCGAATAAGGACCGGATCACTTCCCTGCCCCGGGCAATCTGCTCCTCCGCATCACCCGGATACGAAAAGGAGGTTTGCGGCAAGGGCGCCCCGGGAAGCGCATCCTGCGCGGCCCGATTGTCGATCAGGAGGGGAAGTATGGGATGATACATGGGCGTTGAGGAAAGTTCGCCGCCGTCGTTTTCCGTAACCTTTCGGTATTCCGTTATGACCGTCGCCATGACGTCGATCTGTCTGTCCAGGACGTATCGCTTTTCAGTCTCTGTGTAACCGCTTCCTTTTTCCCAGAGACGCGCGAGTTCCGCGTCCTCATCGCGGTGCAGGGGGTGAAACCAGGTCAGGTTGAAAAGGGTCATCAGGTCGGTGTAATCCGATGCGCCAAATCCCCCCGGCGATCCCGGATTTTCCAAAGCTCGCATCGCCGTTTCCCGTCTTCCGTACAGTTCCGCGTACCGCCGTTGGGGAAGGATCATGGTCGGCGGGTAGGCGGAGAAGAAGTTGCGCAGAAGGAACTCCTCCTCCTTTTTCGAAAGGTCGAGAGAGTTTTTCCGGGAAAGGGCGAGAAAGACGTCCTCCGCGCCGTTTTCCACGTAATCACGGATCTGGATCAGCAGCGAAGGGACCAGGTTGAAGGTATGACGAACTCCCGGAAATTCCCGGAAGATTCGTGGAAGGGCCGCGTAGTCCTTGACCGCGTGGAGACGAACCCAGGGGAGGATATAGATCCCCGATTCGGGGTCCTTGTAATACGGCTGGTGCATGTGCCAGAGGAAGCAAAGATAGAGCTTCATCCGGGGTATCCCCCTTCTTTTACCCCAGATGAGACAGCTTGATCTCGATGAGATCCTTGAAGGGGGTGTTGGGGTTCTCTGCGAGGATCTTGCGGAACACCGTGGCCGCCTCGTCCTTGCGTCCCTGATGTGCGAGCAATCTCGCCTGTCCCATCCACGCCTGGGTCCGGAGTTCCCCGTTCGCGAAGGAGGCGGCTTCCTCGTAGGCCTTCTCGGCGCTTTCGACGTCTCCCTTTGCCTCGAGTGCCTGTGCAAGTCCTTCACGCAGGAGGAAATCCATTACGGTCCGCTGCTCTTTCCCGTTGGCTATGGCCGATCGGAACTCCGCAGCGCTTCGGTCATAATCCTTCCGCCGGAAGGCAATGCTGCCCAGGTAGTACCTCGCGAAGACCTCCGCCCGGGTGCCCGGATGCTTCTTCACCTGGGCAGCCAGGGACTGTTCGAGCTGTGCAAGCTTCTCGCTGTCCGTGCCCGCCGGGTTCTGTAGAATCTCGCGTGCCTGGTTCAGGAGGGGCCAGAGATCGCGGGAGGCTTTCGTCTCCTGCCAATGGAAATAGGCACGCGTTCCGAAGATTCCCCCCAGGGCGAGGAAGGCGACGGCCACCGCGGCGACAACCGTTACGCGGTTCTCCTTGATCCACAGCGTCGCCCTGCCGAGCGTGGAGATGAACTCGTCCGGGCTTTTCAGGTCTTTGCGCGTGTACTTGATCTTTCTTGCCATTCCTTCCCTCTCCTTTAACGTTCCCGCCTCTTCCACGCAACTGTCGGATACGACCCGGTATTGTACACCAGTCGGGCGACCGGATTCACCGGAATTCGCCCGATCATTCCGGTTCCTCCCGAAGATATTGCTTCACCACCTGGACGAGGGACTCCCGGATTTCCTCCGGAGAGATCTGTTCAAGCCTCTGGATCCTAAGGGAGCAGCCCAGTTTTTCCGCTCGGCTCTGGAACATGCGAAGCGTGTTTTCCCCGAGCCCGAAATTCGTGAACGACTTTCCCATGACGGCCAGCACCTCGCGTGTCTCCGTTCCCCTCGCGTAATCCGATACGGCCAGAAGGGCATCGAGTGAGCTCGACACCTCGTCCTTGAGAAACGCCACCACGCCCAGGGGGCGGGGGGCGAGGGCATACCAGAGAGGAGAGGTGGAACGAATGTACGGGAATACGTAGAGAAGCAGATGCGAGTCCTCCCCCATCCGGATCTTTCCGAACATTCCGATGGGAAATCCTTCCTCCCTCCGCAGGGAGAAATAGGCGGAGTCGAGCTCGAACTCGCGGATCTGGCCCAGGGAGAGAACAACCCTCTCCAGCAGTTCGGAGGTGGGTAGGAAGAGGACGATGCGCCCTTCGCCGCTCTCGGAGAAGGACCCGTTTTCCTCGATTCGGGTACGCAGCCGCGCAAGATTCTCCGGAGGCAGAAAATCGCTCTTTTCCCGGGAGACCTCGAACATCCCGATCCGCAGGACTCCGCGCTTCCTCAACTGGAGCAGGGTCTCATAGACGACAAGGTCGGGGTAACTGCAGTTTTCCACGATGTCCTTCACGGTGTTGCAGAATTCCGCGAGAAGAATCACCTCGCGTACTACCCCCGAGCCTCCGGTGACGGATCGGTCGGTCTTCGTGAGAATCACCGAATCGTTCGGCGCCGGGAGATCCTCGCTCAGGTTCTTGATTTCATCGAGGTGCCGCAATCCCTCGAGCAGAATCTGCTGGCTGGAGGAGTGTATCGTCCTCCGGACTTCAACCCCGCCCGGAAGGAACCGGAATCTTCCCTTCTTGAGGGAGATGAGCCGGTAAAGGGCCTTTTCGCCCGTGGTGTTACGGGCCCGGGCGGAAACGATCTCCCCTTTCTCGATGTAGATCGAGCCTTCCATCCCTTCCCCTTCCACCTGGATGACGCCGCTTTTCGCGTTAAACGAGAGCATTTGCCACAGGTCGGGGAGAAAGATCTGGGCCAGGTCCCCGCTGATCTCGGAGTCGACCGCAGCGGCATCCCCGCCGTCTTTCCGAAACAGCGTCCGCTGGATTCTCAGCAGCACCTCTTCTCCGCGGAACGGTTTCCGTATAAAATCATCGATCCCCGGCCGGAACCCGGGAACGCTTTGCTCCTGTTCGCTCATGAAGAAGATGGGGATGCTTTTGGTTGTCGGGTTCGAACGCAGGATCTGGACCAGGCGCTCCGCCCCGAGCGCCTCGATGGCGAGGTCGAGGAGGAGGATGTCGGGGCGCTTGAGAAGCGTTTCCGCCAGTGCCCTGCTCCCGTCGGGCACGTCGATCACACCGAATCCCTTCGTCCGGAGGAACTGGCAGAGGGACTGCCGGAACCTCTCCGACGGATCGGCGATCAGGATCTGCTTTTCAGGCGTCGCCGTCGCTATCGTTCGGTCTTCCCCTGCGGGGCTCATCTAGAAATTCCCCTGCAGCCGATACGTTTCCTGCACCTTCTCCATCATCGAGTCCACGAGCCACTCGTCGGCCGTGTTGAACCCGCACATTTCCTCTTCCCGATCAGTGGCGAACAGGCCGTATGCCCCGTTTTCCTTGAGAAACAGGATGAGTTCCCTGTCCCGAAGCTGTTCGTCATCCGCGTTGACATACAGAAGGTTTTTCGAGTCGAAGTGCGTACTGCCGGTTCTGCCGATGATGTAGATGTTTCTTCCGTTGCCCGCGTCCGGCCCGAGGGAGAGGAAGATCTGCTTGAATATTTCGGGTCGTGGGCCCGCCGCGATGACCAGCCCCCGTTTCCTGTTCCGCGACACCGTATCCTGGGCCACGGATTCCACCATGCGCAGGAAGTTCTCCCGGCTCAGGCGGAAATGCCCGTTTCGCCCCCTGTCCCGCCTGAACCGCGAAAAGTAGGGTACGCTGCGTCCCTCCCGCAGATAGTCGTAATACTCGGGTTTTCCCACCAGGATGTCAAAGGCGTTCCAGAGGACCTTTTCCGGCAGGTGCAGGCGGTGGAACGGGCTCCGCTTCTGCCCCTGGAACTTCTCCTCCGCATTCTTCCATAGATCCATGAGAATTTTCCCGTCACGGGGGAAGGTAGCCGAAATGAAATACGGCTCGAGATGATGTTCGATCCCCATGTGCTGGATGGCGCGGCATTCGCGCACGGCTTTCCGGAGACGGCGCGACGTCAGGACGGAGCCGAAATAGTCGGTCTCCGGGAGAACTACGCAAAACCGGTTCGACTCCACGCGGGCAATGAGGTCGGAGTCGCGCAGAGCCTTGGCCACGGCGTCTATCATGTTCGAGAGCGCCCCGGACACGAGGGTTTCGCGGGTCTGCTCCCTGATTCGGGAAAGGTTGTCGACGATGAGGAATACGACCGACAGGGGTCGACGGAATCTCCCCGCCTTGTAGCACTCCTTTTCGAAGTAGTCCGACAGGAACGCCATCGAGTAGGCCTGTGTCTCTCCGTCGCGAAGCGACACCTTTTCCATCCGGATCAGGTGCGTGAGCTTTCTCCACGCCGACGCGGCGTACCCGGAGATGATCCCGGCGATATACAGATCCCGGTCCCGGAACGGTTTTCGGTCCACCCTTGCGGCGAGCTTCACGAGCCCGACGGGGTTCTCCCGGGACATGAGAGGAATGTAGAGGCTCGATTCGCCTGCTTCCCGAAGCGTCTCCGCCTCCTCGTGCTCCCGAAAGGGGTAGAGGAACGGTTTCCCTTTCCCGGTGGCTTCCGCCCATTCGGTCTGGGAAAGATAGAACCTGGATCCCTCCCGGTCGATGCTGATCAACCCCCGGACGGAGCCTATCATCATCTCGTCTGGGTCCAGGGGGGAAGCGAGCCAGATCACGCAGCTCTCCGCCCCGAGTTCCTGGACGAACGTATCCGCGATATGAGTGAGCAGCTCCTCCTCCTCTTGGCATGCCATGATCTTCAGGCACCTCTGGTAGAGGGAGGCAAGGGAATAATATTCCATGCTTTCCGAGAGAAGCTGCATGTTGACCGCCGGGTCGGCCCCTTCCTGGGTCCCCGCCCAGGTGACCCAGCGGGCGATTTCCTGGAAGGGGGGGGCAGTCCGGAAAAGGAAAAGCGGAGGCCCGTCGTCGGGGCACTCCCGCAGGGAATCGATCAGTGCCCTGTGGTCGCAGTCGAGAGAGGCAACGATCGCGACGTAGGGGGAAAGGTCCACCTCCCTGCGCAGCACCTGGTCTAGTGCGCAGAAAGAAAATTCGACCGGTTTTTGGGAGGTCGCCAGGCAAAGGTCTTGGGAGGACTCGGTGTTCTTCTGCACCACCAATATGCGCGCGACGTCCATGCGGCGCTATATCACATCTTGTACTTGCTGAAATCTTCCGGGTCCATCTTCTCGAGAAGCTCCGTCCATTTGTCCTTCTCTTCTCCGGAGGACGTTCCGTGCTCCACGCGAAGCGCTTTCTCGATGACCGAGTCCCGGACCATGATCGGGACTTTCATCCGGATGGCGATGGCGATCGCGTCGCTCGGCCGGGAATCGATAATGACGGACTTGTCGCCCACTTCCATGTGGAGGACGGCGTAGTACGTGTTCTCGCGGATGTCGGTGACTTCCACGCTCAGAAGCTTCACCCCGATCTGGTCGAGGAGGTTCTTGAAAAGATCGTGGGTCATCGGCCTGGGAAGCTGCAGTTGCTCCAGCCCCGCCGCGATCGCATTCGCCTCCAGCATCCCGATCCATATCGGAAGGGTGTTCTTGCTGTCCTTGTCCCGCAGAATGACGATCGGGGACTGGGTAACCGGATCGATGGTGATTCCGATCACCAGCATTTCCTTAACCAAGCGGTCCTCCTTCCTCGCCGGAGAGAGAATGGTGTCCGGCGGAACGAATTCGGACACGGCGCACAGGACCTTGCCCGTTCATCGCCGGTGAAAAGTTGACGGTTTTGTGGCACGGGGTGCGGCCGCACAGACGCGCGGGGTCCTTCACGCTTTTCCCCTCTACCAGGACCTCCATCCCTTTGCCGACGCAGTCGGCGAGCCGTTCCCGCGTGTGGAGGGCCTGGAGGGCATGGAGGCGCGAAAGCCGCTCGCTTGCCTCCTCCGGGGCCACGGTGCCCGTCATCCCGGCCGCACGGGTCCCCGGACGGGGGGAAAACCGGAAAGAGAAAGACGAATCGAATCGGACCTCCTCCATGACCGACAGCGTCTCCTGGAAATCGGTCTCCGTCTCCCCCGGAAAACCAACGATGAAATCCGAGGAGAACGCGATCCCGGGCCTCGCCTTCCGAAGGTCGTCGATCTTTCCGAGGTATTCCTTTCGTGTGTATCCGCGTCCCATGGAAAGTAAGATGCGTTCGGACCCCGCCTGGATCGGCAGGTGGATATGGGGACACAGGGAATCGATCTCGGAGAATAGCCCTATCGTCTCCCTGTCCAGGTCCCTCGGATGCGAAGTGATGAACCGGATCCGCGAGATCCCGCCGATTTTCGCCACCCTGCGGAGCAGTTCCGGGAAGGCAATTTCTCCCGCCTTTTTCCCGAACGAGTTCACGTTCTGTCCCAGAAGGACCACCTCGCAGACGCCCCGTTCCGCCAGTTCGCGTACCTCGTCCAGGATCTCCGCCGAAGGACGGCTGATCTCGCGTCCCCGAACGTACGGGACAATGCAATAGGCGCAATAGTTGTCGCATCCCTGCATGATGGTCACCATGGCGCCTGTCGAACCGTTCGCCAGATACGGGAGAACGCCCCAGTGGCTCGTGTCTTCGGACAGTTCGGTGGATACCGGAGCGCCCTTTTCCTGCGCAAGGCGCACGAGATCGGGCAGGCGGGCGATGCTGTGCGTGCCGAACACGATATCGACGTGCGGGGCCCTTTTCCTCAGGGAAGCCCCCTCCTGCTGGGCGAGGCATCCCCCAACCGCGACGAGGCGCCCTTCCCTGTCGCGTTTCCACCTCCGAAGCGTTCCGAGGGCGCTGTAGATCTTCTGGTCCGCCTTCTCCCGTATGCTGCAGGTGTTCAGAAGAACGAGGTCGGCATCGGAGAGGGATTCGGTGGGCCGGTAGTCTGCCGTCCCGAGAAGCGCCAGCATCCGCGCCGAGTCCACATCGTTCATCTGGCAACCGAATGTCTCGATGTACACGCGCCGGATCATGGGTTCCCATTATAGCATCGCCCCGGGCCTATTCAATGCGAGCCCCGGGCGCAGGTCCGGAGGAGAAATTCAGGCGGGAGCCGACATTCGTTCCCCCCGGATGAGAAACCGGGAGGGATCGATCTCTTCTCGAAGAAGGTGAAGCTCTTCTTCGGTTGGCGGGGATATCTCCTCGATATCTTTGGATATAAGGGGACGGAACGCCATATCCCGGACCACCTCCCCGGGGTCGAGACCCCGCAGGACGGCCAGGAGAGTCATTCGCTTCGTCTCGTCGTCGAACCCGAAGAGCCCTTTGGAGGTGACGACACGGTACGGGCCTGTGCCTGCAGGGAGGCCCGCTTTCTCCCTTGCCCCCGGGCCGGTCAGGTATCCTGGCGAGGTGAGAAAATCGACCTTCGGGACGAATCTCCTTCCCTCGTGCCGGATCACGATAATCGTTTTCCAGCAATGGGATGCCACCTGGTTCCCACCGCCGCTACCCGCGAAACGGCGCTTGGGCGTGCGGTACGTCCCTCCCAGAAAAGTGGAATTGATGTTCCCGTACGGGTCGACCTGAAGAGCACCGAGCATCCCGTAATCCATGTACCCGGCAGCGGAGTAGGCGAACGCCCAATTCATGTTGAGCCACTGGAGGGAACGGTAGGTGTTCTGCGGTCCGCCCATCGTTCCCCGGACGAACGGAAGGACGGATTGCGGTCCGATCGCCCCGAACTCGAACAGTTGGATGACGTTGGGTACGTAGAGCTTCTGACCCAGAATGGCCACGACCTGCGGGATTCCCCATCCGACGAAGAAGGTCTTGCCGTCCTCGAGCAGGCGCGCTCCCTGCGCGATCATGAACTCCGTGTCCGTGAACTCCACCATGCGTGTCATGGCTCTTCTCCTTCCCACTTCGCCATGTGCTCTCCCCGCGGATTTTCGTCTAGCGATATCCCTCGACGATGGTCGCCTTCCCGCGAAGTTCCTTCATCTTTGCGGCGCCGACGCGCCGGTCGAGAAACTCCTCGTGGTCGGCAACGCTGTAGATGTTGTCGTGGAGGTACTTCTGCATCTGTTCCTCGTTCCGGATTCCGTTGAGGATGTCGATGTGCGGGAGGTCGATTTCGTATCGCGCCGGCATCGCCCCGGGATAGGCGCCAAAAGGTGCGTGGACCACCGCGTCTACGAGGAAATACGGAATGGTGGTCCTCATCGGGTCCTTTCGGAACTCCTCCGGTTCGACGATTTCCTCCGCCGAGACGATCACCCGGTGGGAGGCCATCGCCGCCTCCAGGGCGAACAGGTTCGTCCCGAAAATGCGGGCGTCGCCGTAGATATCCGCCTGGTGGACGTGGAGAAAGGCGACATCGGGGTTTAGAGCCGGCACGGCGGCCAGGGGAAGTCCCGTGTAGGGATCCTCGATCACCTTCGCCGCGGAGACGGCCATGTTGTCCGAGCCGAGGAGATCCCGGGTCGGGAGAAAGGGAACGCCCCGTGCGCCGGCAAGCAACCGGAGCGAGATACCTCCGTTGGTCCAATCGTACACCCTGACCTTGCCTTCGCAGACCGCCTGTCCGATGTAGCTCCCGTATCCCAGGAATCCGACGTCGATGCGCGTGGCGCAGCCCGCACCCGTCAGCAACGCGGATTCGTGGAGCGTGAATTCAGCCCCGATCCAGAGGTCCTTCCTTCGTTGGCGAATGACCTCCCGGATGAGCGATTGGGGTCCCCTGGTCAGGCTGGAGAAATCGTAGACGAGATAATCGCCGTCGGATACGAATGCGGAAACGGCTTCCTTTGCCGGGTGAAGCTTCGGTTCCGGCTTCCGGCTCCTTTTGTCCCTCACGAACCGCCGAAAATCGTCCGGATGCTCGAACCGGTACTCGATCTCCCCCTCTTTCAGGATCCTCATCTCCCTTTTCCCCTTCTACCCTTCCCATCCCCCCGCACTTCCGGAAGGGGAAAACCGAACTTGTGGTCCACCACCCGTTCCGCGACGGAGTAGGGATCCCGGTGTTTCTCGGCGATCTCCCCGAGAAGAATCTCGAGCACTCCGTTCCGGGACAGGTCCTCCACGGCTTTCTCGATGAGCTTTTTCTTGAGTATCTCCATGAGCTCCACCCGCGCTTTTTCCCTGCGGTACCGCGCAAGGTTCTCCGCGCGGGAAACGAACTTCCAGTGGCGGAGGATCCCGGAAAGGAGATCGGGGACTCCGGTCGCCGTCTGAGCGACGGCGGCCATGACGGGAGGGATCCACTCCCCTTCCCCATAGGTGTTCATCGACACCATCGTCTCGAGTTCCTGCCTCGTCCTGTCGGCGCCTTCCCGGTCGGATTTGTTGACCACGAAGATGTCGGCGATCTCGAGGATCCCCGCCTTGAGTGCCTGGATGTCGTCCCCCATGCCCGGCACCACGAGGACGATGTTCGTGTGGGCCACCTTGACGATCTCCACTTCGTCCTGTCCCACGCCGACGGTCTCGATGATGACGATGTCCTTGCCCATGGCGTCCATGACATTCACGATGTCGATGGTGGACTTGGAGAGGCCGCCCAGATGTCCGCGGGTTGCCAGGCTCTTGATGAACACGCCGTCGTCGAGCGCGTGTTTATTCATGCGGATACGGTCACCGAGGATCGCCCCGCCGGAGAATGGGCTGGTGGGGTCGATGGCGACGATCCCGACGGTTTTCCCTTCCCGCCGGAACTCCCCGGTGAGGGCGTCCACGAGGGTGGATTTTCCGACCCCCGGCGCTCCCGTTATCCCCAGGATGCATGCCCTGCCGGTGTGCCGGTACAAGGTCTTGAGCGTCCTGTGCGCGGAGGGGATCTCGTCGTCCAGGTCCCGCATCAGGCGAGCGGCGGCCCGGATGTCGCCGGAGAGCACATCTTTCGCCGAGACGGCCATGGGGGTCAGTGCCCCTGAATCAGACGGCGGGCGATGATCATGCGTTGCACCTCCGAGGTTCCTTCTCCGATCTCGCATAGCTTGGCGTCCCGCATGTACCTCTCCACGGGGTATTCGCGGATGTATCCGTACCCCCCGAAAATCTGGACCGCCTTGATCGTGGAGCGCATGGCGGCCTCGGAGGCAAAAAGCTTCGCGATCGCCGCCTCCTGTACGTAGGGCTTCCCGGCGTCTTTCCGGTAGGCGGCGCGGAACGTGAGCAGCGATGCGGCGTCGAGCTCCGTACCGGCGTCCGCGATCATCCACTGGATGGCCTGGAAGGACGATATCGGCTGTCCGAACTGATGTCTATCCTTTGCGTAGGCAATCGCCTCTTCCATGGCGCCCCGCCCGATTCCGACAGCCAGGGCGGCGATGGAAATGCGTCCCCCCGCGAGGTTTCGCATCGTGTCGCGAAAACCCGAATTGACCTCCCCGACCACGTTGCCGGGCTTCACCTCGAGATCTTCCAGCACCAGTTCCGCCGTGTCGGAAGAGCGCATGCCGAGCTTGTGGAGGGGTTTTCCCGGGGAAAGACCGGGCGTCCCGGCTTCGACCAGGAAAGCGGTTATACCGTCACGTCCCTTCTTTCCGTCTGTCACGGCAAGGATGAGGTACACGTCCGCGACGCTGCCCTGTGTGATGAACATCTTGTTTCCGTTGATGACCCAGCGGTCCCTCTTCCATTCCGCCCGGGTCTTCATGTTGAGCGAATCCGAGCCCGACCCGGGTTCGGTCAGGGCCCACGCCCCCAGACTTCGCCCGGAGGCGAGCTCCGGGAGGAATTTCCGGCGGATCGCCTCGGAGCCGAACGCGAGGATATGCGCGGTACACAGCGAATTGTGGGAAGCGACGGTCAGGCCGAGCGACCCGTCGCCCTTCCCGATTTCCTCCACCGCGATCGAGTAGCTGATCGTGTCCATCCCGGCCCCGCCGTACTCCTCGGGGACCATCACGCCCATGATCCCGAGCTCCCCCAGTTTCGCCACGGTCTCCGCGGGGAATATGCCCGACTCGTCCCAATGACGGGCGTGCGGGCGCACTTCCCTGCCTACGAACGCCCGCACCATGTCCCGCAGGGCGACGTGCTCGGGGGAAAGCTCGAAATTCATCGCGGGTACCGCCCCTAGGACGGGACGAAGTACACGTCCGTCGGTTTGAGCTGGGAATTTCGCCGGAATTTCGACTTGACCTTCATTCCGATCCGGATCTCCTCCGGTCCTTCCACGCCGATCAGGCGGGCAAGGAACAGCGTGTCCACCCCGTCGAACTCGACGAGGATCAGGTGGAAGGGGGTCTCTTTCAGGAATTCCTCGCTTCCGTAGTAGCACGTGGTGAAGGTGTGGACGCGACCTTCCCGGGGAAGCTCGGTCCAGTCGGTCTCCCCCCCGCAATTGGCGCAATGAAGTCTCGGGGTTGCGTAGGTGTACCGGCATCGGCCGCACCGGGTCCCGAGCAGCCTCCCGTTGGCGATCCCGGCGAAAAACGGGGAGTCCTGCCCGTAGGAGTGGAGGTACTCGACGGAATAGGGGTGGCGGATAACGATCGGGGACATCTCTTTCAGCGTGCCCAGCTCCTGCGGAAACGGGACGTTGTATACCGTAGCCCCCGTCATCACCTCTTCGATCTTGGCGTTCCGGCCGTGGAGCCGCGGTTTCGCCGTGCCGATTCGCTTGTTCGTCATGGTCTACCACCCCTTTTCCAGGATCGACACGGTGACATACGTGCCCGTGCCGGCGTGACTGTGGATAAGTCCGCGGTTCGCTTTTTTCAGCTGAAGCTCCCCCGATCCGAAATGCTTCCGAATGCTCCCCTGGATCTGCCAGAAGGAGAAGACGGCCTGCATCAGTCCTGTCGCACCGACGGGATGTCCGCAGGCGATGAGTCCCCCCGAGGGGTTGACCGGAATCGTCCCCTTTTTCTTCAGTTTCAGGCCGTAGTCGATCCGGGGCATGAAGGGATGGCCCTGTTCGACGAACTTCCCGCCCTCCCCGTACCTGCAGAGGGCCAGATCCTCGTAGGTCTGGATCTCCGACGACGTGTAGGCGTCGTGGAGTTCGATGAAGTCGATCTCCTTCAGGGGGTCCTTTATCCCGGCCATCTTGTACGCCTGGAGACCGGCGCTCCGTCCCGCCCGGAAGGAATGTACGCCGGGATATTTCACGTTCCGGTAGTCGCTCTCCTTCTCGTTCGGGGCGAGAATCACCTTCCCGTGGGGTCGGTCTGCCATCCGCATCATGTCGGTGCCGGTCCCGACTCCGGTTATCCTGACAGGCTTGTCGGTGAGCCGGAAGGCCGTCTTCTCGTCCGCGAGTATGCAGACAGCGGCCCCGTCCGACATGACGCAGATGTCAAGGAGGGTCAGCGGGTAGGCCACCATCTCGGAATTCCGAACTTCCCGGACCGTCAGGCGTTTTTGTTTCTGGGCGTAAGGGTTGAAGCAGGCGTTCCTGTGGTTCTTGACCGATACCATTGCCATCTGCTCGACGGTGGTGCCGAACTCGTGGATGTGGCGGTTCACCATCATCGCATAGTAGCCGGAGTAGAATCCGCCGACGGGATAGTCGAAATTCATGTCCGAAGCCTGGGCGATGAACTCGTTACCCTTCCACGTCTGGACGCGGGACATCGTCTCGAAGCCGAAAGCCACGCAGCAGTTCATTCGCCCGGAGGCAACGGATTCCCAGGCGGACTGGAAGCACAAGCCCCCCGTGGCGCCGCCGCCCTCGATCCTCTTGTTCGGCTTCGGACAGAGGCCGAGATAGTCCGTCGCCATGATCCCGGCCATCAGCTGCCGAGTGAAGTGGTCCGAGAAGTACGATCCCACCGAGCCGTCGATCGTGTCCGGCTTGAGCCGGGGGACATCCCCGAGGGCGTAGTCGAATGCCTCCTTCACCATCTTCTGGAACGTCGCGTCCGGCCGCGCCTTGGCGAATTTGCTGACCCCTCCCGACACCATGTATACCGGTCTCACTTCTTCCCTCCTGGGCTGGCGAAAAATCCGTTCCGGGAGCCGGCCGGCTACGCTCTGGGCCGAACCCGCCGGTGTACGTATTCGACGATTTCCGCAAGCGGTGTCCCGGGGGTGAATACCCTGTCCACTCCTTTTTTTCGGAGACCCGGAATGTCGTCGTCCGGGATGATGCCACCACCGAACACCACGATCCGCCCCATCTTTTTCTTCTTGAGCAGTTCCACGACCTTTGGAAAGAGGTAATTGTGGGCCCCGGAAAGGATCGACAGGCCGATCGCGTCGACGTCCTCCTGCGCGGCGGCGTTCACGATCATCTCCGGAGTCTGGTGAAGCCCTGTGTAGATGACCTCCACCCCTGCGTCCCGCAGCGCGCGCGCGATGATCTTGGCTCCCCGGTCATGCCCGTCGAGCCCCGGCTTTCCTACCATGACACGGATTTTCCTCTTCCCTTTCGCCTTTCCCGTCCCCGATCGTTTTGTCGCCGTCGCACTCGCCATCTTCGCCCCCGTTATGCTTTAATACATCGCCGGATCGATATAGGTACCCATCGTTTCCCGGAACGCGTCGCAGATCTCCCCCAGGGTGACATATTCCTTCACCGCCTCGAGGATGACAGGCATCAGGTTGACGCGAGAGAGGGACGCATCCTTCAGGGCATCGACCCGGGAAGCTACCCGCCTCGCATTTCGCTTCCTGCGTACTTCCTGCGTACGGAGGATCTGCTTTCGTTCGACCTCCTTGTCGATCTTCAGAAGCGGAATGGGAATCTCTTCTTCGCTCGTGTAGCAGCTGACTCCCACGATCTTTTTCTCCCCCTTCTCCAAAAGGCGCTGGTAATGGTACGAGGCGTCGATGATCTCTCTCTGCGGATATCCCCGTTTGATAGCCTCGACCATCCCCCCCATTTCGTCGATCTTCCGGACGTATCGCATCGCCTTCGTTTCCAACTCGTTCGTCATCTTCTCGAGGAGGAAGGATCCGCCGAGCGGATCGACGGAGTTCCCCACGCCTGACTCCTCGGCGAGGATCTGCTGCGTGCGCAGGGCGACGGTCACTGCCTGCTCGGTGGGAAGGGCAAGCGATTCGTCCATGGAATTCGTGTGGAGGGACTGCGTACCCCCCAGAACCGCCATCAACCCCTGGAGGGCCACCCGTACCACGTTGTTGAATGGTTGCTGGGCGGTGAGCGTCACGCCGGCGGTCTGGGTGTGAAAGCGCAGCTTCCAGGAATTCTCGTCCTTCGCCCGGAACCGTTCCCTCATGATGTTTGCCCACATGCGGCGCGCGGCACGGTACTTCGCGATTTCCTCGAAGAAATCCATATGGGCATTGAAGAAGAAGGAAAGGCGGGGAGCGAACTTGTCGACCGGGATGCCCGCCTCGATTCCTGCCTGGACGTAGGCGATACCGTCGGCAATGGTGAACGCGAGTTCCTGGACCGCCGTCGATCCCGCCTCCCGGATGTGGTACCCGCTGATGCTGATGGTGTTCCATTTCGGCACCTGCTCCGAGCAGTATGCCAGGATGTCGGTGATGATCCGCATGGAAGGATCGGGGGGGAAGATCCAGGAGTGCTGTGCGATGTACTCCTTCAGAATGTCGTTCTGGATCGTTCCTCCGATCTTCCGGAGGGACACCCCCTGCTGTTCCGCCACCGCGATGTACATCGCCAGGAGGATCGCGGAAGGGGCGTTGATGGTCATGGAGGTGGTGATGCTGTCCAGCGGTATCCCCTGGAAAAGGATCTCCATGTCCCGGAGAGAGTCGACCGCCACTCCGCACATTCCGACTTCCCCGCGGGCTCTCGGGTTATCCGAGTCGTACCCCATGAGCGTTGGGAAGTGGAACGCCACCGAGAGGCCGGTCTGCCCCTGGCTCAGAAGGTAATGGTACCGCGCATTCGTGTTCTCCGCAGTACCGAATCCCGAGAATTGGCGCATGGTCCAGAGGCGACTTCGATACATGGACGAATGGATTCCGCGGGTAAACGGGTATACGCCGGGAAATCCGATCTCCTTCCGGAAGTCGCTCCCTTCGAGGTCCGCCGGCGTGTAAAGGGCAGCCACCTCCTCGTCGGAGACCGTGGAAAAGCGTTTGCGTCTCTCTTTCGGCTTCGCTTTCGTACCCTTCTTGCCGTTCAAGCCCGTTCCCCTTTTCCCTTATCGTTCAACGCCCACGCGGGCGTCGATTCCCTTGCCGTAATAATGCTTGATCTCCCTCATTTCCGTCACCAGGTCGGCGATCGCGACGATCTCCTCCGGGGCGCCGCGCCCGGTCAGCACGATCTCCATTCCGTCCGGTTTCTTGCGTAACAGGTCAAGGACCTCCGCGACGGGCAGCAGCCCGAAGTCGACGGCGCAGTTGATCTCGTCGAGAACGACGATATCCGCCTTCCTGCCGAGGACCACCGCTTTTGCCAGCTCCCACCCTTCCCGGGCGAGCCGGGCGTCCTCGGGATCGGGGTTTTTCCGGTCAACAAAAGTGTCCCTTCCGGCCTGGTGGATCTCGACGAAGGGAGACAGCATGTCCACGCCGTGCAGCTCCCCGTAGTCGATCCATCCTTTCATGAACTGGATGATCACGGTTCGCAGTCCGTGTCCCGCCGCCCGGACGGCCAGGCCCAGGGACGCTGTGGTCTTCCCCTTGCCGTTTCCCGTGTACACCTGGATGTATCCCTTCCCTATGGTTCCCGGTTTCATCGGCATCCCTCCCGCACAAGACCCCGGGCGATGATGATCCGCTGGATCTCGGAGGTCCCCTCGTAGATCGAAGTGACCTTGACGTCCCGCAAATGTCTCTCCACCGGGTATTCTCGCATGTACCCGTACCCGCCGTAGACCTGAACCGCACGGTGGCATGCCCGGTACGCCGCCTCGGAGGCGAATACCTTTGCGACCGCCGCCTCGCGGGTGAACGAGCCGCCTGTCTCCTTGCGATAGGCGGCGCGAAGCGCAAGAAGCCCGGCGGCATCCAGTTCCGTCGCGGAATCGGCGAGCATCCACTGGATCGCCTGGAATCCGGAAAGATGCTGCCCGAACTGCTTTCGCTCCCTCGCGTAGGTGATCGCCGATTCGACCGCCGCCCGGGCGATCCCGATCGCCTGCGTCGCGATCCCGATCCGGCCCCCGTCCAGTGCACCCATGGCGATCCGGAATCCCTCGCCCTCCTCTCCCAGCCGGTTCCGTTTCGGCACCCGGCAGTCCTCGAAGGTGAGGGACGCGGTGTCGGATCCTCTCAATCCCATCTTCCGCTCCGGCCTTCCGCTGGAATACCCGCGGGTCCCGCGCTCGACGAGAAAGGCGCTGATTTTTTTCTCCGGCTCCTTCTGCGTAACGGCCGTGACGATAGCGACGTCCGCGCGGGAACCGTTGGTGATGAGGGTCTTGCTGCCGTTCAGCACGTACGCGTCCCCGTCCGGAACGGCGACGGTGGAGATTCCAAAGGCATCGGACCCGGCCGAAGGTTCGGTAATCGCGAACGCCCCCGTCCCGGCGCCGGAGAAGAGATCCGCAAGGAAGCGACGGCGCTGCTCCTCGCTCCCGAAGCGATAGATCGTTTCCCCCACCATGTTGGCGACCGCCATCTCCACTCCGGTGGAAGCGCACCCCCGTGCCACTTCTTCGAGGGCGATCGCATAGGCAACCGCGCCCGTCTCCGAGCCCCCGTAGGATGCCGGGACGAGCATCCCGAGAAGACCGAGTTCGGCCAGACGGCTCAGGTTCTCGTCCGGGTAGCGGCTATGCTCATCGATCTCCGCGGCCTTTGGAGCGAATTCTTTCCGGGCCAGGGACCGGACCATGTCCTGTATCTGCGCCCGTTCGCCGCTGAGTTCGAACTGCATTCGTCAGTCCCGGAGCAAGTCCGAGGCGATGACCAGCCGCTGGATTTCCGATGTCCCCTCGTAGATCTCCGTGATTTTCGCGTCCCGGAAATGCCGCTCCGCAGGGTACTCCCTGATGTATCCGTATCCGCCGTGAATCTGTATCCCCTTCACACCCGCCCGCATCGCCGTTTCGGAAGCATACAGTTTCGCCATGGAGGATTCCTTCGTGCACCTCAGATTCCGGTCTTTCCTCCATGCGGCGCGGTAGGTAAGCATCCTCGCAGCGTCGATTTCCGTGGCCATGTCTGCGAGCATCCACTGGATCGCCTGGAAGTTCGCGATGGGTTGGCCGAACTGCTTGCGCTCCTTCGCGTACGCAAGGGAATCCTCAAGCGATGCACGGGCGATTCCGATCGCCTGGGCGGCGATCCCGATCCTGCCACCGTCGAGGGTGCGCATGGCGATCTTGAACCCCTCTCCCTCGTTTCCCAGCCTGTTCGCTGCCGGGATCTTCACGTCCTCCAGGATGATGGACGCCGTGGCCGATGCGCAAATTCCAAGTTTTATCTCTTTTTTCCCTACAGTTATCCCTTGCATCTTCATGTCAAGGATGAATGCCGTGATCCCTTTGTGTTTCTTCTCCCTGTCGGTCATTGCGAACAGGACGCACGTGTCTGCCTGGGTGGCGTTCGTGATGAAGTTCTTAGTCCCGTTGAGCACGTAATGGCTCCCGTCCCGAACGGCCGTCGTCTTCTGGGATCCCGCATCGGATCCCGCCTCCGGCTCCGTGAGTCCGAAACACCCCAGGTGTTTTCCGGATGCGAGAGGGACGAGATATTTTCTTTTCTGCTCTTCGCTGCCGAACGAAAGGATCGGGTCGCACGCAAGGGAATTGTTCACCGACAGGATGACGGCCGTGGATGCGCAGGCCCGGGCAATCTCCTCCATCGCGATCGCGTAGCAGATGTTGTCCATTCCCGCTCCCCCGTACTCCTCGGGGACGGCCACGCCCATCAGCCCCAGTTCGGCCATCTGACGGACGAGGTCCTCCGGGAAGCGCCCGGTCTCGTCCATCTCCGCAGCCTTAGGGAGCACCTCCCTCTGCGCAAAGCTTTTCGCCATTTCCTGGATCATCCTCTGTTCTTCGGTAAGGTCGAAAACCATCTTTTCCGTTCCCCCCGGCAGTGCGGTGACCGTCCTGGTGCCTATCTGCCCTTAAACGCCGGTTTCCTCTTTTCCAGAAAAGCGGTCATCCCCTCCGCCCCGTCCCTGGTGGAAAACATGACGGCGAAGGCGTTCGCTTCGAGCGCACAGGCGGAATCCAGGTCGAGGTCGATTCCGCGGTTCATGACCGACTTTGCGGTGCTCACGGCGACCGGCGCCTTCTCGAGGATCTTCCGGGCAATCTCCCGCGCGGTTTCCGTCAGCATGGCCTGGGGCACGACCCGGTTCACCAGCCCGATTTCATACGCCCTTTGCGCCGAAATCATCTCCCCCGTCAGAACGATCTCCTTCGCGATATTCCGCCCCGCGAGACGGGGAAGGCGTTGCGTCCCCCCGTACCCGGGAATAATCCCCAGGTTTACCTCGGGCTGACCGAATCGGGCCGTGTCCGCCGCAAGGAGGATATCGCACGCCATCGCCAGTTCGCAGCCGCCCCCCAGCGCGAACCCGTTGATCACTCCGATCACCGGCTGGGGGAGCCGCTCGATGTTCCCAAGGACCCGGTGCCCGAACCGGGAAAACTCCAGCACCTGGAGAGGTGTGAATTCGCGCATTTCGGAGATATCCGCACCCGCGACGAATGCCTTCTCCCCCGCTCCCGTGAGGAGGACGACCCCGACATCCGTCCCTCCCGCGATCTCTTCCAGAGCGGCGGAAAGCTCCTGCATTGTCGCCATGTTTAAAGCGTTCAACGACTTCGGCCGGTTGATGGTGATGGTGGCGATGCTGTCGGAAACATCGACAAGCAGGTTTTCGTAGGCCATCTCTTCCCCCCCCTCACTTTTTCTCGTACGTGTAGAATCCTCTCCCCGTTTTCTTCCCGAGATAGCCGGCCTCCACATATTTCCGCAGAAGCGGACACGGTCGGTACTTCGGATCCCCGAAATCCTCCTGGAGCACCTTCATGATCTCCAGGCAGGTATCCAGGCCGATGAGATCCGCCAGGGCAAGCGGGCCCATCGGGTGGTTCGCCCCCATCCGCATGATGGCGTCGATCTCCTCAGCCTTTCCCACCCCCTCCATCAGGGCGAACACGGCTTCGTTGATCATCGGCATCAGGATCCGGTTGACGACGAACCCGGGGAAATCGTTGGCCGGCACGGGCTCTTTCCCCAATCGACGGGCCAACTCCATGGTTGTGTCGAAGGTCTCGGGAGAAGTCGCAAGCCCGCGGATGATTTCGACCAGCTTCATGAGGGGTACCGGGTTCATGAAATGCATCCCGACGACTTTGTCGGGGCGCCTGGTCGCGGATCCGATCCTGGTGATGGACAGGGAGGAGGTATTCGTGGCAAGAACATTTCCCGGAGGCACGATTTCGTCGAGCTGCCGGAAGAGGGAAAGCTTGAGCTCCGCCCGCTCCGTGGCCGCTTCCACAACGAAATCGCACGCGGCAAAATCACCCAGGTGCGTGGTCGTGGCAAGGTTTTCCGACATCGCCTCCTTGTCACCCGCGGTGATCTTTTCCTTCCGTACGAGGATGTCGAGTCCCTTCCCGATACCCGCACGGGACTTCGCGAGGATCCCCTCGGACAGGTCGTTCAACAGGACCTTGAATCCGTTCATCAGGGAGACCTGGGCGATCCCGCTTCCCATTTGACCCCCTCCGACGACGCCGATGGTCCGGATTTCCATGTTTCCTCCTCCTGAAAAGGTGGCGTTCCTCCCCGCGGAAGGTGTAAGAGGGTGCGGTCTATACGTTACCGGCGCTCGACGAGCATCGCGACGGCCTCTCCGCCGCCGATGCACAGCGACGCGACGCCGTAGCGCTCTCCCCGGCTCTCCATGGCGTACAGGAGCGTCGTCAGGATCTTCGCTCCCGAGGCGCCGACCGGGTGTCCAAGGGCGACCGCCCCGCCATGGACGTTGACACGCTCCGGATCGAGAGAAAGACCTCGTATCGCCGCGATCGCAACCGAGGAGAAGGCCTCGTTGATCTCGTAGAGCCCCACCTGGTCCTTGTCCACTCCCGTCTTCCGGAACAGGCTGCCGATGGCATCGATCGGCGCCAGCGTGAACCAGGCCGGTGCGCGGGAGGCGGTCGTATATCCCGCGATTCTTGCCAGTGGTTTGATTCCCCGCCTGGCGGCAGCCTCCGCCGACATCACCACTACGGCCGCGGCCCCGTCGTTGATGGTGGAGGCGTTTCCCGCGGTGACCGTGCCTCCCTTCTCGAACGCCGGTTTCATCGAGGGAAATTTCTCTATGTTTCCGCGCCCCGGCTCCTCGTCGACGCGGAATACGACGGGGTCCCCCTTCCTCTGGGGGATCTTCACCTCCACGATTTCCTTGTCGAAATTCCCGTCCCGGATCGCCGCAAGCGCCCGCCGGTAGGAATTGCCGGCGTACTCGTCCTGCTCCTCCCGGGTGATGCGGTGCTCCCGGGAAAGCAGTTCCGCGCAACTCCCCATGTGGATGCCGTCGTATGCGTCGATCAGTCCGTCGATCATGATGTGGTCGTAAATCGCATCGTTTCCGAGGCGGTACCCGGTTCGGCCCCGCTTCAGGAGGTACGGGGCCTGGCTCATCGACTCCATGCCGCCTGCCACCACCACTTCGAACTCGTCCGTGGCGACGGCCTGGGCGGCGAGCATCACGGCCTTTAGCCCCGATCCGCACATCTTGTTGATCGTCATCGCTCCCGCCGATACGGGGATCTCCGCGAAGATCCCCGCCTGTCGCGCGGGTGCCTGTCCCACGCCGGCCGGCAGGACGTTCCCCATGATGACCTGTTCCACCTCTTCCCTTTTGATTCCGCTGCGGGAAACCGCCTCGGCGATCGCAACCGCGCCGAGCTTCGGCGCGGGGATGTCGGCAAGGCTTCCGAGAAAGCTTCCCGTTGCCGTTCTCGCCGCGCTCGTGATAACGACTTCCTTCATCGGTTTCTCCTTTGCCAGGTTCCCGTCGCCGGGGACATTCCTCGAGGTTGTCGGTTATACGGTTGGAGGAGTGTCCCCGCCCATCGTCTCCATCAGCATCTTTTCGCGCAGGCGGACCTGGTACTCCCGAATTTCCGTCTTCAGGGCGGCCAGCTGGCTGATCCGGTCGTCGATCTGGACTGCCCGTTCATCCAGAATCGCCAGCAGTTTCGGAAGGATTTCACGGTTGTTCCTCTGGGTCCGGTACACCTTTTCCAGTTCGACCATCTCCGCCAGGGAAAGACCTAAGACCTTGAGCCGGGTGATGAATTTGAGACGTCGGACGTCGTCGTCGGTGTAGACCCGTTTCCCGTTCTCGATCCTGCGGACGCTGTGCAGAAGTCCGATCTCCTCGTAATACCGGATCGTCCGCTGGGACAGGTCGACCGTCCTGGCCAGTTCGCCGATGGAATAGGCCTTCTGCTTCTGCGCGGGGGAGGTCATTTTGCCACCTTACGTTAACTGGCAAAATCGTATCGGAACGAAACCTCGCTGTCAAGAAGTTCTCCGGGCCCCCTGCGAATATGGGCTATAATAATTTGAATCTAAACGGATATCTGTGCTTCTTAATCGGAAACGCGGTTTGAAATCTATTTGGCGATCCGTTTCAGCAACGCACCTGCCCGCTTTTTCTCCATTCGCTGCTCCGGAACGACATCCGGAAGCTCGTCGTCGGGCAGGACGACGGCGGCCTCGAGTTCCTTCCTGGCAAGATCGTTCTTCCCGTCCTTTACGTACGCTTCTGCGAGGAAATACCGGTTCCCGGCATAATTCGGAAAGGCCTCCACGGCGCGCTTTCCGAACTCGATTGCCTTCGTGGTGCTTCCGCCGAGGAGTCCCGGCAGCTTGGTATAGAAGGCGCAGAAGAACCGGTCGGTCCCGCGATAAAAATATGCCGGATCGAGCGACGCCGCTTTTTCGTTCAGCTTGCGCACCCTGCTGATCCCGAACAGGTTGGAAAACGTCCCCTTGAGATTGTTCTGCCGGGCCAGGTTTGCCGCCTCGAAAAAATATCCTCCCGGTTCCTCCGGAGCCGCCTCGGAGGCCTTCTTTCCGTACTCAATCCCCCTGGCGTAGTGTTCGAGAGCATCCTTTGTGTTCGACGACTCGAGGATCTGCCCGACCCAGTAATGAAGGCGGGACAGACGCAAAAGGACCTTGTAATCGTCCGGCCTCTCCTTGAGAAGATCCTCGTACGCCGCGATCGCCTCGGTTGCCTTCCCGGGATCTTCCCTTTCGTTCCACAACATTTTGCCCTTTGTCTCCAGTTCGGTTCCCCGGGACATGGTCGGCATGAAGGCGATCAGGAGGAGCATCATCAAGAGCGTGAAGCACGACAGGACTTTTCTCATCTTTTCCTCCCCGGATGGCAACGGTTGCCCGGTTGTTCGACGAATTCCTTGAGGCGTGTGCGCGAGGCGCCCACGGCGGAATCCCCTTCATCCGCCATGTCCCCGTCCATCAAAATGCACGCAATTCCCGCAGATTTCAAGCGCACCGCTCGTGACGAAAACCACCTTTCGACGCTCTTCCCGGGCGAGCTACCTGTCTGGAAATGGCGCGGCATCCGCTTCTTCATCTCGGTTGCGGATTCGAGTCGCTTCGGAATCGCAACCGTCTATCTTCCCGTCTCGACGAACGATTCGATGCGCATCTTGACGGAAGTTCTCTCCTCCCCGTGCAGGTCGATGTCCAGACAGAGAAAGGGTATCCCTCTCTTCCGTGATTCGTCGGCCATGTCGGGTATCTCCACAGAATCGGGCTCGCACTGCCGGACGCGGAGCAGCAGGATCCTGTCGGCCCCGGACCCGTCGGACCGGTCGAAGAGATGTTCGCTCCGCGTTCGCCCGACGCCGTGCAGGGTCGAGCACGGATCCTTCCGCAGGTGCCTTCGGACGAGGGACAACGCCATGTCGCCCGACTCGAGCGGCGAACCGGAATAATACCGGTTTCCGAGCGCAAGGTCGTTCCCCACGATCGCGGCCCCTGCCTCATCCAGCGCTTCCATCACCGGGAAGGTCGCCAGGATGCCGGAGAGAAACACTTTTGCACGCGTTTCGGCGGGGATCGCGTTCGATCGGGCAAGCGCTCCCCTGAGCATTTTCGTGTGTGTCTCCTTGGGCAGCGCCATTCCCGCCCTGGCAATCGTCAGGAATTCCATCCCTGTGAAGGACCCCGGGGATTCCGCCATCCTTTCCTCGAGAAGGGCGAAAGCCCTCCGGTTCTCGTTGTATACCCGGACGGAACTGTCCAGCGCTCCTTCGGACACTTCCCTTCCGGAAACTTCCCCGGCCCACTCGCGGAAGGCCTCGACCCGGTCGAGCATGTACTCCGCCGCGCCGGGAGCATCCGCGGAAGCGGGAAAGACGAAGGGAAACCGGGGCCGTTCGTCATGATGCGGAAAAAGAACCTCGCATGTGTTCCGGAGGGTGTCGCAGGCGGAAGGGATGACCCATGCATCGATTTTCTCCCATTTGCCGGAAAGGATGGAAGAGATGACGCCGCCTGCGATGGAACAGGGAGAGGAGGGGACGCCCGCCGAGGAAGCGGGGGCAAACTCGTTCCCCCAGATAGTGACCGGCAGCATCCCCGCGGCGTGGAGAACCTCTTCGGGGACATGGATCGGGATGCACCCCGCCGCCTTGCGGCCCGAAAGTGATCTCCAGCGGGATACCGCGGCCGCGGGATCCCGGCAGACTTCCGAGGCGAACCGGAAAGCCCACTCCATCCCGGAAGGCATGTGTCACACCCGCGCGGGTACGATCTTGCGGGTAACGGCCACCTATTCCCCCTGGTATAGGACCGCGAGGATCAGGGCCTCCCTCTCATCGGTCGAGTGGACATGGTGGGGAATGGATGAATTGTAGTAGATGCAGTCCCCCTCGGAAAGAACGTCGGAATACTTGTCGAGGAACACCTCCACCTTTCCCGAAAGGACAAAAAGAAACTCCTCCCCCTCATGGGAATTCCGTGCCACGTTGCGCTCGAGGAGCGGCTGAAGGCGGACGAGGAACGGTTCCATCTTCCTCCCCGCCTTACCGGCCCCGAGCGCCTCGTACGTGTAGGCGAATTTTCCGCTTTCCTTCAGCCCCACGCGGGAAACGGTGGTTCGATCCTCCTTCCGGACAATCGAAAACGCCCGTTCCTCCTTTCCCCCGATGAACGCAGAAACCGAGGTGTCGAATGCGTTGGCGATCTTCACGAGTGTTCCGAGGGGAGGCGACACCATGCGGTTTTCGATCTGGGAGATCAGCGCGGAGGAAAAACCCGTTTTTTCGGCAAGCTGCTGGAGAGTTATCCCCCTGGCCTCGCGGAATTTCCTGATGTGGTCCCCCACCTGGACCTCGGGGTCCCCTGCAGCGGGGCCGAAATCGCGGGACTCTTCGGCGATTTTGGACAACAGGTCGTCCATGGACTCGTCACGGGTGATTTCTGGCAAAGGATTCTCCCTCCTTCAGGGCGGTTACGTTGAGCGGTATGAACCGCTCGTACTTTTTCGACACGACTTTCGGGAGGCACTCGAACAGGGTCTGCATCCTCACCACGCACGTCACGCCGACATACGCGCCCAGCGCCACCATCGACGCAAGCTGCTGGCTTCCGACGGTCTCCCGGGCGATGTCGTTCGCGGGGATCGACAATACGTTAACGTCCGTCCGGGTGATCTTCGCTGTATCGACGAGCGACCCGTTGACGATCAGGTTTCCCTCCTTCTGCACGAAGGGGAGGTACTTTTCGAGGGAAGGACCATTCATGATGACGCACGATTTCGGGAATCCGACGACCGGCGAGCCGATTTCCCCGTCCGAGACGACGACCGTGCAGTTCGCCGTGCCACCACGCATCTCCACCCCGTACGAGGGAAAGTAGGTTACGCCTCTCCCCTCCTCCATCGCCGCAAGGGAGAGGAGATTTCCGATCATCAGAATTCCCTGCCCTCCGAAGCCCGCCATGATAACGTCGGTGGTCATACGAAGTCCGCCTGCTTCCGCTCCTTGTACACCCCGAGGGGGAAATATTCCGACATCTCGCCCAGCACGCGTTTCTGCGCGTCGAGCGGCTTCATTCCCCAGTTGGTAGGACATGTGGAAAGGAACTCCACGAGCGAGAACCCCATTTCCCGGATCTGCATGCCGAACGCTTTTTTCAACGACTCTTTTGCCTGACGGATCTGCGCAGGGGTGCTCGTGGCGACACGCGCGGAGTAGGCCGTTCCCTCGAGTGTGGCGATAAGCTCCGCCATCCTGATGGGGTATCCGTCGTTGCGGAACTCCCTCCCGTACGGCGAGGTAGCCGTCTTCTGGCCGAGCATGGTGGTAGGCGCCATCTGCCCCCCCGTCATGCCGTATGTCGTATTGTTGACGAAGAGGACGGTGATGTTCTCGCCCCGGTTCGCGGCGTGGATGACCTCGGACGTCCCGATCGCTGCGAGGTCGCCGTCCCCCTGGTAGGTGAATACGAACTTGTCCGGCTGGGCGCGTTTGACTCCCGTCGCCACCGCCGGAGCACGGCCGTGCGGGGCCTCGGCCACGTCGACGTCGATGTAGTCGTACAGGAACACCGAGCATCCCACGCAAGCGACACCGATCGTATTTTCGCGGATATGGAAATGATCTATCGTTTCCGCGAGAATCCGGTGGGCGATCCCATGGTGACATCCGGGACAGAAATGGGTTCGGACGTCCACGAGGCTTTCGGGTCTTTTGAAGACCAGCCCGGGAAACGTTCCCTTCGCCTCGCCCTTCATCGCACGCTTCCCGTCCTCACGGCAATCTCCCCGGCCAGACGCCGGATCTCCTGGTGAATCTCCTCGGGTGTGGGCATGGCGCAAGGTTTCCCGAGGAACCGGATCTTTTCGTGGTGCCGGGTGCTCATCCGCACATCCTCGAGCATCTGCCCCGTATTCATCTCGATCACGAGAACGATATCCGCCCGGTCTGCGGCCTCGTCCACCGCGCGCGACGGGAAGGGAAAGAGGGTGATCGGGCGGAGCATCCCCACCGGGTACCCTTCCTTCCTGGCCCACTGGATCGCCGTCTTGCTCACCCGCGCGGCGGTCCCGAACGCGACGATCACGATCCCGGCCCCCTCCAAATGGTACGGCTCGAAGCGGACTTCCTCCTCCATCCGGCGGTATTTCCGGTGAAGCTTCCAGTTATGGGCTTCGATCTCGTTTTCCCCGAGATAAAGCGACTTCACGTACTGGCGCGGACGACCTGCGCAACCTGTCAACGCCCACGGTTTCTCCGCCGGGACCGTGGAGAGGTACGGCTCGGGGAAGAAGGGTTCCTTCATCTGTCCGACGATGGCGTCACCAAGGATCATGGCCGGGTTCCGGTACTTGTCCGCAAGGTCGAATGCGAGCATGGTCAGGGAGTACATTTCCTGTACGGAGTGTGGCGCGAGCACCGGCATCCGGTACCCTCCGTGCCCTCCGCACTTGACCGCCTGGAAATAGTCCCCCTGGGATGGCGCGATTCCGCCCAGCCCCGGTCCCGAGCGGGAGATGTTGACGATCACGGCCGGAAGCTCCGAACCGGCCATGTAGGAGAGCCCTTCCTGCATCAGGGATATCCCCGGTCCCGACGAGGATGTCATGACGCGTTTACCCGAAGCCGAGGTCCCCAGGAGGAAATTGATCGTGGCGATCTCACTCTCCGCCTGGAGAAACATTCCCCCGATGGGCGGAAGGTGGGTGGACATGTATTCCGGGATATCGTTCTGGGGAGTGATGGGGTACCCGTAGTAGAAGCGGCATCCGGCCGCGATGGCCCCGACACAGACCGCCTCGTTCCCCTTCATCAGCTCCCGTCGGATCCCTGTGGGCGGAAGCGTCATCGCCACACCCGGATGCATACGTCAGGGCAAACTTCCGCGCATATCGCGCATCCCGTGCAGTCGTCGTGGCGTGTGAAGACCGCCGTGGCGTATCCCTGCTGGTTGACCCGGTTCCCCATCTCGATGCAGCCCCTCGGGCAGGCCGGGACGCACAGCTCGCATGCCTTGCACCTGTCCCGGTCGATCTCGATCCTGCCCATAGTTCGTGCGGCGCTTTCTTTCATCGTTTTCCCTGAGCCCTCATTCGTATTTCGGCTTGAACTCGAAATAGTGCGTCGTTTCGATGTAGCGGATCGTCCGGGACTTCGACCGCATGACGACGGAATAGGTGTTCGCCCCCCCACTGAAGAACTGGACCCCCCTCAGGAAGTTCCCGAACGTGACGCCGGTCGCCGCGAACATGACATCGCTTCGGGCGAGGTCCTCCAGCTGGTACACCTTGTTCGGGTCTGCCACCCCCATTTTCTTGGCGCGTTCCGCCTCCTCGTTGTTGCGGAACTTGAGGATTCCCTGGAAATCTCCTCCAAGACATTTCAATGCCGCCGCTGCAAGGACCCCTTCCGGGGCTCCTCCCGTTCCCATCAGGACGTTGACGTCAGTCCCTTCTTTCGCAGTCGCTATGGCTGCCGCCACGTCGCCGTCGCCGATCAGCTTGATTCGCGCCCCCGCGTCCCGGCACTCACGGATCAGCTCCTCATGCCTCGGGCGTTCGAGAATGACGACGCACAGGTCTTCGACATACACCTTCAGGGCCTTCGCGATTCTGCGAAGGTTCTCGGTCGGACTTGCCGAGATGTCGATCACTCCCTTTGCCCTGGGGCCGACCGCCAGCTTTTGCATGTAGGTATCGGGCGCGTGAAGGAATCCCCCCTCCTCCGCGATCGCGACGACCGCGAGCGCGTTGTTCCCCCCCGTGGCGACAATGGTCGTCCCTTCGAGAGGATCGACGGCGATGTCGACGCGCGGGGTGTCGGACGCTCCGACTTCCTCCCCTATGAAGAGCATCGGGGCCTCGTCCCGTTCCCCCTCGCCGATCACGACCCGGCCTTTGAACTGTACGGCATTGAATGCGCTCCGCATCGCCTCGACGGCTGCCTGGTCCGCGGCCACATTGTCTCCGCGTCCCATCAATCTCGCCGCCGCAAGTGCGGCCGCCTCGGTCACACGTACCACCTCAAGTGCCAGATTTCGTTCCACGGCTCTCCCCTTTCAAGGATATTGGTCGGCCGATTCCCGTCTTCTCGAGGAACAGCGCGGGAACGCGGACGATCTTACCGTCGCCGTCCGTGAAGGCGTGAACGGTGTACCCGTCGGCCAACAGGGTTCCGTCCCCCCTCTCGATCCGGTATCCGAACGTGATGCTGGCTCGCCGGAATCCACGAACTTCGGCACGGATATAGAGAAAATCGTCGTAGTGCGCCGGGGCGAGATACCGTACCGATGCTTCCGTGACCGGCAGGTGAACCCCGATCCCGGTAAGCTCCCGGTATGCCATGCCGAGGCTCCTCATGAGCTCGACCCGCCCCGTCTCGAACCACCTCAGGTAGTTTGCGTAGTAGACGATCCCCATGGCGTCGGTGTCCGCGAAGAGCACCCGGACCGTGGCGACCTTCTCCATCGTCTTACGCGTCTTTTTCCGAGAGAAGATAGTCGATGAGGCGCGTCCCGGCGTCCAGGAACTGTCCCGTCTCTTTCGCATCCGCCTCGGTGTACCGCTTCCCCGGGAAGGACGAGAGACCGGGCGGGACGGGATAGAAGACGAACGGCACCGGTTCCTGCGAGTGGGTCCGGATCGCCACCGGCGTAGGATGGTCGGGCATCACCAGAACGGTCAGGTCTCCCTTGTCTCTGGCACGGGCAAGGATGGGTCCCACCATCTCCTCGTCGATCCGCTCGATGGCCCGGATCTTGTCCGGTACACTCCCGTTGTGCCCTGCCTCGTCGGGAGCTTCCACGTGGATCAGGACGAAGTCCTTGCTGTCCAGCTCCCGCAGGGCGTGCTCGGCTTTTCCACGGAAATTCGTATCGATGTATCCCGTGGCGCCGGGGACGGTAACCGTCTCCAGTCCCGCATACACCCCGATCCCCCGGATGAGGTCGACCGCGGCCACCACAGACCCCTTGAGTCCGTACTTCTCCTGGAACGTCCTCATCCGGGGCGGCTTTCCCTGCCCCCACAGCCAGATGGCGTTTCCCGGCAGCTTGCCGGCCTCGATCCTCTTCCGGTTCACAAAATGGTCGGGAAAGATCTCCCTCGATATTTCCATGAGTTCCAGCAGGAACTCCGCACCTTCCCCTTTCGGTAAATATTCGGTGATTTTCTTCCCGTGGAAGTCATGGGGAGGGGTCGTTTCCAGGGAATCATATCCCCCGGGCCAAACCATGAGATGCCGGTAGGAAACCCCCGGGTAGAACCGGACCACGCTGTTTTTGCTACCCTTTCCCTCGGTATCGACGAGGGACGGGATGGTGGATCCTTCGCGGACGACGACTCCCCGGTCGTCCACCTGTTTCTGCAGAGCCTCCAGCAGTTCCGCCGCTTCGGGTGTCGTGATGTGACCGGCGGAGTAATCCTCCATCTCTGTATCCGCGCCGTCGTTCTTGAGGCAGACGATGTTGCACCGGTAGGCGACGTCGTCCTGTCCGAGGTCCACTCCCATGGAGGCGGCCTCGAGCGGAGAGCGCCCCGTGTACACTTCGCGCGGGTCGTACCCGATAATGCTCAGGTTGGACACGTCGCTTCCCGGGTACATCTCTTTCGGGACGACCTGTACCGTACCCAACGCTCCCCGGGAGGCCATGAAATCCATATGCGGCTTGTTCGCCGCCTCAAGAGGTGTTCTGCCCCCCAGGGACGGAATAGGCCAGTCGGCCATTCCGTCACCGATGAGAATGATGAATTTCCGGCTCACGTTGCCTCTCTTTCAGAAACCGAGGGCCTTCAGGACCTCAGCCATCTCCGAGGGAATGGTGACGGGCTCCACAGACTGGGCGATCGCGTTGTCCGGATCCTTCAGTCCGTGTCCGGTCAGGGTGCAGACGATCCGCTCTCCTTTGCGGAAATACGACTCCCTGCCCAATTTTATCACGCCCGCGACCGACGCTGCCGACGCAGGTTCGCAGAAAATTCCTTCGGTCTCCGCCACGAGCTTGTACGCCTCGAGGATCTCCGCGTCGCTGACCATTCGGATGAGTCCTCCCGACTCGTCCCGCGCCGCCTCGGCTTCCTTCCAGGATGCCGGGTTTCCGATCCGGATGGCGGTCGCGACCGTCTCGGGCTTCCGAATCGGGTGTCCCCGGACGATGGGAGCAGCCCCCTCGGCCTGCCACCCCAGCATCCGGGGGAGACATCCCGATTTCCCGGACTCCCGGTATGCCTTGTAGCCTGCCCAGTACGCGGTGATGTTTCCCGCGTTCCCCACGGGAAGAACGTGGCAGTCCGGGGCGTCTCCCAGCACATCGCATATCTCGAAAGCGGCGGTTTTCTGCCCTTCGATGCGGTACGGATTGACCGAGTTGACCAGGGTCACCGGATAGTTCAGGGAAATCTCACGGACGAGTCCCAGTGCGTCGTCGAAGTTTCCCTGCACCTGAATGACCTGGGCTCCGTGGATCATCGCCTGGGAAAGCTTCCCGAGCGCGATTTTCCCCTCCGGGATGACGACGAACGCCCTCATCCCCGCCCTCGCCGCGTAGGCCGCCGCGGAGGCGGACGTGTTCCCCGTTGAGGCGCAGATCACGGAGTCCGCCCCCTTCGCCCTGGCCATCGAAACCGCCATCGTCATCCCGCGGTCCTTGAACGACCCGGTCGGATTCAGACCCTCGTACTTCAGGTAGATCTCCGTTCCCGGGGCGATGGAGCGCGCCAGGGTCAGCGCGGGCACAAGCGGGGTGTTTCCCTCGCAAAGGGTCACCACGCACTCCTCGGGTACGGCCGGCAGAAGATCGCGGTACCTGTGTATGATTCCTTTCCGGTGCATGGGACGATTCCCTTTTGGGGGTTACAGGTTGTTTTCGATCCGGATCATGCGCGTCCGGTCGAGGACAACGGGGAGCCGGTCGGTCTCCTCGAGGGCGGCCCGCATGTCCTTCTCTTTCGCATGGTGGGTGACGATGAAGATCGCCACGGCGCTCTCCTTCCTCCGCCCCTTCTGGATGACGGAGGAGATGCTGATCTGGTGGCTTCCCAGGACACCGGCGATCTTGGACAAAACGCCCGGCTTGTCGACCACCTGGAAGTGAAGATAGTACTCGGAGTCCACGTCGGTGAAAGGGGAAACCGGGGTTCCCTTCCCGGGAACCTGGTTGTAGAACCCGCTCGGCGGGATTCGGCCGGTAATCCCCTTCCCGAGATTGCGCGCGATTTCGATGACGTCGCTCACCACTGCCGATGCCGTCGGGAGCTTCCCGGCGCCCTGCCCGTAGTATAGCGAAGATCCGACGAAGTCCCCTTTCACGTAGATCGCGTTATATGCGCCTCCGACCGTGGCAAGCAGGTGTTCGGAGGGGATCATCGTCGGGTGGACGTGCACCTCGATGCCGGTCCCTCCCTGTTTTGCGATGGCAAGCAGCTTGATCGCGTACCCGAACTCGCGCGCGAACGCGATGTCCTGCGAAGAGATGTCGCGGATTCCCTCGACGTAGATATTCTCGAGGGGAATGCTTCCCCCGGTGGCCAGCCACACGAGAATGGACAGCTTGTGGGCGGAGTCGATCCCGTCCACGTCGAAGGACGGATCGGCCTCCGCGAGACCGATCGATTGCGCCTCCTCCAGAACCTCCGAGAACTCCTTTCCCTCGTCGGTCATCCGGCTGAGGATATAGTTGCACGTCCCGTTGACGATCCCGTAGATCTCGCTGATCCGGTTGGCGGCAAGACCTTCCCGCATGGCCCGGATGATGGGGATCCCTCCTCCGACGCTGGCCTCGAAGCCGATATCGACTCCGGCGGAGTTCACCGCCCTGCTGATCTCCTCCCCGTGCTCGGCCAGAAGCGCCTTGTTGGCGGTCACAACGGATTTCCCCCGCCGGATCGCTTCGAGAAGGAACTCCCGGGCGGCACCCGTTCCCCCCACCAACTCGATCACGATGTGGACGTCCGGGTCCTTGACCACGTCGGCGCCCTCGGTGGTCAGAACGCCGTCGGAAAGCGATACCCCGCGGTCCCGTTCGATGTCGACGTCGGCCACCCGTACCAGCCGGATCGGTACTCCCACCCGACGCCGAAGAAGATCGGCGTTTTCCAGGAGGAGCCGGGCCGTCCCGGATCCGACGGTCCCGAAACCGATGATCCCCACTCCTATTTCCCGTATCGCCAGCGTCATCTGGCCTTCACCTTGACGGGTGCCTGCAGGACGGCCTTCGCGCCCCGGATCGCCTGCCGGATCCTGTGCTCGTTCTCCACCAGGGCAAACCGCACGAACCCCTCTCCGTGCTCCCCGAACCCGACGCCGGGAGAGACGGCCACTTTTCCACGGGTCAGCAGCATCTTGGAGAACTCGATCGATCCCATTGCCCGGAAAGGTTCGGGAAGAGGGGCCCAGACGAACATCGTCCCCTGAGGCTTCGGGAAATTCCATCCGATCCGGGAGAAGCCGTCCACAAGACAGTCCCTCCGCTTCCGGTAGATTTCCACCGCTTCCTCCACCACCCGGTACGGACCGTTCAGGGCCACGGTGGCGGCAACCTGGATGGCCTGGAACATCCCGTAGTCGAGGTAGCTCTTGATGCGTCCCAGGGCTCCTATCATCCGCTTGTTCCCCACGACGAACCCGACGCGCCACCCGGGCATCGAGTATCCCTTGGACATGGAGTACAGCTCCACCGCCACGTCTTTCGCCCCGGAAACCTGGAGGATGGAAGGAGCCTTGTACCCGTCGAATACGAGATCGGCGTACGCAAGGTCGTGGATGACGAGGAGTTCGTTCTCTTTCGCGAATTCCACGATCCGCCGGAAGAATTCAAGATCGACCACCTCCGTCGTCGGGTTGTGCGGAAAAGAGAGGATCAGGACCTTCGGCTTGGGCCAGATGGTCTTCATCGCCCGGCGTGTCCGATCCAGGAAGTCCCCCTCCCCGCTCGTGAGCGAAATCGACCTTACGTCGGCATTCGCGATGACCACGGAAT
>Ga0307417_10000107_pt1 | contig 33904 bp, 32 predicted proteins | sample SalMarWE160210MG_2_FD_202514 | JGI IMG/M metagenome (GOLD analysis project Ga0307417, IMG submission 202514) | Salt marsh sediment microbial communities from the Plum Island Ecosystem LTER, Massachusetts, United States - WE1602-10 | ecosystem: Environmental > Aquatic > Marine > Intertidal zone... | reverse complement strand
CCTCGATCCGTTCACGGAACCGGGCCTGGACGAGTTCCTTGTTCTCGGCGGAAAGATCGGAAATCTCCGCCGACAGTGCCTGCATCTTTAGCACCGCCTGCGTGATCACGTCGCGGAGCCGCTCTCCCTCCTCCCGCCTCGACGAGACGAGCATCGACAGGGCATCCTGTACCGCACCCTCCCCGAGACCCCAATGCTCCTCCGCCGGGTCGCTCCCCTCCGGACCGAACACGAAGATGTCGGGAACCCGGACCAGGTCGCTGAACGAAAGTTCCATCGGCAGGGAATACTCCTCCCGTATCCGGTTTGCCTCCACCAGGAGCGAGGAGAGAAGACCGTGATTCACGCGGACGGCGTTTCCCGTCCGCCCCCACTCCCGGATGTTCAGAAAGACGTCCACCTTTCCCCTCCGGAGCGTCTGCCTGACCATCGACCTGATTCGCTGTTCCCACAACAGGTATCTCGCAGGGCACCGCACATGGATGTCCAGAAACCGGTGGTTGACGGACCGGATCTCCGCGGTCACCATGACGTCCTCGCCGTGACGGTCTCCCCTTCCGAACCCGGTCATGCTCATCCACATCCGCAGGATTCCCCTTTCTGTCGCCGTTTTTTCCCTGCCCGGCAAAGCGTGCGCAGCATTGTGAGGAAGGTGCGGATCTCCGTCGAGGCGAAGTCGGGGTACGTCCACGGCAACGGCCGGTATTCCCCCTTTTCGAAGACGAGCGTCAGGTCCGCAAATACCCCGTCCCGCAGGTAGATCCGGTGGCTGTAGTTTTTCCCCGTGGCAAGGACAACGTTCTCGTCCGTGAGCAGCCCCGGGTCGACGTTCACGTTCCGCTTCCCGTCGACCGAGAATTCCGACTCGATCGACTCTGCGGCAAGTTTCGCCTGCACCAGGTCCTCCCGTACCACATCATCGGCCGCCAGGAGAAACCGGCGGAACAGCGGCGCCCCCATCTCCCTTTCGTAGTAATCGGACCGGTCAAAGGGAAACGGACCGCTTGCGTATTCGATTTTCCCGATACGCCCGTGAATTGTCCGGACGGTGTTTTCGAAATCCTCGTCGTCCCGGTAGATCACCGAGAATATCAACCTGGCTGGCGGAGGGGGTTTCCGTTGACTCAACGGGAGAAGGACTCCCTTCCCCCGACCCGCGTCGAGTCTCCCGTTTCCTCGCGAGCCGCCTCGCGTTCCTTCTCCCGCATTCGAAGGGCCCGTGAAAGCTTTTCCACGGTTATGGGCGCGGTTCCCACCTCGCCCACGACGACTCCCGCGGCCACATTCGCGAGGAGGGCAGCATCCCGAAGAGTCGCCCCCGCCCCCAACCCCGTCGCAAGGGTGCCAATCACGGTGTCCCCAGCGCCAGTCACGTCGAACACCTGGCGACCCTGCGCCGGTATGTGGAAGAATGTCCGGCGGCCGCGTTCGACCAGGCTCATCCCTTCCTCCCCCCGGGTCATAAGGATTGCGCTCGCTCCGGTCTTCCGCAGGAGCGATTTACCCCCCTTCCAGATCTCCAGATCCCCCGTGAGCTCCCGGCCCCCTAGCGCCGCCTCGGCCTCTGCCTTGTTGGGAGTGATCACGGTGCATCCGCGGTAATAGGCAAAATCGGTCTGCTTCGGATCTACCGCAACGAACACTCCCCTCCTCTTCGCCGCCGCGGCCACCTCCTCCACGAGCTCGCGGGAGAGTGCCCCCTTCCGGTAGTCGGAGAGGACCACCCCGTCCGCCCTGCCCAGCGCCGCGAGCACGCGGGTGTTGAGCGCTTTGCGGGCCTTGTCGGCCGGGGGTTCCTTCTTTTCCCGGTCGACGCGGACCACCTGCTGCTGATGGGCGATGACGCGCGTCTTCACCGTCGTCGGGCGATCCGGGTCCACGACGAGTCCCGCCACGCCGATGCCCCGGATCCGCAGCATGCGCGTGATCTCGCGGCCTGCCGGGTCGGATCCCACGAGGCCGGCAACGTCCACCCCCGCTCCCAGCGAAGCGACGTTCAATGCCACGTTTGCCGCCCCTCCGAGCGTACGGGTGTCCCGGATCACGGCGACGACCGGGACAGGAGCCTCCGGGGAGATCCTCCTTACGTCCCCCCAGACGTATTCGTCCAGCATGATATCCCCGACCACCAGGAGGCGGCAGGAGGGAAACCGCCCGATGTATTCGAATGCCCTGACGATGAATCCGTCGTCATTCATACGGGGTCGCTTCGTCGATGAGGAGAATGGGTATCCCGTCGTCGATGCGGTATCCCAGGCGGCACGCTTCGCAACGGAGTTCGGACTCCTCCGGGGTCAGCACCAGGCCTCCCTTGCACTTCGGGCACGCCAGGATCTCCAGCAGTTCCTCGTCCATGGGCTACCCTCCCTGCTGGTCGGGCATCAGTTCCCCCACCAGCGTCCAGGTTCGTATCTTCTTGAATTTCGCGTACAGACGGACGGGGACATGTCGTTCGTCCGTCGTCATCCACATCCGCATCCTCTTCTTGGTTTCCACCTTTCCCCCCTGCCGGAGCACGGGCTGGACGATAATCGTATCGTACTCGCCCCGGTCCGTCCGGATCTGTTCGCGCCCCAGGGACTTGGCCGACACCTCCCACAATTTCTTCCCCGCGTACATTGTATGCTCCACCGCTTCCCCCTCCGGGCCCCGGGCCCGGATATAGTACGCGAGCGAGACGGGGTCATACACATTGGGAACGACGTCGACCTTCTTTCTGATCTTCCCGTTCTTCCTGTTCCGGTAGACGATCGTCCCTTTTTCCTGGTCGTAGATGGCCACGTCGTCCCGTTTCCTGCTTTTCGTATACTCCTGCCGAAGCGGCGCAATCGTATGCACATCCAGATAGTAGTCGATCGTATCGTCCATCGGGTAAATCACCGAGAGAATATCCGAGGTCCAGGCGCGTACGCGGAGGTGGTACGCCTCCTTTCCCGACAGGAGTACTTTCCCCAGGAAGGAGAACCGGGCATACCCCATCGTGATGCCCAGAAACTCCACCTTGTAGACAAGTTCTTCCCCCTCTCTCGCCCAGTGCGGTCCTTCCCGCGAAAAGGCCCTTTCCTCCGGAAGCTTGACGATGTCGACCCCGCCTTTCCCGGTAGCCGCGCCGGGAACGGACCCGCCTGGTCCGGACGGCGGGGGCAAGGACGCCACCATTGTCTCTTCTTCCGGTGATACCTTCTCCTTTCCTCCTCCGGACGTCTCCGGCGTTGAACCAACTACGGGCGATTCCTTCTCCGGAGGTATTCCGGCTACGGACGGAAGGGAGGATTCCGGGGACGATTCCCCGGGAGGCTCTTCGGGTGCCGTCACCGGCGGGGAAACCTCCGGGCGGGAGAAAGGGGCTTCACCTGCCGAGGGCTGCGGTTCCTGCGGAGGGAGAGAGGTGACGGTTCTCTCCGCCTGCATGACCGGGGGCTCCGCATCGCCGGTCGCCGCAACCGGCGGCGCATCCTCCCGTTCGGGCTGATGCGTCGCGCGGTAACAACCGGCCGTCAGGAGCACGAGTGCAGCAGCGAGAAGCAAAGAGCAACACCGTGCCCGGTTTCCCGAGGAAACCGACCCCTTCACCCTAGTTCCCTTCCGACAGGATCCACTCTGACGCCTCCCTGATGCTGGGGAGGAACACGTCCGCCCCGATGCCGCGCCGTTCGCCTTCCCTCCGCTCCGATATCCCGTATCCTGTCGCCACAAGTATGGTTTTCGCCTTCAGACTACGCCCCATCAACACATCGGTCATTTTATCACCGACGATCCACATCGTACACGAAGCCGGTTTTCCCAGGCGCGCCAGCACCTTCTCCGCCATTCCGGGAGACGGTTTTCGACACCCGCATACGGTGCGGTACTCCTCCACCGATCCGTCCGGGTGATGGGGACAGTATTCCACGGCGGCGAACTCGACGCCCTTCTCACGAAAAAGAGCGATGAACGCACGGTGCACTGCTTCCCCCTGCTCTTTCACGAACTTTCCTTTCGCCAGGCCCGCCTGGTTGGAGACGACCGCCAGGGCGAATCCCTCTGCCGAAAGGCGCAGAAGCGACTCCGCCGCCCCGGGGATCTCCCGGACTTCCCTTGGGTCGGAAAGATACCCCAAGTCCTCGATCAGTGTGCCGTCCCGGTCGAGAAACACGATCCCTTTCATCGGGATTCCCGGTACAGATCCGGCTCTCCCGGCGGCCTTGTCTTCCACCTCCGGTGGAACCAGAGCCATTGCGTGGGGGCTTCCCGAATCGCGTTCTCCAGCTTTTGGTTGCACAGGCGCGTGAGCCGGAGCACCTCCTCCTCCCGGGGAGCTGCCGGATCCATCGGAATCGCCGGTCCAAACCGCAAGGTATGGTGAAACTTTCTTGCCGGATCCCGGAAAAGGAACGCCGGGTGGATGTTCGCACGAAGAGCGAGGGCCATCCGTGCAATCCCGTCGGTCGTATAAGCCTTCTTCGTGAAAAAGTCGACGAGCACCCCCTTGTGCCGGTCCACGTTCTGGTCGATCAGGATCCCGACCATCGTCCCGCGTCGGATCTTCCGCATCACCTCCTTCGCGGAGTCGAACTTCCGGATCACCCGGTTCCCGAAGCATTCCCTCCGCTCCGTGACGATCCGGTCCCAGCCCGGGTCCGCAAGAGGACGGACGATGAACGCCACGGGTTTATGCATGGTGCCGGTCACGTGCGAGGCGAGTTCCCAGTTCCCGAAGTGCGCCGTCATCGCGAGCACCCCCAGGCCCCGCTCCTGTTCGCTCCGCCGGATATGCTCGATCCCCTCGATTCGGATGTGCTTCTCGATGTATCTCCTGTCCATCTTCGGAATGTGGACGAACTCGGCCGCCGCGGTCCCCATCCTCATGTAGCAGATCCGGACGATCCGGGCCGCTTCCCGGTCTCCCATTTCGGGGAAAGCGATCCGCAGATTGATCCGGCCGATCTTCCGGTGCTTCGCATCCACCGCCCAAACCAGCAGCATCACCGCTTCGAACAGCGCGGCCCGCACCCGCAGCGGTACTGTTTCCATCACCCGGATCGCTGCCCGGTACGCCTTTTCCCTCATCGGTTCTCCCGGCGGCCGATCCGTTCCAGAAGAAGACCGGACAATTCATGCCATCCGGAGAGAAAGTCCACCTCCACGCGGAGCGCCGCAACGGGAAACGGCACATCGGCCGGCAGCCGTACCATGTCTTTTTCGGTCGTGACTACGGGCAATCCGCCGGCGGCCGCACGAATCGTTTCGAGGTCGGCCGTCCGGTACGGATGGTGGTCCCGGAATCCGTGGAACCTGCGGACGATAAAACCGGAATCCCGGAGGACGTTTTCGAACTGCTCGTTCCGCGCGATGCCCGAAAAAGCCGTGATCTCCTTTTTCACCAGTGGAAGCGGACTCTTCCCGCCGTCCCTGTCGATCAGGAGGCGCGGGACGATCCGGGAGAAGGCCACGGGCCTCTCCGGCGGAAACGGTACGGCGCCGGCCGCCTCCCTGCCATGGTCGGCGCTTTCGCAGCGGGTGACGACCAGGGCGTCCGCGAAGCGGGCGTGGTCCGGCGGTTCCCGGAGCGGACCGAACGGCAGGGTCCGTCCGTTCCCCAGCCCCCGCCCGGCATCGACCAGGAGAATATCGGCGTCCCGTCGCAGGGGGAGATGTTGGAACCCGTCGTCGAGAAGGAACGCATCGACCTCGAGGACCCGCAGGCATTCCGTTCCCGCGGCAAAGCGGGACTCCCCGACGAGCACGGGGATACCGGGGAGCGTAGACGCGAGAAATGCCGGTTCATCCCCCACCCGCTCCGCCTCGGCAGCCCCGCGGGTTCCGCCCGCCACGCTCCCCTGTCCCCGGGACGCCCACAGGACGCCCCCGGTCTTCCTCCCGTAGCCGCGGCTGAGGATCGCGACCCGCACCCCCTTTTCGGAAAGCCATCGGGCGAGAAACTGGACATGGGGCGTCTTCCCCGAACCGCCCGCCGTCAGGTTTCCCACGCTCACCACCGGACGGGGAAGAGAACAGGAACTGAGAATTCCCGTGCCGTACAGGCTCCTCCTCCCCCTGGCAACCACCCCCATCATGACGCTACCCCTGCGCGCCGGGTCAGTTCGCCTGCGACCAGCGTGGCGTTTCTGCCACTGGCGCCGCGGAGGGTTTCCAGAAGACGCTTCGCGCGCTCCCCCATCTCCGCAAACGGGGCGGGATCCGTCGCCCATTCCACCATCCTGCGGCAAAGATCGCTCTCGTCCCCCACCGTCATCACCGCATCGCCCCGGGTGAATAGTTCGGTGATTTCCCGGAAATTCCCCGTATGCGGCCCCGTGACGGCAGGTACCCCGAACAGGGCCGGCTCAAGGATGTTGTGCCCCCCCTTCGGGGCAAGGCTGCCTCCCACGAAAGCGATGTCCGCCGCTGCGTACGAGGCCAGCAGTTCCCCGACAGAGTCCAGAACGACGACCGGAGAGGAGTGCTTCTTTTCCTCTCCGGATGTGATACGCGACTTTCTCGCGACTTCCCAACCCCGCCGTTCGCAAAGCTCTGCCACAGCGTCGAACCTCTCGGGGTGACGGGGAGCGAGCAGAAGTCGTGCCGATGGGTTGACCGAACGCGCATCCGCGAACGCGGAAAGCACCGCATTCTCCTCTCCCTCGTGTGTCGACCCGGCGACTACCCATGCGGCACCCTTGTCCTTCTCGACTTTCAGCCAGGAAAGAAAGGGCGAATCGGAATCCGGGGAAAAAGATACGTCGAATTTCATGTTTCCCGTGACCGTGACCTTCGCGGGATCGACTCCGAGGGCGATCATCCTGCGGGCATCCTCTTCCGTCTGCATGGCAACGGCGGTAACGCATGCGAGGACTCTTGCGAAAAAGGAACGAAACCGTCCGTACCCTTGAAACGAGCGTTCCGATACCCTCCCGTTCAGGATGACCACGGGAATCCCCCGCGCCGCGCACTCTCCGAGAAAGTTCGGCCAGATCTCCGTTTCGAGGATCGCCACTACGTCCGGACATACCCGGTTGAGGAACTTCCCGGAAATGCGGGGGATGTCGAAGGGAAAGAAAAACGTCTTCTCGACGAGACCGGCGAGCGCTTTCCCCGCCACCTGCTGCCCGCTAATCGTTACCGTCGAGAAGAAGAGTTCCGCGGAAGGGAGCTGTCCTTTGAGGGCGCGTACGAGGGAAACCGCCGAGAGGGTCTCTCCCACCGAGACCGCATGGATCCAGATCCGGTGCTTCCCCGCCGGGGGGGGAATGTGGCCGAGGCGAATCCCGAGGCGGTCCGGAAAATTCTTCCTGCGTTTCGCGGAGAAGCTCATCCAGGGGATCCACGCAGGGGCCGTCAATGCCAAGGCGCCTGCAAGACCCAGGTTGTACAGGAAATGCGCCCGGCTGCCCGGGAGAAAAACCTTCCCTGTCCTCTCAGGCGCTGCCAGGACGGCCTTCCGCACCGGATTTCCTCTCCTCGAACTGCTTGAGGTAGAACGAGCGGTAACGCGACTCCCGCGCCAGGAGTTCCTCGTGTCCTCCACTCTCGACAATCCGTCCCTCCTCGACCACCAGGATCACGTCGGCGTTGCGGACCGTGGAGAGCCGGTGAGCGATCACGAAGGTGGTTCGACCGCGCATAAGGTGCTCGAGCGCCTCCTGTACCACGCTTTCCGATTCGGTGTCGAGGGCCGAGGTCGCCTCGTCCAGGATCAGGATCGGAGCGTCCTTGAGGATCGCCCGGGCGATTGCGACGCGCTGCCTTTCCCCGCCCGAGAGTTTCAATCCCTGTTCGCCGATGACCGTATCGTACCCCTCCGGCATCCGGGATAGGAATCCGTGCGCGTTCGCCCGGCGCGCAGCCTCTTCGATTTTCTCCTTCGAGGCGTCCGTCATCCCGTACGCGATGTTGTTACGAACGGTATCGTTGAACAGGATCGTGTGCTGACTTACTATACCGATCTGCGAGCGCAGCGAGGAAAGGGAAACGTCCCGGATGTCCGTGCCGTCGATCCGGATCGCCCCGTTCTGGGGGTCGTAGAAACGGGGGAGCAGGTCGACGAGAGTGGTCTTGCCGGCTCCGCTCGACCCCACGATGGCCACCAGCGTGCCGAGAGGAACCCGGAAAGAAATGTCCTTCAGGATGTACTCCCCTTTATCGGAATACCTAAAATCGACACGGTCGAAGTCGATTCCCTTTTCGATTCCGGGCAGGTCCGGCGCATCCTTCTTCTCCATGACGTCGGGCAGTGTGTCCAGTACTTCGAACACCCGGCTGGCGGCGGCGATCCCCTGCTGGATCACGTTGTTGATACGGGACAGGCGCCTGACGGGTTCGTAGAGCATGAAGAGAGCGGTCATGAAGGAGAAGAAGTTCCCCGGCGTGCTCTGACCGTTCATGACGCTGTACCCGCCGTAGAAGATGACCGCGGCGGCGCCCACCCCCGCGAACATCTCCGAGAGGGGGGAAGTCATCGCCTGGACCTTCACCACCTTCATGCTCAGGCGGAACAGCTTGTCGTTGCGGGTCGCGAACCGGTCTACCTCATACTCCTCGGCTCCAAAGGACTTCACGAGTTTCGCGCCGCTGATCGTTTCCTGCAGGTGAGAGGTCAGGCCCCCCGTTACCTCCTGGGTCCGGATGCTCGTCCTTCGGAGCTTCCGGCCGAACTTGACGATGGGCCATAAGGCGAGGGGAAACGCCACGAGAGCGACCAGAGCCAGTTTCCAGTCACGGTAAAATATGACTGCCGCGAGGAAGAGCGCAGAAAATACGTCCTTGATGAGGCCCGTGACCGCCTCCGTCACGGCCCCCTGCATGAGCCCGACGTCGTTGGTCACACGGGACATCAGCACGCCGGTGGGATGTTTCATGTAGAAGGAGAGAGAGAGGGACTGCATGTGGCGGTAGAGGTGATCGCGGATATCCCGGATAACCCGCTGGCCGACGCCGCTCATCAGATAGCTCTGGGCGAACTCGCACAGACCCTTGATCAGGTAGACCCCCAGGACGAGCAGGGGGATGATGGCGAGCCGGGCGGCGTCCTTGTTGATGAAGATATCGTCCAGCGCGGGCTTTACGAGAAAGGCGATCGCGCCCCGGAAGGAGGACACGATGACCATGAACCCCATCGCGAGTACGAGCCGCATCGTGTACGGACGGACATAATTGAGCATGCGCCGATAGACCGTCATCCCCATACCGCACCAGCCTCCTGCGCAAGCATCTCCACGACCGCCTCCGCCGGACCCGTCCCGGCCAGGACTCCCCGCAGTCCCCGGCACATTTCGGACAGTCGCACCCGTTTTCCGTCGTCGGTCAGAAGATCGCCGATCTCCTGCGCCATCGTCTCGGGGCGACATTGTTCCTGGATCAGTTCCGGCAGAAACTTCCGGCCCGCCACGATGTTGGGCAGACCGATGCACGGGACCTGGGCCATCCTCTTCCCGATTCGGTAGGTTACGAACGACGTCCGGTAGACGATCACTGCGGGTACGCCGAGCAACGCCAGTTCCAGCGTCGCCGTCCCCGAGGCAGCAAGGGCGGCCTTCATCCTCCGGAACACCAGGAACCGCTCATTTTCCACTATTGTCAAAGGGAGTGCGCTCCCCGTCAACCCCGCCAGGAGCATCTCCCGGAACTCCGGTCCGGCGAGCGGAACGGCGAAGTGGACATCGGGGAAGCGGGCCGCGATCCTGCGGGCCGCCTCGACCATCAACGGGAAGTGCCTGCGTATCTCCCCCGGCCGGCTTCCGGGGAGCAGCCCCACGACCCGCTTTCCTTCCGGGATCCCGCAGTTCCCCGCGCCCGCAGGGGCGTCGAAGTAGGGAGCCAGCTCGTCAAGAAGAGGATGACCGGCGAACCGGACATTCACCCCTTTTTCTTTCAGAATCGGTTCTTCGAAGGGGAAGGGGACGACCACGCCCCTCGTGAACCGGCCCAGTTCCTCGGCCCGCCCCGCCCTCCACGCCCAGAGCTGCGGGGGGATGTAGTAGATCACGGGGATCCCGCCGGCATTCGCTTTTTTTCCTACCCGGAAATTGAACTCGGGGAAATCGACGAGGAGGAGCGCTCCTACGTCAGGGCTCTTCACCCTGCGAACCGCCCCGCGCAGCGCACGGGTGATCGCCGGAAGGTGGCGTATCACTTCGGTCATCCCGACTACGGAGATCTCCGCGTAATCTTGCAGAAGGCGCACCCCCTCGCCCGCCAGACGGGCGCCGCCGATCCCCTCCATCGGGGCAGCGGGAAATCGCTTGCGGAACGCGCGGGCGACACGCACAGCGTACGTCTCTCCCGAGGGTTCCCCGCAGAGGATGAACAGGGTCTTGGCCGGCGGCATCAACGACGCCTCATCTTCCGAAGGATACGGAAGGCAACCTCCAGCGCCGCGAGCCCGTCCTCCCCGGAAACGCGAGGCGCGGCCCCGGTCCCGGCACATTCGACGAAGGATCGGATCTCGTCCCGCAGGGCGTCCCCTTTTTCCGTTTCGAGCACTTCGCCGGTGATTTCCGGAAGACTCCCCGGCCCCGTCGGAAAGGTCCGCCTGTAGATCTGGATCTGGTTCTCGACGAAGTCCATCGACACATAGGCATCTTCCTGGAAGATCCGGATCTTGCGTTGCTTCCGCATGGACACCCTGCTTGCCGTTACGTTGGCCACGCATCCGTTGGCAAATGTGAGCCGGGCGTTCGCGATGTCTACGTTGGAGGAGATCACCGGCACCCCGACGGCACTGATCCGTGCCACGGGCGACCGCACGAAGGAGAGGAGGAGATCGATGTCGTGGATCATCAGGTCGAGGACCACGTCCACGTCCGTGCCCCGTCCCCCGAACATGCCGAGCCTGTGGCACTCGATGAACCGGGGCTCCTTCAATACGGAGGTGGCGGATATAACCGCGGAGTTGAATCGCTCCAGATGCCCGATCTGGAAGACGAGGCCCCGCTCGGCGGCCTCCCGCACCAGAGTGCGTCCCTCACGGACGGTTGCCGCGATAGGCTTCTCGAGGAGGACGTGGACCCCTGCCCGCATCGCTTCCCGTGCTACTCGGAAATGGGCGGTCGTGGGCACCGCGATGGATACCGCGTCGACTTCCCGCAGAAGCTTCCGGGTATTCTCGAAAAAGGAGGTCCCGAACTCCTGCGCGACCGCCTTCCCCCTCTCCCGATCGGCGTCGCAGACCCCGGAGAACACGACATCGTCGAACGACGCGATTTTCTGGGCGTGCAGTCTTCCGAGGTACCCTACGCCGATGACGCCCGCCCGGAGCATGCCCTACCTTTGCACCCCTCGCTTGCTGGACCTGACGAATTCGAGGAGATTCCGGACCTCGGGCAGAGACTCCGTCTCCGTCTCTGCCCGCAGGAGCGCCTCCCGCATCGGTAGACCCGAACGGAACAGGATCCGGTACGCTTTTTTGAGTTCCGCGATCGTCTGCTCCGAAAACCGGTTCCTTTTCAGGCCGATAAGGTTCAGCCCGAACAATCCGCTCCCCTTCTTCCCGCGCGCCACCACCGCCGTAACGTAGGGCGGGATGTCGAGAGGAATTCCGGAAAGCGCCCCGATGATCGCATACGAGCCGATACGAACGAACTGGTGGACCCCGACGAGGCCGCCGATAATCGCACCCTCGCCGACATCGACGTGCCCGCCCAGCGTCGCCGCGTTGGCCATGATCACTCTGTCGCGGACGTAGCAGTCGTGCGCGACGTGGCAATAGGCCATGAGGAGCACGCCGTTCCCGACCCGGGTCGTACCCCCACCGGTGACGGTTCCCCGGTTCACCGTGACGTACTCCCGGATGGTGCACCCTTCACCGATTTCCACCCAGGTCTCCTCTCCCCGGAACTTGAGATCCTGGGGGGGGGAACCTACCGAGGCGAAGGAGAAGATGAGGGTTCCCCTCCCGATCCTGGCGTGGGATTCGATGATCGCGTGCGCTCCGATCCGGCACCCGTCGCCCAGCGTCACCTTGGGACCGACCACGGCGTATGCGCCGACCTCCACTCCTTCCCCGAGGGAAGCCCCGGGATCGATGATCGCCGTCGGATGAATCATCGCTTCGCTCCTCCGCCGCTCCCTTCCCCTTCGTCCCCCCGTCCCACCATCGACGCCGTCAGGTCGGCCTTCACGACGACGACGCCGTCCACCGTGGCCTCTCCATGCACCTTCCAGACCGGCCCCTTGTGACCGATCACGGTGCATTCGAGCCGAAGCTGGTCGCCCGGGACAACAGGCCGGCGGAATTTGCAATTGTCGATGCCTGCGAAGAAGGCCATATTTTCCCCTTTGCCCATGGCCTCGAGGGCCAGAAATCCTCCCACCTGGGCCAACGCCTCGACGATGAGAACGCCGGGCATGATGGGGTAGCCGGGGAAGTGCCCCGTGAAGAAGGGTTCGTTGATCGTGACGTTCTTGAGTCCGACAATACGCCGGCCCGGATCAAATTCCACGATCCGGTCCAGGAGCAGGAAAGGGTACCTGTGCGGAAGCATTCTCATGATTTCCTGCGTATTGAACATGTCACTTCCCCCTCCTCGTTTTTTTGCCTTCCTCGAGCCGTTTCACGCGGCGGAAAAGCTCCGGCAGCTTCGGCAGCAGGATCGCCATCCGGAGCCAAGTGGGATGCGGCATCGCCGGCATTCCCGACCATACCCGGGAAACCGAAGCGCGCAGCGAATCGGGGACGCCGCACTTCGCTCCCAGCATCAAACCGTCCTCCACTTCGAGATGGCCTGCAAGCCCTGCCTGCCCTCCGATCATGACGCGGCTACCGATCCGCGTGCTCCCGGAAATCCCGGCCTGCGCAGCAATTGCCGTGCCGCTGCCGATAACCACGTTGTGACCGACCTGGATGAGGTTGTCCAGCTTTGCCCCCCGACAGACCCGGGTGACGCCCAGCGTCGCCCTGTCGATGGTCGTGTTCGCCCCGACCTCCACGTCATCCTCGACCTCGACGATCCCCACCTGGGGGATCTTCCGGAACCCATCGGACGTCGGGGCAAATCCGAACCCGTCGCTTCCGATGACGCACCCCGCGTGCAGGACCACGCGGGCACCCACCTTGACTCCGGGGTACAGCACGACGTTGGGATACACGAGGCAGTCCGGTCCGATGCTCACCCCTTTCCCCACGCAGACGCCGGGAAACAGGACGGTGCGGTCACCCACCTCGGCTCCTTCCCCGATGGACACGAACGGCGCTACGGTTACGTCTGTCCCGAGACGGGAGGACGGGTCGACGACCGCCCGGTCCGATATCCCGGGGACAGAAACCGCCGGAGGATGGAACGCCTCGATAACGCAGGCGAAGGCATGATACGGGTTGTCGGAAACAAGGAACGCCGCACGCGACCCGGGAACGGGTTCCCTCGCGATGATCGCCGAGGCGCTCGAATCCCTGGCGAAACCCTGGTACTTCGGGTTCGCGAGAAACGTCACCTGCCCCGGCCCCGCCTCCTCGATCGGGGCAACGCCGGAAACCACAACCTCTCCCGCTCCGACCACCACCGCACCGATCCGGGCCGCGAGGTCGGAAAGTCGGAACTCACTTCCCACCAGGTTTCTCCTTGTTCACCAGTGCCAGGACCTTGGCGGTGATATCCAGCGACGGGTTGAAGTGCACGACCCCGCTGCTTCTCTCGAGCAGGAGGTCGATCTTCTCTTCCTGCACGATCTTGTCCACCTGCCCCTCGACGATCTTGAGGACATCGCGGGTCAAGTCCCGCTGGCGGCGCTGCATCTCGGTCTCCGATTCCTGGGAGACCTTGCGTAGTTCCGCGACCTTCGCGGCGAGGGCATCTTCTTTGGCTTTCAGCTTCTCCTTGCCCAGGAGGATCTTCTGCTTGTCGATCTCCTCCTTCATCTTTTTCGCTTCCTCGGTCAACGCATCAACCTTTTTCTTCAGCTCCTCGTACCGGTCCTCCATCTTCTTTCTCGCGATCTTTCCGGCTTCGGACTCGTTCAGGACCTTGTTGACGTCGATCACGGCTATCTTGAGCCCCTGCGCAATTGCCGGCCCCGCGGCCAGAATGGCCGCCGTAACTACCGCCGCGATGATACCTTTATACCTCTTTTGCATTGTCGTACCTCCTGGTTAAAATGCCGTTCCGATCGTGAACTCCATCACGAGCTTCTCCTCACCGGGTTCGGGGTTCAGGTTCCACCCCCATTCGATCCGCAGGGGACCCATCGGGGAGTACCAGCGAATGCCCGTTCCTGCCGCATACCGGACGGAAGGTCCGTCCCACGGCTTCATATCCCACGGCCATTGCCCCTGTCCCCAGGTATTACCCATGTCGAAAAAAAAGACCCCCTTCAACCCGAACTCGCCGAAGATGGGGAAAATATATTCCACGTTCACCACCAGTTCCTTGTTTCCGCCGATCTCTTCGCCGGTGTTCGGGTCTACCGGGGAGATGGTCCGGGCTTTGAAGCCCCGGATGTTGTAGGGACCCCCCAGGAAGAAGCGTTCGTAGAGCGGGACCGTCCCCCCCACCGTACTGATCGTGTGCCCCCATAGAAAGTTCCCGGAAATGACGGTCGATTTTGTGACCGGGAAATATACCTTCGTGTTCAGGAAATATTTCACGAAGTCCGAGTCGCCCCCCAGGGGACCCCCCGCGTATTCCACCGTCGCGGATTCTACGGATCCTCGCGAAGGGTCGATATACTTGTCCGTGGTGTTCCGCGACAGGTTGAACGTGAGACTCCGGGTCTGTTGCCTCCCTTTGGCGAACTCTTTCTGCAGGATCGGGGAAACGGCATGCCCGGGATCGATGATCTCCACGTCGTCGAGCCGAAAGGCCAGGCTGGCGGTTGTGTTCCTGTCGAGCGAATACCCGAAGCCGATCTTCCCACCGGTGGACTTCCTCTCGAAATCGGTGTAATTCGTCCGCAAGTTGTAGGCGTTCAGCAGCAGGCTGAAGTCGGAATCGAGAAAGTAGGGATCCCGGAAGTCCAGGCTGAACAACGTCCTACGGGATCCGAACTGGGAGTTGAGGGAGGCTTTCCAGCCCCTTCCAAAGAGGTTGTTCTCGGTCAACTGGACCACACCGAAGATCTTGTCCACGGTGCTGAACCCCAGACCGCCCGACAGGGTTCCGGTCGGACCCTCCTGCACCTCGACCTTGACGTCCATTTCCCGGGGCACCGTCGAGGGCTCGGTGCTGATCTTGACGTCCTTGAAATAGGAGAGGCGGGTGAGGTTTTCCTTGCTTTTTTTAAGCCCGGTGGCGGTGTACGTCATGCCGTCGGCCACGTCGAGATTGCGCCGGATCACCCTGTCGAGCGTCTTGGTGTTTCCGAGCACCTCCACCTTCCCGAACCGGAACTTGTCCCCCTTCTCCGCCTTGTACATCACATCGGCCAGGGGATATTCCTTCCGCTTCTCCACGAGGGGGGAGACGATCGCGAGGGCGTATCCCTTGTCGTTCATGGCCGTGGTCAGGGAAAGGACGTCCGAAAGAAGAGTCTCCCGGCTGAACACGTCGCCTTCCTTGAGCTTCACGGCCTTTCGTTGTCCTTCTTCGGACAAGCCGGAATCCCCGGAGAAGCGGACCTTCCCCACGCGGTACTGTCGCCCCTCGAACACGTGGATCGTCACCACCAATCCCTTCGGCCCCCTTCCGATCTCGGGATCGGAGACCTTGGAGTCCATGAACCCGTTGTCCTGGTACAGCGCCTCAATCAGCCGGACATCGTTCTCGAGGACGTCTTTCTTGAAGGTCCCCGAGTCGGTGATGAACGAAAATAATCCTTTCGTTGTTGTTTGCATCACTTTAAGAATTTTCTTCTTCCCCATAAACTGGTTCCCGGTGATACGGATCTTCTCGATCGTAAGCTTTTCCCCTTCCGACACGCGGAAGGCAACCCGGATGGAGCCGTCCGCCTCCTCCCGTACGGAGGGGACGACGGTCGCGTCGTAATATCCCCTGTTCTGGCAGACTTCCACCAATTTGCGCGCCGACTCCTTGACTTTGTCCTCCTGGAAGAGGCTGCGCTCCTTGATGGTGAGCGCCTCCTTGAGGTCGGAAATATCCACTTCCTTGTTCCCCTCGATTTCGATCGAGGAGACGATCGGCTTCTCGACGACGAGCACAACGAGCCGAAGACCGCCGGGTTCCTCCTTCGCGTCGATTTTCACGTCGGAGAAATACCCCATGCGATAGATCGCCTTCACGTCCGCCCGGATCTTCGCGGGATCGAACTCTCCTCCCACGCGGGATTCCATGACACGAAGAATCGTGTCGGGCCCGACCCGGTTCGCCCCTTCCACGCGGATTCCCAGAATGGGAAAACCGGCCGCTCCGGCGCCCGGGAGATGAACCGCCGAGATCGCCAGAAGGACCGCGACACCCAAAACCGTACCCCGCAGGTCGGTCACCGAACGATCACCCCGTCGTCGATCTTCAGAACCCGGTGCATCTTCCCGGCCAACTCCTCGTTGTGGGTGACGACCACCAGGGAGAGCCCCCTGCGCCGGTTCAACTCCCCGAGAAGTTCGGCAACGCCTCCTGCGGTTTCCTTGTCCAGGTTTCCGGTAGGTTCGTCGGCCAGGAGGATTTCCGGACCCATTGCCAGCGCCCGGCAGATGGCCACCCTCTGCAGTTCCCCTCCGGATAACTCCCCTATGCGGTGGGTTATCCTGTCGGAAAGCCCGACTTCGGAGAGGAGTTCCTCCGCCCTTTTCCCGGCCTCTTCCCGTGTCATCCCGGCGATCAGGCAGGGAAGCATCACGTTCTCCCGCGCATCGAACTCGGGCAGCAGGTGATGGAACTGGAAAACGAAACCCACGGTCCGGTTCCGGAATTCAGCGAGCTTCCCCTCGGGCAAAGACGTCACGTCCCGCCCGTCGTAGAGGACGCTCCCCGAGGTCGCCCGGTCGAGGGTCCCCACGATCTGCAGAAGGGTCGTCTTTCCGACACCCGAAACCCCGACCACGCCGAGCATCTCCCCCCGGTCGAGTGTGAAGGAGATCCCCTTCAGGACCTCGATTGCACCGCCCTTTTTCGGGAACTGCTTGCGAAGATTCTCAACCCTGAGAAACCCGGTGCTATTCATACCGGATCGCCTCCGCGGGATCGATGAGGGAAGCCTGCCTCGACGGGTACAGGGTGGCGAGAAAACAGATCAGGATCGAGCTTGCTCCGACGAGGATCAGGATTCCCGGGGAAAGATCCACCGGCAGGGTGGAGATGTAGTACACGTCGCTCGGCAGCCGGATGAACTCGTACCGGCGAAGGAGAAAGCACAGAAGCGTACCCAGGACCGATCCCGCGACGGTTCCGGCCAGGCCGATCAGGAGCCCCTCGAGTGCAAAGATCTTGCGGACCATCTTGCGCGTTGCGCCCAACGTCATGAGAACGGCGATGTCCCTGGTCTTGTCCATGACGACCATGATGAGCGTACTGATTATGTTGAACGCGGCGACCATCACGATCAGGACGAGTATGATGAACATGACCACCTTCTCCAGCTTCAACGCCGAGAACAGGTTCCGGTTGCTCTGCATCCAGTCCTTAGCCCAGTAGGGGTAGCCGAGCGCTTCCCGGATTCGGGTCGCGATCCGTCCCGCCTGGTAGATGTCGTCGACCTTCACTTCGAGCCCGGTGGCCCGCCCTTCCATCCCCATGAGCCTGCCCGCCTCTGCAAGGGATACGTAGGCGAAAGAGGAGTCGTACTCGTACATCCCCGATTCGGAAAGACCCGCCACCCGGAAGCGCGCGATGCCCGGGAACGCTCCCATCGGGGTGATGTTTCCCCCGGGTACCAGGATCTCCACGAGGTCTCCGGGCGAAACGTCCAGGTTGGCGGCAAGCTCCTTCCCGAGGATGATCCCCGGCAGACCCGAAGGCGTCTTTTTCGCTAGGTCCTCAAGCTTTCCTTTCCGTATGTCCCGGGGAAGCCGCGTCACCTTCCCGACGGTGGGAATGTCCACGCCCCGCAGGATTGCCCCCGTGGACGCGGTGCCCGAGGAGATCATCACCTGGGAGAACAGGTACGGGCTCGCCGCAACGACTCCATCCATCGCGTCGACCCGCCGGGCGAGGGCAAAGGGGTCCGAGACACTTCCCTCCAGGCTGGTCACGTGTACGTGCGCGGTGGCTCCGAGTATCCGGTCTTTCACCTCTCTCTCGAAACCGTTCATCACGGCAAGGACGATGATGAGGGCCATCACCCCGATCGCCACGCCCGAAACCGAGATCACGGTGATGATGGAGATGAACGTCTGCTTCCGCTTGGCCAGGAGGTATTTCAGGCCGATGAAGTATTCGACCGGGAGGGTCACCCTGCGCTACCCTTCCTTCCGGAGCTGCGGGAACAGGATGACCTCCCGGATGGAAGGAGAATCGGTGAGGAGCATCACCAGACGGTCGATCCCGATTCCCTCGCCCGCCGCCGGGGGCATCCCGTATTCGAGTGCGCGGAGGAAGTCTTCGTCCATCGCGTGCGCCTCCTCGTCCCCCCTTTCACGGGCTTCTCGCTGCTCCTCGAACCGTCGCCTCTGCTCCCGGGGATCGTTCAGCTCCGAAAACGCGTTGGCAATCTCCCTTCCCCTGACGATCAGCTCGAACCGGTCCACGACCCCGGGGCGGGAATCGGACGCACGGGACAGAGGCGATACCTCGATGGGGTACTCCGTGACGAAGGCGGGCCCTTTTATCTTCGGCTCGGCCACCTCCTCGAAGAGAGAGGCCAGAAGCGCGCCCGCGGGAACATTTTCTTCCACGGGAAGCCCCAGCCCCCGGGCCATCTCCCCGAGGAAGGCCGGGTCGGAAAGCCGTTCCTCCGCCACGTTCCCGTATCTTGCGACCGCTCCGGCGACCGTCATCCTTTCCCAGGGGGGGGCGAAGTCGATCGTCTCCCCCTGCACGGTAACGGTCGTCTTGCCGAAGAGGGAAACCGTGAGGGTGGACAGCATTTCCTCCGTCAGTCCCATGAAATCCTCGTAGGTCGCATACGCCTGGTAGAACTCGAGCATCGTGAACTCCGGGTTGTGCTGCGTGGAAATCCCCTCGTTCCGGAAGTTCCGGTTGATTTCAAAAACACGCTCAATCCCCCCCACGAGTAGACGCTTGAGATACAGCTCGGGGGCGATCCGCAGGAATAACTCCATGTCCAGGGCATTGTGGTGGGTGACGAACGGGCGGGCGGCCGCTCCCCCTGCAATCGGATGCATCATCGGGGTCTCCACCTCGAGGAAATCCCGCGATACCAGAAAATTCCGAAGAAACGAGATGATCTGGCTTCGGCGCCGGAAGAGATCCCGCACCCCTTCGTTCACGATCAGGTCGACGTACCTCTGCCGGTAGCGGGTTTCCACGTCCGAAAGACCGTGCCACTTTTCGGGAAGGGGCCTTAAGGACTTGGTAAGGAGGCGGAAGCAATCCGCCTGTACGGTCAGCTCTCCCGTACGCGTAAGAAAAAGAGGCCCTTCGACCCAGACGATGTCCCCGATGTCCATCGTTTCCCGAAACAGGGTGTACTCCTCCTCGCCGATCCTGTCCCGCTTCAGGTACACCTGCATCTTTCCTGCCCGGTCGGCGATCACAAGGAACGCCGCTTTCCCGAAGTTCCGTTCGGCAACGATCCGACCGGCGATATCGACCCGGATCTCCTCTTTCGCCAGTTCTTTGCCTTCCGCGGCACGAATTGCGTCTGCCGTCGTCCCCCCCACCCGCTGGTCATTCGTATAAGGATTCCTGCCCCGCCGCCGGACCTCGTCCGCTTTCCGCATCCGTTCCCTGACGAGGTCGTTCCATTCTTCCGTCACGCAGGCCTCCTCCGTTTCTTTTTCGCCGGATTCCCGGGGACCTCCGTCCCTTCCCGGCGCGCTGTCGCGCGTATTCCGGTTACGCGGAGCGCTGTTCGCCCTGCGCACCCGCCACAAGAAGATATTTCCGGATGAATGCGATGATATCGCCGTCCAGGACGGCGTCCACGTTTCCTGTTTCGTGCCCGGTCCGGTGGTCCTTCACCATGCGGTAGGGGGCGAGGACGTAGGACCGGATCTGTGATCCCCAGGCGATGTCCTTTTTCGACTTGTGCGCCTCCGCTGCCTTTTCCGCCCGCTGGCGCATTTCGAGCTCGTACAGTTTCGAGCGGAGGATTTTCATCGCCATCGCGCGGTTCTTGTGCTGCGACCGTTCCTGTTGGCAGAGCACCGTGACCCCTGTCGGCTCGTGGGTGATCCGGACCGCGGACTCGACCTTGTTGACGTGCTGGCCCCCGGCCCCGCTCGAGCGGAGAGTGTCGATTCTCAGGTCCGACTCGTTGATCTGGATCTCCACATCGTCGTCGATTTCGGGCGATACGAAAACCGACGCGAACGACGTGTGCCGTCTCTTATTTGCATCGAACGGGGATATTCGCACGAGCCGGTGCACGCCGCTTTCCGCTTTCAGGTATCCGTACGGATGAATCCCCGACACGAGCAATGTTACGCTCTTGATCCCCGCGTCTTCCCCCGGCTGTCGCTCGATGACCTCGGCGTCGAACCCGTTCCTGTCGACGAAATGGGTATACATCCGGAGAAGCATCTCCGCCCAGTCCTGGGACTCCGTTCCTCCGGCGCCGGCGTGGATCGTTACGATCGCATTCCTGTCGTCGTTCTCCCCCCCGAGCATCCGTTCCATCTCCATTTCGTCGAGGCGTACCGACAGGGAATCGGCTTCCTGCTCGATCTCGGCGGCGAGGGAAGGATCCTGCGTCTCCTCATAGAGCTCGAGGTACGCGCGGAGATCCTCCAGGGATTTCGCGATGTCGGCCCATTTCGTCAGGACCGTCTCCAGGGCCTTGCTCTCTTTCAGCAGCGATTCCGCCTTTTCGGGGGAATCCCACAGCCCTTCCTTCGATGTTGCCGCCTCGAGTTCGGCCAGGCGTGCCTGTTTGCGTTCTACCTCAAAGATAGCCCCGAAGATCGTCGAAGCGGGATGCCATCGAGGCTGTTTTATCTGCCAGAATTCCTACGGCCATAGGTTCCTCTCCCGGGAATCATCAATAATAAAAAAGTTATTATAGTACAAGATTTTGCGAATACATCACCCGATTTCACATATAGCGTCTCCCCCCCGCGCGGATGGATCGTTCCCATGAGGATCCCCCTGCGGAAGAGCCCCAGTTCCGCCACTATCTCTCCCCGCTCGTCTATGACGGCGCTAATCCCTGCGTTCGCCGCCCGCACCATCGGCCTTCGCAGTTCCACGGACCTCATCCTTGCCATGGCGAGGTGCTGGTAGGGCGCTACCGTGTCCCCGAACCAGGAATCGTTGGTGACGTTCACCAGCCACCTCGCGCCCTCGCGGACGCTTTCCCGGAGAATCCCCGGGAAGACCGCCTCGTAACAGACGGACGCCCCGACGTGTTCCCCCAGGACGACGAACAGCGCCGGATCCTTCCCCGCGGAGAAATCCTCCTCTCCCTCCGTCAACTTCCGGAGGAAGAAGAGGATGCGCCGAAGGGGGATATATTCCCCGAACGGAACGAGGTGCCTCTTGTCGTACCGCCCCTCCGCGATCCCCCTTTTTCCGACGAGGAACACGCTGTTGTAGTATTTCCCCCCTTCGGACGGGTCGAACCAGGGAGCGCCGAAGATGATCGGAACATGGTTCTCATAGGCCGCGGCATCCACCACTGCGCTCATTTCCGGTTCCCATCCGTAGAAGAACGGGGCAGCCGTCTCCGGCCATACGACGACCTCCGCCCCCTTCTCCGCCGCCTCCCGGGTCAGCGTCCCGTAGATATCGAGCGTTGTCTTCTGGTGCTCGGGATCCCACTTGACCGACTGGTCGATTGCCCCCTGTGCGATTCCCACCCGGACGACTGGGTCGGGGTGTCCGCTCCGGTCCCCCGGCGTTTTCGCGGCGCCATATGCGAAGAGAATTCCGACGACGGCAGTCGCCCCGGTGATGGAATAGAGGGCACCCTTCCTGTTTCCATGGGCAATTCTTGCGCCAGCCATGTACAGACAGACGTTCACGGTTGCCAGGAGAAACCCCAGCCCGAAGACGCCGGCCAGGTCGGCCGCCTGCCGCAGCAGGGAATGACCGGAGAGTCCATAGCCGAGAAGCATCCAGGGAAACCCCGTGAACAGGACGGACCTCCCGTACTCGACGCACACCCATGCTGTGGGGAACCCCCACAATCCCGCGATCCCGAACCGTCGCCGGAGACGGTGGGCGATCATCGCCGCGAGAGAGACGTAGACGCCGAGATAGGCCGAGACTAGCAGGGCGCCAACACCCCCCAGAAACCATCCCAGGTTTCCCTGCACAGCCAACGTGTAGGCAATCCAGTAAAAGAGAAGAAGATGCGCAAGGGTGCCCGCGAAAAACCCCCTTCGCGCGGCCTGCCGGGCGTTGACGGAGGTCGTGGACAGGATAAGGAGTGGAACGAGGCACACGAAGGGAAGTCCCGGAACGTCATAACCCGGCATTCCCGCCGCATACAGGGCGGAAAATGCCGCGCCAAGCAAAACCGTCGTCCGCACGGAGCTTTTCAAGGCAGGGAAATCCCCGGCGTTCTCTGCCGTAAAGACACCTTTCAAATGGGGCTTCTCCCCTCTTTCAGGCAGGAGCGATACACCCGGACTTCCTCCCTGCGCATTCGGGCGGCTCCTGTTTTCCCTTTTTCGTGATCGTGTCCGAGAAGGTGGAGCATGCCATGGACGATAAAGTAAAAGACCTTCTCCTCCTCCGAGCACGGCCAACTCTTTGTACGGTAAAGGCAGGCCCGCGCGGAAAGAAGAATGTCCCCCGCGATCCGGGAGGGGAGCGCCCTTTCCGGATCGTCCTCGGGAAAGGAGATCACGGTCGTCGTCCCCGCGCGCCCGAAGAACGTCCGGTTGCACCGCTCCATTTCCGCGTCTTCCACCACCAGGATACGAAGGTCCGCTCCCTCCACCGCCAGGACCGTCAAGGCCCTGCGGACGAGTCGACGGAGGAGATCCCCGTGGAAGGGGGTAGGCCGCACGTCCTGCCGGATGCTGACCCGGTACCGGGGGGCTGACCGGGGCACCGGATCCGGCCCACCCGGGTGTCCCGCGAGACCGGAAGTCTTGTTATTCCTGGCTCCGCTTTTCGTATCGGTCATAGGCCTTGATGATTTCCTGGACGATGGGATGCCTGACCACATCGATCTCGGTAAACCAGCAGAACTCTATCCCCTCCACCCCTCTCAGAAGAGAAAGTGATTCTTTCAACCCGGAGATGCGACCCGAGGGAAGGTCCGTCTGGGTGATATCCCCCGTGATCACTGCCTTGGAGCCGAATCCGATCCGCGTCAGGAACATCTTCATCTGCTCGGACGTGGTGTTCTGCGCCTCGTCGAGGATCACGAAGGAGTCGTTGAGCGTCCTTCCCCGCATGAACGCCAGCGGAGCGACCTCGATGACTCCCCTCTCCATCATCCTGCCCGCCTGTTCGTACTCGAGCATCGTGTACAGGGCGTCGTGCAGGGGCCGCAAATAGGGGTTGACCTTCTCGGCCATGTCGCCCGGGAGGAACCCGAGCTTCTCCCCCGCCTCGACCGCCGGGCGCGCAAGGATGATCCGTTTGACCTCCTTTCGCAGCAGGAACGCCACCGCCATCGTCATGGCGAGGAAAGTCTTGCCTGTTCCGGCGGGACCGACGCCGAAAACGATGTCGAAATCACGGATAGCGTCGAGATATTTTTTCTGCGCAACGCTTTTGGGTGTGATGACCTTGTTGCGGGAGGATTTGAACACCACATCCTCGAATATGCTCGCGACCTCCGCGTTCCGGTCCGACCGGACAATCTTGACCGCGGCCACAACGTCGTTGGACGTGATAGGGATTCCCTTGCGGATAACCCGGTACAGCCCCGTCAGGACCTTTTCCGACAGCTCCACCTGGAGCGGGTCGCCTGTCATGGTCACCACGTTACCCTTCGGGAGGATCGTGACCCCAAGAGACTGTTCCACGATTTTCAGGTGGTCGTCGTGGCTGCCGAACAGGTTCGCAAGCACCGCCGGATCGTCGAAGCGTACCGTGTGCTTTTCCGGGATGTTCGGTTCCATCGGTCCCCCCATCCTTCCCTACCGCAGGAAATTCGCCCATCCGGCCAGGACGCGGGTTACCGAGGGAGACAGGAGAACCGTGTACACCCAGGAGCCCGCCACGACCGCCGCTAATGTCCATATCACCGCACGCCCGCAGCCAATTGCGTATTTCCGGGACATGCTCTGAAGGATTACATCCCCCGCGTCGGGACCCTCCTCTTCCAACCCGGAGATTTCCACCAGCCCCCTGTCCCAGAGCCCCCACAAGGCCCGAAGCCCCTCGTACCAGGTGATGCAGGCCTTCCGGAACACGCGGTACGGGTCGGGGGAATAATCGACCGCGTTCCAGACCATCCTTTCCTCCTCGGGCAGGGCCGACGGGTCGATCCGCACTCCGCGTTTCCGGGCTACCTGGAATTTCCCAGGCGGAAATTTCTCGCGCAATTGAGGATATTCGTCAAGAAACTGCATCCCTTCCATGAGCAATACGTCCGCTCGCAGGGAAGAGGCCATCCACGCGGGGGGACGAACGGCGAACACTTCGAACTGGTACTCGCCTTCCTCGATCCGCAGCGAATAGTAGATGCTGTCCTTGACCTGCATATAAAGGTATTTGGCAAGCTTTTCCCGGGAGATCTTCCCCCTCTCCACCAGAATCTCACCGATCTTCTTTCTCTCCCGTTCCTGCTGGGCGAGAATACGGGGCAGTTCCTGGGCGGTCAGGTAGCCTGCCGCCACCAGCATGTTCCCGAGCAGGGCGTGTCGGGCCCGATGCCGGTCGGGTTGCACGTCGACGATCATCCCGTCCGCGAAGAGAAATATCGTCTCCCTCCCGTCCCCGCGAATCGTGAGCGCGCCGCTCTTCCCCTGGCTTGCCACCAGCTGGAAGATTTCCGGGATAGTGAAATCCGATATCTTTCCCTTCACGCCTTTACCTCTTTTCTCCGGTAATTCCGACGCTCCGCTGCATTCTCCCGAACGACCGGATCCCCCATGCCGCTCCAGCCGCCCAAAGAATCGCCGTGGTAAATACGGCCCAGTGCGCGACGATCGACTGGAGCTCGGAAATGATGTCGCCCCCCCCCCGGGCGCCGAGGGAGGTGGACAAGCCCGCCAGAGACAGGCTGAGCAAGACGACGTAGACCATCGTCACGATCTCCTTCCCGGACCAAAGCCCCCCGGAACCGGGAACCAGGACAGAAGCCGCCCGGACGTAATTCCGGTGCATGCGGATTCCGAGGGCCCGGCGTTCCCTTTCCTCCCCGACCCGGATTCCCCAGCCGACTTTCGCATGGCACATATTGCAGAAATCGGTCGCCTCCCGAATTCCCACGACAAGGGTCTGCGCGCCGCACCCCCGGCAGGTGGTCTGGACCCAGACCCGCAGGGAGAGGAACTTCCAGAGCACCGAGCAGAGCCAGACGAGGATGAGGAACAAGGGAGCCGTTTCCGGAGTGAGTGGCCGGAAAAAGATCCGGTAATACTCTCCTTCGCCCGCTTTCCCGAACAGTTCTCCCCGCCGATTCCCGATCACCCGGATCAGTTCGTCCACGGGCAGGGGGGAGGCCAGCCACTCCCCGGCTTCCATGTCCCCGGGGTGGAAGCGGAAGGGGGAAAGCTTTCTCACCCTGTCCCATGCCAGGGGCTGTATCAGCCTGGCCCGTTCCAGGTTGAACATTTGCAGGTACGCCTGGTACGCATTCCACAGGGCTGACCCATCCTCGGGCCGCTTCGCGACCGCCGACTCGAAGTCGGACAGGGCTTCCTCTATCCTTCCCTGCTTCGCCCTGGTTATTCCCCTGTTGTTGCGCACCTCGGCAAGATCCTTCCCCTCTTCGATCAACTCCGTCCAGATTTGTTCCGCCCTCGCGTCGTCACCCGCCTGCATCGCCGCGCGCGCCCGGGAAAACTCGACCAGCCAGTAGGGAGCCGCGCCCCCTACCGCAACGTGCCCCTTCCGGGCTTCCGCCGGCCATTGCTGGGGGATATACCCGTCGGCTCCCAGCCATCCTTCCTCCGGTGCGTCGCCCGTCACCCTGTGCAATAGGTGGAGCATGCTCCCCCCGAGAAGAAGAAAGGCGAGGAGAAGGATCGCAGTGGTCATCAGCATCAGTTCCCCGCGTCGCAGATAGGCCACCGAAAACACCATCCAGTAGCACACCACCATCGCGAGCCCGAGACCGGCACCCAGGGGGAGGAGGAAAATTGCGACGACTGCCAAGGGGGCAAGGTACTCCCGCATGGGGAGCCGGGCGACCCGTGCGATGTCCAACTCCAGAGAAGGGCGCGCCCGCAGGAACAGGGCCATCGAGATCCAGACCACGAACCAGCAGGCGGTCGCGGCGGCAAAGGAAATTATCAAAGCAGCATGCCCCAGGAGGGCCGGCCCGAATCCCCAAAGCGCCCCCCACATCCCCTGGAAGTCGGAAACAAGCTCGCCCATTCGGATGCGGAGAATGTCTTCTTTGACCATCCAGGCCCACATCTGGACCGAAAGGGGAGAAACTTCCGCAATGACACGGAAACGGGATGCGATTCCATCCTTCCATCCCCCCTTTACCGCGCGCCGAAAAACCCGGTCCGGTATGGCGTTAATGGAAAGTATCCCGTGGGCGTACATCCTCTTCCGAAGACGCCGGACCTCATTCACCAGTTCCTTATCCTTCCCCGGATCCGCCGCCTCTACCACTCGCTCTGCCTGCGATCTCACCTCGGGGGCGTACCCCGGGAAAAAGTCTTCCGCCACGCAACGCCCGGGAATCGTCAGCGACAGAAGGAAGAGGAACGGAAGAACGGCCGCGAAGGAGAGCAAACCACAACCCTTGTGAGGCTCAATCCTCATAAATATTGTATGATATCATCGGTTCGAGGAAAAACCGATATGAGCAATTTCCAGTCCCTTGTGGATATCATGGCGCGCCTCAGGGGGAAGGGCGGATGCGAATGGGATCGAGCGCAGTCGCATTCCTCTCTCCGGCAGTACCTGCTCGAAGAGGTCCACGAGGTCGTGGACGCCATCTCTCGAAACGATGCGGGTCTGCTGCGCGAGGAACTGGGGGATCTCCTCTTCCAGATCCTGTTCCTCGCCCAGATCGCCAGCGACCAGGGGGAGTTCGACATCACCGACGTGATCGACTCCATCTCGGAGAAGATGGTGCGGAGGCATCCGCACGTTTTTTCCGAGGCCATCGCCGCCACACCCGAAGCGGTTTCCCTCCAGTGGGAACATATCAAGAGGACCGTGGAGAAGAAGAATCATTCCTCTCTCGTTGGCGGCGTCCCCAAGAGTTTCCCCTCCCTTCTCCGGGGTGCCAAGATCACGAAAAAGGCGGCCCGCGCGGGTTTCGACTGGGAGAGCAGCGAGCAGGTGATGGAGAAGGTCGAGGAGGAGATGGAGGAGCTGAAAGAAGCCATTTCCGGGGGAGATCCCGTGAAGATGGAGCACGAGTTGGGGGATATCCTCTTCGCCCTGGTAAACCTGGCCCGATTCCTCAGCATCAACCCGGAGATCGCCATGGGCATGGCCAACGAACGCTTTTTGCGGCGATTTGAGGCGATGGAAAATATCGCAAAAGAATCAGGGTGTTCCATCGAGAATACGGACATTTCGACACTCGACCTATTCTGGGAAAAAGCGAAAAAGATGACGAAATGATCTTTGCCCCCTTTCCACACCGAATGGGGAAAGGCTGTGGATTGCCTTGTGGAAAACCATCCTCCCACATGACGGCTGCACGGGTTATACATTTTGCCTGTTTCTTAGGCACCCCGTCGCTACGTAGAGGTTCCCCTCCTCGGACGAGAGAAGAATCCTTTTCTCATTGAATCCCTTTTCGCAAGGCAGGCTCGAGCCTTTTTCGGTAGCTTTCCCGTTCCACCGACCAAAAGGACACCAACGCGAAGGATACCGAATGCGAAGCCCCGGGGGAGGGGGACCGTCTTCGTACGGAGGAGATCCCCGCCTTTTCCGGTTTGCCTCCTCGACCCGCGTGATGCCCCGGCGCGCGCATCCCCGCTCCTGCCTCTTTTCCTTTGACATTTCTTCCCTTCTCGTATTAAATTCTTTCTTTGTCTTCATTTTTCGTATCCCGCAGGAGGAACCTGTTGGCCAAGATCAAGTCCGCGATAAAAAGACACAAGCAGAGCCTGAAGCGAAGAGCGAGAAACCGTCACGTCCGCTCCTCGGTGAAATCCGCCATCAAGGAAGTCCGTTCCGTTCTGGAGAAAAAGGACGGTGAGGAGGCAGGGAAGGTTCTCTCCAAGGCCGTCGCCGTCCTGTCCCGGGCCGGGTCAAAAGGAGTGCTTCACAGGAAGAACGTAGCCCGAAAGGTCGCCAGGCTCTCCCGGGCCGTCCACAAGGCGGCCGCAAGCAAGGCGTAAGAATCCCTCTTCAGGCAAGAAGCTTCAGGAGCTCGATCTCGAACACCTGCTCGGGAGTGAGGCCGCTCCCTCCTTTTAGGTTCCGGTCGATCCGTGACAACGCCGTAAGGATCTCCGCTCCTCTCTGGACCGAAAACGGCTTCCCCGCTTCTCCGGACCGCGTCGGGATTCCCGTTCCGCGCCTCCCCGTGTCTGCCAGTTTCCTCCGTACCGACCACGCAATCGCCCCGACCAGGGAGTGGTAGTCCCCGCTTTCAGCGGCGGCGGCAAACCGCCTAAGCTTCCCGATACACCCTTTCCGTTTTCGGTAGATCAGGTCGTCCGCCAGGCGGAACGGATCCACCGCTCCGCCGGCAACGCACACTTCCCGGATCTCCTCTTCCCCGATCTCCCCGCGCGAGGCCCCAAAGGAGAGCAGTTTGCCCATTTCCGCCCGTAACCGGGGAAAATCCGCTCCCACCCATCTTGCCAGAAAAACGGCAGCGTCCCCCGACAGGGACTTCCCCTCCTCGGCCGCCAGGGAGACCGCAAAGTCGGCCATTGCATCGACGACTTCCTCCTCCCCGGGGGAAGCCGATCGAATCCCGCGGACGGATGTGAACAGCTTCCGGGCCTTGCGGTCGGAACATGGGACCACGAGCAGGACGGAAGGATCGGGGGACTCGAGATACTTCAAAATCTCCTTGCGTGGTCCCTGTTTCCACTCCCCCGCATCGGGGAGGAGAAACACCCGCCACCGGAAGAAGAACGAGGGGGACCGCCATGCCGCGTCGGGAGACTCCCGTTCCAGGTCCGCGACGTTCCAGTGGACAAGTTCCACCGTTTCCCCTTCCTTCCGGAATCGGGACACCAACCCTTGCGCAACCATTTCCGAGAGTCTGGCTCCCTCTCCCCCCAGGACGTATGCGGGCGCCTGCTCTTCCCTCATCCAGGAACCGAAAACGGAACGAACGGAGGATTTCCTCACAGCGTCTCCCTCAGGGTCTCGCCGATCCTGCGGGCAAGCCGCCGGCAAATCTCCTCGAACGCCATGCGGCGGTTGGACTCCGTGTATTGGAAGTTGGGACCGGCGTAGAAGGATGCGGCATCGGTGAGCCCTTCCTCCTTCCAGAGAAGCCGTCCCTGCTTGATCTCGACGACCCGTATATCCACGGAGGCCGTCATACGGTATTCGAGAGCATACTCATCCTTCCCGTGGGAGAACACCTCCTCGCGGATCTCCCGAACCGTCCCCTCGACAACGTAATCGGCCTGGCTTCGCCCGAAGCTCCCCCGGAATCCTTTTAAGCGCATCTCGTCCCGCAGACGGGCCGCGAGGTACGCCCCCCCGTCCGGGACGAGGGATTCGTTCGCAAAGGGGCGCAGGTCCACCCGGATCCCCGGATCGCTGAACCGGGACCCTGCTTTGCCCTGGAGCCGGTAACCGCACGCAGGGGGAAAAAGGAAAAGGAGAAGTAAGAACCCCCAGCCGGCGCGATACGCAACCGAGAGAATGCGACCTCTGCGCGCGGTATCGCGGGAAACGATTCCCGGATTCACCCCGGGGGATGTCAGGCCCGAACTCATGGGTCTAGACGACGATGCTCACGAGCTTCCTGGGGACGTATACCATTTTCCGTATTTTCTTCCCTTCCGTGTATTCGAGTACGCGGGGGTCGGCCATGACCATCGACCGGATCTCCTCCTCTGTCGCTCCTGCGTCCACGGTAATCCGAGACCGCAGCTTCCCGTTGATCTGCACGACCACGAGGATCTCCTCCGCCCGTGCCACCTCCGCGTCAAACCTGGGCCACGCCCGGGACGAAACCAGTCCTTCCCCTCCGATCATCTCCCAGAGCTCCTCGCTTATATGGGGTCCAAAGGGGGAAAGCATGAGGAGCAGTATTTCGACCGCTTCCCTGAGCGCCGGGGACGTTCCCGGGGAATCCCAGGCGGAGTCCTCGACCAGATAGAGGAAATTGACCATCTCCATGATCGCGGAAAGAGCTGTGTTGAAATGGGACCTCTCTTCCACATCCCCGGTCACCTTCCTCAGGGTCTTGTGTGTCATCCGGCGAATCCGCCGGGTCTCCGCCGATTCGTCCCACCTCCCTCCGGCCCTGGTGACCGCCTCCCTGCGCTGGGCAATCAGCCGGAACACCCGGTTGAGGAACCGGAAAGCCCCCTCGACCCCCTGCTCACTCCAGTCGAGATCCTTTTCGGGGGGAGACGCGAAGAGGGAGAACAGCCTCGCCGTGTCCGCACCGTACCGTTCGATGAGTACAGAGGGCTCCACGACGTTGCGTTTCGACTTGGACATCTTCATCGATCGCCCGACATCCACCGTTTCCCCGCACTGTCTGCACTTCCCTTCCTCGTCGACCTCCTCCGGATACCGCCATCCGTGCTTCGGACATTCCATCGTCTGCATGCACACCATCCCCTGGGACAGGAGCCGGCGGAACGGTTCGTTCCCGTGGGCGATCCCGCGGTCCCGCAGATACTTATGGAAAAACCGGGCGTAGATGAGGTGCATGCACGCGTGCTCCACACCTCCGATGTACTGGTCCACGGGCATCCAGTTGCGCATCTTTTCCGGGTCGAGCGGAGCCTTGTCGTTCTTCGGGTCGATGTACCGGAGGAAATACCAGCTCGACTCGAAGAAGGTGTCGAAGGTGTCCGTCTCGCGTCTGGCGGGACCGCCGCAGGCCGGGCAGAGGACCCGGATCCAGTCCTCGGCGGCGGCCAGGGGGTTTCCCTTCTCGCGTGTGTAGGGGAGGTTTTCGGGCAGGACTACCGGGAGTTCCCCGGCAGGGACGGGGACGACGCCGCAATCCTGGCAGTGGATGACCGGAATGGGGCAACCCCAGTACCGCTGCCGGCTCACCCCCCAATCACGCAAGCGGTACTGGACCTTCCCTTTCCCGATCCCCTTCTCTTCGAAGTACGCCGTGATCCTCCTCTTCCCTTCCTCGTCGGGGAGGCCGGTGAACGGACCGGAGTCGACCATTCGCCCCGGTCCTTCGTAGGCGCAGGTCATCGTTCCGGGGAACAGCTCCTCCCCCTCGGGCTGGATGACGACCTTGACGGGAAGTCCGTACTTCCCCGCGAACTCGAAATCCCGCTGATCGTGTGCCGGCACCGCCATCACGGCCCCGGTTCCGTATTCGTACAGAACGAAATTGGCTGCGTATATCGGGATCATGTTCCCGGTCATCGGGTTTTTGCAGAGTCCTCCCGTAAAGATTCCCTCCTTTTCCGCCTCCTCGCCGGACCGCGCGATCCTGTCCTGCTGTGCGACCCGCCGGACGAATTCCCCCACCTCTGCCTCCCGCCCCGCCTTCCGGGCGAACGCGAGGACGAGCGGGTGTTCAGGCGCCATGCTCATGAACGTGGCCCCATACACCGTGTCGGGACGCGTCGTGAACACGGTGATCTTTCCCTCCCCGTCCCCGAGAGGAAAGTCGATTTCCGCACCCTCGCTTCGTCCGATCCAGTTGCGCTGCATCTCGAGTATGTTGTCGGGCCACCCCCCCCGCAGTTCCTCGTGACTGGTTAGGAGCTCCTCCGCGTACTTCGTTGTGCCGATGAACCACTGGTCGAGCTCTCGCTGGGCAACGCGCTCCTGGTCGTGAATGAAGCATGTCCCGTCCCGGTTCACCTGCTCGTTGGCAAGGACGGTCTGGCACTCCTCGCACCAGTTGAGCTGCGCCCGCTTCCGGTACGCGATTCCGTCCTCCAGCATCCAGAGGAAGAACAACTGCTCCCACCGGTAATACTCGGGGGAACAGGTGGAGAACTCGCGCTCCCAGTCGTACGAGATCCCCAGCTCCCGAAGCTGCTGTTTCATGAAGCCGATGTTCTCCCAGGTCCACTTTGCGGGGTGGGTCCCGTGCCGGTGCGCGGCGTTTTCCGCGGGCAGTCCGAAAGCATCCCACCCGATGGGATGCAAAACCTGAAATCCCCGCATCCGCTTGAACCGCGCGATGAGGTCCCCGATCGTGTAGACGCGGACGTGTCCCATGTGGATACGGCCGGACGGATACGGAAACATCTCGAGGCAGTAGAATTTCGGAGCGGTGATTGCATCCGGGCACCGGAAAATACCATCCTCATCCCATCGCTTCTGCCACTTCTTCTCTATGTCCTTCGGTTGGTATCTCACGGTGTCACCTTTTTATTCGTGATTTCCGAGATCCGGTCCAGGATTCCGTTGATGAACGCCCCGGACTCCTCCGATCCGAACCGCTTTCCGATGTCGACCGCCTCGTTGATCGCCACAACGAACGGGATGTCACGGGATCGGCAGATTTCGTAAGCTCCCAGCCGAAGGATGTTCCTGTCGACAAGCGTCATCCTCTCCAGCCGCCAGTTCTCCGTCGCCTGGCGGAGCAGGGCATCGATCGCCGTCCGGTGTTCCCAGACTCCCCGTACCGTCACCTCGTAATATTCCGCGTCCGGGGGAGGAGCGGACACCAATGCAAAAAGGGGGATAGCCTCGTCCGGGCCAACCCCCAGGAAATCCATCATGAACAGCGTTTGAAAGACCTTTTCCCGAGATTCTCGGCGCAATCTCCCTCGCCCCCAACTCCTCAGGCCGTTACATCTGGCGCAGGAGCTTCGCCATCTCGATCGCGGACAGGGCCGCCTCGAATCCCTTGTTCCCCCCCTTGGTTCCCGCCCTCTCGATCGCCTGCTCCACGGTGTCGGTCGTAAGCACGCCGAAGGAGATCGGAACACCCGAGTCGAGCATCACCTGCGCAATCCCCTTCGTAACCTCGGCGCTCAGATAGTCGAAGTGCGGCGTCCCGCCACGGATGAGCGCCCCGAGTGCGATCACCGCGTCGACCTTTCCCGAGGACGCGCGGCGCACTCCCAGAGGCAGCTCAAAGGAGCCGGGGACTTTCACCAGGGTGATGTCCTTTTCCTGGACACCGTGCCGGCGGAGCGCGTCCAGTGCTCCCTCCATCAGGCGGTCCGTGATGAAACTGTTGAACCGCGAGACCACGATCGCTACTTTCAGGCCCTGCCCCTGGAGGTCGCCCTCGACTGTCCGCACCATCTCCCCTCCTCTATTCCACGCTCAGGATGTGCCCCATTTTCTTCTTCTTGGTCTTCAGGTAATCCACGTTCTCGTCGTTGGGGGAAACCTCGACGGGGACCCGCTCGACCACCCGCAACCCGTATCCCTCGAGCCCGATGATCTTTTTCGGGTTGTTCGTGAGCAGCCGGATTTCCCGGACACCGAGATCGACGAGAATCTGGGCCCCTACCCCATAGTCGCGCAGGTCCGGCTTGAAGCCGAGTCGCTGGTTCGCCTGGACCGTGTCGAATCCCTTGTCCTGAAGCTGGTAGGCGCGAATCTTGTTCTCCAACCCGATCCCCCGCCCTTCCTGCCTCATGTAGAGGAGGATCCCCGCACCCTCGTCCTCTATCTTCCGCAATGCGCTTCGGAGCTGTTCCCCGCAGTCGCACCGGATCGATCCGAACACGTCCCCCGTCAGGCACTCGGAATGCACGCGGACGAGGACCGGGGCGTCGGGACGGATTTCCCCCTTG
>Ga0307417_10000106_pt1 | contig 33931 bp, 32 predicted proteins | sample SalMarWE160210MG_2_FD_202514 | JGI IMG/M metagenome (GOLD analysis project Ga0307417, IMG submission 202514) | Salt marsh sediment microbial communities from the Plum Island Ecosystem LTER, Massachusetts, United States - WE1602-10 | ecosystem: Environmental > Aquatic > Marine > Intertidal zone... | reverse complement strand
TCTCTCTCGTTTCCCGCCGCCACCGTTATGATCTGCTTGCTCCCGGCCGAGCCGGCGGCCAGATTATCGATGGCGGTTTCGAAAATGCTCGTGCCGTCGTGCGGACCGAGAAACACGCCCAGACTCAGGTTGATCGAGAGGGGGGTGGACCCTGCGAACAGGAGGAAGTCATTGATCGCATCGATTATGGCTGATATCTGTAAGGTATCCGCCCCTGCCCTTCCGATCAGAAGCCGGGATCCCGGGGCCATGCCGGTGTACGTTCCCGCGGATGCTGCACCGTCCCCGGCGGCGATACCCGCCACGTGTGTACCGTGCCCGGCCGTATCCTGCAAGGGGTCCAACGCCGGAGGGTAGGGGGGTGGCGGATAGGTATGGGCGATCCGTCCGGCGAAATCGGGATGGTCGCCGGACAGCCCCGTGTCCACGATCCCGACATAGGTGTTGTCTCCCCGGAAGGATTGAGGCAGGGGGGGTGATCCCAGCTGGACGATGTCGGCGGATACGGCGGGCCTGCTCACGTCGAGCAAAGGCCATACGACCCTGTCCGGTTCCATGTACAGGATCGTGGGGCGGTGCGACAGATATCTCGTTGCGTCCGTGGGCAACCGGGCGGCGTAGATCCGCGGGAAGATTTTGCGCGCCGTGCCTCCCAGGTTCCGTACCTGATCGGGCAGTCTGTCGTCGTCTGCCGCAAGCCGTATGAGTACGGAAACCGGGGGCTCCTCCTGCGCGGGGATACTTTGCGGCGCCGCTATCGCGCCCGGAGCGCTGCGGAACAGGATCGCCGGGTCGATCTTTCGAAAATCGGGGGCCACGTCCACGCCGGAAAGGGACGCCACTCCGAAAAGAATGCCGACAAGAAGAAGGAAATGTCTCGGACGGGGGTTGATATACAAAACGATACCTTTCGGGCGCGTCACATCGTCCGGGCTTTAGATGCACCTTCGTAGAAAAGTATTCGGTCGTCCTCCAAAAGGCGGGGCAGGGAGGTGAGCGGGCCGGAGAGGGACCAGACGAACCCGGCGCGCGAGGAGATCGTGAATCCGGCCGCCTCCACGAATTTCTCCTCCTTTTCCTGCGGCAAATCCCGGAACCGGACGAGAAAGTGCGCTGTCTCGTTCTCCTTCCCATCGCTGAACTGCCGAAGAATCCCCATCAGGAATGCGGGGTGGATCCGGGCCAGGGGTCCCTGCCGGCAGAGGTAGTAGACTTTCTTCACGGACGGTTCTTTCAGGAGCGGAGGGATGTCGGGGGAGTTGAGCAGGATGATGGCCGCGTTTCCGAACGAGTCCAGCACCGACAGATCGCGCTCATCCAGCATTGCCGACTGGGAAAGGAAAACGTCGGATTTAAACACGACGATCCCGGCGAAGAGCGCCGGCAGGTTCTCCCGGATGATCAGGCCGATCTTTTCGTCCCCTTTTGTCTTAAGGATCGCCTCCTCCTCCGGGGTAAGTTCCGGCCGCTGTCGGTCTTCCCGGCAGGCGGGCAGAAGCAACAAAAGGAGGAACACGAGGGAAAGGATTCGTCGGGTCATCGGTTTAAGGGGAGGAGAAACCCGATGCGCAGGGTAGCGTCGAGGTACTTGCTGTCGTCATACCGGCTTTTCAGGTTTACGGACCGGACGACGAGGGGCAGCGGTCCGTCCTCCAACCGGTTGAGGAGCCGGATCGCCTCCAGGTAGGTCAGGTTCTCCACCTTCAGATCGAACGCCTCTTCGGAAACGTATTCCCCGTTCCGGGGGCCGGCGGATTTGAGGCTGAACGCCGACTGGGGGAACCCGACCTGCTGGATTTCCGCGGTCAGGCGGGTCAGAGGAGACTCGGTCGAGTTGGCGGCAGCGGTTACTACCGCCATCTTCCGGCGCACCTCCCGGTCCAGGCTCATCAGTTCCGGGCGCATTCTCCGCAGTTCCGACAGGTCCTTCTCGGCTGCCACAGCCGCCCGGGACAGTGAACGGACACGGGAGATTCCGGGGATCACCACGAAGGAGAGGAGTAAAATCAGTGCCGCCGCGGCCGCACCCAGGGCAAGGACGATTTTTTCCCGGCTACGAAACACGTCCGTTTGCCTCTTTCTCGATGAGAATCGTGTACCGCAGGTTGCCGCCCCGTACGCTTCCCTCGGATTCCTGGACGTTCACTTTCGTCTTCGGACCGAAGGCGTTGACGAGCGCGGTTCGGAACGTCTCGACCTGCTTCGCGGACCCCGCGTCGCCGGCGATCTGCAGACGGCCGGAGTCGAACGAGACTTCCCGGACGGAGATGCCTTCCTCTTTCGGGAGGGCTCGGGATACCAGTCCCAGCATGAAGGACGCTTCCGGGAAGTCGGTTCCGAGCTCCTTGCTCTGCCGGGAAAGCGAAAGGATCTTCCCACGGATCTGCGCCGTCTCCTGGACGACCACCTTCACTCCGGGGACGGCCTCCGTGAATTCCTTCCGGATCTCGGCCCGGATCCGGGAGACTTTTTTCCCCCCGGACCACCGCGCGATCCCGAGCGAGGCCGAAGCGGCAAGGATGGCGACCACTACCGCGACGGCCGCGACGCGGAACCGGAACTGGCGCTTCACTCTTTCCGATTCGGCTTCCGCCGAGGTGCGAAGGGAGAACCCTCCGATCTCCTTGCCGTAGAAAGGGACCAGGGCCGCGCCGTAGGCGAACGGCGAGGCGTTCTCCGCCTCGGCGGGCGGAACGAAGAGGGCCGCGTCAGGAACGATATCCGCGAGGGACGGAGGAAGATTTCCCAGCAGGATGGCAGGCAGCGGGGAACCGAGCTCGTCTGCGCCCAGGATCTCCCGAATCCCGCCCTCCAGTTCTTCCGGGTTTGCCGTGATCGTCTCGGGGAACTGGCGGGCCATCGCCATGGCGCCCCCGGACAGCCGCAGGGCGACGATGTCGTTCAGGTCGGAATAGACCAGGCCGGAGAATCTGCCTCGGGTGGAAAGAACGGCGCAAAGAAGGGACACGTGGTCGGTGATCGCCCGGTCCGGGCGGAACCCGGCGGCGGTAAAGGCGGCCACCGTTTTCTCCACGTCGGAGCGGCGGGCTGCAATGGCGAAGAACGTCCCCGTCTCCCCGGGAGGGGAGGGAAGGACGTCGGAGAGGATTTCCTCGTCATCGATCGGGAGATTTCCCTCGAGGTCCGCGATGTGCATCTTCTTCGCACGCGGGAGATCGGAAACGGGCAACGATACGCGGCGCAGGAACGTCCACGCGGGAGGGAGGGACAGTACGGCGGGGGGAAATCCTCCGGCACCGACGATCTTGCGGACCTCCTGCGCGAGACGGGCGATATCTTCGGGACCTCCGTAAGCCTCCTCGCAGGGTACGGAACAGGCTCCCTCCATCCTCGATGAGAAGAGGGACTGCTCCCACAGAACGGCCGAGAGAGCGTTGCGCCCGATGGATATGCCCAGGCTTTTCATACGTCCTTTCCCTTAGAAGAACTGGAACTCGCCCCTCGGAGACAGGAGCGTGCCCGTAATTCTCAGATTAGCATTCTTGGCGTTTTTCGCCAGCAGGTCAAATATTGCGGCAATCTTCCCCTCGAGGGGATTCTCGATTTTCAGGTAAAACGTGATCGCCGACCGGGAGGGCGTGAGGATCCCCGCGACCTCGCCGGTCCCCTCGACCCGGGCACCCTCGTACGTTGCCGTGAACGAGGAGATGATCAGGGATCCTTCCCGCAACGCGAACAGGATCGTGACATCCTGGAGCAGCGCTTCCCGGATGGGCGAGGACGGCTCGGGAATCGGCACACGTACCCAGGCGAACCGTCCCGTTCCCGTCCCGGTCATATTCCCCGACGCCGAACGTTTCCAGCGCATGCCGGCGGTATCCAGCTGGAATCCCGCCCCGGAGGAGGAGATCGGGATCAGGGGGGACAGGTCCTCGCTGGAGAGGGATGCAAGCGCGAGCCGCCCTTTTCCCGGGTCCCAGAACCGCGGGGAGGTACGGACCTCCGCCGTGGCCTTTCCCTTCGAGACGATACCGTGAAACGGAAGCCACCGGAGCAGGCCGGTCCACTCCCAGCTGACCCGGACCGTGTCCAGCAAGAGACTGTCGCCGCCGGGACGACCGATGACCACATTGTCCATCCGGAAGGCCAGGGGAAGTTCCGTGCGCGCGGACTCCGAAGAGATCGTAAGCCCTTCCCGGGCGAGGAAAGGGCGGACGGAAGAGAGGATGACGTCGCCCGGAAGGGTATAGGTGAGCACGGAGAGGGAGACGAGGAGGAACAGGAGGGCGCCCGGGGCCAGCCATAGCCAGCGGCCCGGGGAAAAACGTCTTCTCAACGATTGCTCGCCTTACGCGCGCGTCGAATCCACAGCATGACCAGGGGGAGGGCAAGGAGCAGGACATCCGGGATCCGAAACGTATTCTCACCCCCGGGGGAGGTCACGACCGTGCACCCGGATTCATTGGTCTCTATCGCGCTGGCCGCGGGCAGCCCGGTCACGTCGAGGTTCCGGTTTCCCGTCCCCGACGCCTCGCCGGACCAGAATACGACGACCTTCCCCCCGGTGAGGAAACCGAGTGCGGAGCGGGTGTAGTCCCCCGCGAGGGAGACGGGGAACTCGGCCGAATCGAGGCCCACAGGGGCGGGGAGCTTTTGGAATTGCGCATACGGAAAGTCGCTTGCGAGCTTGAAGCCGTAGTAGGTGGATCTCGTCCCGCCGGTGCCGTACCCGGTAATATGAATCTGCGTGAGGCTGTCGAGGAACGCCTCTGGACGGAACAGGTTGAAGCTCTCCGGAAGAATGGCCTCCCCCGGCGGGGTGAGGAGGAATTTGGTGTCGATCCCTACCTGGACAGGGCTTCCGTCCTGATCGTCGGCATTGGGGTTGATGCGCACCAGGCCGATGTTCCCGGCGAACTCCGGCTGGGACTCGTCGACCGCAACGATGATGACAGAGCTAGGTGTGGAGACGAGGAGGTTCGGGTCCCCCCATTTCCGGGACCGTCCGAGTACCTCCGTCGCCGCGATCGCGACGGTGTCCACTCCGTCCGTCTCCTTCACCAGTGCATAATAGATCCCGTTTGCTGTAGCGGAGTCGCTGTTCGCGGCCCAGGCGACGTGCGCCCGTTTCGAGCTGTCGAGCCGCAGGCTGGGAAGCGGGCGGGAACCGGAACTGCCGGGAACCGAGGAAAGCAGAATAGGTGTTCCGGGGGAACCCGTCACGGCGGCGGTATCCAGGGAGACCCTCGCGTAGTACACGTTGAAATCGCCCGATATACCCGCCCTGCCGGAATAGGCAATCCGCGCGGTGCCGTCCGAGGTGTTCAGCGCGAACGAGACATCCTCGTTGAACCCGCTAAGACCGGTCACGAGCCGCACGGACTGTTTCACCACCGCCCCGTCTTGCAGCGTTAACGTTGCCATATACAGGAAATAGGCCGGGTCCGGAGAGGCAGCCGCCTTGGCCTGGAAGAATATTTCCACTTCATTGGAGGACCGGACGGCGATCCGGGGGTGCCGCGCGTCCACGTAGGCGTCGTTACCCGGAGCCGTGTTGTCGATAGCGGTGGGCGGGGTGACAAGGAAGCCGGGCGTGGTCCGGGAGAGAGACAGGTTGGTGAAATCGGAACTGCCTTTGATCGCCGCGTAGAACAGAAGGAAGGGACCGGCCGTGGTGGTTGCCCCGATATAGGCCACATGAACGACGCTCCCGGATCCCACGGCGGAGGGCTGGTCGAAGACGCCGGGGATTGCGGGATCGTTCACGGCCACGGTTTTTCCCGCTCCCGCGGTCGCCGCCACCGCGATGGTCAGCAACGTCAGACAGGCCGACGTCAGGAAACGTCTCATGGTCACCCCGCAACTCGCCGAATTCGGTGGGTCATTCTACCCTCCAGTACCGCCAATGTATAGTTTTTCCGGTACGGATGCCCACGGCGTCGATCGTCCGGATCGTGCCGGCGACCTCACCGGCGGAGCGAACGTGGAACGCGGTCCCCCGGACCTCCAGGAGGTCCCGGAACCGGGTCCTCTGGTAGAGGTCGGAAAGGAACGGGCTCACGTTCCGGATCTCATCGATTTTTTGGAAAGGCTTGTCCTTCCGGTACTCGATGATTTCGTTGGCACTCGTCTCCGTGATCTCTCCGGCCTCGGCCGCATCCTGGCCGGCGGACAGGGCCATGAGGATCTGCTTCGGGGCCGTGTTGAGGTTGACTTTTCCCGAGGAGTAGACGGTGACGAACGGCCTCAGTTTCTCGAAGATCTCCGGGGTTACGCCCCGGACGAGTCGGAGTTCGTCGACGGTGTCCAGGAAGTCGTTCTTCGCCTTGTAGGGAAACGGCAGGGAAAGGTAGAAGGAACTCTCCGCGCTTCCCACGCGGGGCGTGTCGCCGTTGTCGATCCAGTCGACGATGGCATCGGCAAGCAACGGGTCGATCTCGAGTATTTCGAGAAGCTTCCGGAAGACGGCGAGCTGCTGATCGTTGGGGGCGTTCCCGTTGGGCAGCACGAGCCGATTGATGTTGAGTTTCCGTTCCTCGTCCTCCACGGTGATGCCGATCGTTCCTTCTCCCAGCTCGATGAGGGGCACCGGTCGCGACCAGATCTCGTCGAGCGTGTCGTAATTGTTGTTCTCCGCATCCTCCCGAAATGCGATCCGGGTGGCGTTGATGCCCCCTTCCGCCACGATGACCGCGCGAATGGAGTCGCGGGCGTATGCCCCCGTCTGCGCAGCCCTCGCGCCGAGCCGGAAAACTTCCCATACCAGGGTCACGATCAGCACGAGAATCATGAGCGTGACGAGGAGGGCCACACCCCTGTCGCCGACCCGCAGTGCCCTCATGACCCCGCCCCCTGGCGCTTCCCCGAATACGGGATCTGCGTCTCCATTCCCGCAAGGTGAAGCGAAATGACCCGGCGGTACTCCTCCCCGGACGAGGACGTAAGGATAAACGCCACCTTTTCGGGGAGAGCGCTCTTCTTCCGTCCGCCCGTGGGCCATTCCTTCGACCACGTATTCCCGTCGAAGCTTTCCACCCGAAAACCCAGGAGGCGGTCCGCCATCCGGACCTCCTGCGTGGGGATCTGGTTCTCGATCAGGGGGAGGAAGGATTCTTCCCGGTACAACTCGATGAATCTGCCGTCCCGGCTCAGTTTCGGGAAGTATTTGAGTTTCACGATGTCGTCCGAGGGGCGCGGCCCGGACGACTGCGGAAGCACGAAGGCGGTGAAGACCAGGGTGGCGGCGGGTTTTCCGGAAAAGGTGTCCTCGTGGCAGGTAAGCGCCGTTTCCTCGATCGTGTCGGAAGAGAATGCCCCGGCGAGTTCGGTCCCGATCCGGTCGATGCTCATCCGCAGCTGCCGGTAGTCCCGGGACCGGTCCGCAAGAATCTCCCGGGCGCGATTGGTCCCCTGGAAGGAGGAAAGGAGCAGCACGACGATCACGGAGAAGATTGCCAGCGTCAGGAGGACTTCCAGCAAGGTGAACCCGCGTCTGCCGTTCGTCATGCTCAACGCACCGAAAGTCCCGCAAGCGTGATCTTTTCCTCGTTGCCGTCAGTATCCCACGATACCGTCAGGTAGACTTCCCGGGCGTCGGGGTGAAGGGCCTGCTTGACGACCAGGCTCCAGGCGTACTCCTTGTGGGGGTCGGGAAACGTTCCATTCGTCTCCTGGATCTCCGGAAACGTTTCGGTGACTTCCTGGAGCTTTTCCTCGCCCAGGAGAATGGCCGTCGTCCATGCTTCCGCCCTCTGCTCGGCGGCCAGAGCGCCCGAGGTGACCTGGTAGGCCGTGATAATGGTGGCGGACAGTATCGCCAGGGACACGAGGACCTCGAGGAGAGTGAAGCCTTGCGTCGAAAAGGTTCTCTTACGCATCGACCGGTACGTTCCCTTCGAGGACGTCCACCGAACCGTCATAGGGGTTGACCCGGAGGGTCCACTCGGGAGGGGCCCCGCCTTCGCCGGATTCGCGGAAGAAGATCCGGAAGGCGGGAATCTTTCCTCCGGGGAGGTACAGGATCTCGGTGACGATGTCGGGAGGGCGGTCCTCCCCTTCGACCCGGATCCCGGTGATCGTCAGTCCTTCCGACAGGCTTCGGGGCGGCTGCGGCGGTTCGCTCTCGCCCGTTACCTGAAACCGGTAGGTTCCGGCGGACGGGTCGATGACGAACCGCACCTCCTTCTTCTCGAAGAGCGCCGTGTCGAATGCCTCCTCGGAGCCCGCGGCGATCTCGCGGAACACCGTGTTCCGGTCGGGGCCCATGACCGTGGCGAGACGGGGGACGACGAGCCAGAGCATGAGCCCCAGCACGAAGAGTACGACCGACAGTTCTATGAGCGTGAAGCCGGCGTTATTCGGCGTCCCAGGAGTTGATGTCCGCATCCTCTCCTTCCCCGCCGGCAACACCGTCTGCCCCGTAGGAGGATATGTCGTAGTTCCCATGCGTGCCGGGGGAGATATAGACGTAAACGCTCCCCCAGGGGTCTTTCGGTACCCGATCGAGGTATCCCTCTTTCCGGTAGTTCTTCGGTTCCCTGCCGATTTCCGGGGCGTGCACGAGAGCCTCGATCCCCTGTTCGGTGCTGGGGTAGAACCCGTTGTCGAGCTTGAAGAGCTGCAGTGCCTGCTCGATGTTCTTGATCTGTATCCGTGTCTGGGTCCGCTTCGCCTCCTCCGTCCGTCCGATCAACTTCGGGACCACGAGGGCGGCGAGGAGCCCCAGAATGACGATGACGACCATGATCTCCAGGAGGGTGAACCCCGCCCGCCCCCGAAGCCGGTCGCTTCCGTTCGGTATTCTCTCCATGACGTGCCTCCTCATCGGACGATTGTCGAGATCTCGAGCAAGGGCAGCAGGACCGAGATGACGATGTAGGCTACGACCGTTCCCATGATAAGTATGATAACCGGTTCCATCAGAGAGAGCGCGCGCGACAGCCGAGCCTCCACTTCGCTGTCGATGGCCTCCCCCATTTTCTCGAGCAGGTAATCGAGCTTTCCGCTCTCCTCCCCGACGGCCACCATCTGGATGAGCGTGGGAGGAATCTCCGCGTGCTGGCGCAGCGCCTCGGACAGGGAGGATCCCTCGACGACGCGGGCCGCCGCCTCCTCGATTCGCTCCGCGAACACGGCGTTCCCCACGACGGGGGCGACGATCCGCAGCGCCCGATCGATGGGAATCCCGCCCGCGACCATGGTGGACAGGGTGCGGGCGAAGCGCGAGAGGGCGGATAGTTGGACGATCCTCCCCAGGATCGGCAGGCGAAGGAGCAAGGAGTCGCGGACCCGCTTCCCCTTGCTGGTGGCAAGATACCGTCTGCCCGCCACCACCAGGCCCCCGAGCAGCAGGAGCAGCACCCACCATCCGGCAGCGAAGAGGCCGGACACCGCGATCAGCACACGGGTGGGAAGGGGAAGGGCCTGGCCCAGATGGGAAAAAACCCCGACGATCTTCGGCACCACGAAGGACAGAAGGAAGACGATCACCAGCCCCGCCACGGACGCCATGAGGAGGGGATACGTCAGGGCCGACCGGACCCGGTTTACCGTTCGGGCCTGCTCCTCGAGATGGTCGGCCAGCCGGGACAGCGAAAGAGGAAGCGTGCCGCTCTCCTCGCCGGCGCGCACCATGCTTACGTACAGTTCGGGAAAGGTCTCTGGCTGGGACTCGACCGCACGGGCAAGCGACATCCCGCTGCGGACACCCTCCTGGATCTCGACGAGCACACGACGGCTTTCGGGGTCGTCCACCTGTGCAGAAAGCGACTGAAGCGCCGACACCACCGGGACGCCCGCTCCGACGAGGGTGGCAAGCTGGCGGGTGAGAAGAGGGAGAAACTCCTTTCGGCCGAGCAGGGAGAGGGACGGAAAGAGCCTGCCTTTGTCGATCTCCTCCGTAAGCGCGAGGGGGTACATCCCGTCCGTGCGCAGCTTCAGGCGCGCGGCGAAGACGCTTTCTGCGTCGACGACCCCCTTTTTCTCGACGCCTTCCCGGGAGACCCCCGTGTACCGGTACGTGGGCACGCAGACCCCTTAATCTTCCTGGGTGACGCGCAATACTTCCTCCGCGGAGGTGATGCCGGCGCAGACCTTTTCCGCTCCCGCGGAGAGGATCGTCCGCATCCCCCGCGAGACGCCGAATTTCTTGATCCCCTCCGAATCCGACCGCTCCAGGATGAGGGCGCGGAGACGCTCGTCCACAATCAGGATCTCGAATATTCCCACCCGCCCGCGGTAGCCGGTGTTCATGCAGGAAGGGCACCCGCCCGCGCGGAAGAATTGCCCGGAGGGACTCCCGGCGAGACCCATCTCCCTCCACTGCGCAGGGGACGGGTCGTACGGAACCCGGCAGTCCGGGCAGAGCTTGCGCACGAGGCGTTGGGCGATGACCGCCGAGAGGGAGGAGGCGACCAGGAAGGGTTCGATCCCCATGTCCACCAGCCGCGTCACCGCGCTGGCGGAGTCATTCGTGTGGAGGGTGGACAGCACGAGGTGGCCGGTCAGCGACGCCTGGATCGCGATCACCGCCGTTTCGGAATCCCGGATTTCCCCCACCATGATGATGTCGGGGTCCTGGCGCAGGATCGAACGCAGGCCCCCGGCGAACGTAAGGTGGATCTTCGGATTGACCTGGATCTGCCCGACCCCATGGACCTGGTACTCCACCGGGTCCTCGATGGTGATGATGTTTTTCGCTCCCGAGTCGAGCGTTTGCAGCGCTCCGTAGAGGGTCGTGGTCTTCCCTGAGCCGGTCGGTCCGGTGACGAGCAGGATCCCGTTGGGCCTTCCCAGGAGGCGCTGCAAGGAAGCCAGTTCGTTGGGGGCCAGCCCGATGTCCTCGAGCCCCAGCAGGAGATTCGACCGGTCGAGAATTCGGAGGACCGCCCTCTCCCCGAACGCCGTGGGCACGACGGACACGCGAATGTCGATTTCCTTCCCTCCGAGGCGGATCCGGATCCTGCCGTCCTGCGGAAGCCTCCTCTCGCCGATGTCCAGGTTCGCCATGACCTTGATGCGGGACAAGACCGGGGCGTGCCACTTCCGCGGAGGAGTGACCATGGGGTACAGGATCCCGTCGATGCGGTGCCGGACGACGAGTTCCTTCTCGAACGGCTCGACGTGGATGTCGCTGGAACGCTCCTGGATCGCGCGGAAGATCAGGGAGTGGACGAACTTGATCACCGGTCCCTCGTCCGGAGATTCGAGGAGGTCGCGGGTCTCCTCGATGGCCGCCTCGACGTCGAAGTCCCACTCCCCGGAAAGCCCCTCCACGATCTCCCTCTCGGGGGCATGTTGCCGCTCGTACGCCGTGTCGATCTTCCCCAGGATGATGTCCTCCGGTGCGGAAAGGACGGTGGCGGGACCGGTCAGGAAGCGGATCTCGTCCAGGGCGTTGGTGGAGTCGGGCCTGCCGGAGAGAATGACGAGGGTCCCGTCGGCATCCCGGCAGGGCAGGAGAAGATGCTTCCTGACGTATCCTATGGGGATCTTCCCGAGCAGGTCGGCCTCGGGAACGAGTGCCGCCAGGTCCTGCGCCGTTTCCTTTCTCGCTTCCTTCCCCATTATCGCCAGTCCATCTTTTTTCCCTTGGGAAGGATCTTCTTCACCTCTTCCTTGTTCTCTTCGAGGAACCGGTCCATCTTCCGCCGGTTTTCGGTGGTCACCTCGAACATGTCTTCGGGGGACTTGATGATGTGCGGCGTCAGGAAGATCAGCAGGTTCGTCTTTTTCCGGCTGACCGACGAAAACTTGAAGAGGTTCCCCAGGATCGGGATGCTTCCCAGCAGCGGGACCTTCGATTCGCTGTTGGTGACGGTCTCCTGCATCATCCCTCCCAGGATCACCGTGTCCCCGCTTTTGACGAGCACGCTGGTGCTGGCGGACCGTTTCGTCGTCGTGGGGCCGACGGTAGAGGACGCCAGCAGGGTGTCTCCCTTGACGGCGGACGACTCCTGGTAGATATCGAGGCTGACGAAATCGCTCTCGTTGATGCGCGGCGTGAAGCGGAGGATGATTCCGACGTCTTTCCGTTCGACCGTGTTGATCACGTTGGCGAGGTTCGTCGTGTCCCTCGACTGGCTGGTGATGAACGGGACGTTCTCGGCGACGATGATCTCCGCTTCCTTGTTGTCCAGGGTCAGCAGGTGCGGCGTGGACAGGATGTTGACGTTGTTGGCGGTCTGGGCCGCCCTCAGGACCGCCGTGATGGCGGGGATTTCCGTTCCGTCCGGGAGGGTGACGTTTCCCGCGATCCCCGCCGCGAGCAAGCCGGTTCCGGAAAACAGGAGGGGGTTCCCGGTGGCCAGGGAGGTGAGCAGTTCATTGAGGTTTCCCGCGAAGTTGAAGTTCGTCCCTCCGAGCACGGCGCCGTCGTTATTGAGTTCCCCCGCTGCGCGGAATTCGATCCCGAGGTCTCGCGCATTGTCCAGGTTGATTTCCATGATGAGGGCTTCCACGTAGACCTGCCGGCGGCGGATGTCGAGTTTCTTGATGACGTCGACCAGCGTCTGATAGTCGTTGAGCGAGGCGATGATGATGAGGGAATTGGTGGCCTTGTCCGCAGTGATCTTCACCCCGCCCTCGAGCTCCGCGGCGATGACGCCCTTGATCGTGGCGCCCTGCCGCGGGGCCTGCGGGGTAGTGCCCGGACGTTGTTCGGTCAGCGATGCGAGGACCTTGGCGACCTCTTCCGCGTCCGCGTTCTCCAGGTAGTAGACGTTGATCCTTCCCGTGCCCGAAGGCGTCGGGACGTCCAGGCGGTTGATCAGGTCCTCGATTTCCGTCAACACGTCCTGCCCCGAGACGACGATCAGGATGTTCGTGCGGGTGTCGGGGATGAACCTCGGGGTGTTTCCTCCGGACACTATCGGCCGGGTTACCCGGCCGCGGCGCGCCCGCGCCTGGGGTGCCGCGGTCTCCTTGTAGAGTTGGTCGAGGGTCTTGGCGATTTCCGTCACGGAGGCGTTCTTGAGCGGGAAGAGCCGCATCGTGCTTCCGGTACCCTCCTGGTCGATCTCCTGAAGAATCCGGAGGATCTTGTCGATGTTCGCCCGCGAATCGATGATGATGAGGGTGTTGGAGGGGGGGAACGAAGTGAGCAGTCCGTCCTTGGAGACCAGCGGGGTCAACAGGGGGACGATATCGGTAACATCGACATACTGCAGGGGAATCAGCCGGGTGATGATCCGGGAGTCGTGTCCGCCGTCCCCCTTTGTCTCGGTGGGAAGGTCTTCCTGCCTGACGTCCCGCATAGGGACGATCTTGATCGTGTTGCCCTGCTCCACGGTGGCGAACCCCTTCACGTGGAGGACCGACAGGAAAACGTTGTATGCCTCGTCGAGGGTTATCCGGCGGGGCGAGATGATCGTGATCTTGCCCTGGACGCGCTCGTCGAAGATGAAGTTCTTCTTCGTCTGCTCGCTGATGAATTTGATCAGTACGGGAAGGTCCACGTCGGTAAAGTCCATCGACAGGAAGACGGGAGGCAGACCGGATGCCCGGGGGGGGGGCGCCGCCTGTTTTTTGCCCTCGCCCGTGCCGGCACCGCCCGCCAGGTTATCGGTCGCCGCCGCCGTCGTCCCCATCTGCGCTCCCCCGATGGAAAGAACAAGCCGGTTTCCTTCGAGACTGACGAGGAACGGCACCACCCGGTCCACGGCCGGTACCACTATCACTCGCAGCGTGTTGTCTATCTGGAACAGCCGGACCGTCTTCACCTGGGGAGTTCCCACCGGGATCTCCGGTGCCGCCGTGCCCCGGTCCACTCCCGAGATATCCACCATGATCCGGAACGGGTCGATCAGCTTGATCGAGTTGTAGTCCCCGATTTTCCCGTCGATCACCACCTCGACATTGGTGTAGTCGGGTGTGTTCGAGAAGGTAACGTCCCGGATTCTTCCTTCGAATACGGTCTGGTTGTCGGCCGCGGGGACGGGTTCCCCAAACCCGGCCGCGGCGGGAGCCTGGTTATCCACGAAAGCGGCCGCGGCGGGAGCCTGGTTATCAAGGGTTGCGGGCGCACTCCCCGGGGTGGGAAGATCCGCCGTTGCGTGCACACAGGCGGGGAACAGCGCGAAGAGTGCGGCGGCCAAGGCCATCATTCTCATGGTTCTCTCCCTGCTCATCGGATTTCGTACGTGAGCGTGTCCTTCTTCCCCCGCCGGAGAATGTCGATCGTCACACGCTTTTCGTCCTTGAGGTTCTGGAAGATCGTGTACATCTTCTCGGGGCTGGTGAGTTCGACGTCGTTGATGCGCTGGATGACGTCCCCTCCCTGGAACCCCAACTGCGCGAAGGCGGACCCGGGCCGCATGGCGGCGAGGCGGTACCCCGCCGACTTGTTTGCCTCGAAAAAGGGGATGATCCGGACCTGCGTCATGAACTGGTTGATGTTCCCCGTCAGCTCGGTGACCGTCGCTTCGTCGAGAGAGTAGGCGTTCTCCCCGATCTTGTTCACGTGAATAGAGGAATTCGCGGAGGAAACCCTCGGGGTGACGGTCCGGGCAGCGCGTCTGGTCACCGGGGGCGACGACGTACGAGTCACATTCCTCGTCGGGGAGCCGACGGGGAGGAGGTCCAGCTGTTCCTTTGCCTGCCCGCGCAGGATCCAGACGTGCTCCCGTTCGATACTCGCCACCCGGACTCCCGGCTCGATTTCCGCATGCTCCCGGACCACTACCGGTTCCTTCATTCCTTCTGCCCACAGGATCGCGCGGCGGGTGGAGGGGGAGTCGGAGGAGATCGTTCCGAGCAGGACGTACGCGCTGGTGGAAGTCGTGACCGGTTCGGCGACCGTTCCGGCATACTGCGAGGGAATGTTCATGCCGCTCGACGGGGCGAAGATGTTCGTCCATTGTTCCGGGGGAGGTCCGGGTGACCGCCCCTTCGGGGCCGCTTCTTTGCTGCGAGGCGGAGGGGCAGGGGGAGCGTAAAACCGTGTGGAGAGGTAACGGCTCGCGGAAAACCCGAGAGAGACGGCGGTGACAAGCAGGGATATCCCCACGATGGCGTAGAACGCCGATTTTTGCATTCCACCCTCATAACCTAGAGTAAACCAAACTATTCTCCTCCGAATCGGCGGATACAGTCAACCTTTGCCGCATCTGTCCAGGGCGTTTGGAAGGGTGGATCCGTCCGACCCGGACGCCCCTCCGGCAAAGGACCGGTTTCCTAAATAATAGTCGTTTTACTGCCGATAAAAGGACGGTAGATCGTATATCACGTCGGGAAAGAGGAGACGATATGTTCGCGGAACTGGACCTTATCCTGGTGGTCGACGACGAGCAGTCGGGTTGCGACGAATTATCGCCGCTGTTCGGTCGGCTTGGATGCCGGACCAAGACGGTTGCGTCCATAGAGGAAGCCTTGTCTGTTCTGAACGAAGAAATGGTGGCCGTGACGATGCTGGGCAACGGATTGCTCCGGATGGGCGGACTCGAGCTTATGGCGAAACTGAGGAATGTTTCCCCGGACACCGAGGTCATCATCACGAACCGCAACTCCCTTCCTGATGCGGGGACCGATACGATCCGGGAAAAGGCCTACGATTATCTCAGAAAACCGTTCGAAGACCTCGAGGATGTCTTGGCCACCGTTCGGAGGGCTTTGGAGAAGAGATCCCTTGCCCTGACGAGCCGGGATCTGCATCGCCGGCTGGAAACAAGCCGCCGGGAACTGTCGGCGGCCGTGAAGCGTCCCAAGGCCCTGATCGATGCGGGAAGGGCAATGGGGGGAATCTGCGTCCTCTCCGACCTTCTCGACTTCTTCGTCGGCGTAGTGGCTGATGAACTGGAGGTCGACAGGGTCTCCCTGATGCTGATCGACGAGAAGACCCAGGAGATGTGGATTGTCGCCGCGCGCGGGCTGGATGAGAAGGTGAAAGAAAGGGTACGGATGACAGTGGGGACCGGAATCGCCGGGTGGGTTGCAAAGGAAGGGAAACCGGTACTGGTGAAGGATGTCGTTACGGACCCAAGGGTAAAGATGTCTCTCCATTCCACGGAAGCAGCCTCGTTCATCTCCGCTCCGATCGTATTGAGCATTCCGATCCTGCTCCAGGAAAAAGTATTGGGAGTGATCAATGTGACGAACCGGCGCTCGGGCCAGTCGTTCGACGAAGAGGATATGGCATTTTTGTACAGCCTGGCGGGCCAGGCAGCCGTGGCGATCGAACGGACCATACAGTACGAAGAACTTCAGGAAGCCCACGAATCCCTGAAGGCCGCCCAGAAAAGCCTCGTGGATGCCGAGCGGTTGAACGCATTGGGACAGATGGCGGCAGGGGTGGCCCACGATTTCAATAATCTGCTTACGGGCATACTCGGAAGAGTCGAGCTCCTGCAGATGAAGATCGACACACGAGAAGCAGATCTTCCGTACCTTCAATCGCAGCTGGAAACACTCCATAAACTTGCGCTCCAGGGGGCGGCAAACGTTCGGCGCATCCAGGAATTCTCGCGGATCCGGAAGGATTCCCCTTCCGAGCCCGTCGACATGAATTCCGTCTTGGACAATGCGGTGGAAGTGACCAGGGCAAAATGGGAAAAAGAATGTGAAACGAGAGGGGTTCACGTGGATGTGCGAATCGAGGGGGGACAGATTCCCACGATTCAGGGAAACGCCGCCGATCTCACACAGGTGGTAAGCAACCTCATCTTCAACGCCGTGGATGCGATGCCCGAAGGGGGCCTACTGACCCTGAAGACATTCCTGGAGGAAAATACCATCATTCTTGAGGTGTCCGATACGGGGGACGGGATGAGCACGGAGGTCAAGGAAAAGCTGTTTCAGCCATTCTTCACCACCAAAAATAACGGGTATGGGCTGGGGACGAGCATCGTATACGGAATCGTCGCCCGCCACGGGGGAGAGATCAAGGTCAGCAGCGAGGAAGGGATAGGGAGCACGTTCCGCCTGAGTCTTCCGGTCGCGAACGGGTCGGCGTTTGGCCAACCTGCCGAAAACGTTGCGCAAGAGGGAGAGAGCAGACCGGCGAAGGTACTCGTCGTGGAGGACAACGACATCAATCGGGAGTTGTTCAAAGGGTACCTCGCGGAAATGGGTCACGAAGCCGTCCTTGCCGCCGACGGAAAGGGGATCCTTACGATCCTGGAAAGGGAACCGTTCGACCTGGTCATCACGGACCTGAGCATGCCGGGACTTTCCGGGTGGCAGGTGGCGGAACGGGTGAAAAAGCAGAATTCCCGTGTCCCGGTGATTCTCGTCAGCGGATGGGCGATCCAGCAGGACGATGCCCGAATCAGGGAGTCCGGGGTTGATTTCCTCCTCCCGAAACCGTGTACGCTGCAGGGTTTCCAGGATGTGGTCAAAAAGGCGCTTTCCTCGTTCGGGGAAAAGGATACGGGCGGCATGGATGGTAAAGGGATGGAAGAATCGGCAGTGACGTAAAGGAGAGGCGGCAAGAATCGGCCCATCGGGGAAGGATCTTCGCGTACCGGGACATATTCAAGGCCGACCGAAAAAAAGCCTCCTTTCGGAGGCTTTCCGACTCCACTGTGGGGCCTCATGATCTTCCGCATGGCAGCCGCCAGCTTAAGTCTGGGGGATACCTATAGTTGGCGGGACTATCTCCTTGGCTCAATCCTTTGCTCCTCGAGCTACTTGAAGTCCTTCACCTATAGGCCACAAAGTAAGACAGAATCAAAATCAAGGTCATTAGCACTACCATTATTATGATGAACCTTCGATATGTCATGGCCCCCTTACCCCCCTGTAAGTAGATTGTCCCCTTGTCGTCGCTCTCGCCTCCTTGTTGTTTTGTTTACGATAATGCGTCTTTCCGCAAACATCATCCCGCCGGGAAGGAGGAGGCCAGGAGCGGAGCTGCCTCCTCCGACTGGAGGTTTGCAGCATGAAGAACGATCGATGAGTCGGTGGGGTTAGAAAAAATATCTATTTGGAATGTACCTATCCGGGTGAATCATTTCAAGTGATAGCCGGTTTGCCAGCAGGGTGCGTCAGGCCTCAAAATCTTCGCAAGAAATAATATCTTCCTCACCGCACAGTATCGGTATCCCTTTCCCCACACCCCTATCCGTCGTGCAAATGTAATAGAGCCTCCAATTTTCTTCGTAGAGTATCGCCGCAACCTGCTCTCCGTTAGTTGGGTATATCATTCCTACCTCTGCGAGAATCTCCTCTTGCCCTTCTCGGTGCGTGAGATTAAAAACTCTACGACTCGACAGGAATGCGCCGGTCTGTTTTTCAACAAATTTTTTGATCGCCAAATAGACTTCTTCTTCATCCGCCTTGCTTCCCGCTACGGGAATGAAAAACTTCCTCATTACGCCCCCCCGTCAAAGAGATATGGAATTATGTTTGGCATATCGGAACAGACAGGTAGGTGACAGATTCAGGACCCCTATGTAGGAGACATAAACGGGGAAAGGGCAACCGGGCGAGGCAGGGTATGCCCCGCCGCCGCGCGCCCGCGCGCGGCGGGGCGGGAGATCGTTGAACGTGGGGCAACCTCGACGCAACGCCCCTCATTTCTTGTGGGGAATGCTGTGGGGAATAGAAGGAAGAAGGAAAAGGGGAATCCGGCATTATCCCGAATTCCCCTTTGTTTAATTGGTAGTCCCAGCGGGGTTCGAACCCGCGTTTTCGCCGTGAGAGGGCGGTGTCCTAGTCCACTAGACGATGGGACCGCAATGGCTGAGGAGCCAGGATTCGAACCTGGAAAACCTGGTCCAGAGCCAGGCGTGATGCCGTTTCACTACTCCTCAACGGAAAAATCAGGGTACCCGAAGCGTTCTTCCTCCGTCAAGCGCGATTCCGTCGGAAGCGCGCAGGCCGCTCTTCTCCGGGGAGGCAAACCCGGTTTCCCGCCCCTTTTTGACTCGGTCACGGCGGCATGCTATTTGTTTACGCATGAAGGAACCCGAAGCCAGCGAGTCACTCGATTTCCTCCGCGAGATCGTCCGGCGCGACACTCTCTCCGGCCGGTACGGCGGGCGGGTGGTGACGCGATTTCCTCCGGAGCCGAACGGCTACCTGCACATCGGCCACGCAAAATCGATCTGCCTGAACTTCGGCATCGCCCGGGATTTCGACGGAGTCTGCCATCTGCGCTTCGACGACACGAACCCGGAAACGGAGGAGATGAGCTACGTCGAGTCGATCATGGGCGACGTGCGGTGGCTCGGGTTCGACTGGCAGGACAAGATCTTCTTCGCTTCGGATTATTTCGAAAAGCTCCACGAGCTGGCTGTACGGCTGATCCGGGACCGGAAAGCCTACGTGGACAGCCTGAACGGGGAGGAGATCCGCAAGTTTCGCGGTACCGTCATGGAGCCGGGCGTCGAAAGCCCCTACCGGGACCGATCCGTTGAGGAGAACCTCGATTTGTTTGCGCGGATGCGTGCGGGCGAATTTCCCGACGGGGCGCACGTCCTGCGGGCGAAAATCGACATGTCGGCAAGCAACATGAAGATGCGCGACCCGCTTCTCTATCGCATCCGCCATGCGACGCACTACCGCAGGGGCGACGAGTGGTGCATCTATCCGATGTACGACTTCGCCCACCCGTTGTCGGATGCCGTCGAGAACATCACGCACTCGATCTGCACGCTGGAGTTCGAGAACAACCGGGCCGTCTACGACTGGCTGCTCGACAACCTCTTCGGGGAGTCGCGTCCGCACCAGTATGAATTCGCCCGTCTCAATCTCGACTATACGATCATGAGCAAGCGGAAGCTGCTTGCGCTCGTGGAGGAGGGGCTCGTCTCCGGTTGGGACGACCCCCGCATGCCGACGATCGCAGGCATGCGGCGACGCGGTTACCGGCCGGAAGGGATCCGCCTGTTCGCGTCCCGCATCGGGGTCGACAAGGCCAACAGCCGGGTCAGCATGGAACTGCTCGAGGATGCGATCCGGGACGACCTGAACGCCTGCGCCCCCCGGGTGATGGCAGTGCTGCGCCCCCTGAAGGTGACGCTTTCGAATTACCCGGAAGGCGAGGTCGAATGGCTGGATGCCCCATACTGGCCGCGCGACATCGACCGGGAAGGGTCACGGAAGGTTCCGCTTTCCCGGGAAATCTCCATCGAACGGACGGATTTCATGGAAAATCCCCCTCCCGACTGGATCCGGCTGCGTCCCGGCGGAGAGGTGCGCCTGCGAAGCGGGTACTTCATACGATGCGAGGATGTCGAGAAAGACCCGGCGTCCGGGGAGGTGGTCGGGCTGCGGTGCAGCTACGACCCGGACTCCCTTGGTAAGCCGGCGAAGGGGGCGCGCAAGAAAACTACGGCGATCCAGTGGGTATCGAATGCGCACGGAATAGCGGCCGAGGTGCGGCTCTTCGACCGGCTGTTCACGGTTGCCGATCCGGAAGGGGTAGAGGAGGGGAAGACGTTCCGGGACTTCCTGAACCCGGATTCTGCGGAAGTACTTGGCGGCTGCCTTCTCGAGCCGGGGCTTGCTCAGGCCCGGCCCGGGGATCGGTTCCAGTTCGTGCGCCATGGCTTTTTCGTCGCGGACGGGGTCGATTCGCGCACGGGCGCTCCGGTGTTCAACCGCATCGTCGCGCTGCGGGACAGGTACCGGCCAGGGCAAAGAAATGCCGGTTAATTCCCCCGGATGCTTGCCAAGGCGCGTGAGAGGCGGCGAATCACCTCGTCCCTGCCGAGTACGTCCATCACCTCGAAAATCCCCGGAGACACCGTTCCGCCCGTGAGGGCGACCCGGACCGGCTGCGCCACCTTCCCCAGCTTCGCCCCCCTTTTCTCCGCCAAACGGTGGAGGACCGGTTCGATCGCGGCGGGCGTGAATTCGGGAAGGGCGCGAAACTCCCGGGAGATCTCCTCGAAAAGGGGGGCGATCTCCGGTGTGAGAAACTTCGCCGCCGCTTTCGGGTCCGGATCCCTGGGACGGAAATAGTATTCCGACGAATCCGCCATCTCCTCCAGCGTCCTCGACCGTTCCTGGAACGTGCGAACCGCCTTCGCCAGCCACGGAGAAGGTTCCGTTTCGATTCCCCGCTTTCCGAGAAACGGGACGAGAAGGCCCGCCAGCCGCTCGGGTGACCCCGTCTTGATGTAGTGGGCGTTCAGGTGGAGGAGCTTCTCCGGATCGAAGCGGGAGGGCGACTTCCCCACGCTTTCCAGGGTGAAGATTTCCTGGAGCTCTTGCAGGGAGAAGATCTCCTGGTCGCCGTGGCCCCAGCCCAGCCGGACGAGGTAGTTGACCATCGCCTCCGGGAGATACCCCCGGTCCCGGTAGGCGGTCACGGAGACATCGTCCTGCCGCTTGGAGAGCTTTCCCCCCTCCATCCCGTGGATGAGGGGAAAGTGACCGAACTTCGGCAGGGGATACCCGAGTGCCTCGTACAGAAGGATCTGCCTGGGGGTGTTGTTGAGGTGGTCGTCGCCGCGGAGGACATGGGTGATTCCCATCGATGCGTCGTCCACGACCACGACGAAATTGTACGTCGGCAGGCCGTCCGACCGCAGAAGAATGAGATCGTCCAGTTCCCCGTTTTCGTAGGCGACGTCTCCGCGGAGAAGGTCGCGTACGATCGTCTTGCCCGAGAGGGGGGCGCGGAAGCGTATCACGAAGGGTTTTCCTTCCGCCTCGGACGGAGGCATCTCCCGGCACTTCCGGTCGTAACGCGGGGTCTCCCCCCTGGCTCGGGCGGCCTCCCGGCGGGCGTCGAGCTCCCCCGGCGTGCAGACACACCGGTACGCCTTTCCTTCCCCAAGCAGCCTCCCTGCCTCCGCCCGGTACCGTTCCATCCGCTCCATCTGGAAGAAGGGGCCCTCGTCCCAGGTAATCCCCAGCCAGGTCATCCCCTCGAGGATCTCCTTCACGGCCTCCGGGGTCGACCGTTCCTGGTCCGTATCCTCGATGCGCAAGATGAACGTTCCCCCGCTGCGCCGGGCGAATAGCCAGTTGAAAAGGGCGGTACGTGCGCCGCCGATATGGAGGTACCCCGTCGGGCTGGGGGCGAAACGCGTTACGACGTCGGGCATGCGGTACCTCTCTTGGCGTGGGTTGGTGAGGGCGTCCGGGCCCTAGAGGAACGCCAGACCCGCGTATCCGACCACCTGTTCACGGTCGCCGCTCACGTCGCCGGAAGTCGAGTACTTTATCAGGATGGAGGATGTGGCGCCAAGGGCCAGGGACGCGAAAAGCACGACGGTCGCGGGGATTACGCCGCACATCGAAATCCGCTCCGAGCGGACGATCCGGTGGAGCCCTTCCGGGTCGAGCGCGAGCATGCGCTCGATCGCCGCGCCGTCTTTCTTGCGTGCCAGCGCGTCGGGTTCGTAGTGGGACATGTCGGAGCTCGCGATCAGCAGGGGCGGGTGGACATCCTCTGCCACCACACGGCCCACGGCCTCTCCCAGTATCCGGCAATCCGAAAGGGAGAGACGTCCAAGGGCGACAGGGACGAAACGGAATGCCTCCCGGAACCGCCGAAGGAAGGGAAGCTGGACCTCCAGGGAGTGCTCCCCGCTGTGGGCGGATGCGTCTTCCGAAAAAAGAGGGGATTCCGCAAGAAGGCGTCCGGCAAGGTCCTCGTCGATCGGCACCTCGCCCCACGGCATTCGCCAGGCCCCCCGGGACATGACGGCCGCGTCGTCGCCCACTCCCGTGTGATTGGGGCAGAAGATGACATTCCGGTCCGGGATCTCCACCGATGAGAAGACTTCCCCCGCCACGCCGGCCGAGTAGACGTAACCCGCGTGGGGCACGACGATCCCCTTGGCCCGGTGCTTATCCGCGGTGTCGCGGGTGTAGAGGCGGACCACGCGGTCCAGTTCTCGGGCCGTCCCCGGATAGAATTGCCCCGCGACGGCAGGATTCCGCCCCCTGCTCATACGGTATTTTATACCACAGGGGCTCCCCGAACAGGCACATTCGCGATTGACACACGGTATGGGGTTTCCTATAGTATTTTATTTACTTTTCGGGGAAGTGCGTCGTTTGTACATACGAACGTCCGAAATTCCCCGCGATGGGCTGGATGTCGTCGCCAACCGCGGGAAGGCGTGGGTTCCCCGGCTGTTGGAGGGGATGAATATGCACCCCCTCCGGGATTGCCGGATGCTCTCTGTCACCCTTTACCTCTCTCTGGAGGGCAGGGATCTGGAGGCCAGCGGGTCCTTCGTCGCCGGAGGGGAGACAGTGTGCGACCGTTGTGCAGAGCCTGTCACCCTTCGTCTGGAACGGGATTTCCGGACGGTTTTCGTCCCGGCGGACCGGGGCCCTGCCGAGTCCGGAGACCTTGAGCTCCAGGCGGACGACCTCGATATCGCCTTCTACGACGGTGCGGGGATCGAGGTTGCGGATATTTTTCTGGAGCAGGTGGCCCTTGCCCTCCCCGCCAAGGTGCTCTGCCGGGAAGATTGCCGGGGCGTGTGCCCCCGTTGCGGAGAGGACAGGAACCGTTCGGAGTGCGATTGTCCCGGGGAAGCAAGGGAAGGACCGTTCGACGTATTGAAGACATTGAGGAAAGAAAAGGAGTAAGCGATGCCGAATCCGAGACGACGGGGCTCCAAGTGCCGTCGGGACAAGAGAAGGACCCACAAGAAGCTGTCCGATCCCGCACGCAGCACCTGCCGGCAGTGCAAGCAGGTGAAGCGGCCACATGCCGTCTGTCCGAATTGTGGAACCTACAACGGCCGGGAAATTCTTTCCAAGGCCTGACGCCCATATTTTCCTGCCCTCGATGAAAATAGCGATTGACGCGATGGGAGGGGATCACGCCCCGGGAGAAGTAGTCCGGGGCGCAGTGGATGCCTTCCGCGAGTTCGGATTTCCCATCGTTCTCGTCGGGAGGGAGAATTTGATCCGTGAGGAGTTGCGTCGGGCCAAAGCGGAGGAACTGGAAGTGGAGCACGCGTCCGAGGTAGTGGAGATGTGTGATCCCCCCGGCGTGGCTTTCCGGAAGAAGAAGGATTCTTCCCTGCGAGTCGGTCTCAATCTTGTGGCGGAAGGGAAGGCCTCATCCTTCGTGAGCGCGGGCAATTCCGGGGCGGTGATGGCCGGGGCGCTTATGGTGCTCCGGAAGATCCGCGGGATCGACCGGCCGGCGATCGCAGCAACGATCCCGACTCCGACGGGTCCCATCGTTCTCATCGACGCCGGGGCAAACGTGGATTGCAAGCCGGATCACCTGGTGCAGTTCGGGTGGATGGGGGAGACGTACGCGAGAAAGATCCTCGGGGTCCCGCGTCCTCGCGTGGGTGTGGTGAGCATCGGCGAGGAGGACTCGAAAGGGACGGACCTCACCCGGGAGACGGCCGCCCTGTTTCGCAAGACAGAACTGCCCTTTGTGGGAAACCTGGAGGGGAGGGATTTCTTCATCGGGAAGGCCGACGTGTTCGTCTGCGACGGGTTCGTGGGGAACGTCATCCTCAAGACGATGGAAGGGATGGCGACGGCCCTGGTGGATTTCCTGCGGGAGGAGATTCTCAAATCGCAGATGGCGAAGTTCGGGGCCCTCCTTGCAGGGGGGGCGATCCGGCGGGTCAAGACGAAGCTGGACTACGCCGAATACGGCGGCGCGCCGCTGCTCGGGGTGAAGGGAGGGGTCGTGATCTGTCACGGCTCGTCGGACGCACGCGCGATGAAAAACGCGATCCGTTCCGCGGGCTCGCTCCACCGGGACAGGGTGGAAGAGGAGATCGCGCGGATGGTCACCTGAGGACGCATGTCTGCTGGCGGGAGGGTGCCGGAATGAGCGATCTCCCCGGGACGGAAGGACCGGGGGATGGGGAAGAAAGGGGGGAGCGATAATGGGATCGAAAATCGTCGGAATGGGGATGTGCGCCCCGCCGAAAGCGTTGACCAATGCAGGACTCGAAAAGATGGTCGATACGTCCGACTCCTGGATCATGGAGCGGACGGGGATCAAGGAGCGGAGAATCGCGGAACCGAATAGCGCCACGTCCGATTTTTGCCTGGAGGCATCGCGTCGCGCGCTGACGGAAGCGGGCATAAGCCCCTCCGAGATCGACATCATCGTCGTCGGGACCTGCACTCCCGACATGCCGATTCCTTCCACCGCATGTTTTCTGCAGATGAAGATCGGCGCGGAGCGCGCCTTTGCGCTGGACGTGAACGCGGCCTGCTCCGGCTTTCTATACTCCCTTACCACTGCGGACGCGTTAATCCGCGCCGGCCGCGGGAAGAAAGCGCTTGTCGTGGGAGCCGACCTCCTGTCGACCGCCACCGACTATTCAGACCGGAACACGTGCATCCTCTTCGGGGACGGGGCGGGAGCGGTGGTGATTACCGAGTGCCCGGACGGGGAGGGGGTGTTGAGCTGCCATCTCCATTCCGACGGTCGCCTGTGGGAGCTGATTTACGCTCCGGGTTGCGGGACGATTCACCCGTGCGGGCCGGAGATTGTGGAGAAGCGGATGCACGCGATCCGTCTGGCGGGAAACGAGGTCTTCAAGCAGGCGGTTACGAAAATGGTCGAGGTTGCCCAGGAGGCCCTTAGTCGAAACAACGTGGACATTTCGGATGTCGCCCTTTTCGTGCCCCACCAGGCCAACATGCGAATCATCAGTGCGGTCGGGAAGCGGCTCGGAGTTTCCGGGGAAAAAGTGTTCGTAAACCTCGAGCGGTACGGGAACACCTCCGCCGCCTCCATCCCGATTGCCCTCACGGAAGCCAGGGAACAGGGGCGGTTCGCGAAGGGGGACCTGGTTCTTCTTGCGTCCTTCGGAGGGGGGCTGACCTGGGGCGCCGCCCTGCTTCGGATGTAGGGGGAGAGATGGGGATCGGTCTGCTCTTTCCCGGACAGGCGTCCCAGTTTCCGGGGATGGGAAAAGAACTGCACGAAGCCTACCCGGTCGCGCGGGAGGTCTTCGATGAGGCTTCCGACGCTCTCGGGTTCTCCCTGGCCGACCTTTGTTTCCGCGGTTCGGCGGAAGATCTCCGGATGACCGAGAATACCCAGCCCTCCATCTTTGCCGTGAGCGTCGCTGCCTATCGGGTTCTCTCGGAAGAGACGGGACTCCGTCCCCTGTGCGCCGCGGGGCACTCTCTCGGCGAGTACTCGGCCCTTGTGGCCTCCGGCGCCCTGTCCCTGTCCGATGCGGTCCGGTTGCTCCGGTCGCGAGGAAGGTTCATGCAGGAGGCCGTTCCGTCGGGGGAGGGAGCGATGGCCGCCGTGATCGGCCTTCCCCCGGAAGTCGTGGGAGACATTTGCCGGGATGCCGGACGGGAAGGGGTGGTCGAACCGGCGAACTTCAACGGAGGGGACCAGATCGTGATCTCCGGGAGCGCCCGGGCGGTGGCGGCCGCGTGCGAGGCGGCAAAATCGGCAGGCGCGAAAAAGGTGATGCCGCTTCCGGTGAGCGCTCCGTTCCACTGCGCTCTTATGGAACCGGCCGCCGAAAGGCTTGCCCCTGCCCTGAGGGCGGCGACCCCCGGGAAGTTCTCCTTCCCGGTGGTGGCCAACGTCACGGCGGACACGTATCCGCACGGAGCAGGGGTGGCGGAGATCCTCATCCGGCAGATCGTCTCCCCCGTGCGGTGGGAAGAGTGCGTCCGGCGGATGCGGGCCATGGGAGTGACATCGTACCTGGAATTGGGGCCCGGGAAGGTTCTCACCGGACTGCTGCGCAGGATCGAGAGAGATGTGCCGGCGGCGGCGTTCTGCTCGCCTGCGGACCTGCCGGCCGTCCGCAGTCTGGCCGGGTGAAGTTTTTCCTTGTACGGTCGCTGAATTTGTGGGTATGAACTTCGGGGAGGGAGGGGCAAGATGCGGCTTTCCGGCAAGGTAGCATTGGTCACGGGCTCTGCGCGGGGCATCGGGAAGACCATCGTGGAACGATTCGCCGCGGAGGGCGCCGTCGTGGTGTTAAGCGATGTCACCAACGAGGCGGCAGCGGCGGAGACGCTCGCCGCCATCGTGGGCGGGGGAGGAAAGGGGATGGTGGAAATGTTCGACGTGGGCGACGCCGCCCAGGTCGAAGCCGCCGTTCAGCGCATCCTTGCGGAGCAGGGCCGCATCGATATCCTCGTGAACAACGCCGGCATCACCCGGGACAACCTGCTGATGCGACTGTCGGAGGAAGATTTCGACGCCGTCCTGCGGACGAATCTCAAGGGGACATTTCTTCTGACGAAGGCGGTATCGAGGCCCATGATGAAGCAGCGCAGCGGCAGGATCGTCAACCTGAGTTCCGTCGTGGGGCAGATGGGCAACGCCGGGCAGTCGAATTATTCCGCGGCGAAGGCCGGTATCATCGGGTTCACGAAGTCGATGGCGCGCGAGCTGGCCTCGCGAGGCGTTACCGTCAACGCGATCGCACCGGGATTCATCATGACGGCCATGACGGCGGCTTTGCCGGAGAACGTCCGGAAAGGGTTTCTCGATCAGATCCCGATGGGGAAATTCGGCACCCCGGAAGACGTAGCCGAACTCGCGGTCTTCCTTGCCTCCGATGGCGCCTCATACGTCACCGGGCAAGTGATCGGGATTAACGGCGGGTTGTACATGTGAAGGGTATACTACCTAGAGGGAGGGCGTGAGATGTCGGTGGAAAAAAAAGTGAAGGAGATCGTTGCCGAGCAGCTGGGAAAGGACTCGAATGAAGTAACCATCGATGCGTCTTTCATCGACGACCTGGGAGCGGATTCCCTCGATATCGTCGAGCTGGTGATGGCGATGGAGGACGAGTTCGGGATCGAGATTCCGGACGAGGAGGCGGAAAAGATCAAAACCGTCAAGGACGTCATCGATTACATCAAGGCGAACGCGAAGTAACAAGCGGTGCATTCGGGGTTCCGGCGGAGGGTTTTCCCTCCGGATGCGGGAACCGGGTGCCGGGAGGTCAGGATGCGGAGGGTGGTAGTCACGGGACTGGGGGCGGTCACGCCGCTGGGCGTGGGGTTGGGACCTACGTGGGAGGCGATCCTCGCCGGCCGGTCGGGGGTGGGTCGGATCACGAAGTTCGACCCGTCGGATTTCCCGACGAGGATAGCCGCAGAGGTGAAGGGATTTGTCCCCGAGGACCATGTCGACAGGAAAGAGGTCAAGCGGATGGACCCTTTCATCCACCTGGCAATGGCGTCAGCCCATTTCGCGATGACCGACTCCGGCCTGACGATCGACGAAGAGCTTGCGCCGCGCGTCGGTGTGTACATGGGCAGTGGGCTGGGCGGTCTTTCTACCCTGGAGCGGTACCACAAGGCCTACCTCGAGGACGGAGTGCGGAAGATCAGCCCGTTCTTCATCCCTATGCTCATCTCCAATCTCGCCCCGGGGCACATTGCGATCCGGTACGGAGCGAAGGGCCCCAACATCACGACGAGCACCGCGTGCTCCGCGTCCAGCCACGCCGTCGGGGAAGCGTTGCTGGCAGTCCGACGGGGCGTCTGCGACGCGGTAATCGCGGGGGGATCCGAGGCGACCATCACTCCCATGGCGTTAGGGGGATTCTGCGCGATGAAGGCACTCTCCACGCGCAACGACGACCCCACGGGTGCCTCAAGGCCGTTCGAGAGGGACCGGGACGGATTCGTCATGGGGGAGGGGGCCGCCATGCTCGTCCTCGAGGAGCTCGAGTTCGCCAAAAAACGGGGTGCGAAGATCTATGCGGAGCTTTGCGGCTACGGCGCAACGGGCGACGCGCATCATATCACTGCGCCCGCGCCGGGCGGGGAGGGTGCCGTGCGGTGCATGCGCGCCGCCATGGAGGATGCCCGGGTAAGTCCCGAGGAGGTCGGATATATAAACGCCCACGGGACCTCAACACCCTACAACGACCTGTTCGAAACGATGGCGATCAAGACGGTGTTCGGAGGCCACGCACGGAAACTGATGGTGAGCTCCACGAAATCGATGACGGGGCACCTGCTGGGCGCCACCGGCGCTCTCGAGGGAACCTTTTCGGTGCTGGCGATCCGCGAGGGGATCATTCCTCCGACGATCAACTACGAGACGGCCGACCCCGAATGCGACCTGGACTATGTGCCCAATACGGCACGCCGGAAGGAGGTCCGGTACGTCCTCTCCAACTCGTTCGGTTTCGGGGGGACGAACTCGTGTCTGCTCTTCGGCAAGTTTTCCGGATGAGGATTCTCCCAGAGAGCGGCAAGACGGCCGCCGCCATGCCCCCGGCAGGGGAAGAGATGCCGGAGCGATAACCGTAAAAGGAGCAGAAGCATGTCCCATCTGAAAACCGTCGACCCGGAGGTCTACGAGGTGATACGACGGGAGACGGAACGCCAGGCGCATCAGCTCGAGCTCATCGCGTCGGAGAATTTCGTGAGCGATGCGGTGCTCGAAGCGACGGGGTCCCTCCTTACGAACAAGTACGCCGAAGGATATCCCGGGAAACGGTACTACGGGGGATGCGAATTCGTCGATCAGGCCGAGTCGCTGGCGATCTCCCGGGCGAAGAAGATCTTCGGGGCCGACCACGTCAACGTGCAACCGCATTCCGGGTCCCAGGCGAACATGGCCGTCTACCTGGCGGTGATGAATCCCGGCGACACGATGCTGGGGATGAACCTGACGCACGGGGGACACCTGACGCACGGCAGCCCCGTCAACTTTTCCGGCAAGCTGTTCCGGGTCGTCGCCTACGGCGTCCGTCCCGACACGGAAACGATCGATTTCGACCAGGTCAGGGCGCTGGCGCTCGAGCACCGTCCCAAGCTGATCGTGGTGGGGGCGTCCGCTTATCCGCGGATCATCGAATTCGCCCCGTTCCGGGAGATCGCGGACGAAGCGGGCTGCATGGTAATGGCAGACATCGCCCACGTGGCGGGCATGGTGGCGGTGGGGCTGCACCCCAACCCCGTCCCGCACTGCGAGTTCGTTACCACCACCACTCACAAGACGCTTCGGGGGCCCCGGGGGGGGATGATCCTGTGTCGTGAGGACATGGCCAAGAAACTCAACTCCTCCATCTTTCCCGGCACGCAGGGCGGTCCGCTCATGCACGTGATAGCCGCCAAGGCTGTGATGCTCCGCGAGGCGATGACGCCGGAGTTCCAAACCTATCAGAAACAGATCCTGTCCAACGCACAGGCCTTCGCAGGAACGCTGTTGGCCCGGGGCCTCCGGCTTGTGTCCGGCGGGACGGACAACCACCTCCTGCTCGTGAATCTCAAGGACACGGCGCTTACCGGGAAGGAGGCCGAGGAGGACCTTGAGCGGGTGGGGATCACCGTCAACAAGAACACCGTTCCCTTCGAGACGAGAAGTCCCTTCGTCACCAGCGGCATCCGGATCGGAACCCCCGCGGTGACGACACGGGGGATGAAGGAACCGGAGATGGAACGGATCGCGAACATGATCGCGGACGTCCTCAACGCTCCGGGGGACCTGACGGTGAAGCAACGAGTATCCCGGGAGGTGCGTGCGCTGTGCGATGCCTTTCCCCTGTACCCGGAGAGGATCGCCGCCTACGCCGGGAGGTAGCGCGATGAAGACCGCTTCGCGTGTCCGGCCGGACTGGGATTCCTACTTCATGGACATGGCGAAACTGGCCGCCCGGCGATCCTCCTGTCTCCGGCGGGCCGTCGGTGCGGTGCTGGTGAAGGAACGCCGCCTGCTGGCCACCGGCTACAACGGCGTTCCCTCCGGTGTCACCCATTGCGAGATCACCGGCTGCCTGCGGGAGAAGCTGAATGTCCCTTCCGGGGAGAGGCACGAACTCTGCCGGGGCCTGCACGCCGAACAGAACGCAATCATACAGGCGGCCCTGCACGGGGTTTCCACACGGGACGCGATTCTCTACTGCACGAACCTTCCCTGCATCATCTGCGCAAAGATGCTGATCAACTCGGGAGTCCGGCGCGTGGTCTATCTCGACGGATACTGCGACCCTCTCACCGAAGAAATGCTGGCCGAAGTGGGGGTGGAACTGGTTCGTATGGAGAACAACGCCCCTTGAAGTGCCCACGGTGCGGTCATGGGGACAATCGGGTCGTCGATTCCCGGGCCGGCAAGGACGGGACCGTCATCCGGAGGCGGCGGGAATGTCTCTCCTGCCGACGCCGGTTCACCACCTACGAGAGGGTCGAGGAGGAGCTTCCTCTCGTGGTGAAGAGGGACGGGCGACGCGAGCCGTTCGACCGGCAGAAAATCCTCACGGGCGTCCTGAAGGCCTGCGAGAAGCGTCCGGTGAGCTACGCCGTCATCGAGGAGGTGGTCGACTCGCTGGAGTCGAGGTTCCAGGCATCCGGCGAGAAGGAGGTGTCCTCGGTACAGATCGGGGAGAGCGTGATGGCTGAGCTTCTCAAGATGGACGACGTCGCCTACGTACGATTCGCCTCCGTCTACCGCCAGTTTAAAGACATCAGCCAGTTCGTGGAGGAGATCAAGACGCTGATCTCGGAGCCTCCCGAACGGCCGCCGAAGCCGTAAAACGGATGCGTTTTCCCCACCCGGAGTTCATGCGTCTGGCCCTCCGCCTCGCCCGCAGGGGGGCGGGCAGGACGTCGCCGAACCCGGCTGTCGGGGCGGTTTTGGTGCAACGAGGAAAGGTGGTGGGGGCAGGATATCACCGTGCCGCGGGAATGCCGCATGCGGAAGTGGAGGCCCTCCGGGAGGCGGGAGCGGCCGCCCGCGGGGCGGACCTGTACGTGACCCTGGAGCCGTGCGCCCATACGGGCCGCACGGCTCCTTGCACGGAGGCGATCATCGAGGCCGGCGTGAAACGGGTAGCGGCAGGCATGCAGGACCCGAATCCGCTCGTCGCCGGGAAGGGGTTCCGGTCCCTGCGAACGGCCGGGATCCCGGTTGTCTGCGGAGTGATGGAGAAGGAGGCGAGTTCCCTTAACCGGGGCTACTGCCGATGGGTGGTATCCGGCAGGCCGTTCGTCACCCTGAAGCTTGCCGTTTCTCTCGACGGGCAGATCGCCGCCGCCTCGGGGGAATCCCGGTGGATAAGCGGCGAGCCCGCGCGTAAGATGGTCCACAGAATGCGTTCGGAAGCGGATGCCGTTCTGGTAGGGGGAAGAACGTTCCGGCGGGACGCCCCGCGGCTCACCTCGAGAATACGGGGGGGAAGGAACCCGAAAAGGGTGATCGTTACCTCGAGGGCTACCGGCCTGGCCCGAATCGGACGGTTCCCGGAAACGGGAGGGGAGGTCATCGTCGCGGCTCCACGGAGCGTTTCCCGGGAGAGGGCGGAACAGATTCGATCTCTCGGGATCCGGCTCCTCCTCCTGCCGGCGCGGAAGGGGCGGATCGAAGCAGGTGCGTTCCTCGACGCCCTGGGAAGGGAGGGGGTCACCTCCCTTCTCGCGGAAGGAGGAGGTGAAACGGCGGGATGGCTCATCGAGGCCGGCGCAGTGGACCGGTACGTGGTGTTCATCGCCCCGCTTCTGCTGGGGGAGGGAATTCGGTCGGTCGCCGGGTTTTCGGCACGCCGGGTAAACGAGGGGAGACATCTGGTCATCACGAAGGCCGTGAGGGCGGGAGGCGACGTCATGATCGTCGCGGAGCCCGTCCCTAAGGTTTGAGGGGATATGTTTTCCGGTATCGTCGAAGATGTGGGGACCGTCGTTTCGGCGGTTTCCCGGGCCACGGGCATCCTGCTGGAGGTATCCACCGGAATCCCCCTGGAGGAGGTCCGCGTCGGGGATTCCCTCTCGGTATCCGGGGTGTGCCTGTCGGTTGTCGAAAAGAGGAAGGGGACGTTCTTCGCGGAGGTTTCCGAGGAAACGATTTCCCGGACAACGTTACGGACGCTTGCCGCGGGATCGCGGGTGAACCTGGAACGTTCCCTCTCCCTTTCCGGGCGTCTCGACGGTCACCTGGTGTACGGGCACATCGACGGGATCGGGACAGTTCGCGACGTCCGTCACGCGGGCCGGAGCCGGGTATTTCATATCCGGACCGATCCTTCTATAATGAAATACGTTGTTTTCAAGGGAGCCGTGGCCGTGGACGGGGTGAGCCTTACGGTCAGTTCCGTTCGTCCGGAGGGATTCGAAGTCACCCTGATCCCCCTGACTCTGGCGCGGACAACGTTCGATCGTCTGCGTCCGGGAGAAGGGGTCAACGTGGAGGCGGACATCATCGGGAAATACGTTCTCAAGCACCTTGAAGGCCGGGGAGGCGGTATCTCCCTAGATTATCTTAAAAAACAGGGGTATGCGTAGAAAGGCTGTCGACAGGATGATGCTTTCGACGATCGAGGAGGCCCTCGAAGACATTCGGGCGGGGAAGATGATCATTCTCGTCGACGACGAGGACCGGGAAAACGAGGGAGACCTCACGATAGCGGCCGACCACGTCTCGCCCGAGGCGATCAACTTCATGGCACGGCACGGGCGGGGGCTCATCTGTCTCAGCATCACGGAGGAGCGGGCCAGACAGCTCCATCTTCCGCCCATGGTCCAGGACAACTCCTCCCCGTTCGGGACCGCCTTCACGATTTCCATCGAGGCGCGTAAAGGCGTCACCACGGGGATATCGGCGCACGACCGGGCGACCACCATCCGGGTGGCGATTGCGCCGAACGCCCGGCCCGAGGACCTCCTGCGCCCCGGCCACGTGTTTCCCGTCGTGGCAAGGAAAGGCGGCGTCCTCGTGCGGACGGGGCAGACCGAGGGGTCCGTGGATCTGGCCCGCTTCGCGGGGTGCACTCCCGCGGGCGTCATCTGCGAGGTCATGAACGAGGACGGGACGATGGCCCGTGTGCCCGATCTGCTAAGATTCGCGACCGAGCACGGCCTGAAGATCGCCTCTATCCGTGATCTCGTCGAGTTCCGCATGCACCGGGAGCGGCTGGTCAAACGGGTGGGAGAGACCCACATGCCCATCCAGGCCGGCGGGGAATTCACCGCGATCGCCTACCGGAACACGATGAACGGCGACACCCACATCGCCATGGTCAAGGGGGAAATCCGTCCCGACGCCCCGGTCCTCGTCCGCGTGCATTCCGAGTGCCTGACGGGGGACGTGTTCGGATCGATCCGGTGCGACTGCGGGGAACAGCTCCGAAGCGCATTGCGGAAGATCGAG
>Ga0307417_10000105_pt1 | contig 33946 bp, 29 predicted proteins | sample SalMarWE160210MG_2_FD_202514 | JGI IMG/M metagenome (GOLD analysis project Ga0307417, IMG submission 202514) | Salt marsh sediment microbial communities from the Plum Island Ecosystem LTER, Massachusetts, United States - WE1602-10 | ecosystem: Environmental > Aquatic > Marine > Intertidal zone... | reverse complement strand
ACCGGCGCCGGCCCGGCAGCCATACCTGGATTCATGGCTTGCCGCTCAAAATGCGGTTCAAGCGCTCGCGCATCTACGTTTCGGTCATACCGGTATGGGTGATCGGGTGGATCATCGGCTTTCTGGGCGCCGTGCTCGGCGTCGGCGGCGGCTTCATGCTGGTGCCGATGCTGATCTATTTGCTGCGGGTGCCGACCATAACGGTGATCGGCACCTCAATGCTGCTGACTCTCGTGACCATGATGACGGCGACCGTCATGCACGCGGCAGCCGATCATCTGGTCGACGCCCCCCTGGCGTTGATCCTGATGATCGGCGGCGTGGTCGGCGCCCAGTTCGGCGTCCGTGCCGGGCAGAACATGCGCGGCGAGTACCTGCGCCTGCTGCTCGGCGTGCTGGTGCTGCTGGTAGGCCTGCGTTTCGCCTATGACCTGGTGGTGCGGCCCGAAGACCTCTACTCCATACGACACATCAGGGTTGGATGATGCGGCGGCTCGTTTACACGCTCCTTCTGGTTCTGATCGCGGGCGGCGCGCGACCGGCCGCCGCCGAACGGCTGGTGGTATCGCTGTCGAACCACCGGGTGCAGGTGACGTCGAACTTCACCGGCGAGGATCTGGTGCTGTTCGGCAGCATCGAGCCCGACAGCGGCAAGACAACGCTGCGTTCCGGCTATGACTTGGTGGCGACCGTGACCGGCCCGCGCGAAACCTTCCGAACCCGGCGCAAGGGGCGCGTGCTGGGCATTTGGGTCAACGTCAATTCACGCGAATTCGTGCGCGTGCCGTCATATCTCGCCATCCTGAGCAACCGCCCGGTGGCCGAGATCGCCAACGAACAGACCTTGCTGCGGCTGCAGATCGGCCTCGACAATTTCATTCTGCCCCAGCGTATCGGGCCGGATATCGCCGACACCGTACGCAACGATCCGTTCCGGGTGGCGTTCGTGCGGCTGGAAAGCGACAAAGGCTTGTACCGCGAATCCCCCAAGGCGGTGACCTTCCTGACGCCGACCGTGTTCCGCGTCGCCATCCCGCTGCCAGCGGACGCACCGACCGGCAGCTACGCGATCGACGTCAAGCTGTTCGCTGGCGGCGCTCTGGTGGCGCGTACCAATTCGGCGCTGGAGGTGATCAAGACCGGCTTCGAGCAATACGTCGCCGACGCGGCGGCCGACTATGGTCTGCTCTACGGCATCGCCACAGCAATAATGGCGTTGCTGATCGGCTGGCTCGCCAGCGTCGTGTTCCGGCGCGATTAGCGAGCGTTGTCATGGCCGGGCTTGTCCCGCGCATGACAAAGGAAAGCCATCAATCCGCCAGGCAGCGCTCGGCGGCGAAGGCATAGAGCCGGCCCTCGCCCAGCATGTGGATGGTGAAGGCGAGAGTACCGAACAGATCGGCGAAAGCGGCGGCGCGCACATTAAGGCCGCCGGTGAAGGCGCCGAAGGCCGGCATCACCATGCGCGTTGCGTCCGCCGCAAAGCAGCGGCGGCTGACTGCACGGCCGCGAAACGCAACGCGCGCTACCGGATGCAGATGTCCGGCGATTTCGCCGGCGGCGCCGCTCGGCTCGTGGCGGAAGGTCAAGGCGCCGAGCGTGAGCGTGTCGCAGAACATTCCGCCGATGGTCGGCGCCGGCTCGGGATCGTGATTACCGGTAAGCCAGATCCAATCGCGCCCGCACTGCAGCACGTTAAGATTGTCGCGGTCGTCGTGCGACAGCCGCGCTGGGCCGCCGCCATCGTGGAAGTTGTCGCCGAGCGCGACCACGCAGCGCGGGGCGTAATAGCCGATCAAGCGGGCGAGCCGCAAAAGCGTCGCCGCGGTGTCGTAGGGCGGCAGCAGCAGCCCACGCGCCGCAAAGCTCGAGCCTTTCTCCAGATGCAGATCGGCGACCGCCAGCAACCCTTGCTCGGGCCAGTATAAAGCGCCATCGGGGTCGGCGGTCAGCGCGACGCCGGCGACGGCGATAGACTCATCCCGATTTGGCGCTGCACGCCGTGCCGCCAGGTTCACCGCATCGCCTCCTTCACCAGTTCATCGGCCGCTTCGGCCAGCAGCGAATCGGCCGCCTCGCCGTAGACCGTCTCGCGCCCGATCTCGAGTAGCACCGGAACCGAGAGCGGCGAGACGTGGTCGAGCGCTTTATGAACGATTCGCCCCCGGATGCGCGAGAGCATTTCGCCCAGGCGCCTGATGTCGAGCAGGCCGCTTGCCGCGTCGGCGCGCGCCGCCCGCAGCAGAATATGATCTCCCTGATGCTTGCGCAGCACGTCATAGACGAGGTCTGTGGATATCGTGAGCTGGCGGCGCGACTTCTCCTCGCCGGGAAAGCGCCGCTCGATCAGGCCGGCGATGATGGCGCAACTGCGGAAAGTACGCTTCATCAGCGCGGATTCGGCCAGCCACGCCTCCAGATCGTCACCCAGCATGTCCTGGTCGAACAACTGAGCAAGCGAGAGGTCGCCCCGCTTGATGTGCAAGGCGACGTCGCCCAGGCCCCAGACGGCCAGCGCATATTCATTGGCGACGAAGCCGAGCGGCTTGAGGCGCTCGCGCTCGAGCCGGCGCGTCAGCAGCATGCCGAGCGTCTGGTGCGCGAGCCGGCCCTCGAACGGATAGCAGACCAGATAATATTTGGCGGCGCGCGGGAAGGTCTCGACCAGCAGATCGCCCGTGCCCGGCAGCAGCGAGCGCCATTGCTGGATTTCCAGCCACTCGCGCACTTGATCGGGCAGCGCGCGCCAGCTCTGCGGCTGCGCCAGGATGGCGCGTACGCGCGCGGCCAGATAGGTCGAGAGCGGAAACTTGCCGCCTTCGTAAGCCGGCACCTTCGGATCGGTGGCAGCCGAGCGCGAGACATAGACCTCGTCCTCGACCAGCGCCTCGTATTTCAATATCTCGCCGGCGAACACGAAGGTGTCACCCACCGACAGCATCTCGATGAAATATTCCTCGACCTCGCCCAGAATGCGCCCGCCGCGCGGGATCATGGCGCCGCTGGCGCGTGAGCGCACTAGCCGCACCTTCAGCATGTCGGCTTCCACAATGGTGCCGACATTCATGCGGTAGCGTTGCGCCACGCGCGGATGGGTGATGCGCCAGCGGGCGTCCTTGCCTTGCCGGATCTTGGCGAAGCGCTCGTAAGCCTTCAGCGCGTAGCCGCCGGTGGCGACGAAATCGACCGCGTTGTCGAAATCGGCGCGCGCCAGCGACGCATAAGGCGCGGCGGCGCGCACCTCGTCGTATAGCGCGTCGGCCAGGAACGGCTCCCCAACGGCGCGGCCGAGGATGTGCTGCGCCAGCACGTCCAAAGCACCGGTACGCGCCGCGGGCGTGTCCTGCGCGTTCTCCGCCACCGCATCGAGCGCGGCGCGGCATTCCAGCACCTCGAAACGATTGGCGGGGACGAGCACGGCTTCGGACGGCTCGTCCAGCCGGTGGTTGGAACGGCCAATGCGTTGCAGCAGCCGCGAGGCGCCCTTCGGCGCGCCGACATTGATGACGAGATCGACGTCGCCCCAGTCGACCCCGAGATCGAGCGACGAGGTGCACACCACGGCGCACAATCTGCCGGCGCTCATGGCGTCCTCGACCTTGCGGCGTTGCGCGACGTCGAGCGAGCCGTGATGCAGCGCAATGGCGAGATTGCCGTCGTTCACGCTCCACAGCATCTGGAACAGAAATTCCGCCTGGCTGCGGGTATTGACGAACACCAGCGTGGTCTTATGGGTCTTGATCAGCGCGTAGATTTCGCCCAGCGCATGCAGCGCAGAATGACCGGCCCATGGCAGGTGCTCCTGCGTATCAAGCATGGCGACCTGCGGCTGGACACCGGCTTGCGCCACGACCAGATCGGCGCGCGCTTGCGCACCCGGCGGCTGCGGCAACAGGAAGCGGCAGAGATCGTCGGGTTCGGCCACGGTCGCCGACAGGCCGACGGTGGTGAGCTGCGGCGCCAGCGCAAACAAGCGCGCGAGACCGAGCGACAGCAGATCGCCGCGCTTGGACGTCACCAGCGAATGCAGTTCGTCCAGCACCACGCGTTTGAGCGTACCGAACAGATAGGGCGCGTCGGCGGAAGCCAGCAGCAAGGCCAATTGCTCGGGCGTGGTCAGCAGGATGTCCGGCGGATAGCGGCGTTGGCGCTGGCGCTTGGAAGCGGGCGTGTCGCCGGTGCGTGTCTCCAGCTTCACCGGCAGGCCCATCTCCTTGACCGGGATTTCCAGATTGCGGGCGATGTCCACCGCCAGCGCCTTGAGCGGGGAGAGGTAGAGCGTGTGCAGGCCCTGCGATTGGCGGACGTCACGGCCGGCGGAGACGAGCTTGGCACCGCTGCGCGGGCTGGTGAGTTCCACCAGCGTCGGCAGGAAACCGGCCAGCGTCTTGCCGCCGCCGGTAGGCGCGATCAGCAGCACGGAGCGGCCATCGCGCGCCTTGGCCAGCAATTCCAGCTGGTGCGCGCGCGGGGCCCAACCACGGCTGGCGAACCAGCGGGCGAAAATATCCGGCAGCAGCGGCGCGGTCTCAGCTAGATCAAGCGCAGTTGCGGGTTCCATTCCGCGATTCTAAGGCATATCTGAAACCTGCGCGCGGCAATGTGCTAGGCTGTGTTCATGACCCAGGAACGGACCACCCGAGAAGAGGCCCCTATGAGCAACGACACCGTGACGCGGATCTTCGGTGGCTCGCCGCTGGCGGTGCTGGGCCGGCTGGTGCTGGTGTCGATCCTGGTCGGCGTCGTGCTGACTGCGCTCGGGCTCGATCCGTGGAATATTCTCCAAAGCGTGGAACGGCTGATCCGCACCATCTGGAACATGGGCTTCGACGCCGTGAAGTGGCTGTGGCGCTATTTCCTGCTCGGCGCCGTGATCGTAATCCCGATCTGGCTGGTGATGCGGCTGGTCAACGCGCCCAGAGGAAAGTAATTTCAGCGTGGCGGCGGGCCACCGGGCGGCGGCCCCATTCCCGGCGGACCGCGACGTCCACCTGGACCACCCGGCGGACCGCGCCGATGGGGTGGACCACCGCCGCCGATATTCCGTACCAGCGCGCGGTCGTAGGCGCCGCGCATGCAGCCGACCGTGTAAGGAAAGTCGACCGTCGCCACATAGTGATACATGGCGACCTTGCGTCCATCCCACGCGATCACGCTGGTGCGGCCGTGACAGCCGTCGAGATCGGCGCTGGTTAGCTGACGGCCATTCTCGTAACTGCCGAAGATGCCGAAGCCGTCAAGCGCATAGCCGACCAACGGCGAATTGCCGTCAGGTCCCGGTTTGTCTTTCAGGCAACTGGTGAGACTGTGATAGTGATAGGTGCCGGTCCGCTGCGGGTGGCCTTGGCAACTGTCCTGCGTTTCGTGGGCGAGCGCGTCGCGGCCAGGATCATCGAGCGCGTTGAACAGCGCAACGCCCGACAACAGAATTCCGACCACATTGGGCGCACACTGTGGCTGCGCCGCCAGTTTGGGATCGGCGGGCAGTTCTATGCGGACGTTCTGGCGCGTGATGCGATTGGGATTGCGGTCGAACTGGTACGCAGGATCGTTGCGCGCAATCGGGAAAATGCCGGTCCGGTGATTCGGATAATCATTGGACGTAAGCACACGCTTGTCGCCGACGCGTGTGACGGAGAATTTGTGCGGCCAGCGCACCGAGCCACGCACGGCCGTCTTGGCGGTGAAGTCGAAGGTGCCGGATTTTTTGTCGATCCATGGCCCGTCACGGAAGGCGCCGCCGCCATTCGGATTGGTGTGGCACGCCCAGATATAGCCGGCCTTGGGGCCTTGCGAAATCTTGCCGTCGCCGAGCGGCAGATGATGCGGGTCGATGTCATGGGCGGCGGCCGGAAACGCCAGCACGGCGAGCAAGGCGATCCAGCAAAGGCGCGGCATTCTCATACCGGCCAGCTTTCCGCCGTCATCTCGGCGGCGTCCACGCCGACCATGGCGGCGAGCGAGTCGCGGTGTCCACGCTTGAGCGCCGCCGCCAGATCGGCCTTGATCTCCGACAGCAGCGCGAGGCCGCGGAACACGAGGCCCGTATAGAGCTGCACCAGCGTGGCGCCGGCCTTGATCTTGGCGATAGCAGTCGGACCAGAGTCGATGCCACCGACGCCGATCAACGGGAAGGCACCCTCGGCGCGCACGAAGGTTTCCGCCAGCACGCGGGTCGCCAGCTTGAACAGCGGCCGGCCCGACAGCCCGCCCGCTTCGCCGCCCCTGCCGCGCTCGCGCAGCGAGGGCGGACGCGTGACCGTCGTATTGCCAACGATCATGCCGTCGACGCGATGCTTGCGCGCGATGCCGACCACGTCGTCGAGCTCGCTGAGCGTGAGGTCGGGCGCGATCTTGAGCAGCACCGGCGTCGGGCCGGCGCGCGGGCGTACGCGCTCGCGCGCGTCGATCACGCGGGCGAGCAGGCCATCGAGCGCGCTCGCCTGCTGCAGGTCGCGCAGGCCGGGTGTGTTGGGCGAGGAGATGTTGACGGTGAAATAGCCGGCGACGGCGGCGAAGCTTTCGATCAGCCGCACATAGTCCTCGGCGCGGTCGGCCGAATCGCGGTTGGCGCCGATATTGACGCCGACAATGCCGCCTTCGTGCGCGCGGGCGCGCGCGGCGAGCCGGGCCAGCATGGCCGGTGCGCCCTCATTGTTGAAGCCGAGGCGGTTGATCACCGCGTCATCCGTTTCGAGCCGGAACAGGCGCGGGCGCGGATTGCCGGCCTGCGCGCGCGGGGTGACGGTGCCGACCTCCACGAAGCCGAATCCAAGGCGCAGCAGGGCGTCCGGCACCTGAGCGTTCTTGTCGAAACCGGCGGCGAGCCCGACCGGATTGGGGAAATTCAGCCCGAAAGCGCGCACGGCAAGCGCGGGCGCATCCGGCGCCGCCCGCGAAAGCGGCATATAACGCAAGGCCTTGATAGCCAGGGCATGAGCGTCCTCCGGGTCGAGGGCCCGCATCAGCGGGCGCGACAGGCGGTCGAAAAGACCAATCACCGGCGGCGGCTCCAGGTTGAGGTGTTTTTTGAGCCTATCGGCGGACGCGGCTTATTCAAGGTCAAAGCGGCCTGTTCAAGCTCAATCGGGCCGGGCGAAGGAAGGTATTGCGAAAGGAGGGTAATTCAAGGTTATATTCCTATGTCGTGCAGAAGAGTCTTAAGAGATTCGCCGGAGATTTGACCCGTGGCCATGCTCACCCACAACCAGATCTGGAACGCCCTCGACCGACTGGCCGCGCGCGCCAAGCTCAGCCCTTCCGGGCTTGCCAAGAAGTCGGGCCTCGACCCCACCACCTTCAACAAGTCCAAGCGCATCACGCCGGAAGGCCGGCCGCGCTGGCCTTCGACCGAATCGGTGGCGAAAGCGCTGCAAGCCACCGGTACCAAGGTCGACACTTTCATCAGCCTGCTCACCGACAGCGGCAAGGCGGCGATCTCGAACGTGCCGCTGATCGGCTTCGCCGAAGCTGGCGCCGGCGGCTATTTCGACGACGGCGGATTTCCAGTCGGCAAGGGCTGGGAAGAGATCGCCTTCCCGTCGGTCACCGACGAGCACGCCTACGCGCTGGAAATTTCCGGCGACTCGATGAAGCCGGCCTACCGCGACGGCGACGTCATCGTCGTCTCGCCGGCGGCGCCCGTGCGCAAGGGCGACCGCGTGGTGGTCAAGACCAAGGACGGCGAGGTCATGGTCAAGGAGCTGCGCCGCAAGAATTCAAAGCACGTCGAGCTTAAGTCGCTCAATACGGAGCATCGCGACCGCACGCTGGCGATGTCCGACATCCTGTGGATCGCCCGCATCATGTGGGCGAGTCAATAGACACTTGGTCCGTTCGTTCCCGCGCAAGCGGGAACCCAGAGCTACAAATTCCTGATTCGAGATTAAGAGCTGGGTCCCCGCTTACGCGGGGACGAACGGTGGAGTTACGCGCTTCTGGCCAGCGCGCCGTCGATCATGTCGATAGTGTTCTGCACGCCGTAGACCGCCACGAACGAGCCGAAGCGCGGACCTTTCTCCTGCCCGAGCAGCACCTGGTAGAGCATGTTGAACCAGTCGAGCGAGACGCCCGGTTTGCCGTCCTTGGCTTTCTTCTTGGGATCGAGGAACGGCTCGCGGCGGCCGACCTCGTAGACCACGGTCTGGATGTCCTCAGGCGAAGCATCGGCGGACAATTTCGCCAACGCGTCGCGCAGGTCGATCAGCGCCGCGCGCTCCGGGTCGCTCGGGTGGCGGAATTTCTTTTCCGGCTGCACGAAGTCGCGGAAATAATGAATGGCGTATTCGACTTGCGCGTTGAGCGCAGGGTTCGTCTGCGGGGTGACGCCCGGTCGGTAGCGGCCGATGAAGCCCCACAGCGTCTCGGCGTTCTCCGCGTTGGAGGACGAGACCAGCGTCAGCAGCATGGAGAATGACACCGGCATCTCCACCTTGGGCGGATGGCCGGAATGGATGTGCCAGACCGGGTTAGACAGCCGCTGCCGCAAATCCTGGCGCTGATAGCCGTCGAGCAATTGCTGATATTCGTCGACCGTGCGCGGGATGACGTCGAAGTAGAGCCGCTTGGCCGATTTCGGCTCGCGATACATGAAGAGCGAGAGGCTTTGCGGGCTGGCATAGCGCAGCCATTCATCGATCGTCAGGCCGTTGCCCTTGGATTTGGAAATCTTCTGACCGTTCTCGTCGAGGAACAGTTCGTAATTGAAGCCTTCCGGCGGCGCACCGCCGAGCGCCTTGCAAATCTCGCCCGACAGCTTGACCGAATCAATCAGGTCCTTGCCGGCCATTTCATAATCGACGCCGAGCGCGACCCAGCGCATGGCCCAGTCCGGCTTCCATTGCAGCTTGCAGCGGCCACCGGTCACCAGCGTGGTCACCGGCTTCTTGGTGTCGGGATCCTCGTAGGTGATGGTGCCGGCCTTGGCGTCATGACCGGTCACCGGCACCTGCAGAACGATGCCGGTCTTCGGATCGATCGGCAGGAACGGCGAATAGGTGCCGGCACGCTCCTCGCGCAAGGACGGCAGCATGATCGCCATCACCTTGTCGAAGCGCTCCAGCACTTTCAAAAGCGCTTCGTCGAAGCGGCCGGACGCGTAGCAGTCGGTCGACGACAGGAACTCGTAGTCGAAGCCGAAATGATCGAGGAAGGCGCGCAACCGCGCATTGTTGTGCGCACCGAAGCTGTCGTGGGTCCCGAACGGATCGGGCACCTTGGTGAGCGGCTTGCCGAGATGGCTTTCCAGCATGTCCTTGTTGGGTACGTTGTCCGGCACCTTACGCAACCCGTCCATGTCGTCGGAGAAGGCGATCAATCGCGTCTTGATCTTGTCATCCGTGAGCAGGCGGAAGGCGTGGCGCACCATGGTGGTGCGCGCGACCTCGCCGAAGGTGCCGATATGCGGCAGCCCGGAGGGACCGTAGCCGGTCTCGAAGATGACCTCGTCCTTCGGCTTCCTCTTCAGGCGCGCGACGATCTTGCGCGCCTCCTCGAACGGCCAGGCGTTCGAGTGCTCGGCGACGTCGCGCAAGGTACCGGCGGTTTCAGCGACGGACATCTAGGTCTCCGGGCGCGGACACTAACGCATGATCCCGAAAAGTGGGAACCGGTTTTCGGAAAAGTTCATGCGCAAAATGTCCAGCGCGCCCACGTCAAACTCAGCTCAAAACGGGCTGATCGGGAAATATTTCAGCCACAGGTCGGTGAAGCGGCCCTTCTCCCACAGCTGGAACAGCGCCCAGTTGAACGCCTGCCGCAAGAGGTCGTTGCCGCGTCTGACCGCGATGCCGACGCCTTCACCGAAATAGCGGCTTTCCAGGAACGGCCCGCCGCGGAAAACGCAGCAGTTGGCGGAATCGGTTCCGTTGAGCCAGAAGGCAAGCGAAATGCCGTCGCCGAACACCAGATCCACCTCGCCCTTCTTGAGCGCGAAACGTGCGGCGTCGGCGTTTGGAAAGGGATGCAGCGCGGCTTCCGTGAACAGGGCCTTGAGAAAGGCTTCGTGCGCGGTGCCGGCGACGACGCCGATCTTGCGGCCTTCCAGCGCCTGCGGCCGCACGTCGTCGATCTCGACGTCGCGCCGCGACACGAAGCGCGCCGGCGTGCGGTAATAGGGATTGCTGAAATCGACCTTCTGGCGCATCTCCGGCGTCTCGGCGATCGAAGCGATCACCGCGTCGCCGTTCTTGCTATCCAAGGCCTTGATCAGGGTGTCGAAGCGCCGCATCTGCACCGTGCACGGCACCTTCAGCTCTTCGCAGATCTGCCGCGCCAGATCGACATTGAAGCCGGCGGGGGCGCCGTCGGGACCGGCAAAATCGAACGGCGGATAGTCGGTCTCGGTCAGGAAGCGGATGAGGGTGATGCGCGAAAGGTCGGGCCGCACCGGCCGCCGGCGCGGATCCCAAAAGCTGGGCACCGCGGTGGGATCGCCGAGCTGGCTGGCCGCTAACGGCGTCAGCGGGGGCTCGGGCGGGACCGGGGCCTGCGGACTGGCCGCGGGATTGCGCGGCGGTTGCTGGGTCTGCTGCGCGCCGGCTACCACGGACGTTGCCAGGCCCAGCAAGGCAGCCAGCACGACGCTGAGTGCGCATTGACGGAGACGAGAATTCATTGGCCGGCCTCGACCGAGATCATCCGCTTGAATCGCGGCGACCATAGCACCGCAAATGCGGCGAGCCAGCCATATTCAGAAATCCCGCGAAGAGCCGCTCGGATGACGCGTCAGACGCCGCTCAGGTGCTTCTCGATCTCGTGCACCGGCATCTTGACGAAGTCCTTGTCCACTTCGGCGCGCACGGCGCCTTTCAGCGTGTGCGAATAGGCCGGGCGCAACACGCCGAGCGCGCGCGGCGGCGCCACGATGATCATGGACTTGGTCTTGCCGGCGGCGACGGCGGCGTCGAGATGCTGGACGAGCTGGGTGAGGAAGGCCTCTTCCGCCTGCGCGTGCCAGTCGGTCTGTTCGTAGGAGCTGCGGCCTTGGCCGACCGAGCTATGGGAACGGCCGGGCGCGTCGGTGCCGAGCTCGCGCGTCGGCGGGTCCTTCTGCTCGAACACCTCGAGCATCTTGAGGTTGGGAAACTTGATGTCGCCGGCGTTTTCCAGGATGAGCGCCTTGGCGCCGTCGCACACCACCACCCATTCGCCGTTGCGGATCAACAATGCGGACATGGAAACCTCCTGACTTGAGCGCAACGCTAGCCCACGCACGGCAATCGCGTCTTGCTCTGAATCAAACGCGGGAAGGGCAAGTTTTGTTGCTATCTTGGGCGCTTCAGTTGGTGCCGTCCAGCAGGCGGCGCGCGATGACCTGGGCCTGGATCTCGGCGGCACCCTCGAAAATATTGAGGATGCGGGCATCGCACAGGATGCGCGAGACCGGAAACTCCAGCGCGAAGCCGTTGCCGCCGTGGACCTGCACGGCGTTGTCGGCGGCGGCCCAGGCCACGCGTGCGGCGAGCAACTTGGCCATGCCGGCTTCCAAGTCGCAGCGGCGGCCGGAGTCCTTCTCGCGTGCGGCATGGTAAGTGAGCTGGCGCGCGATCATGATCTCCACCGCCATCATGGCGATCTTGTCGGCGACGCGCGGAAAGCTGACGATCGGCACGCCGAACTGCACACGGTTCTGCGCGTAGTCCATCGCCTGCTCCATGGCGGCCTGCGCCACGCCGATCGCGCGCGCCGCCGTCTGGATGCGCGCGGATTCGAAAGTTTGCATGAGCTGCTTGAAGCCCAGCCCCTCGATGCCGCCGAGCAGATTTTCCGCCTTCACTTCGAAACCGTCGAAGGCGATCTCGTATTCCTTCATGCCGCGATAGCCGAGCACCTCGATCTCGGTGCCGGTCATGCCCTTCACCGGAAACGGATTGGCGTCGTCGCCGCGCGGCTTTTCCGCCAGCAGCATGGACAGGCCGCGATGACCGGGCTCCTTCGGATTGGTGCGCACCAACAGGGTCATCAGGTCGGCGCGCACCGGATGCGTGATCCAGGTCTTGTTGCCGTAAATCTTGTAGACCTCGCCCTCGCGCACCGCGCGGGTCTTGATCGAGGCCAGGTCCGAACCGGTGTTGGGCTCGGTGAAAACCGCCGTCGGCAGCACTTCGCCGGAGACGATGCCAGGCAGCCATTTCTCTTTCTGCTCGCTGGTCCCGCTGCCGAGGATCAATTCGGCGGCTATCTCCGAGCGCGTGCCTAAGGAGCCTACCCCGATATAGCCGCGCGAAAGCTCTTCCGAGACGACGCACATGGACTCCTTGCCGAGCCCCATGCCGCCGAACTCCTCGGGGATGGTGAGCCCGAACACGCCGAGCTCCGACATCTGCGCGATGACATCGAGCGGGATGTAGCTGTTGGTGCGGTGCCAGCCTTGCGCGTGGCCGATCACTTCGCTGTCGGCGAACTTGCGCATCTCGTTGCGGATCGATTCCAGCGTGTCGTCGAGGCCGCATATGCCGACAGTGGCATGATGGCTCTCGCGCATCAGCTCGACCAGGCGGGCACGCCGCTCGGCGGTGTTGCCGGTGGCGAGTAAACTTTCAACCGCGGTGCTGATACGTGCCGCCACCTCTGCGACCGACAGGCCGAGGTCGTTCGGCCGCACCACCTCGCTTTGGCTCATCGGGATCCCGCCGATGATCTGAGCGAGATACTCTCCAACCCCGATGCGGACGAGATGCTCCTCCATTTCGCCCAGCGTGCCGGCGCCGGCCATGCGCTCGGCGTAAGACGCGAGCTGGCGCAGCGCCTCCACATAGGTGGCGATCCAGGCCAGCCCGTGGGTGGCGCGTTGCTCGCGGTCGACCAGGCGGCCGACCGTGTGGCCCTCGACCATCACGCGCTCGCGCACCTTGGCCGTGGCGTCCGCCAGAATGGCATCGGCGGCCGTAACCGCTTCGCGGGCAAGCCCTACCAGTACGTTTTCCGCGCGGGGACGGGAAGCGGCAATCGGCATCAGGACCCTCGGTCAGGCAACGTCTGTGGTGCCGGCGTCTCAGACAATACGAGTGCGCTGCACAAAAGCAAAGTCCGCAGAACAAGCGGGATTTCCGGCCATTTCAGTGGCGGCGCGGTACCAAATTGCTACAAAATTAACCATTTCGGGCTTTCATCGCGGCGGCGCCTCCGCGCAAATCTTGCCACCGCGAGACTGACCGAATTCCATGCGCTTCAGCCTCCGTTTCAAAGGACTTTCACTTCCCTTCACGCAGTCGCCCGTATTCAACCGGCTGAGCCGGCTGCTGGCCTCGTTCTCAGTGCGCACCCGCGTCATCGTGCTGGCGCTGATCCCAGTGGTGGGATTCCTCGCCAACGGACTCACTTACGTCTCGGGCGAAGGCGATGTCGAAAACGCGTTCCAGACCGTCAAGCAAGCGCGCGCGCTTGCCGATGCCAGCCGCGATTTCAAGATTGCCGTTGGGGCGATGCGGATCGCGGTCAAGAACTTCACCACCGAGCCGCACACCCTGATCGACTCGTTCGGGCGCTCGCTGCAGCTCGCCAACAAGAGCCTCGACCAGATCGAAGCCTCGATCGGCGGCAAGCACGCCGACGATATCGCGGCGCTGCATCAGCAGCTCGACAAGCTCAAGAAAAACTTCAACCAGCTGACCTTGGAGCAGCGCACGCTCGGTTTTACGGAATCCGGCGGGCTGCATAGAGAACTGCGCGATGCCGGCAACAAGATCGAGACCGCCATCAACGAAAACATGACTTGGCTGGCTGACGCCGAGTCGAAGAGGCTGATGATCGCGCTACTGACCATGCGGCATCACGAGGCGGAATACCGGCTCAATCCGAGCGAGCTCATGCGTCAGGAGTTCCTGCTGGGGTATAAGGACTTCACCGATACTTTCGCGAACATCGACGGTACGCCGGAGATGAAGGCAAAACTCGAAAGCGAAGTGCAAGATTATGCCGACACTTTCGCGAGCTGGATCAGGGTCTCCGACCGAATTCATCCGATCCGCGCGCTGATCGATATCGACAGCCAGAACATGCTGCCGCGTGCGGACGCCATCATCGCGTCCGCGAACGCCGCCGCGGCGCAGGCGTCGGCGGCACTTGCGGCTTCGCAGCACCGCACCCGCACCGGCATCATCGCGGTTGGCATCGCCATGGTCGCGCTCGGCCTCGGTTTTTCCTGGCTGATTGGCCGCAGCATCACGCGCCCGCTCAACGGCCTGGCCGACGTGATGAAGCGGCTGGCCGCCGGCGATACCAGCGCTCGTATCCCCGCTACCACGGCGCACGACGAAATCGGCGAGATGGCGCGCACGGTGATCGTGTTCCGCGACAACATGATCGAGCGCGAAAAGCTGGCCGCTTTCCAGGCCGAGACCAGCCAGGCCCAGGAAGTGCGCAGTTCGACGATTTCGCAGACCATCGCGCAATTCAAGCATTCGGTCGAAAACGTTTTGGGCAAGCTGCGCGCGGCGTCGATGAAGCTCGAAATGAGCTCGGCCGACCTCAACAAAGCCGCCGACACCATGTCGTCGGAAACCAAAAGCGCTGAGCAACGCGTTGGCGCTGCGTCCGACAACGTCACCGCGGCCGCGAGCTCGGTCGAAGAACTGGCGGCCTCGATCGGGGAAATCGCTTCGCAGGCCGCGAAGTCGACCGACGTGGCGGGGCGTGCGGTGTCGGAAGCCGAGCGCACCGTCACCACTATGTCGGACCTCGCCACCGCCGCGACCCGCATTGGCGAGGTGGTCGGCCTGATCCAGGCGATCGCCGGACAGACCAACCTGCTGGCGCTCAACGCCACCATCGAGGCCGCCCGCGCCGGCGAATCCGGCAAGGGTTTCGCGGTCGTCGCGGCCGAGGTGAAATCGCTGGCCGGACAGACCGCCAGGGCCACCGAGGAAATCGCCGAGCAGATCGGCTCGATCCAGTCGGCCGCGGCGGACGCCGCGCAGGCGATCGAGCAGGTCAACGCCATCATCCGTGAAATGTCCTCCATCGCCACCACGGTGGCGGTCACCGTCGATCAGCAAAACTCGGCGGTGGCCTCGATCGCTGAGGGCGTCGGCCGCGCCTCGGGCGAGGCGCGCACTGGTGCCGAGGCGATGGTCCGGGTCGCCGGCGTCACCACCGATGCCCGCACCACCGCCGGCGACGTCAAGGCGCTGGCCGACACCGTCGCGATCGAGGCCGAGAGCCTGGAAGCGGAAGTACGGCAATTCCTCGCCAACGTGCAGGCAGCGTAGTTTTTCGCACAACACTCACGATTGTCGTCCCCGCGAAGGCGGGGACCCATAACCCCTGTCCGTCCGCATCTTAGCCGCAGGGGCTACGGGTCCCGGCCCTCGCTTCGCTCGGCCGGGACGACAGCAACGACCTTGCAAAGCTTGCGCCGATGGATGATTTGAAAGGCGGTCCGTCAGGAGTTGGTCTTTGCACATCCTCAAATCGTCATTGCGGATTATGGTCGAAGCTTTCCGGCACTTTAACGCCGATGATGGCTGGGCCATCGCCAGCCACATCGCGCTCTCCACGCTGATGGCGTTGTTCCCATTCCTGATCGTGGTCACGGCTCTGGCCGGCTTCTTTCTCGGCTCCAAAGAGCTCGCCGACGAGGCCGCGCGTTTGCTGCTGGAAGCCTGGCCGAAGGAAGTGGCCGGGCCGATCGCGCTGGACATCACCGGCGTCCTGACGAGCATGCGCGGCGACGTGCTCACTTTCGGCGTGCTGTTCGCGGTCTATTTTGCCTCGAGCGGCGTGGAAAGCCTGCGCATCGGCCTCAACCGCGCCTATAGCGCGCCCGAGCCGCGTGCCTGGTGGGTGCTGCGGCTGGAATCGATCTTATACGTGCTGGTCGGCGCGGTCGCGATCCTGGCGTTCGCATTCCTGGTGGTGCTGGCGCCGCTGATCTGGGAGAAGCTGGTGCGTTACCTGCCGCAGCTGGCACCGTTCAGCAACCTGATCAATTTCGCGCGTTACGCGGTGGCGGTGGTGGTGCTGGTGATCGCGCTTTCGATCCTGCACCGCTGGCTGCCGGCCGGAAGGCGCCGATTCGCCGACATTGCGCCGGGCATCATCGCCACGCTGTTGCTATGGCTGATCAGCGGAGCCGCCTTCGGGCGCTACCTCGCCAGTTTTGCGTTTGCCTACGTGTCGATGTATGCGGGCCTGGCCTCGGCGATGATCGCGCTGGTGTTTCTTTACGTTTGCTCGTCGATCTTCATCTATGGCGGCGAGCTGAATTCGGTAATCGCCAAGACGCGCGACGAGGACGCGTCAGCAAAAGAGCCTTAATGCCGATCGCAACTAGTCACCGAATAGCCAAGACTCAGGATTTGGGATCGGTTCGTTGCGATTGAGAGCCAATATTCCTTTTATGTTTCGTACGAGCGACCAAACAAACGCCCACAAAAGAATGAAACCACCAATAATGTGAAATAAAAGAGCGGCACCGACGAGCACATAAAGTAATCCGACCCAAAACGTTCTTATTTGAAAGGTATAGTGAGTTTTCATTGCAGATTCAGTTGACGGCGCTTGCAAGTGCGCAATTACAACGCCGATAAGTGCGGTAAGACCCGTGAAATATCCAACGAAATACAAAATGTAGACGGTGAACGCCAACCCGCGATCGTCTATGATTTGACCTTTGGCTTGAGTGGACTTCGGTATCTTCACGAAGCCTCCTGCGCTGCGCTGCAAAATCGGCTGATACTATGAAAGCAATTATGCCAGGGCAAGCTAAAATAACAACCACGCCATGTGCACAACCTATCGCGATCAGAAGACTTGGCGAAAACCCTCCCGATCTATTGGCGGCGACTGACGGCGCCCATCAAAGATTGGGTACAATACAGACGATGTTACGAGTCTGACAGGCCAATTTCACGTAACGGCTAGAACGGTGAGTTTGATCAAGTCGACGCGGCTTCGGTTTTAGTTTCTGATTGCTCAGACTTTTCGGCTGGCGTTTGCTTGTTTGCATCGCTCGACTTGACGTGTAGCTCGCTGTCCTGCGCCAAATACACGATCGTCAGCATCCTTTGGAAAAGAACGGAACGGGTTTGCTCAGGCAAAATATTAAAAGCCGCGTCAATAAATGGCTCTACTAATTCAATCCCATCAGCCTTCCATAAGCACCAGCAGCATTCCATAAACTGTTTTTCGGCTAGGTCGCCACCAGCAGCCAAGATTGGCTCAATCTCTTTCCTTGTCAGTCCTAATGACCGACTAAGCTCAGCGTATACAGCGGCCTCCCCAAACATGGCGTTCTCCTCATTTTTTTTCGCAACTCAAGCCTTAAATTCCTCCGCCATTTTTCTGTTGTTAATTCTACGGCTTCATTCGCCGTCAGTACAGGCATACTTTTGCTGCTAAACATGGGCGACAGAACAGCCCCAACCTAATCCTCACAGACGGCATGCAAGACCTCGTCATTAACGTAGTTTGATCCAGATCAATGACTTTTCTGTGCGTTCTAGTTCTTTTTTAATTCTTCGAAGAAGCCTGTTGCGTGAGGAGCTTCAGCTTCGGAGATGCGTAAGGCGCTCTTGGGCAGCGGGTCCAGGCCGCCCGAAAGCGTCCCTTCATAAGCGCGGCGAAATTTGGTGTGCCCACCGCCAAAAATAAAAAGGAGAAATCACCATGGCAACGACCGCATCCCTTAGATGTTCAACGAAATGCGTTCAGTGTGGCACGGCGTTGATTTTTCCCGAATGGTCCGAAAGCGTAAGTGACCGCCAAACTATCAATATCTGGCACTGCCCAATTTGCGGACATGAATTTGAAACGACCGATGACGTCGTTGAGCAAACGCCATCTGACGCTGAGCTTGTCGAAGAATTCCTGCCGGATTTATTGGTGGCATGAGCTTTTGCAGGTGACTAAGCGACGGAGTCCAGTTTAGTCGCCCGATGCTTCCTGCACGTCCTCGAGCGTCTTCAGACCGGGGCGCGGCGTGTTGACCAGCACCGCCATGTTGCCGGGCGGGTGCTGGTTCTTCCACATCTTCATATGCGCGAGCGGAATGTCCGCCCACGGAAACACTTCGCTCATGCAGGGGTCGATGCGCTGCTCGAGCACGAAGCGGTTGGCTTGGCTGGCTTGCTTGAGATGCGCAAAGTGCGAGCCCTGGACGCGCTTCTGCCGCATCCAGACATAGCGCGCATCGAAGGTGAGGTTATAGCCGGTGGTGCCGGCGCAGAACACCACCATGCCGCCGCGCTTCGCGACAAGACAAGAGACCGGGAAAGTCTGCTCTCCGGGATGCTCGAACACGATGTCGACATCGCGTTTTCCCGTGATGTCCCAGATCGCCTTACCGAAGCGGCGCGCCTCCTTGGTCCAGGCGTCGTATTCGGGTGAGCCGACCTTCGGCATCTGACCCCAACACTTGAAGTCCTTGCGGTTGATCACGCCCTTGGCGCCGAGATTGAGCACGTATTCGGCTTTCGACTCGTCGGAGACGATGCCGATAGCGTTAGCGCCGGAAGCGGCCACGAGCTGAATGCCGAACACGCCGAGACCGCCGGAGGCGCCCCACACCAGCACGTTGTCGCCGGGCTTGAGCGTGTGCGGCGCATGCCCGAACAGCATACGATAGGCGGTGGCGAGCGTGAGCGTGTAGCAGCCCGACTCTTCCCAAGTCAGATGTTTGGGCTTGTGCATCAACTGCCGCGACTGCACACGGCAGAACTGCGCGAACGAACCGTCCGGCGTCTCGTAACCCCAGATACGCTGCGAGGGCGACAGCAGCGGATCGCCGCCGTTACAATCCTCGTCGTCGCCGTCGTCCTGATTGCAATGGACGATGACCTCGTCGCCGACCTGCCAGCGATGCACCTTGCTGCCGATCGCCCAGACGATGCCGGCGGCGTCGGAGCCGGCGATGTGAAACGGATGCTTGTGCACGTCGAGGGTGGAGATCGGCTGACCGAGGCCGGCCCAGACACCATTGTAGTTGACGCCGCCGGCCATCACGAGCACCAGCACCTCGTCCTCGGCAACCAGCCAGGTCGGCACGACCTCGAGCTGCATGGCCTGGTCCGGCGGCCCGTGCCGCTCCTTGCGGATCACCCAGGCGTGCATCTTCTCCGGCACGTGTCCGAGCGGCGGGATCTCGCCGATGTCGTAAAGGTCCTTGAGCGGAGCGATGCTCCTCTTAGGCGCGGCGGACGGCATCTCACATCTCCTTGCGCCCCAATAGTGTGCCGCAGTTCATGCTGCGGCGCAATATTTCCTTGGGGCAACAATCGAAAACCCCGCCGCACAAGCGGTTTAAGGCTTTCTTCAAGCGGGCGCCGGTAACTTCGCAGCATCCTGAGCGCGAGGGCAGCGATGGCGAGCCACCAGATTTCAGCAGCGCGCGCGGCCGGCGTCCCGCTGGCGCGGCCGGTCGAACTCGCCTGTTTTGCGCTCATCGTCGCCCATGCGGTCTATCTCGCCGCCTCCTATTGGCAGGGCGCCTGGCTGATCGGCCCGGACGGCCGCAGTATTTCCACCGATTTCGTCAACGTCTGGGCGGCCGGGCGGCTGGCGCTCGAAGGACAGGCCGCCGCGGCCTATGACTGGCCGACCCACAAGGCCATGGAGGTGCTGGCGCTCGGGCACCCGTTCCACGGCTATTTCGGCTGGCACTATCCGCCGACATTTTTGTTTGTGGCGGCAAGCTTGGCGCTGATGCCGTTTACCGCAGCTTATGTGCTGTGGACCTTTGGAACGTTCCCGGCGTATCTCGCAGCCATCCGTGCGATCGTCGGCGAACGCAGCGGCTGGCTGCTGGCGGCGGCGTTTCCGGCTGTGTTGTCCAATTTTGTCGTCGGGCAAAATGGGTTTCTGAGCGCCGGACTTTTCGGCGGTGCCCTGCTCTTCATCGAGCGGCGCCCGGTCGTGGCGGGCGTGCTACTCGGGCTGCTCACTTACAAGCCACACCTCGGTCTGCTGGTGCCAATCGCGCTAGTCGCGGGCGGATACTGGCGCGTATTCGTCACGGCCGGAATTGTTGCGGCGCTGATGGCGGCTGCGTCATGGGCAGCATTCGGCATCGAGGCCTGGCAGGCCTTCGTCGCCAATATCGGCCACACCTCGCGGGCCTTTCTGTCGGACGGCTGGGCCGACTGGCACAAATTGCAGACCGCGTTCGGCCTTGTGCGCTCGCTCGGCGGCAGCGAACCGCTGGCCTGGACGGTGCAGGCGATCGTCGCGCTCGCCGCGGCAGCGAGCGTCGTGTTTGTCTGGCGCAGCCGCGCCGCCCATGAGGTCAAGGCGGCGACGCTCAGCACGGCTGCGCTGTTGGCGACACCCTATCTTTACACCTACGACCTGGTGGTGCTGGCAGTGCCGCTCGCTTTTCTGTTCCGGCTCGCGCGCGCGCGCGGATTTCTGGCCTACGAGATGGCCGGCATCGGACTGGCCTGCCTGCTGGTGCTGATCTTCCCCTTCGTGACGGCGCCGGTCGGGTTCGGCGCCACCCTGATAGTGGCGATGCTGGTCGCGCGGCGGGCGCTGCCAATCCGTCACGTCCCCGTCAAACCCTGAGTCCACAATCGGACTAGAGGCAGTCGACGGGGCTGCCGCTTTTCTATTGAATGCCTCGATCCGCGGCAGCCGCCGGGGCATGGCCGCGATAGGAGGGGCACCATGGCGCTCGAGAGCATTATCATTCTCATCATCGTCGGCGCGATCGCGGGCTGGCTCGCCGGCCAAATCGTCAAGGGCGTCGGTTTCGGCCTGATCGGCAACATCATCGTCGGCATCGTCGGCGCCTTCATTGGCACCTGGGTCCTCAGCGCCCTGCACATCATGATCGGCGGCGGTATCCTCGCGGCTATCATCAACGCCACCATCGGCGCAGTGATCCTGCTGGTGATCATCGGCCTGGTGAAGCGGGCCTGACACCACCGGCGCAAGCCGACGGTTCCGACTATTTGGCTTGCCGGCCGGGCTAGCGCCCCGGGTGGCATGATGTTGCATTGCAACAACGCTTAAGCCACACTGGCGCCGTAAGGCGACCAATGCGCGACAAAACTCAACGCGACAAGCCTTGGATCTTCCGCACCTATGCCGGCCACACCTCGGCCGCGGAATCCAACGCGCTTTACCGCGGCAACCTCGCCAAGGGCCAGACCGGCCTGTCGGTCGCCTTCGATCTGCCGACCCAGACCGGCTACGACAGCGATCACGTGCTGGCGAAGGGCGAAGTCGGCAAGGTTGGCGTGCCGATCTGCCATCTCGGCGACATGCGGGAATTGTTCGAGGGCATCCCGCTCGGCACGATGAACACCTCGATGACCATCAACGCCACCGCGGCGTGGCTGATGGCGCTCTACATCGCGGTCGCCGACGAGCAGGGGGCCCCGCGCGCCGCCCTGCAAGGCACCATCCAGAACGACATCATCAAAGAATATCTGTCGCGCGGCACCTACGTGTTTCCGCCGGCGCCGTCGATGCGGCTGATCAAGGACGTGATCCTGTTCACCACCAAAGAGATTCCGAGATGGAATCCGATCAATGTCTGCTCCTACCATTTGCAAGAGGCGGGCGCGACGCCGGTGCAGGAGCTCGCTTTTGCGCTCGCTACTGCGATTGCGGTGCTCGACACGGTGAAGGCGTCGGGCGCGGTTGAGCCTGAAAAATTCGGCGAGGTGGTTGGGCGCATCTCGTTCTTCGTCAATGCCGGGCTTCGGTTCATCACCGAAGTCTGCAAGCTGCGCGCCTTCACCGAATTGTGGGATGAGATCACGCGCGAGCGCTACGGCGTCACCGATGCCAAGCAGCGGCTGTTCCGTTACGGCGTGCAGGTCAACTCGCTCGGGCTCACCGAGCAGCAGCCGGAAAACAACGTTGCGCGCATTCTGCTCGAAATGCTGGCGGTGACGCTGTCGAAGGGCGCGCGCGCCCGCGCGGTGCAATTGCCGGCCTGGAACGAGGCGCTCGGCCTGCCGCGGCCGTGGGACCAGCAATGGTCGCTGCGCATGCAACAAATTCTAGCATACGAGACCGACCTACTGGAATACGACGACATATTCGATGGTTCATCGGAAATTGCGCGTAAGGTGGCTGAGCTGAAAACTGCCGCCAAGGAAGAGCTCAAGCGCATCGAGGAGATGGGCGGCGCGGTCAAGGCGGTCGATACCGGCTACATGAAACAGCAGCTCGTCGAATCGAACACCGCGCGGCTGGAGGCGATCGAGCGCGGCGAGCAGATCGTGGTCGGCGTCAACAAATATATCGAGAGCGAGCCCTCGCCGCTCGCCGACGCCGCCGAAGCCATCCTCACCGTGTCGGAAGTAGCCGAGCGCGGGCAGATCGAAAAGCTGAAAGCCTGGCGCGCTTCGCGCGATAACATCGCAGTGAAGGCCTCGCTTGCTGGACTCAAGCGTGCAGCCAGCGAGGGCAGCAACATCATGCCGGTCTCGATCGACTGCGCCAAAGCCGGCGTCACCACCGGCGAATGGGGCTGGACGCTGCGCGAGGCCTTCGGCGAATACCGCGCACCCACCGGCGTCGGCAAAGCGATGCGCAACGACGTCACCGGGCTCGACGACATCCGCGCCGACGTCGACCGCGTCTCGCGCAAGCTCGGCCGCCGGCTGACCTTCCTGGTCGGCAAGCCCGGACTTGACGGCCATAGTAACGGCGCCGAGCAGATCGCGGTGCGCGCGCGCGACGCCGGCATGCAGGTAGTTTACGAGGGCATTCGTCTCACGCCGGAAGAGATCGTCGATGCGGCGCGCAAGCGGAAGGCGCATGTCATCGGCCTGTCGGTGCTGTCCGGCAGCCATCTGCCGCTCGTCAAGGACATCGTCGGCCGCATGAAGAAGGAGGGCATCGACGTGCCGCTAGTGGTGGGCGGCATCATTCCGCCGGAGGACGCCGCCGAGCTGGAGAAAGCCGGCGTCGCCGCGGTCTATACGCCGAAGGATTTCGAATTGAACCGCATCATGGCGGATTTGGTGCGGATCGTGGAACGGACCCAAGCCGTAAGCAGCGCATAGGCTGCCCGCAACGACGCTTCGCCGCCAAAGCAACTATCAACCGGTCAAGCTTACCGGCCTTTACACGCCACCGGCCAGACCGCTTTGGCGTCAGCCGGCATGATCGCTCCCGCGCTTGTCTTGTAGGGAATCACGACCTTGCGCTCGCTAGCCGGCAATTTGCGGATCGCATTGCTGTCGAGCTCGCGGCGAAAGAAGAAGGCGACCGGATCGACGTGGTGGCCGTTCTTGATGTTCACGTTGCCGCCATCGACCGAATAGGCGCCACTCCCGTTCATATAGGTCGACATGTGCAGATGCGCGTAGCCATGTTTGCCGTAATAGCCGCCGACCGTGCCGGTATTGCCCGACGGGCCAATCACCTGGCCCATTTCGACTCGGTCGCCGACCTTCAAGGCTGTCATCTTGCTGAAGTGTTTGTATTTGGAAAATGTCCACACCTTCAGCCCGGTATCCTCCGGTGAATGCCGCACGAACACCTCAATGCCGATCAGCAATCCGCCCTGGCGCTTGTTGATAATGTTGCCGGGCGCGATCGCCATGATCGGCGTTCCGATCGGCAGCGACAGGTCGATACCGCCGTGTAGCCCGAAATTGGCCCATGACACCCGCTTGCTCCCATCATAGCGGGTGTGGTCGCCGAACGCCGACGCGATGTGCGGGCACTTGGCGTCCTTGGGAAAGATCGGCTTGAGGTCGGTATGAATTAGCCCACGCACATGAATTTCAGCGAGTGATTTCTCTCCGAATTCGACCATCAACTTGCCGCCGCCGCCGCGGCTGTGGCCCGATGCTTTCGCACATGCCGTCTCGTAGCCGCGGCTGCACAGCACCTTGCAGCTTGCCATGATGCCGCGGCGGCAATCGTCACCGAGTGAACCTGCGTGTAAAGCGAACGGCAACGTAAGAATAGCCACGCTCAAAATCACGAACATCAGCCGACTGGCCATAGGCACGCGAACCTCCCCTCCGTAGCCAACCAGTTTTGCTGTTTAGGGTGCACGCACGTGCGGATGATTCAAGTCGAAATCGCCGTCAATGCCTGCGCCAACTTCCCCGGGCTCACCGGCTTGGCGAAATAGAAATTCATGCCCGCCGCGCGCGCGGCCTCTTCATTGGCGGACTCGTTGCGGCCGGAAATGCCGATCACCGGCACTTCACCCGCCTTGCCCGGCAGCGCACGGATGGCGTGCGTCGCCGCGATGCCGTCGAGGCCCGGTAACGCCACGTCCATCAGCACCGCGTCGTAGCCGCCGCGTGTCGCCGCCTTTACCGCCGCCTCGCCGCTCTCGACGAAATCGACGCGGTGGCCGAGCTCGGTGAGGATCGTGTTCATCACCACGCGGCCATAGGGGTTGTCCTCGGCGCAGAGCAGGACGAGCGGGCGTGCCGGGACGCTGCGCGTTGCTCCCGGCGCGGCCGTGGGCCGCGCGTCGGAGCGCGCAACGAGCGCGCTGAGGCGGAACGTCGAGCCTGAACCCTTACTGCTGGTGACCTTGAGATCGCCGCCCATGGCCTTGGCGATGCGCTTGACGAAAGAGATGCCGAGGCCGGCGCCGCCGTAGCGCTGCGCGATCTCGGCGCTTGCCTGTGCGAACGGGCGGAACAGCAATTTCAATTCGCTTGCGCTCATGCCGATGCCGCTATCGGTCACGGTGAAGACGAGGCGCACGCGGCCGCGCGTGGCCGGCTCGGCGGCGGCGCTGAAGCTGACGGTGCCGGCCTCGGTGAATTTCACCGCGTTGTCGGCGAGGTTTTCCAGCGCCGCGCGCAGGCGCAAGGCGTCGCCGGCAACAAGCGCCGGCAGGTCGTCCGCGATGGCGATCTCGGCCTCGACGCCCTTGCTGCCGGCGCGCGCGGCCAGCGCCTCGCCTACCATCTCGGCCAGCGCGCGCGGCGAGAACGGCTCCTTGCGCAAGGTGATCCCGGCGGCCTCGGCCTTGGCGGCGTCGACGATCAAGGTGGTGAGCGCGGCCAGGTGATCGGCGCCGCTCTTGATAGCATTCGCCCACTCCCTTTCGCGCTTGCCGAGGTCGGAGGAGGCGAGCAATTCGGCCAGCGCCACGATGCCGGTGAGCGGCGTGCGGATATCGTGCGCGATGCCGGCAAGCGCGGCCTCGATGGCGCGCGGCGTCCTGGCCGGGCGGCGCCGTATCTTGCGCTTTGTCTTGCGCCTGCGCTTCGCCATTGCTCCCCCGACCGAAGGATGAACCATGCCATGGAAGCTCGGCTCAATCGAGCCCGACCAGCCGGCGGATCTCGGCCGGCGTGGCGCCCGCCGCGCGCAGTTCGCGCAGGCCCGTGGCGGAGGTCGATTTCGACAGCTTGTTGCCGCCGGCGTCGAGGATGAGCCGGTGGTGATGGTAGCGCGGCGCCGGAAAGCCGAGCAGGGCCTGCAACAGCCGGTGCACGCTGGTGGCATGAAACAGGTCGCGCCCGCGCACCACCGCGGTGACGCCTTGGGCGGCGTCGTCGACCGAGACGGCGAGGTGATAGCTGGTGGGCGTATCCTTGCGCGCCAGGATGACGTCGCCCCAGGCGGCGGGATCGGCGGCGACGGTGCCGGTTTCGCCGGCAGGCCCCTGCCCACTTTCGCTCCAGGTCAGCGGACCGGCCCGCGCGATCGCCGCAGCCATGTCGAGGCGCAGCGCGTAGGGCTCAGGGCTCGCCATGCGCCGCGCCCGCTCGGCCAACGGCATGTGCTTGGCATCGCTGGGATAGAGCGGCACGCCGTCAGGATCGCGCGGCCATGGGGCTTTTTTCTCGCGCTCAACCACCAGCGCCGCGATTTCGGCGCGGCTCTCGAAGCTCGGATAGACCAGACCCATGGCATCGAGCATGCGAAGCGCCGCGCGGTAGTCGTCATAATGCTCGGACTGCCGCCATGGCGGCTTTTCCCATTCAATCCCGAGCCAGGCGAGGTCCTCGCAAATCGCCGCCTCGAATTCCGGCCGGCAGCGCGCTTCATCGATGTCCTCGATGCGCAGCAACAGCCGCCCCCCGGCCGCGCGTGCCATGTCGGCATTGAGCAGCGCCGACAGCGCATGGCCGAGATGCAGAGTGCCGTTCGGCGACGGCGCGAAGCGGAAAACGGGTGGCGGCATTCAAGGGTCTCGCCGCAAACTCGGCGCAACTCTCTCCCCTTTTGGGAGAGGGTGGTCCCGAGCGCAGCGAGGGACCGGGTGAGGGGGTATCTTCCTTGACGCTATGATGTAAAGAGCCCCCTCACTCGGCACGCACCTTGCGAACGCTCGGTGCGCACCACCCTCTCCCACAGGGGGAGAGGGTACATGCCACGCTGCGAAGCCATGACCACCTTCCTTCACACCGACGCCGATCTGCGGGATGGCCTCGCCCAGCTGGTCCACGCCGATCCGCGTTTTGTGCCGGTGGCGGAGAAAGCGGGCGCCTTCAGCCTGCGCCGGCGCGACGCGGGCTTTGCCGGCTTGTGCGCCATCGTCTGCGGGCAGCAGCTTTCGACAGCCAGCGCCGCCGCCATCCGCGCAAGGCTGTTCGCCGCCTTCGATCCGTTTCACCACGACACGGTGCGCAAAGCGCGCACCGACAAGCTCAAGCGGCTCGGCCTGTCGGCGCCCAAGATCAAGTCGATCCGCGAGATCGGCAAGGCGGTCGCGCGTGGCCGCATCGACCTTACCCAAGTCGGCGAGATGGACGCCGACGCCGCGCATGCCGCGCTCACGGCGCTGCACGGCGTTGGCCCCTGGTCGGCCGACATCTATCTGTTGTTCTGCCTCGGCCATGCCGATGCGTTTCCGGCCGGCGACCTCGCGGTGCAGGAATCCGCGCGCATCGCTTTAGGCTTGCGCAAGCGTCCGGACGCCAAGGCGCTCACCAAAATGGCCGAAGCGTGGCGGCCCTGGCGCGGTGTGGCGGCGCATCTGCTGTGGGCCTATTATCACGTGGTAAAGAAGCGGGACGTAGTGCCGGTTCAGCCGGGTGCGCCGGCGAAGAAGCCGGCAAAGAAAAAAGCGGCGAAGAAGAAAGCAAAGAAAAAATCAAAAAGGAAACGCAATGGCTGAACTCGACGGCCCGCGCGTCGCGCCGCGCTCGGGTCAAGCGAAACAACTCGTGGTCTTCCTGCACGGCTATGGCGCCGACGGCAACGACCTGATCGACATCGGCCGCGCTTGGGCGAGCCTGTTGCCGGACGCCGCTTTCGCGTCCCCGCACGCGCCGCGGCCCTGCGGACAGGCGCCCACGGGACGCGAATGGTTTCCCTTGACGTTCCGCGATCCGGGCGAGCGCTGGGCCGGCGTCAATATGGCGGCGCCGGTGCTGGAGAGCTTTCTCGACGCCGAGCTGCAACGCCAAAATTTGCCGCCGTCGGCGCTAGCGCTGGTCGGTTTTTCCCAAGGCACCATGATGGCATTGCATGTGGGCTTGCGGCGGCAGGTACCCCCCGCCGCCATCGTCGGCTATTCCGGCATGTTGGCGCTGCCGGAAAACATCGATCCCGCCAGTTTCGCCGGCGAGATCAAAAGCCGCCCGCCGGTGCTGTTGCTTCATGGCGACCAGGACCCGCTGATCCCGGTGCAGGCCCTGTTCGAAGCTGCGCAAAACCTGGCGGCGCTGGAAGTGCCGACCGAATGGCACATCTCGCCCGGCGTCGGCCACGGCATCGACCAGGAAGGCTTGCGTCAAGGCGGGGAATTTCTCGCTCGCCGCTTGGCCGGCCGCTAGCTAAGGCCGCTTGCGGGTAAGCTACCGCAGCTACTTCACAATCCTGTCACGCTGCCCTATTACTAGGCCGTCAGCTGCGTAGCGGCAGCGCTCCAAGGAGGTGGAGGAAAGTCGCTTTGAACGTGCATGTATCGCCCAGTGGTTTTCCCGCCCTGGTGCTCAATGCGGATTTCCGCCCGCTGAGCTATTACCCGCTTTCGCTGTGGTCCTGGCAGGACGCGATCAAGGCCGTCTTCCTCGAGCGCGTGAACATCGTCGCCAATTACGACCGCGCGGTGCACAGCCCCTCCTTCGAAATGATGCTGCCGAGCGTGGTCTCGCTCAAGACCTTCGTGAAGCCCTCGACCCACCCGGCCTTCACCCGGTTTAACGTTTTCCTGCGCGACCGCTTCTCCTGCCAGTATTGCGGCGACCGCGACGACCTCACCTTCGATCACATCGTCCCGCGCTCGCGCGGCGGTCACACGACCTGGAACAACGTGGTGGCGGCCTGCTCGCCCTGTAACCTGCGCAAGGGCAACCTGACGCCGCGCGAGGCCAAGATGTGGCCCTCGCAGATGCCGTTCCAGCCGACGGTGCAGCATTTGCACCGCAATGGGCGGCTGTTCCCACCGAATTACCTGCACGAAAGCTGGCTCGACTACCTCTATTGGGACACCGAGCTGGAGCCCTGAGCGGCCGGCCTTTCCGCGCCAATTCTTACGCTTTCGCCATGTTTTGAGGCGCCTCAAAGGTTTTCGCTTGCTCGCGCGTTATTAGATATGCGGGGGCAAGGAGTTCGCGCATGAACAAACCCATGGGACCTGGCGCGCCGCGGTCAGAAGGACCGGCGCCGGTGGCGCTCGTCCCCAAGCCGCAAGGCGCCCCTGCCCGTTCCGGCGGCAAGCCCTGGCTGATCGGCGGCCTGCTGGCGCTTCTTGTTATCGTCGGCATCGGCACCGCCTGGTGGTATTTCAGCGCCAACGGAAATGTGCGCTACGCCACAGCCGCGGTCACCCGCGGAGCGGTGACGCGCACGGTCACCGCCACCGGCACGGTCAATCCGGTGCTCACCATCATCGTCGGCAGCTACGTGTCCGGCGTCATCCAGGAGATAAATTGCGACTACAACACTCAGGTGAAGAAAGGGCAGGCGTGCGCCAAGATCGATCCGCGCCCCTACCAGAGTGTGGTCGACCAGAACAAAGCCAATCTGGCGCAGGCCCAGGCCCAGCTCGCCAAAGACCAGGCCAATCTCGATTACGCGCAGCTCAACTACGATCGCAACGCACGCCTCGCGCAGACCAACGCGATTTCCAAGGACTCGCTCGACAATTCCAAGAACGCGCTCGACCAGGCACAGGCGCAAATCGGCGTCGACCAGGCGACCATCGCGCAGCGCCAGGCGCAGCTTGAGGCGGCCCAGGTCAATCTCGGCTATACCGACATCGTCTCCCCGGTGGACGGCACGGTGGTGTCGCGCAACGTCACCGTCGGTCAGACGGTGGCAGCGAGCTTCCAGACCCCGACTTTGTTCCTGATCGCCACCGACCTCACCAAGATGCAGGTCGACACCAATGTCAGCGAAAGCGACATCGGCGGTATTAAGGACGGCGAAAAAGTCTATTTCACGGTCGACGCGTTTCCCAAGCGCACCTTCCAAGGCACCGTCGCCCAAGTGCGGCAGTCGCCGCAGAATATCCAGAACGTCGTGACCTACGACGTCGTGGTCAGCGTCGGCAATAACGATCTCGCGCTCAAGCCGGGAATGACCGCGGCGAGCCGCATCGTTACCGCCGAGCGCCAGAACGTGCTGCGCGTGCCGAGCCAGGCACTGCGCTACGCGCCCGGCGGCCTCAAGGCCGCGACATCGGCGGCAAGCAATCGCCCCGCGACGAAGCCCAGCAACCAGGGCACGGTCTATGTGCTGCGCGACGGCAAGCCGGTGCGGATTGCGGTTACCGTCGGTCTCGACGACGACAGCCACGCCGAAATCGTCAAGGGCGACCTGCAACCGGGCGAGCAAGTCATCATCACCGAGCAACGCAACGGTACGGCCACAACCAGGCAGGCGACGGGGCCGCGCCTGCGGCTCTGACAAACGCAAGGCCGGCGGCTCGCCATGCCAGAACCGATCATCAAGCTCGAGCACATCACGCGGACCTACCATGTCGGCGACGTCGACGTGCACGCGTTGCGCGACGTCAGCCTCATCGTCGAGGCCGGCGAGTTCGTCGCCATCATGGGCGCTTCCGGCTCCGGCAAATCGACGCTGATGGCGATCATCGGTTGCCTCGACCGGCCGACCAGCGGGCATTATTACTTCGAGGGCGAAGACGTGGCGCGTCTGAGCGAGCCCGAGCGCGCGCGGCTGCGCAGCGAGCGGCTCGGCTTCGTGTTCCAGAGCTTCAACCTGTTGGCCCGCACCAGCGCGCTCGAGAACGTGGCGTTGCCGCTGTTCTATGCCGCCTCCGGGCCGGCCAGCGCCGCCTCGCGCACCGAGCGCGCGCGCAGCGCGCTCGGCCTCTTGGGCTTGAGCGAACGCGAGCGCAACACGCCCGGCCAGCTTTCCGGCGGCCAGCAGCAACGAGTGGCGATTGCGCGCGCCCTGATCAACAACCCGGGCCTGCTGCTCGCCGACGAGCCCACCGGCAATCTCGACACTGGCACGTCGCACGAGATTATGGAAACGCTGACGCGGCTCAACCGCGAGCAAGGCGTCACCATCATCGTGGTCACTCACGAGGCCGATATCGCCGCCTATGCCGACCGGGTGCTGACCATGCGTGACGGCCAGATCGTCTCCGACGCCCGCAATCCGAAAAAGGCGGAGCGGCCGGCGGCGCCTTCCGCCGAAACCATATTGTTCCTGCGCCGGAGACGGCCGCCGGCCGCTGCTGCGCGCGGCAACACGGTCTGGGCGTTCGGCCTAATGATCATGGCGGCCGCCGTACAGGCGATCCGCCGCAACATGATGCGCTCGGCGCTGACCATGCTCGGTGTGTTCATCGGCGTCGCCGCGCTGATTGCCATGGTCGCGGTCGGCCAGGGCGCCAATGAGGCGGTGCGCAAGCAGATCGAGCGCCTCGGCACCAACCTAGTGGTGGTGCTGCCGGGCGCGCACGTGATGGGCGGCATGCGCGGCGGACTCGGCAGCGCGTCCACGCTCACCACCGCCGACGCGCAGGCGATCCTGCGCGAGAGCACAGCGGCGAGCGAGATCAGCTACCTGATCCGCCAGGGCGGACAGGTGCAATACGGCAATCAGAACTGGAGCACGCAGATCCAGGGCATCAGCGTCAACTATCCGCCGATGACAAATTGGCGGATCGTCGCTGGGCGCGCTATTTCGTCCGACGACGAGGCGGCTGCCGCGCAAGTCGCCGTCATCGGCCAGACGGTCTCGACCAAGCTGTTCGGCGCATCGCAAATCCCGATCGGCGCGCTCATCCAGGTGAAGGGCACACCGCTGCGGGTGATCGGCGTGCTCGAATCCAAGGGCCAGACGCCGTTCGGCACGGACCAGGACGATCTGGTGATGATCCCGTTCACCACTGCGGAACGTAAAGTGCTGGGCGTCGCCGCGCCGTCGCAAACGCAGACGCAATTCAACTGGATCTATCCCAGCCCGCCCAATCCTTACGCGCTGCAGCCGCATCTCGCCGGCTATGTAAACCAGATCTTCGTGCAAGCGGTCAGCCAGGAGCAGGTCCCGGCGGTAATCCGGCAGGTCACCGCCATTCTCGAGCGCCGCCACCGCATCGGCTCGGGCGACGAAGCCGATTTCTCCGTGCGCAATCTCAGTCAAATCGCCGAGACCGCCGAGAGCTCGAGCCGCATCATGGCGCTGCTGCTCGCCGCCGTCGCCTCGATCTCGCTGGTGGTCGGCGGCATCGGCATCATGAACATTCTGCTGGTGTCGGTGACCGAGCGCACGCGCGAAATCGGCCTGCGCATGGCGATCGGCGCGCGCCGGCTGCACGTGCTGCTGCAATTTCTCGCCGAAGCCGTGTTCCTGAGCGTGACCGGCGGCATCGCCGGCATCATCATGGGCATCGCCTTCTCCGCCATCATTTCAGCGGTGGCGGGCTGGTCCACGGCGATCTCGGCGGCAGCAATCGCCGGCGGTTTCGTGTTCTCCGCCGCGGTCGGAATTTTCTTTGGCTATTACCCCGCGCGCAAAGCAGCCCGCCTCGATCCAATCGAGGCGCTGCGCTACGAGTAGTCTTGCCTCAGACTCCCGGCAACATCCGTTGCAATACGCGGTCGCGGTGGATGAAATAGTGATAAAGCGCGGCCGCCACATGTAGGCCGACCAGCACCAGCAACAGATAATTCGCCAGCAGGCTGTGCACGTCACCGGTCCAGCCCCAGCCGGCCGCACGCTTTGCCACAAGCGCCGGCAATTCAACGCCGAACATGATGAGCGGGAAACCGCGCCAGGAGGCGTTGATCCAGCCCAGGATCGGCAGCACGAACAGCAGCCCATAAAGCAACCAGTGCACGGCGCGGGCCGATTGCAGCTGCCAGGGCGGCAGCCCGTCTTCCGGCGCCGGCTCGCCTTGCGTTACCCGCCAGCCGAGCCGCACGACGGCGATAGCGAGAACCATCATGCCGAAAGTGAAGTGCAGGCTGATCAGCGTCGTCACCGGCGTGTCGCGCCGCATGTGCGGCATCGTCCAGGCGAGCACGAACTGCACGACCAGCAGCATCAAAATCAACCAATGCAGAAGCTTTGCGGTGCCAGTGTAGCCGGCCGCTGTTTGCGTATTCGTCATGGAAATTTATCTACCCTTGCGGTGGTACCGGCGCGTACCTATATGACTCCTGACGGTGATGTTGAGCCTTGCGGCTCCGTCATCGAGCGGCCACGAAATGAAGCGGGCGACGCCGGATGTAAGCGCGCCTTCCTCGTTCGTGGTCGTTAGAATTTTAAGCATCGCCATTATGGCGAAGACGTGGCTAGCGATCGTCCGCGCGACGCGCGAGCGAGGCGCGCGCGCCCCAGCCGGCAACGCAGACAAGCCCGAGCGACACCGGCACGTCCCAGCCCGCAAGCGACAGGCCGAGGAAACGCCAGGACGCCACGTCGCAGCGCACCAGGCTGATATGGCTGAGCTGCCGCATCAGATCTTGCGCCGAGCCGAAATTAGTGATCGGCCCGCTGCAATCCTGCGGCCCCGGCCAGAACTTCCACTCGACGCCAGCGTGGTAGCCGGCAAGCCCGGCATTCCACAGCATGACCGCCGCGATCGCGAGAAAGCCCAGCACCATCACCTTGCGCGCGGCGCCGTAACCGGCGCCCAGCCACAACAGCGCCGCCAGCGGCACGATGACGTAATAGGAGATGCGCTGCTCGAGGCAGAGCGGGCACGGCGGCAGGCCCATGCCGTATTGAAAGAAAAAGAAGCCGCCGATGGTCATGAGGCCGACCACCGCGACAATGGCCGCAGCCGCGCGCGGCGGGTCGTTGCGGGCGAGAGCCAAAGTGTCGTTCATTCAGTGCTTCCGACGCCCGCCGTCACTTTTTATTGTCCGCCTTCGCCAACCGCCTTCGTCCGAAGGCGGACTTCGGCGGTCAGGAGCCTTCGGCGCGGCAGCCTCCGCTTGAGTTGCTCGCCTCGGCTCGCCGAGCCGACGCTCGCGAGAGCGGAGGCTGGTGCCCCTGGCCGGACTCGAACCAGCACGATGTTTCCACCACCTGATTTTGAGTCAGGCGCGTCTACCAATTCCGCCACAGGGGCAGGCTCAGGGCTGCGGATCATAGCGGCAGACCGCACCGGGTCAACGCCGGCCGTCGCGCACGGCGGATGCCTCGACAACGCGCTATCGCCAGCGGCCGGCGATCACTAAGATTGGGTGAATCACGCCTTTTTCAAGGAGACGGCAATGAACGAAGAGGTTCTCAATACCTCGCTGCGCAAATTCCTTAAAGTGGTGGGCGTCACGTCACAGCGCGAGATCGAGAAGGCGATCCGCGCCGCGGTCGCCGACGGCCGGCTGAAGGGCAACGAGGCGCTCGCCGCGCAGGTCGTGCTCACCATCGACAAGGCCGGCCTCAGCCACAAGATCGACGGCACCATCGAGCTGGAATAGACGCTCGATCTTTCCCAGCCACTCGTCCCTGTACTCGGGTCCAGCCTTCGGCTGGCCCGAGCGCAGGCTCCAGTGGGGACCCAGCACTTCAGAAATATGCCGCAGCAAGACCTGGATTCCCGCTTACGCGGGAATGAGCGGGATGTGGGAAAGCTGAGCCAGCCAACTCATGCGACCGGCTCGGCGCCGACGTTGCGGCGGCCGAAAGCTGC
>Ga0307417_10000104_pt1 | contig 34044 bp, 27 predicted proteins | sample SalMarWE160210MG_2_FD_202514 | JGI IMG/M metagenome (GOLD analysis project Ga0307417, IMG submission 202514) | Salt marsh sediment microbial communities from the Plum Island Ecosystem LTER, Massachusetts, United States - WE1602-10 | ecosystem: Environmental > Aquatic > Marine > Intertidal zone... | reverse complement strand
GAAGGTATAGGCGACCAGGTTGATCGCCTCGGTGGCGTTGCGCGTGAAGATGATTTCTTCGGCGCGGCCCGCGTTGAGGAAGCCGCGCACGCTCTCGCGCGCGCCCTCGTAGGCTTCCGTCGCTTCGTTGGCGAGATAATGCAGCCCGCGGTGCACATTGGCGTATTGCTCGGTATAGGCCTTGTGCAGCCGGTCAAGCACGCTTTTCGGCTTCTGCGCCGAGGCGGCGTTGTCGAGATAGACCAGCGGCTTGCCGTAGACCTGCATCGCCAGCGCGGGAAAATCCGCGCGGATACGGGCTACGTCATATGAGCCGTTGCTGGCCGCAGGATGCGTGTTCATGGGTGCGTCCCCAGCCAGCGCAGCGCCGCGAATTTGAGTGCATCGCGTATGCCCTCGTGCGCGATCTCTTCGATGGTCTCGTCGACGAAGGCCTGGATCAGCAAGGCTTCCGCTTCTTTTTCCGGAATGCCGCGCGACATCAGGTAGAATTTCAAGCCTTCGTCGGGCGCGGACGTGGTGGCGCCGTGGCCGCAGACCACGTCGTCGGCAAAGATTTCCAGCTCCGGTTTGTTGTCGGCTTCGGCCTCGTCGGACAGCAGCAGCGCGCGCGTCATCATCTTGGCGTCGGTCTTCTGCGCGTGCGGCTTGACCACGATCTTGCCCTGGAACACGCCATGAGCGGAATCGTCCAGCACCGACTTGAACTGCTCGCGGCTCTCGCAACCACCTGCGGCGTGCTCGATCAGCAGCGTGGTATCGGCATGCTCCTTGCCGCGCAGCAGGCTGACGCCGCGGATGCCGGCATGGGTGCCTTCGCCGGCAAAACGAATGAAATTCTGGTTGCGCATCACGTTTGCGTCGCTGGTGAAGCCGAAGGCGTTGAACGTCGCCTTGGCACCGATCGAGGCCAGCAGGCTCGCCACATGCAGCGCCCGAGCGCGCGTGATCTTGAAGTAATCGACCTGCGCCTTGTCGCCCACGACCAGTTCAAGCGCGACATTCATCTGCGCCGCGCCGCTGTCGTGGTCTTCGACGATGGTCGCCTTGGCCCCGTCACCCACCACCACCAGCGAACGCACGAACACCGAGCTCGGCTTGTCGCTGCCGGCTGCAAAGACCAGATGGATCGGCCGCTTGAGGTCAGCGCCCTTGGCGATATTGATCACGGCGCCGTCGCCCATCAGCGCGGTATTGAGCGCGACCGCGGCATCGTCGGTCTCGAAGGTCTTGCCGACATGTTTTGCGACCTGCGCGTCGCCCTTAGCCAGCGCCTCGGCCATCGAGCCAATGGCAAGCCCTGTTTCGGGCGCAAGATCGGACAGTTCCGGCGCGAACGCGCCGTCGACAAAAACCAGCCGGCGGCTGTCGACGCCCGCCAGAATATTGCCAGCCGTCTTGACCCGCGATTTCGCCGCGGCATCGGGCGGCGGAGCAATCGGATAGGCATCGCGCATCAGCGCGCGCAGGTCGGTGTATTTCCATTCCTCGACGCGGCGGTGCGGCAGCCCACGCGTCTCGAATTGCTTGAAGGCGCCTTCGCGCAAAGCCGCGATCGCGCCCTTGCCGGGGAGCGTTGCGCGCGCGCCCTCGTAAGCCGCGCTCAGCGCCTGCTCGGCCGGCGTCTTCATGGCGCGGACTTCAACGTTCATCAGGCCGCCTCGCCGGCATATTGCGCGTAGCCCTTGGCTTCGAGCTCGAGCGCCAGTTCCTTGCCGCCACTCTTCACCACCTTGCCCTTGGCCATCACGTGCACCACGTCGGGCACAATGTAGTTGAGCAGCCGCTGATAGTGCGTAATCACCACCGTGGCGCGCTCGGGCGAGCGCAAGGCGTTGACGCCATCGGCCACGATCTTGAGCGCGTCGATGTCGAGCCCGGAATCGGTCTCGTCGAGCACGGCGAGCCGCGGCTGCAACACCGCCATCTGCAGAATTTCGTTGCGCTTCTTCTCGCCGCCGGAAAAGCCGACATTGACGGCGCGGCGCAACATGTCCTGGCTGATGCCTAGATGGCTGGCTGTATCGCGCACCAGCTTCATGAATTCCGGCGTGGAGACTTCCGCTTCGCCGCGCGTCTTGCGCTGGGCGTTGAGCGCGGTGCGCAGGAAGGTCATGGTGGCGACACCTGGCACTTCCACCGGATACTGGAAGGCGAGGAACACGCCCTTGGCCGCGCGCTCGTCGGGCGACATTTCCAGAATACTTTCGCCGTCGAGCGTAACGTCGCCCTCGGTGACTTTGTAGTCCGCCTTGCCGGCAAGCACATAGGCAAGCGTCGACTTGCCGGAGCCGTTCGGGCCCATGATGGCGGCGACCTGGCCCTTCTCGACCATGAGGTCGAGGCCGTTCAGAATCTTCTTGCCGTCGATCTCGACGTGCAGGTTTTTGACTTCAAGCAGTTTAGACATTTAGGCCTCTGAGAATGCGGCTATTTCGTCGAACATGCCATCCACGTCGCGCTCGACACCGCCACCGGAATCGACCTCGTTGGTTGACGGCGCTTCGACCATGACTTCGGTGCGGAAGCGATCCGCGCTGGCACGGCGGACGATCAGGAAGCGGCCACCGTGTTTGATGACCAGATCGTCTTCTTCCCGATAGACTTCGAGATCGGGGAAATGACCGGCGATGCAATCCTGCAACGCAACCACGCCCTTATCCTTGCCCAGACAAGCGAGAACTTCTTGCCTGAACCCATTGCGGTCCGCACTCATCCGACGCTTCCTTCCAGCGAAATCGAGATCAGCTTCTGCGCCTCGACTGCGAATTCCATCGGCAATTGCTGCAACACGTCCTTAACGAAGCCGTTGACCACCAAGGCGGTCGCCTCTTCCGCCGACATGCCGCGCTGCTGGCAATAGAACAGCATGTCCTCGGAAATCTTCGAGGTGGTGGCCTCGTGCTCAAACACGGCGGAGGAGTTCTTTGCCTCGATATAGGGCACGGTATGCGCGCCGCATTCGTGACCGATCAGCAGCGAGTCGCAATTGGTGAAGTTGCGCGCGCCCTTGGCCTTGCGGTGCGCCGACACCAGCCCGCGGTAGGTATTGTTGGATTTACCGGCCGAGATGCCCTTGGAGATGATGCGGCTCGTGGTGTTCTTGCCGAGATGCAGCATCTTGGTGCCGCTATCGACCTGCTGGTGGCCGTTGGAAATGGCAATCGAATAGAATTCACCGCGCGAATGGTCGCCGCGCAGGATGCAGCTCGGATATTTCCAGGTGATGGCCGAGCCGGTTTCGACCTGGGTCCATGAAATCTTCGAATTCTTGCCGCGGCAGTCGCCGCGCTTGGTTACGAAGTTGAAGATGCCGCCCTTGCCTTCGGCGTCGCCCGGATACCAGTTCTGCACCGTCGAATATTTGATTTCGGCGTCGTCGAGCGCGACCAGCTCGACCACGGCGGCGTGCAACTGGTTCTCGTCGCGCATCGGCGCAGTGCAGCCTTCGAGATAGCTGACGTAAGCACCCTTGTCGGCGACGATCAGCGTGCGCTCGAACTGGCCGGTGTTCTGCTCGTTGATGCGGAAGTAGGTGGACAGCTCCATCGGGCAGCGCACGCCCTCCGGCACGTAGACGAAGGAACCGTCGGAAAACACCGCCGAATTGAGCGTGGCAAAGAAGTTGTCGGATGTCGGCACCACCGAGCCCAGATATTTCTTCACCAGTTCGGGATGCTCGCGCACGGCCTCCGACATCGGCATGAAGATGACACCGGCCTTCTTCAGCTCTTCCTTGAAGGTGGTGGCGACGGAGACAGAATCGAACACGGCATCGACCGCCACGCGGCCCGAGCTGAATTCGCCGCCGGTTGATTCATCGTCGAGCGTCGACGGCTCGCCCTGCTTGCGCACGCCGGCGAGGATCTCCTGCTCCTTCAGGGGAATGCCGAGCTTCTCGTAGGTCTTGAGGATTTCCGGATCAACCTCGTCGAGCGAGGCAAGCGCTTTCCGCTTCGGCGCCGAATAATAATATGCGTTCTGGTAGTCGATCTTGGGATAGGACACGCGCGCCCAGCTCGGCTCGCGCATGGTCAGCCAGCGCTTATAGGCGCCGAGCCGCCACTCAAGCATCCACTCCGGCTCGTTCTTCTTGGCCGAAATGAAACGGACGGTGTCTTCCGACAGCCCCTTGGGGGCCTTTTCGGATTCGATATCGGTGACGAATCCGTATTTGTATTGATCAACGTCGATGCGTCGGACCTGCTCGACGGTCTCATGTACGGCCGGCATTCTTCCCTCCGCTCACGGTTGCAAGGACCGCGGGTTGGATTTGTCGGTTATGGTGGCTTAGCGCTGTTCGCTTAAGCTTTTCCCTTTTGCGATTTCGTTCGCGGCCGCAGTCAGGCTGCGATCCCGCGGCTCTCCTTAACTAATGATCCCGCCAGCATAATCCAAGCTTCCAGGAACCGCTCCACTTCGCTCATCGTGCTGCTCCAGCCAAGGCTGAGCCGCACCGCGCCGCGCGCCAACGCCAGTTCCACCCCCATGGCCGCCAGCACGTGCGAGGCGGTGACCTTGCCGGATGAGCAGGCGGAGCCGGAGGAAACCGCTATGCCATTGAGATCGAAGGCGATTATGGCGGTCTCCGCCTTCATGCCGGGCACCGAAAACAGCGTGGTATTGGGCAGCCGTTCGGCGCCCTCGCCGAAGATCACCGCCTGCGGCGCTGCCGCCTTGATACCGGCTTCGAGCTCGTCGCGCAGCTTGGCCATGTGACGAGCGTCCGCCTGCCATGTGTCAGCCGCGGCCGAAGCGGCCGCGCCGAAGCCGGCAATGGCGGCGACGTTCTCGGTGCCGGCGCGTAAAGACCGCTCCTGCCCGCCGCCTTTGATGAGCGGCTCGGCGATGTGGATATCGCCGCGGCGGATGAGCGCACCCGCGCCCTGCGGCCCGCTGAGCTTGTGCGAGGAAATGCTCAGCATGTCGGCGCCAAGCGTGTCGATGGCGCAGTCGATGCGGCCGGGGCCCTGCACCGCGTCGACGTGAAGCACGCCGCCAGCGCGGTGCACGATCGCGGCGATCTCGGCAATCGGCTGGATTACGCCGGTCTCGTTGTTGGCCAGCATGACCGAGACCAGCGGCCGCTCCGCCTTGGTCAGGCTATGCTCGAGTGCGCTTAGATCGACACGGCCGTCGCCGGTAACCGGCACTTCCTCGACCATCTCAGGGGGGAAGCGCCCCCCGCAGCGCACTGAAGCGTGCTCGGTGCTTGCAATGAAGAGCTGGTCGCGCGGCTCACGGCGCCCGCCGGTTTCGATCGCCGGCGTCAGCGCCAGCATGTTGGCTTCGGTGGCGCCGCTGGTGAGCGTCACGTTTCTCGCTTCCGCACCAACGAGTTGCGCGACCTGTATGCGCGCTGCCTCGACCAAGCCGCGGGCCGCCCGCCCTTCTGCATGCACCGAGGAGGCATTGCCGGTCTGCCCCAGCGCGCGCGCAAGCGCGGCGCGCGCCGGCTCCCGCAGCGGTGCGGTGGCATTCCAGTCGAAATAGATGCGCTCGGTCATCGCCGTTTTATGTGCCGTCTGAGGCAAAATGCTACCGATTCGGTGCAGGCCTTGCAAAATGCTTGCTTTTTGCCCTGTGGGTCGTGGTAGAAGCCGACGCTTCCCTCGGCATGTTTATAGCGCGTGCCGAGGTGCTGCACAGCGGAAATCACTATAATAGAACTGTTCTAAACAAGGTCCGGCTGCGCAAATGCCGCGCCCAGCGGGACAAACGCCGACGCCGTGATTAACTATCGGCGGCAAGCCCGCTTCGAGGTCAATATCATGCCTGAGGTCATCTTCACCGGTCCCGCGGGACGCATCGAGGGCCGCTATCATCCGGCGCGGCAAAAGAACGCGCCGATCGCCATCGTCCTGCACCCACACCCGCAGTTCGGGGGCACGATGAACCACCCGATCATCTACCAGCTCTACTACGCCTTCGTGCACCGGGGGTTCTCGGCGCTGCGCTTTAATTTCCGCGGCGTCGGCCGCAGCCAGGGCGCTTTCGACCACGGCCAGGGCGAATTGTCCGATGCTGCCGCCGCGCTCGACTGGGCGCAGACCATCAATCCGGAAGCCAAGAGCTGCTGGATCGCCGGTTTTTCGTTCGGCGCCTGGATCGGCATGCAGCTTCTGATGCGCCGGCCGGAGATCGAAGGCTTCATCTCGATCTGCCCGCCCGCCAATCTCTACGACTTCTCGTTCCTGGCGCCCTGCCCGTCTTCCGGCCTGATCATCCATGGCGACAAGGACGCGGTGGTGCCACCCAAGGACGTCACCACCCTGGTGGACAAGCTCAAGACCCAGAAGGGCATCATCATCGAGCAGAAGGTGGTGCAAGGCGCCAACCACTTCTTCGACGGCAAGGTCGAGCCGCTGCTCACCTCCATCGGCGCCTATCTCGACAAGCGACTCAAGAACGACCGCAAGCCGAGCGCCGCGTAGCACCGAACGTCCCGGATGGTGACCTTAGCGGGAAATCCGCTATCGTCGTTTTCTGCGATTCGCGTCTTTAGCCGGCCGAACTGCCCGATGCTGCTCGTCAAAACCTATCTCGACAAAAGCCGAATCCACGGCCTCGGTGTCTTCGCAGACGAATTCATCCGCAAGGAAACAAAAGTTTGGCGCTTCGTCTTTGGCTTCGACCGCTTCTACAACGCCAAGACATTCGCCAAACTGCCCAAGCCTGCCAAGGATTACATCAAACGTTACGGCTATCGCTGGGGGCGCGAAATTCTTTTTTCCGCTGACCACGATTCCTACATGAATCATTCGGAAGATCCCAATACCTACTTGAAAAATGGATTTGCTATCGCCCGTCGCAACATCCGCAAGGGCGAGGAAATCACCTATGATTACCGCGAATTCGGCGAAGGCTTTTGCGCGGCGTTTTTAAAGAGGCCTGCGCGAAAGCGCGCTAAGACCGCGCGATGATCCCGCCGCTCATCGGCCGCGCCACGCCGGTCGTTGTGGGATAAGTGTATGGCAACCCGTTGAGCGTGCGCACCGCCAAATAAGCGAAAGCCTGCGCTTCAAGCGCATCGGCCGACCAGCCGACCTCGTCGGCGGCTTCCACCGTCGCGGGCGCCAGGCGCGCCTTCAGCATCTTCACGAGGGTGCGGTTGCGCGCGCCGCCGCCGGCGACGATCCATGCTTTCGGCTCCGCCGGCAATTTCGCAACAATCAGGCCAACCGCCTGCACGGTGAGCGCCGACAGCGTCGCCGCGCCATCCGGCACCGAATAATCCGGTAGGCCAATATTGGCGAAGGCGAAGCTGTTGCGGTCGAGCGACTTCGGCGGCTTGCGCGCGAAAAAGCCGTCGGCCAACACGCGGTCGATGAAGGCCTGGTCCGGGATTCCCGTCGCCGCCACGTCGCCGAAATTGTCATAAGGCGCCCCGGTGCGGTCGCGCATGAAGTCATCGATCAGCGCATTGCCGGGCCCAGTGTCGCAGGCGACCGGATCGCCGCCGTCAACAAAGGTGACATTGGCGACGCCGCCCACGTTGAGCACAGCTATGGGATGCGGCCTTTTCAAATCGCGCGCCAGCGCCTGGTGATAGACCGGCACCAGCGGCGCGCCCTGCCCGCCGGCACTGATATCCGCCTGTCGAAAGTCATAGGCCACCGGCAATTTCAGCCGGCGCGCGAGCGCCGCACCGTCGCCGATCTGCACCGTCAAACGAGCGGCCGGCTTGTGCAGCACGGTCTGGCCGTGGAACCCGACAAGCGCAATGCATGCGCGGTCGATTCGATAATCGGCGATAAAAGTCTCGACCGTTTCCGCGTGCACGCGGGTCACGAAGGCATCGGCCTCAGCCAGCACGCCCGGCCGCGCCGCGCGGTCGGTCAGGTGCGCGCCTTGCGCCAGCGCCTGCCGCAGCAGCGCCCGCTCTTCCTCGGTATAGGGCCGGTAGCCGGTCGGCCCAAACGCGGCGATGCGCTCGCCGTCGGTCTCGAGCAGAGCCACGTCAACGCCGTCGAGCGAGGTCCCGCTCATCAGCCCAATCGCCCGCACTACCCCCAACGCCTGCCCCTTCATTTATTTGGCGGACCTGTTACACCACGCGCCACAAGTACACGACAAGGCCGCCGCCCGAGACCGCACATGAGCGCCTATAAATCGGATTTTCTTAATATTCTGGCCGAGCGCGGCTTCATCCACCAGGTGTCGGAGGCCGACGCACTCGATGCGCTCGCCAAATCGGGTAGCATTGCCGGTTATATCGGGTTCGACAGCACGGCGGCCTCGCTGCATGTCGGCTCACTGCTGCCGATCATGATGTTGTACTGGATGCAGCAGACCGGGCATAAGCCGATCGCGCTGATGGGCGGCGGCACCACGCGGGTGGGCGACCCCTCCGGCAAGGACGAAAGCCGACGCGTCCTGAGTGAGGAAACGATTGAGCAAAACCTCAAGGGCGTCCGCGCGATCTTTTCAAAGTTCTTAAAATTCAAAAGCGACGGCGGCAGCGCGGTCATGGCGAACAATGCCGACTGGCTGAACTCGCTCAACTACATCGACTTCCTACGCGACGTCGGCCGGCACTTCTCGGTCAACCGCATGCTGTCCTTCGATTCAGTGAAGATGAGGCTTGATCGCCAGCAGGAACTCTCGTTCCTGGAATTCAACTACATGGTGCTGCAGGCTTACGATTTCGTCGAGCTCTACAAGCGCGAAAAATGCATCCTGCAGATGGGCGGCTCCGACCAGTGGGGCAACATCGTCAACGGCATCGACCTCGGCCGCCGCATGCTGAACGCACAATTGTTCGCGCTCACCTCGCCGCTGATCACCACCTCGTCCGGCGCCAAAATGGGCAAGACCGCCGCCGGCGCGGTCTGGCTCAACCCCGACATGGTGAGCCCTTACGACTATTGGCAGTACTGGCGCAACACCGAGGATGGCGACGTTGCGCGCTTCCTCAAGCTGTTCACGGTACTGCCGCTCGACGAAATTGCGCGGCTCGCCGCCTTGAAGGATCAAGAGATCAACGAAGCCAAGAAGGTGCTCGCCACAGAAGCCACGACACTTGTGCACGGGCGCGCCGCGGCGCAAGCGGCCGCCGAGACCGCCCGCAAGACCTTCGAGGAAGGCGCGCCTGCCGAAGGTTTGCCGACCGTGTCCGTGCCGCGCAAGCATATCGACGCCGGCATCGGCGTCCTCAACGCCTTCGTGGCCGCAGGCCTTGCCGCCTCCAACGGCGAGGTGCGCCGCGCCATCGCGAATAACGCGATCGCGGTCAACGACAAGCGCATCACCAGCGACAAGCACCTGATCGGCGAGAAAGACCTCACGCCGGAAGGCGTGATCAAGCTCTCGCTCGGCAAGAAACGCCATGTGCTGCTGCGGCCGGAGTGAATCCGCCCGCCGCCACGCTCACTGCTTCGGCGGAATAAAATCAGGATCGAACGCGCCCGGCGACAGGATGAATTTGCGCAATATTCCCGGCGCGATCGCGCTTACCGGATTGACGACGATACGCGGCGCGCTGGGCGGGCCGGTGGCCTCGTAGGTGATGCCGAGCAGGCCTTCATTGCTGCCGCCGCCGAGAATCAACCCGACGATCGGGATTTGACCGAACATGTTGTTGAGACCATAGAACGGCACGAAAGTGCCGCGCAGATGCACGTCGTTCTTGACGTAATCGATCTGCCCTTCGACCGTCGCGCCCACCACCGGACCACGCACCACGCCGTCGCGGATCGCCATCTTGCCTGGGAAACGGGTGAAGTCGGCATGCATCTCGGAAAACTGCACGCTGCCGCGCGGCTGCCCCGGCGCACCGGCGACCACGCGTTGCAGCGCGGGTTCGCCACGCACGACGAAATTGCTGATGTGGAGCGTGCCAACTCGCGGCTCTTGATCCTGCGTCGGCGGATCCATCGCCACCCACATTTGCCCGCCCTGCATACGCGGATACATGTCGGTGAAGCGAAACAGCGCGCCGGCATCATCGGTCTCGAAATAGACAACCTGGTGGTTGTCGCTAGCGCGCAGACGCAAATCCCCGTTCAGCGGCGTGTCACGGCCGATTTTAGCCTTCATCGTGAAGCTGCGGATGTGGCCGGCGCGGCGCGACAGTTTGAGGTTGAGCCCACGCAGCGTTTCGCCGTTGTGGCCGGCCACCGTTCCGAGCTTGATGTCGAGATCGAGATCGGTGTCCTTGTGTGCGGTCTTTTCCGCCTTGCTGCCGGCCAGCGATGATTTCACGAAATTGCGCCCGTCATAAACGTCGCCGCGCATGGCGACGTGCAGCACGCCGTCGTTGCCGCGATCAGCCTTGAGCGTCGCCTTGTCTCCGCTGGAAAGCCCGAACACCGGCAGATTGGCCGATTCGATCTCACCCGAATTGTTTAGCTCGATCGAGCCTTTCACGTTCGCGCCCGAGCCATCGATCTCGAGATCGTCGAAGCGGGTCGACTTGGCGGTCTTGATCAGCGTGTAGCTCGCGTGCGCGGGCTTGCCGGCCGGCTTGAGCCAGCCCGGCAAAAGATTGTCGATACTCACCGGTGTAAGATCGGCATCCACGCTGAAGCGATTGTTCTTTTTGTCTTCACCGATCTGACCGGCGATCTTAATTGGGATCGTGCCGGTGATGGCATCGCCGAAATCGACGCCGAGCCTCCGGCGGGCGGCGTCATCGAGCTTCGCCAGCAATTGCAATTGGGCATCAGCGTCCTTTCGTTTTCGAATGTCGATCGCTACGGGCATGCCGTTGACCTTGGCGTTGCCCTTGATCTGGTAGCCGTCGTTGGACGCGGTCACCCGCAGCGACGGGGCCTCGATCTTGTCGCCCATCAGCATCTTGTCGGCCGCGAAATTGGTCAGGTCGGCCGTGATGGCATAGGTTGCGGGTTTCGTCGGCATCTTGGTCGCGATCTCAAGGTCGACGGTAACCTGCGCGGCGACGGTGCCGCGGGTGGTTGCCGGATCGAGGGTAAGGGCGCCGATCTTGTCGCGCATGCCCTCGCCTGAAAGCACCACTGCCGCCGCCGGCACCGCACCGTCGATGCGGAAGCGCGTGTGGGCTAAGGCCGGCTTCGGATGCATGTCCGGCACATCAAAAATACCGTTAGCGACATTGAGTTTTCGGCCCCCCGCCACGTCCACCGTGCCGCGGCCCAGGCTCACAACGGCATGTCGTCCGGAAATGCGAAGCGTGAGATCGGCGTCGTGAATCTCGGGCAGCGTGGCGATCGGGTGTAGCGTCGTACCGCTGGTTTCTAGATCGATGGAAAGCCCATCCGCGGGCATCGGCGGGCCGCCGTGCCGGAAGTCCGCCAGCGGCGCATTGCCGGCGATCACGACACGCTCGACGATGCCGCCGAAAACATGGCTTTCGACCCATTTCCGCACGGGATAGTTGGCAAAGATCGGCCACAGCCGTTTCAACACCGACCCAGGCATGCGAGTGCAGGCGACGCCAAACGCCAGATGCGGCTCCGCGCCGGAGAAATCGAAGCTGCCGGTCAGCGCGATGCCGATATTGTACAAAGGCCGCGTATCGACGCGGCCCAAATCGCCTTGCACGAGATCGATGCGTCGGCGCTCCATATCAATGCGCCCGCGCATCGCTACCCGATTGATGGCAAATCCTTCCGCGTCACGCGCACCCTGCGCGGTCAGGATCACCGGGTCGATCACTGAATCACCGCGCGTCACGTTGAACTGCCAGATGCCGCTTCCGTCGGCCGGCGCTTGCAGCGTGGTGCGCATGGTGAATTGATTGCCGCCCGAACGCACTTGAAATGGGACGACCAAAGCGCGCTGATGCGCCTCCCAACTGAAGCGAATGTCGGCGCTGTCGATCGGTACGATGATTTCGTCGTCGCTGTGGTCGATGACATCGCCGCGACCCGCGACCACTTGACCCTGCAGGCGCTGCAGCATACCGACGGACGAGACTTCCGCGCGCACGCTTGCCGACAACGGCAAGTTGGCTTCGATCTTGCCTTCATTCAGACGCAAGGCCAGTAGAATGTCGGCGATCGAGACATCGCGCGCTTCCAGGCCGATCGCACGCACGCCGCCATCGAGCGGTCGCATCGCGGCGCTCAGCACCCAGGGTCGCTTCGGATTCTCCGACGACAGGCGAAACGTCAAGCCGCCCTGATGCGGCCGCATCAGGCTGACATTGATCCGGCTGAAGGTCCAATGCTTGCCGCTGCGCTGGTCATCGACGGTCAGATTTCCGTTCTTCAGGCCGAGCTCGCGCAGATCGTGGCCATCAAGACCGGTGGCGCCGAGACCCTCGATCCAGGCAAGGAGCCCGGTCAGATCCGCGACACCCGCGCGCAGTGGGTTTTGCGGTACGTGCTTGTCGGGTGCCGCGGCCTCGGGCGCAGGCATAGGCGCCGGCAAAGCGGTGGCAATCGGCAGTTTGTTGGCACCGGCAAACACGGTGACCGTGCCGTTGGTCTCGATGCGCACCGCCATTTCGGCACCCACCAGATTGAGGCTGCGCGCACGCACCTGCCCGTGCAGCAGGCCCATGCCGGAAATTCCCACTTCCGCTTTTGGTGCACTCGCGACAATGGTCCCATCGGAAGCGCGCACTATGATGTCGCGCACGCGCAGCGAGGGGCGGCCGTTCTCGTCGCGCTCGAGCTGAGTGCCGCCGACCGAGACGGTGTGCTTGCCGCCGAAATTTTCCTCGATCGCCGACTTCAGCCACGGCGTTGCCAGGTCGAATTCGATCGGTCCGCTTGCAAGCCGCCACCACAGGCCGAACCCGGCGACCACCGCAAGCGCCACTGTGATGGTCGCGCCCCAGAACATCCGCCGCAGGAACGGCCGGCGCAGCAGCCGGGCCACGCCGCGGCGCAGGCTGTTCCATTGCCGGCGCGCCACGCCGTGAGACGCTGGGTGGTGAGCGGCATGCTTGGCAGCACGGTGATGCTGCGGCTGATGCGGATGCTGCTGGTGGGGATGCTGGCCGTGCGGATGCTGCTGGTGGGGATGCGGCTGTTGCTGAGACGGATGGCCATGGCCTGCCGGGTGCTGGCCTGGATGTCTTGGCTTGTTGTGCTCGTTACGTGTCATACCCTAAGGGGCGCCCCTCGTCCGGCGTTACGCGCGTCCTTTGCCGCCGGCCGGTGTTTCGGCCGGCACGGCCCGTGGCAGGTATCCGTGGAACCGCTTGCGCCCACCCGACGCAGATGGCAATTGCGACTTTGACGGTTCGAAAACGACGAAAGGAAGGCAGATGGGGCGCGAACTGGCCGCCGGCGCCAAGGCACCGGACTTCACCCTGCCCCGCGACGGCGGCGCGAGCGTATCGTTGAAGGACTTTAAGGGCCGCAACCTGGTCCTCTATTTCTATCCGAAGGCCGATACGCCGGGCTGCACCAAGGAGGCAATCGCATTCTCAAGACTGTGCGCGAGTTTTGCCAAGGCCGGGACCGACATTCTCGGCGTCTCGGCCGATTCAGTTGCGGCGCAGGACAAGTTCAAAGCCAAGCATAAACTGAAGATCGCACTCGCCTCCGACGAGACCAAGAAGATGTTGCAAGCCTACGGGGCTTGGGGCGAGAAATCGATGTATGGGCGCAAGTTCATGGGCGTCTTGCGCAAGACCTTTCTGATCGACCGCCAAGGCCGCATCGCCCGGATCTGGCCGAAAGTGAGCGTGCCCGGCCATGCCGAAGAGGCGCTCGACGCCGCGCGCGCCCTGTAATCCCATGCTTTTCCTGCCGAAATTCACCGCGTCCGCGCGCCAATTACCGGTTTCTTAACCATATCCGGTTGATATCGACCCCTGGCTGGTCCACCGGCTCGACCGTGGCCGAACCGGCGGGAGCGTAAATGTCGTATTTGTCCACTTCGTTTTATCCGACCTCCGAACATGCCGACCGAAATGCGCAGCCGCGCGCGCAATCGGCTGCCGCCGTCTCCCGCTACGTCCAGCGCACCCACGACGACTACACGCTGGTGCACGCCGGGCGACAGGTCCGCATCGGGCCGATCGCGTTCTGGATCGTGGTCGGCACGCTGGTGGTGATGGCGGTGTGGTCGATCGCGACCGGAACCTATTTCGCCTTCCGCGAGGACGTGCTCACTCGGCTCATCGGGCGCCAAGCGCAGATGCAGTTCGCCTACGAGGACCGCATCGCCGAATTGCGTGCGCAGGTCGACCGCATTACCAGCCGCCAGCTGCTCGACCAGGAGCAATTTGAACAAAGACTAAAGTCTTTGTTGCAACGGCAGGCGACGCTCGAGCAGCGCGCCAATGCACTCGCCGGCGACATGTTGACCACCGGCTCGATCGGTCCGACGCACCACGGGCCGCCGGCGCAGGCACCGGCTAAAAAACAGCTCAAGCCCTCCCCGATCAACGACACCGTGATCTTGGTTGCGCCGCCCGACCGCGAGGCGCGCCTTGAATCGCGCGAGCTGCCGGCAAGCACGACGCGTCTTGCGACCCGGAGCAATCCCGGCGGGTTCGAAGGTGTGCTGGCGCGCGTCTCCGCCGCGCTCGACAAGGTCGCGCATCGGCAGACCGCGGCACTCACTGACCTGGAAGAGCACGTCGATAGCAAGGCTCGGCGCATCCGCAGCGTGCTCAGCGATCTCGGCGTCGCTATCGCCAAGACGCCGGGCAATTCCGCCTTCGGTGGCCCGTTCGTTCCGGTCAAGCCGCCGAAACCCGGGGCGAGCGCCTTCGACCGCCAGCTTTACCGCATCAATCTCGCGCGCGCGCATATCGACCGCTACAAACACACGCTCCTTGCCGTGCCGGTGCGCAAGCCGGTCGGCGGCGAAGTCGACATGAGCTCGCCGTTCGGCGTGCGGACCGATCCGTTCAACGGGCGGCCGGCAATGCACACCGGCATCGACCTGCGTGGCGAGATCGGCGAAATGGTGCACGCCACCGCCAACGGCAAGGTCTCGGTCGCCGGCCGCGAAGGCGGCTACGGCAACATGGTCGAAATCGACCACGGCAACGGCTTCTCCACCCGCTACGGACACCTGTCAGAAATCGACGTGAAGGTCGGCCAAAAGGTGCGCATCGGGGAGGTCATCGGCAAGATCGGCTCGACCGGCCGCTCCACCGGCCCGCACCTGCACTACGAGACGCGCATCAACAAGGAGCCGGTCAATCCGCAGAAATTTCTGCGCGCCGGCTTGCGCCTCGGCAGGGTCTGACCGCAGGCAGCGACGGTTGCAATCGGCGCCGGCCTATACGAGCCAAATTTTTCTCACTTGGCCGAGTTACTCCACGTCCTCGACCTGCGCCAGCTCCCCGCCGAAGGCCTTCTGCGCCAGCGCGGCTTGCATGAACTCGTCGAGATCGCCATCGAGCACCGCGCCGGTGTTGGAGGTCGACACGCCGGTGCGCAGGTCCTTGACCATCTGATAGGGCTGCAACACGTAGGAGCGGATCTGGTGGCCCCAGGCGATGTCAGTCTTGGCGGCCTGGTCGGCCACGGCCTTGTCCTCGCGCTTCTTCATCTCCGCCTCGAACAGCTTGGCGCGCAGCATGTCCCAGGCCATGGCGCGGTTGCGATGCTGCGAGCGATCCTGCTGGCATTTCACCACGATGTTGGTCGGAATATGCGTGAGCCGCACCGCCGACTCGGTCTTGTTGACGTGCTGGCCGCCGGCACCGCCCGAGCGCATGACGTCGGTGCGCACGTCTTTTTCATCGATGTCGATCTTGATGCGGTCGTCCACCACCGGAAAGACCACGACGCTGGCGAAGGAAGTATGCCGCCGCGCATTGGCGTCGAACGGCGAGATGCGCACGAGCCGGTGCACGCCGTTCTCGTTCTTGAGCCAGCCATAGGCGTTGTGGCCCTTGATGACCACGGTCGCCGACTTGATGCCGGCACCCTCGCCCTCGCTCTCTTCGATCCATTCGACCTTGTAGCCGTGCGCCTCGGCCCAGCGCACATACATGCGCATCAGCATGCCGGCCCAATCCTGGCTCTCAGTGCCGCCGGCGCCGGCGTGCACTTCCAAATAGCAGTCGTTGGCGTCGGCTTCGCCCGACAGCAGCGCCTCCAGCTCGCGCCGCGCCACTTCCGCCTTCAGCCGCTTAAGAGTGGCTTCCGCCTCGGCGACGGTTTTCTCGTCCTTTTCGGATTCGCCGAGCTCGATCATGGTGAGTTGGTCGTCGAGGTCCTGCTCGATGCGGCCGATGGCTGCGAGCTGGTCCTCGAGCGCGTCGCGCTCGCGCATCACGCGCTGCGCGCGCGCCTGGTCGTTCCAGAGGGTGGGATCCTCGGCTTCTTTGTTCAGCTCGGCCAGGCGGCGTGTCGCGGTGTCGACGTCAAAGATGCCTCCTCAGCAGTCCAAGCGACTGCTTGATGTCGTCGACGAGGCTTTGGGTTTCCGCGCGCATCGTGCAAGTCCTTGGCCGCCGCGGTGGCGTTTCGATTCCGTGTGACAGGGATTTAACGTCGCCGCCGCGCCGGCGCAACTCTCGAGCGCCTAGTACAACCCGCCGGTGCCCGAGCGCACGGCCCGGCCGGCGTCGGGCGGCACGTTGCCGAAGAAGCCGCCGCGGCGTTCGTCGCCATAGCCGACCACCGAATAGTTGTCGGGCGGCGCGGTGCCGGGCTTGAAGGCTTCCAGGATTACCCGCTCGCTGCCGGGCCCGGCGCGCGCGCCGGTCTTCAAATCGACGCGCACGAGCTTGATGCCGGGCGGCACGCGGAACGGCACCGGCGGCTTGCCGGCCAGCGCCTGTTTCAGGAATTCCCGTACCACTGGTGCCGCCACGCGGCCGCCGGTCATGCCGTGCCCGAGCGACTTCGGCTTGTCGAAGCCGACATAGACGCCGCACACGATATCGGGCGTGAAGCCGATGAACCAGGCGTCCTTGTAGTCGCTGGTGGTGCCGGTCTTGCCGGCCACCGGCCGGTTGAGGCTGCGCAACATGGTGCCGGTGCCGCGTAGCACCACGCCTTCCATCAGCGAGGTGATCTGGTAGGCGGTCATCGGATCGAGCACCTGCTCGCGCCGGTCGATCAGCGACGGCTCGGGCTGATCCGCCCATTTCTTGGCGTCGCAGCCGATGCATTCGCGCTGGTCGTGTCGATAGACGGTGTGGCCGTAGCGATCCTGGATGCGGTCGATCAGCGTTGGCTTTACGCGGCGGCCGCCATTGTCGATCATGGCGTAGGCCGTGGCCATGCGCAGCAGCGTCGTCTCACCGGCACCCAGCGCGAACGACAGATAGGGCGGCAGGCTGTCATAGACACCGAAGCGCCTGGCGTAATCGGCAATCAGCGGCATGCCAACGTCCTGCGCCAGCCGCACCGTCATCACATTGCGCGAATGCTCGAGGCCAAAGCGCAACGTCGACGGCCCGTAGAAATTGTTCTCATAGTTCTCCGGCTTCCATGTGGCGAGTCCCGGGCCCTGATCAATCTCGATCGGCGCGTCAAGAATGAGCGAAGACGGGGTATAGCCGTTGTCGAGCGCGGTCGCGTAGACGATCGGTTTGAACGAGGAACCCGGTTGGCGCAGCGCTTGCGTCGCGCGATTGAACTGGCTCTGGTCGTAGGAGAAGCCTCCGACCATGGCGAGCACGCGCCCGGTCCAGGGATCCTCCACCACCATCGCGCCGGAAACTAGCGGGACCTGGCGCAACCGGAATTGGCCGGTGTCATTGCTCGGCTCCACATAGATCACGTCGCCGGGATCGAGCACCTGGCTGACCTTGCTCGGCGCGCGGCCCTTGACCTTGGCCCATTTCACGCCGTCGAGCGGGATGATGCCGACGTCGCGCTCTTTGCTGACGTAGCCGCCCGGCTCGCGTCGGGGCTGCAAGCCGATGCGCGCCGACTTGTCGCCGACTTCCAGCACCACAGCCAGCCGCCAGGGCGAAACGTCCGTCAGCCCCTTGACCTCGGCGAGCTTGGGACCCCAGTCGGCGCTGACGTCGATCTTGCTGACCGGTCCGCGCCAGCCGTAGGCCTCGTCGTAGCGCACCAGCCCGTCGACCAGCGTCTTGCGCGCCAGCACCTGCAGCTTGGTGTCGAGCGTGGTGCGCACCGACAGGCCGCCTTCATAGAGCTTCTTCTCGCCATAGCGGTCGTAGAGCTCGCGCCGCACTTCCTCGGCGAAGTATTCGGCCGAGAACATATGCGCGCCGGTCGGTTTTTGCGTCACGCCGAGGGGGCTGCGCTTGGCCTTGTCGGCGACGGCGGTCGAGACGAAGCCATCCTGCGCCATCTGGTCGATCACCCAATTGCGCCGCTCGACCGCGCGTTCGCGCTGGCGGAACGGGTGATAATTGTTCGGCGCCTTCGGCAGCGCCGCCAGATAGGCGGCTTCCGGAATGGTGAGCTCGTTCACACCCTTGTCGAAATAGATGAGCGAAGCGGCGGCGATGCCGTAGGCGCCGAGGCCGAGATAGATCTCGTTGAGGTAAAGCTCGATAATCTTGTCCTTCGAATAGGTGCGTTCGATCTTGAGCGCCAGCAGTGCCTCCTTGATCTTGCGCGCAAAGGAAACCTCGTTCGACAACAAGAAGTTCTTGGCGACTTGTTGCGTGATGGTTGAGGCGCCCTGCGGGCGGCGGTTGGAGCCGTAGTTCTCCAGGTAATTGATCGCGGCGCGCGCGATGCCAATAAAATCGAGCCCGCCATGCTCGTAGAAGTTCTTATCCTCGGCGGCGAGGAAGGCATTGATTACCCTCTTCGGCACCGCCTGGATCGGAATGTACAGCCGGCGCTCCTTGGCGTATTCGGCAACCAGCGAACCGTCGGCCGCGTGCACCCGCGTCATCACCGGCGGCTCGTAGTCCTGCAATTGGGAATAGTCCGGCAGGTCCTTGGAGAAGTGCCACATCAGCCCAGCGACCGCGGCCACGCCCACCACGAACAAGATGGTGCCGGCGGCGAACAACAGGCCGAAGAAGCGGAGAATGAGCTTCATGCGCAAATGATCCGGATGGCCCGTGGTGGCCCGTTTTTATGTTGAAACTGAGGCCAGTAGCCCATCTCAACGCGCCCCCATGCTGGCGCCCACCAGGCGCCGCGCGAAGAAATCGTCGACCGCCTGCGCCATCGCCTGCGCCGTGCTCGCCTGCCACGCCGGCGAGGTCAGGTTCTTGAGATCCCGCCGGGTCGACATGTAGCCCAGTTCCACCAGCACCGAGGGCACGTCCGGCGCCTTCAGCACGATGAAGCCCGCCGACTTAACCGGGCGAAGGTGTAGCGGCGCCGTTGGCTTGATGTCAGTCACCAGGGCGCGCGCGAACTGCACCGAGAAGGTCTTGGTCTCGCGCTGGGCAAGATCGATCAGGATGCTGGCGACGTCGTTGGGCTCGGAGCTCAAGTCCACGCCGGCGATCACGTCCGACTTGTTTTCCTTCTCGGCGAGCTTGGCGGCTTCGGTGTCGGAGGCGTGCTCGGAGAGCGTATAGACGCTTGCCCCTTCCGCCCGCCCCTCGCTGCGCGGCACCGAGTCGGCATGAATTGAGATGAACAATCCCGCTTTGCGCTCGCGCGCGAATTGCACGCGCCCGGTGAGCGGAATGAAGGTGTCATCGCTGCGCGTCATCGCCACCCGGAACTTGCCGCTGCGCTCGAGCGCCTGGCGCAGCTTGAGGCCGAAGGCAAGCACGATGTCCTTTTCGTCCTGCCCGTCGAGGCCCTTGGTGCCGCTGTCAATGCCGCCATGGCCGGGATCGATCACCACCAGCGGGCGCGGATCGTTGTCGGTATGCCGCGACACGTCGCTCTTGCGGGTGGCGAGGTGACGCGGCCGGGCGTTGACTTCGATATTGTGCAGGAAGCTGTCGCGGTCGGTGGGCGTAAGATCGAGCACCAGCCGTGCCGGCTGGCCGTCGACGGCGGCAAGCACGAAGGCCTTCTCCACGCGCACCGGCCCCTTGGTGTCGAGCACGATACGCGAGCCGCCCTGCATGATCAGGCCGTAGCGGAAGGCCTTGACCAGGCCGCGGCTGTGCTCGCCGGCATGCGCCGGCAGCTGGAAGGCGACCTGCGGCAGGTCGACCACCACGCGGTAAGGGTCAGCGAGCGTGAAGGCGGCGATGTCAATCTTGCGGTTGAAATCGAGCACTAAGCGGGTCTGCTTGTCGTCGCCACCGAGCCGCACATCGGTTGCCACCGGCGCCGATTCTGTCGGCGGCGCCAGCGTGCGCACGGCATAGCCATGCTCGGCGGCCAGGGCCGCCGGCTGAACGAGCAGAACCACTCCCAAGGCACAGGCTACGGCAAGCGCGCGCAATGTCACGATTCCGGACCCCTTTAATGGCCCTTTTACTCCATTAGGGCTGCTTCGGTTAACGGAACTTGACCGGCGGGGGCGGTTCGTCGCCGCGGTGTGGCCGGCCTGCACAGGCTCCTTGCCATCAAGGGGTTAGCGCCGTATGTAGGGTCTGCTGACGGTCAAGATCCGACTGTGCCGCGTTCGGGTGCCAGGCACGCTTTGGTCCAGGATCGCCCCCTCGAGGAAGGCCGGCGGACGGACGAGCGAAACGCGCCGAAACCCAAAGTGAAGGACAGTCGGATCAGCGTGCGGCCAGCTTCGCCGCCCGCATTTTGAGGCCGCCAGCGACGAGAAACCTGGGCTTGCGCTTCGACTAGCGCAGCCACAGCGCCACGGGTCGCAATTTCATGCTGCCGACGACGCAGCAAGGGCAATTCGAGGTCCACCGCTCTCGCGAGAATTTCGTGACGGCGCGCTTTGCTACGGGCCTTGCCGAGCTTTCGCGTGAAAACGCGCCCCTTTCCTTCAACACCAATCTGGCGGACTGCCCCACGCGCCGGCTTGCGGCATCTATGTCGCGCGAGCACGCGGGGGCCTCCGCCCCAGTGAGATTCTCAAATGCCCGACAAAATGCTGATCGATGCGGCCCACCCGGAAGAAACCCGGGTCGTGGTCATGCGTGGCAACCGCGTCGAAGAATTCGACTTCGAGAGCGCCAACCGCAAACAGCTTCGCGGTAACATCTATCTCGCCAAGGTCACGCGGGTAGAGCCGTCCTTACAGGCAGCCTTTGTCGATTACGGCGGCAACCGTCATGGTTTCCTGGCGTTTTCGGAAATCCATCCCGACTACTACCAGATCCCGGTTGCCGACCGGCAGGCGCTGATCGCCGAGGAGGAGCGCGCCCAGCGCGCCGCCGACGCCGATGCCGACAACCGCGCCGGACGGCGCGGCCGCGGCGCCCGCAATCGTCACCGCGGCGCCGGAAGGCGGCGCGACGTCAAGCGCAGCGAGCCGTTGGCAGAAGCGGAAGAAGAAGCGACGCGCGAAGCCGCCGAGCTTGTGGCGGGCGAAGCAAGCCTCAGCGACCCGACGTCCGACGAGATCGTCGAAACCACCGACGTTGCCGGCGCGCCCGAGCCCGCGCCGTCTAGCCCTGAGTTCGCCGCCGAGGAACAGGCGCGCGAAGAGGCCGAAATCCCGTCCGGCGAAGAAACGGTCGAGGCGGCGCCGACGCCGCAAGAGAGCGAAGAACAAGAGAACGAAGAGGAAGCCGGCGAGCAATCTGCCTTCGACGCTGCTGAAAAGCCGGAAGGCGGCGAATATCATGCCGAAACCGGCGATCATTTGCCGGTGGAGGCCGCGGCCGAGGAAACGACAATTGAGGCGGAAGCCGATCGCGGCGACGGCAACGGCAACGGCGAAGACCACGGCGAGGAAGAGGCCGTGGAATCCGTCGGCGGCGCCGACGCGCTCGAAGAGGTGCAGGAGCGGCTGCCCCGCTTCCGCCGCCAGTACAAGATTCAAGAGGTGATCAAGCGTCGGCAGGTGATGCTGGTGCAGGTGGTCAAGGAAGAGCGCGGCACCAAGGGCGCGGCGCTGACGACTTACCTTTCGCTCGCCGGCCGCTATTCGGTGCTGATGCCCAACACCGCGCGCGGCGGCGGCATCTCGCGCAAGATCACCAGCGCGGAAGACCGCGGCCGCCTGAAGGAAATCGCGCAGGAGCTGGAAGTGCCGGAAGGCATGGGCGTGATCCTGCGCACCGCCGGCGCCAGCCGCACCAAAACGGAAGTCAAGCGCGACTTCGAATATCTGCTGCGCCTGTGGGAGACGGTGCGCGACCTCACGCTCAAATCGACCGCGCCTAAGCTGGTCTACGAGGAAGGCTCGCTGGTCAAGCGCTCGATCCGCGATCTCTACAACAAGGACATCGACGAGATCGTCGTCGCCGGCGACGAGGGCCACAAGGAAGCCCGCGACTTCATGCGCATGCTGATGCCGAGCCACGTCAAGCACGTAAAACTTTACAAGGATACGCAGCCGCTGTTCACCCGCTACGGGATCGAGAGCCAGCTCGACGCCATGTTCTCGCCGGTGGTGCAGCTGCGCTCCGGCGGTTACATCGTGATTAATCAAGCCGAAGCACTGGTGGCGATTGACGTGAACTCAGGGCGCGCCACGCGCGAGCACCATATCGAGGACACCGCGCTCAAGACCAATGGCGAGGCGGCCGAGGAAATCGCGCGGCAATTGCGCTTGCGCGATCTCGCGGGCCTGATCGTCATCGACTTCATCGACATGGACGAGACCCGCAACAACCGCACGGTGGAGCGGCGTCTCAAGGAGGCGCTCAAGTACGACCGCGCGCGCATCCAGGTCGGCCGCATCTCGCATTTCGGCCTGCTGGAAATGTCGCGCCAGCGCATCCGTTCTTCGGTGCTGGAGTCTTCGACCGAGAAATGTCCGGTCTGCGGCGGCTCCGGCCACGTGCGCTCGGTGTCCTCGGTGGCGCTGCAATGCTTGCGCGCGATCGAGGAGATGCTGATCAAGGGCGCCACCCATAATCTGATCGTGCGCACGCGCTCGGAAGTCGCGCTCTATGTGCTCAACCACAAGCGCGCGCACTTACGCGGGTTGGAGGAACGCTTCCGCGTCATCCTCACCATCTCGGCCGATCCGACCGTGACCGGCCAGCAGTCCTACATCATCGACCGCGGCGAGCAGGTGCATTCGCTGGAAGTGGCCAAGAGCCTGGCGGCGGCCGCGCGCGCCGAAATGCCGGTCGAGGAAGAAGTCGAGGCGGAGGCGGAAGGCGCCGAAGAGACGGCCGAACTCGCAGCCGAAGAAGGAACGGCGCCTAGCGAAGCCGAGCGCGAAGGCAGCCACCGCAAGCGCCGCCGGCGCGGGCGTGGCCGCGGCCGCGGCGAGCCGCGCGAAGGCGAGCAGGCCTTCACCCACGAGACCGCCGCCGAGCACGCGATCGCCCACGAAGATCACGACGCCGGCTCGCCCGAGGAGGACACCACCGGCGAACCGGCCGAGGGTCAGGGTGCGGAAGGCAGCGAGCCGCGCGAAGGCCGCCGCCGCCGGCGCGGCCGCCGTGGTGGACGCCGCAACCGGCGCCGCACCAACGGCAACGGCGAAGCGCCGTTCCAAGCCGATACGCCGTTCCAGAACAATGACACCGGTCCCGAACCCGAATTGGAGCATGCGGTCGAGGATCTCGACCGTCCGCCGACGCCGTTCGAAGGCAGCGGAGTCGGGCAGCAATTGCACGCGGGCGCGGATTTCCCACCGGTCAGCGAGGAGGACGCGGACGCCATGGCACCGCCCTTCGATCGGCAGCCCGAGGCCGCCCCGGCGGGTACTGCGGTGCCAGCCGAGGCCGAACCTTCGCGCGAGCCGCCGCGGCGGCGCTCGACCGTGCGCGAGCCGGCGCCCTTGGGCGCCGAGGCCCCGCCGCCCTCGCCGACCTTGCCGCCGCCAACCCCGGTGATCTCCAGCACCGCCAGCGAAGAGAGCGGCACACCCAAGCGCGGCTGGTGGGCGAAGCGGATTATGGGCGACAAGGACTAGCGCATGATTCCGGGATTCATGCGCCGCCCAAAATGAAATCCGCCTGGGTCGAGCGCGAGGCCAAGGCCGCGGTCGACCACTATGGCAAGGCCGGCATCGGCGCAGACATCGCCTTGCGCGTCTACACGACGCGCCTGCTCGGGCGCGATCCCAAGTTGGTGCTGCACGGCGGCGGCAACACCTCGGTGAAGACGAAAGTGCGCGACCTCATGGGCGAGGAGGTTGACGTTCTTTGTGTCAAGGGTTCGGGCTGGAACATGGGCACGATCGAGCCGCCCGGCCTGCCCGCGGTGCGGCTCGATGCACTCAAGAAATTGCGCACGCGCAAGACGATGTCCGACGAAGACATGGTGAGGCTACAGCGCGCCAATTTGATCGATCCGATGTCGCCCAATCCGTCGGTGGAGACGCTGCTGCACGCCTTCCTGCCACACAAGTTCGTCGATCACACCCATTCGACCGCCGTCCTTGGCATCGTTGATCAACCCAACAGCCGTGAACTCTGCGAAGAGCTTTACAACGGCCGCATGGGCTTCGTGCGCTACATCATGCCGGGCTTTGGGCTGGCCAAGGAAGCAGCCGACGGTTTTGAGCGCGCGCCCAAGGTCGAAGGCCTGATCCTCGACAAGCACGGCATTTTCACCTTCGGCGACAGTGCGCGCGAGTCTTACGAGCGCATGATCGAAATGGTCACGCTTGCGGAGGAACGGCTGAAGAAGAACCGCAGGGTGGTATTTGTGACCGCACAATTGCCGCAAGCCGCAGGAAGCGTCGCGGAGATCGCCCCGATCCTGCGCGGCGCGGTCGCGCTCAAGGATGAAAAGCAAGAAGGCGCCTGGAATCGCCTGGTGCTCGACTTCCGCACCAACGGCGCCATCCTCAATTTCGTCAACGGCGCCGACATTGCCCGCTACAGCCAAGCCGGCGTCATCACACCCGACCACACCATCCGCACCAAAGACTGGCCGCTGGTTGCGCCGGCACCGGACGGCGCGCGGCTCGACGACTTCCGCGCTGCCATGCGCGTAGCCGCCGCGCAATTTGTTGCCCGCTACGAGGACTATTTCCGCCGCAATAACGCGCGCGTCGGCGGCGGCAAGACCATGCTCGATCCCGCGCCGCGGGTGATCCTGGTGCCGGGGCTTGGCCTGTTCGGGCTCGGCCGCTCCAAGAAGGACGCCCGCGTCGCGGCCGATCTCGCCGAGGCGGCGGTCGAAGGCATCACCGATGCCGAGGCGATCGGCCGCTTCACGCCGATCGGCGAAGAGGACATGTTCGATTGCGAATACTGGTCGCTGGAGCAGGCCAAGCTCGGCGCCGCCAAGCAGCTGCCCCTCGCCGGCCAAGTGGCCGTCATCACCGGGTCCGGCGGCGTTATTGGCGCGGCCATCGCGCGTGCCTTCGCGGTGGCCGGCGCGGAAGTGGCGCTGCTCGATCTCGACATGAAAGCCGTCCGGGAGAAAGCCGCAAGTATCGGCGGCGCGGCGCTGGCCGTGCAATGCGACGTGACCGATACGTCGTCCGTGCGCGCCGCTTTCGCGGCCGTGGTTGAGGCGTTCGGCGGCGTCGACATGGTGGTATCGAATGCCGGCGCCGCTTGGCAGGGCCGCATCGGCGAGGTGGACGAAGTCATTTTACGCAAAAGCTTCGAATTGAATTTCTTCGCGCACCAGAAAGTGGCGCAAGCGGCGGTGAAGATCATGCTTCAGCAGGGCACCGGCGGCTGCCTCTTGTTCAACGTCTCCAAGCAGGCAGTAAACCCCGGGCCAAATTTCGGTCCCTATGGCTTGCCCAAGGCCGCCACGCTCTTGCTTATGCGCCAGTACGCGCTTGATTACGGCGCCGACGGCATCCGCGCCAATGCGGTCAATGCCGACCGCATCCGCTCCGGCCTGTTGACCGACGATTTCATCAAGCAGCGCGCGCAGGCGCGCGGCGTAAGCGAAAAAGACTACATGAGCGGCAATTTGCTGGGGCGCGAAGTCACGGCGGAGGATGTGGCGCAGGCCTTCCTCGCCCAGGCGCTGGCGCTCAAGACCACCGCCGACGTCACCACCGTCGACGGCGGCAATATTGCGGCGGCCCTGCGCTGACCCATCCATGCCACAAAAAGCGTGCTATCGTGACAGCCGAGGAACCGGACAAGGAGCGATGCCCATGCTGAAATATGTCGGCCTTCTCGGCCTGCCATTGCTGTTGCTGGCAACGCCGGCCTCGGCAATCAGCTACAAGCAAAAGATGGAAACCTGCAAATTCGGCGCCGACGACCAGAAACTCACCGGCACCAAGCGCAACGCCTTTATTAAAAAGTGCATGGGCAAGGGCAATTACCAGCCGGCCGCGCGCAAGGACGCCAAGAAGGCCGCCGCCATGAAGAAGCCGGCGGCAAAGCCAGCGGCCAAGCCGGCCGCTATTATGAAGCCGGAAGAAAAGAAGCAATAACCGGCGCCCGCCGACCGAGTGCGCGCGCATCTTCGATCCGCAAACGGGCCGCATGGTCATGCCGGCCATCGAACATGGCTATATGCAAGGGCTGAGCGGCTTTTTGCGGGCTTGACTCCAATCCAGCCGCTTGTGACACCCCCGCCGCCGCCCGAACGGCAAGCCGTCCGGAATCGCGGCTGGACATCATACCGGCATAACCGGAGCACTGGAGTGGTCATGATCAGAGTTTTGTTGGCGGCGGCGTGCCTGGTGTTTACTGCCGCAACCCTGCAGGCTAACGGCCTCGACGATCTCAAGGCGGCGAATACGGCAGCCCAACACGGCAAATTCGACGAGGCCGTGCACCTGTTCAGCCAGGCACTCGCGGCCGGCGATCTTTCCCCCGCCGACCGGGTCGCCGCCTACAAGGGCCGCGCCAGCGAATACATCGGCAAGAGCCTGATCGACGACGCCTTCGCGCGGCTCGACCAGGCGCGCCAAGCGCGCAACGATGCCATCGCCGATTTTACCGCCGCGCTCAAATTGAAGACCGATGACGCCGCCCTCTACGTCGCGCGCGCACAGGCCTACGCCTTTAACGGCGAGAACGATTCCGCGATCGCCGATTTCGATGCGGCGCTCAAGCTCGACAATTCACCGCTCACCCTGTTGCAGCGCGGGGCCAGCCTGCTCGCAAAGGGCGACTACGATCGCGCCATCGCTGACTACACCGCCGCGCTCGCCGTCGCCGGTAAGGGTGCCAAAGATTCCAAGGATGCCGGCCTTGACGCCGCGGATATCCATAGCGAACGCGGCAAAGCCCAATTCATCGCCGCGCACTACGCCGACGCCGCCGCCGATTTCGACAAGGCGCTGACGCTGGGCTTGGCCGCGCGCAGCGGCGACGTGTTGTGGCGTCCCTACCAGATGGCCTGGTTGCACGTCGCGCGCGCCCGCGCCGGCCAGAACGACGCCGAGGAACTCGCGCGCAACGCCGGCAAGATCGACGTTAAGCAATGGCCCGGCACGCTGGTCGCGTATTTTCTTGGCCAGGCCAAGATCGATCAACTAACCCCGCCCTCGAGCCACGGCGCCATGGGCCATGCGCGGGCGTGCAACCTGTCGTTTTTCGCCGGCGAGCAGGCGCTCGCCAAGAACGATAATGCGGAGGCGGTGCGGCTGTTCACACGCGCACGCGCGGTGTGCAACATCCACACCGCGCAATACCTCGCCGCCGGCGTCGAATTGAAACGCTTGGGGAAATAGCCATTCGCGCCTTACGCAGTCCGCGCCGCCGGCGCAAACGGACGACCCGCATTCAATCGCGCACAAGCTGCACGCGCGAGAGAATAAACTGGAAGCGTTGATCGGCCGGATCGAGCGCTGGCTTAACAAGTCGATCCAGCGTAATCGGCCTCAGGCCGCCGCAGGCTTGGCAACCGCGCACATCTCGTTTGCGGACGCGTGTCTTCAACTCGAGACTTCGCGCAGGCCGCGATAGCGTGCGTAGCGCCTTTGCACGGAAGCGCTGAACAGCGTGACGTCGTAAACGTCGGAAGCACCGGGCACGTCCATGCCCGGCGCGCTCGACGGCATGCCGGCGACGGCAAGACCGATGGCCCGCGGCTGCTCGCGCAGCAGGCGCCGAATCGCGTCAGCCGGCACGTGGCCTTCAACGACATAGCTACCGATTTCGGCGGTATGGCAGGACTGCAAGGCCGCCGGCACGCTGAGTGCGGCCTTGATGCCATCCATGTTGGTGCTCTCGATGACCTCGACGGTAAAACCGTTCGCTTTCAGGTAGCCGACCCAGGAGCCGCAGCAACTGCAGCTTGGACCTTGGCGACCAGCATTTTTGGCAAAGCCGTCTGGGCGTGGCCTCGAGCGGCCAGCAACGGCAGCAACGCCACGCCGGCGGCGAATTCGCGCCGGGTCAAAACCGTCATGGCTAGCCTCCCTCGTTCGAACGTGCGGCGGCGATGATCAACGCCCCGCGCACGGCGACTTGGCTCTTGGCAACGAGAAACGCCCTCGGGCGATGGAGGAAATCCCAACCCCCGCGCCCAAGAACGCTCTCGGCTTGCGCATTGAAGAAAGCCCCAAGCTCCTCGGCAACGAGCCTCTCCGATGCGCATCGAAAGCAAAACCGCAAGCTGCGGCAGCGTCTTTGATTTGAATCAGACAGCCCTATTGACCCATTTTCCATGTCGTCTCGGCAACGGGCAGGAGGTCAATCGCTCTGCAAGATGATGTTCTTCACCATCGGATAGATTTGGTGCTGCCACGTGCGCCCGCTGAAAACCCCATAATGGCCGACGCCGGCCTGCATGTGGTGGCGCTTGCGGTAGGGCCGCAATGAGACGCACAGGTCGTGCGCGGCCAGCGTCTGCCCGACCGCACAGATGTCGTCCTTCTCGCCTTCCACCGTGAACAGCATGGTGCGCTTGATCGCGGCCGGCTCGACCTTTTGGTCCTGGTAGGTCAGTTGCCCGAGCGGCAGCGCGTGTTCCTGGAATATCAGCCGCACCGTCTCCAGATAGAATTCGGCGGTGAGGTCGAGCACGGCGAAATATTCATCGTAGAACGCCTTGGTCTGGGCGGCCTTGGCCTCCTCGCCTTTCGCCAGATGCTCATAGAGCTCCTGATGCGCCTTCAGGTGGCGATCGATATTCATGCTCATGAAAGCGGCGAGCTGCACGAAGCCGGGATAGACCTTGCGCCCGCCGCCTTCGTAGCGCCGGGGCACGCGCGCGATCAGCGTGCGCTCGAACCAGCCGATATCCTTCGACTTGGCGAGCTCGTTGACCTTGGTCGGGTTGATGCGGGTGTCGATCGGCCCGGCCATCAGCGTCATCGAGCGCGGCTGTGCCGGATGATTGCCTTGCGCCATCACGGCCGCCGCCACCAGCGCCGCCACGCAGGGCTGGCACACCGCCACCATATGCGCGCCCGGCCCCATGCGCTCCAGAAAGCGGATCACGTGCTCGATATATTCGTCAAAGCCGAAGCGGCCGGCCTCGCGCGGAACGTCGCGGGCATTGTGCCAGTCGGTAATATAGACGTCATGTTCGGGCAGCATGGTGCGCACGGTGGCGCGCAGCAGCGTGGCGAAATGGCCGGACAGCGGCGCGATCAGCAGCACGCGCGGCTGGGCGGTGTCGATGTCTTTCTTGAAATGCAACAGCGTGCCGAAGGGCGTCACGTCGGCCGCCTCTTCCGTGATCGCCACCTCGCGGTTGCCCACCGTCACGGTGTCGATGTCGTAGGCCGGGCGCGCATGGGTCAGCCCGGCGCGCGCGATCAGCTCGTAGGCCGCGGTGAGATTGGAGAGCGGCGACGGCCGCGCCGAGCCGTTGAGCCGCGTGCGCCCATGATCGGCCGCCATACCGGCAAATGCCCGCACGGGCACCATGATGTCGGAATGAGCCTGATAGGCCTGGTAAAGCATCCGGTCCCCGGCGGTCCCGGCGGACCGCGCCCGCAAGCTAAAGCATTTTATGCTGCACTGCGAGATAAAATTGCCGGCGCGGCTGCCTGGGGAAAAGGCAGCTGCCATGCCTTTTTGCACCACGGGAAACGATTGATTGGGCACTCCTTTCGTCTAAGCTAAGCGACGCCGGGCCGTGATCAATCAGGATGCATTCGCCGCATGGCCAAGGCAACGCTCACCATCGCCAGCAAGAACTACGGCACTTGGTCGCTGCGCGGCTGGCTGTTGTGCAAGATGGCCGGGCTCGATTTCGAGGAGCAGATGGTCGCCAGCGACGACCCCTCCACCCGCGCCGAATTGCTGCTGCTGTCGCCTTCGTTCCTGGTGCCCTGCCTGACCCACAACGGCATCAAGGTCTGGGACACGCTGGCCATCGCCGAATATCTCAACGAGATCCTGCCCGACGCCGGGCTGCTGCCCGAGGCGCTTGCCGCGCGCGCGCATTGCCGCTCGGTCTCCGGCGAGATGCATGCCGGCTTTTCCAACTTGCGCTCGGCGCTGCCGATGAACCTGAAGGCGCATCATCCCGGCTTCAAGGTCTGGGCCGGCGCACAGGCCGACATCGACCGCATCGTCTTCATCTGGCGCGAATGTCTCGACATGCACGGCGGCACCTTCCTGTTCGGGCCCAGCCCCTGCATGGCCGACGCCATGTTCGCGCCGGTGGTGACGCGCTTCCTCACCTATGACGTGAAGCTTGATTCCGACTGCGCCGCCTATTGCGAGACGGTGATGGCGATGCCGGCCATGCAGGAATGGCTGGATGGCGCCAAGGCCGAGCCGGACGAGGTGGTGGAATTGGACGTGGAGTTTTAGGTCGACTGCGTTCCAGGCGCGGCGTTGCGGCCGATCGGAAACAATACGATCTCGCTCTAGGTGACGGGCCTTCCGGAAGCCAGTTCACCGCGATCGAAATTCATTTGCGCAAAGCGGCCTCGGTATTCGGCCGGAGTCATGCCGGTGTGACGCTTGAACAGGCTCCTGAAGAAAGCAATGTCCTCATAGCCGGTTTTCGAGCAGACGGCCTGAATTGACGCGGCGCCATGCTCCAGCAATTCCTTGGCCGCCGACACCCGCAGCATTTGAACATAGGCACCCGGCAGGCGGCCGGTTGAGGCCTTGAATCGGCGGATGAAATTGCGCGGACCCATGCCAACGCGTTCGGCGAGCACGTCGATCGAAACGTCGCGATCGAAATGTTCCCGCAAATATTCTTCGATCTCCTTAATCTTGTCGTCGGCATGCGGACGCGACAGCGGCACCACTGCATATCCGGACTGCCGGCTGCGCGGCATGCTAACGAGCAGGGATTTGGCACACTTCAGGGCGATTTCGTGGCCGCAAAATTTCTCCACCAGATACAGGCTGAGATCGATTGACGCATAAACGCCGCCACTGCAGAACACGTCGTGGTCTTCCGTCACGAATTGTTCGGGGCGCCATCGAACCTTGGGGTAGCGCCGGCGCAATTCCTCGGCCACCGCCCAATGCGTCGTCGCCTGCCGTCCGTCGAGAAGCCCGCACTCGGCGAGGAATGCAACACCGGAGCAGATGCCCGCAATATAGGCCCCGCGGGCATGCCACTTGCGCAGCCATGGCAGCAGTGCAGTGTTGCGGGCGATCCGATCTTGTACGTCCAAACCGGAAGCCGGCAGAATAATGATGTCGGTCTTCTTGATGTCATGGATCGAGCATTCTGGTGTCATTCTCAAAGAACACAGGCTGGTCACACTGCCACCGTCAATTGAAGCGATGCGCACCCGGAATCGCGGTTGCAGCGCCTCGCCATGAAGGTATTGCCAGAGCACGCCGGCCGAATAAAAGACTTCTATCGGCCCAATGGCTGTCGATGCGTATCCAGCATCCACCAGGACGACGGTGACGTCGAGCACGCCATCGCTGCCTTTTGCGAACGACACGGGCCGCGCGCCACGACCGGTGCGGCGTGTGGATTTTGCCTTTTTAGCCATGGGCCACCTCATGCACGTTCACCTCGATCGGCTCCCATAGTCCGACATGGGCGCCGACGGAATCCTGGATGATCGCGATGCGCGCGACGCCGGACACTTCGAACGGACGCACGATTACTTTGCCGCCGAAAGTGGCGGCCCGCTGTGCGGCATCGCCCACATCGTCCACCCGGATGTAGGGCGTCCAGTGCGAGGGCACGCCCCGATCGAGGTGGTCACGGCTCAATTGATAAAGCGAGCCGACGTCCTGACCGGACAACCGCATGCGTGTGAAGCAGCCGCCATTCGCCGGCTGTTCGCGAGAGGTCCAGCCGAACAACTGGCTATAAAATGCTTTGGCGCGCGCGGCATCGGTCGCTGCCAGATCGACCCAGCAGAATCGTCCGGCGTTCGCATGAACAATGTGCGCCATGGTTGAAGCCTTCTGCGTTTCAGCACGATCTGCATACAGGTTGAGGCGCCGCCGGCTGATTCAGCGCGGCGGCGCCGCATCGTCAGGCCATCGCCGTCATCGGATCGATGATGGTGCGCACTTCGGTGACCTTGTTCGCCGGAAAACCGCTCAGACGGGCGTGCTCCTGCACGGCGCCTTCGTTTTCGGCGAGATAGATGCAGAAGGTCTTGTCATCCACGACGTATGAATGCTCCCACTGCACCTTTCCGGGCAGCTTCGCCAGCGCGCCGTTGGACGTCGCGGCAGCGCCTTTGAGCTGTTCGCGGTTCATGCCGCCGACACCCGGCAGGTTACGTTCGATCACATAGCGTTTCATGGTTCTCACTCCGTGTTGCTGTTGACGGAGCGCAACATGGCCGCATTCGCTTACACAGGACAGATGACGCTTTTGACAATGTAGCGTGGTGATTATGACAAATGCGTGGCTGCCGCAAAGTGCCCTGGCCGCCGGCGGCCCCCCGCTCAACGCTTGAGCCAAGCCCCGATCCGCTCCACCGCCTCGTGCATCTCGGCCGCTGCCCCCGCGTAGCAGAAGCGCAGGAAACTGTGGCCGTTGACGGGGTCGAAATCGATGCCCGGGGTCGCCGCCACCCCCGCCTCGTTCAGCATGCGCTTGGCGAAATCGAGACTGTCATTGGAGAAGCGCGAAACGTCGGCATAGAGATAGAAGGCGCCGTCGACAGGCAGGAACTTGTCGAGCCCGGCCTTGGGCAGGCCGTCAACCAGAATGCGGCGGTTCTCCTCGTAGCCGTGCTTGACCGCTTCCATTTCGGCGCGACCGTCGAAGGCGGCCTCCGCCGCCACCTGCGCCAGCGTCGGCACCGAGATCGCCAGATTGCCTTGCAGCCGGTCGATGGTGCGCATCAGGCTTTCCGGCACTACCATCCAGCCCACGCGCCAGCCGGTCATGCAGAAATATTTCGAGAAGGAATTGATCACCAGCGCGCGCTCCGAGAGGTTGGCCGCGGTCTCGGCCGCAAAAGCGTAGTCGAGGCCGTGATAGATCTCATCGGAGATGACGCGGATCCCCTCCGCTTCCAGCACCGCGATCAGCCGCGTGAGCGTGTCGGCCTCCATCATGGTGCCGGTCGGATTGGCCGGGCTCGCGATCACCACGCCCTGCAGGGCCTTGCGGCGGTGTTCCGCAATCAGCGCCTTGGCCGACAGCACCCAGCGTGTCTCAGGTCCGGTCTCGATCAGCACCGGCTCGCAGCCGAGCGCGCTCAGGATGTGCCGGTAGGGTGGATAGCCGGGATTGGCCAGCGCCACCCGGTCGCCCGGCTCGAACAGCGACAGAAACGCCAGGATGAACCCGCCGGAGGAGCCGGTGGTCACCGCCACCCGGCCCGGATCGAGCGCCAGGTCGTAGGTGTCCGCATAATGGCGGGCGATGCGGGCGCGCAGTGAGGGGATGCCGAGCGTCTCGGTATAGGCGATGCGGCCTTTGGCGAGCGCGCCTTGCGCCGCGGCAATCGCCGTGCGCGGCGCGGGAGCTGCCGGCTGACCCACCTCCATATGGATGACGCGGGCGCCTTGTGCCTCCCGCTGCGCCGCCGCCGCCATCACGTCCATGACAATGAACGGTGGCACATTGCTGCGCCGGGAGGGCGTTAACAGCCGTTTTGCCGCTTCCAGCATTATTATCGGTCCTTGATCGGCTCTAGGCGGGTGCCCCGCCCCGCTGTTGCCGCATTCCCCCGATTGCTTGGCTACGGCGTGTCTTACGGAGCGCATAAACGTGACCGCGGCCCGCGTTGACCCTATGGGAGCGCGTCACTAGGTTCACGCCAAACCGGTAGCACACAGATCGGCATGATCGGGAACGCGACACCTATCAGGGCGCGGTACGGCGCGCCAGCGGCCCGCGCGCTGGCCCTCGTCACCGCGGCGGCCGTGGCTTTTGCCGGCGCGGGACCGGCCGCCACTCCCGCCCATGCGCAAGCCGCCAA
>Ga0307417_10000103_pt1 | contig 34127 bp, 29 predicted proteins | sample SalMarWE160210MG_2_FD_202514 | JGI IMG/M metagenome (GOLD analysis project Ga0307417, IMG submission 202514) | Salt marsh sediment microbial communities from the Plum Island Ecosystem LTER, Massachusetts, United States - WE1602-10 | ecosystem: Environmental > Aquatic > Marine > Intertidal zone... | reverse complement strand
TACTCCAGCAGAGCTGAATCGCTGTCATACCGGGCTGAAAAAACGGCCGCTTTCCCTGAAAAGACGTTGCAGGAGGTCAGGACATATTCGGCAACCTCACGTCTTTTCTCCTCGTGCAATGCGTTGAAGCTCCCGGCAAAGAGATCTTCCCCTGCAATGGCCGAAAGGGCAGTCCAGATTTGCTCCGGGGCCATATCGCCATTGATTTCCAGGCCGTCTTTGGAACTTCTTCCCTCGAAAATGGCTTTGGCCCTTTCCAGGTGTTCTTCCAGTTCTTTCTTGAATCGGTCGATTTCCCCGGCAAATGCCGCATAAGAGCGACAGTCGCCAGTCATGGGGAGGATGGTCACCTGCTCCCCAATTTTGAACTCTATCCCCAAGTGGAGGCCTTTCCCGGATCCGGCCTCTCTATCGGTCAATTCAACGACCTGAAACAGTTTTTTCATCGATCATTTATCCATGTGTTTTTCAGGTTCTTCAAAGGCTGATCTTGTTTTCTTCAACCGCAGCCTCGATTTTCAGGCCGGAACCGGCCTCAGTGGCAAAGTCGCGGCACAGATCCCTGATGGCCGTCACTTCCGGGTCCTTTCTGGCAGGATCATGGTGAAACAGGATCAGGCGTCCAACCGATGACTTGATAGCCAGATCGACGGCGGAAAGGAAATCTGAATGGCCCCATCCCCGTCGGTCCTTGATTTCCTCCGGTGTGTACTGAGCATCATGAATGAGGACGTCCGCGCCTTCGCAAAAACCAATGCATCTCTTGGTATGGGGACTGTTTCTGCTCCGAAGTTCATTGTCGGTAATGAAAACGACTTTGGTGTCTCCCTCCAGAAATCGGTATCCAAATCCGCCCTGGGGGTGATTGAGGGGTATGGTATCGATGGTGACCCCGTCAATGTGAAGAGGCCGTTGGTGAATATCGTCACCGTATTCTATGGTGGCCTTGAGATCGTTGAACCGGACGGGAAAAAAGCCATCACCCATCTTGTTGTCAAACGTGTACCTCAGCCCCTTCATGCAGGTAGGATAACCGTCAATGGCAATCCTGGTCTGGGGATCAAAAATAGGAGCGAAAAAGGGAAAACCGAGAACATGATCCCAGTGTATGTGGGTGATCAGGAGATGAATGTCTACCTTTTCGCCCGATGCCGCAAATCGTTCACCAAGTTTTCTTATTCCGGTTCCGGAATCGATGATGATTTTTCTGCCGCTATCCAGTACCATTTCCAGACAGGTAGTGTTTCCACCGTAATAGGTGGTATCTTTCCCCGGTACGGCAATGGATCCCCTTGTTCCCCAAAATTTTATTTTCATACGGCGAATTCCGTTAACAAAATGTTTAAAAAAACCGGATTAAAGGTGGCTTAATTTACGCAATTCATCAAAACCTGTCAATTCAAAATTGATGGCTTTGTAAAAAGTCATCAACGTGCCCATGGACGGGCACGCAAATCAATGGGGTGCATCGCAACCCGTTGGTTTGTAAGGAAAGCGAAAATCACATTTTTCGGTTTCCGTTAGTAAAAAGCTGATTTATGCCACTTCGCGGCATCCTGTAAGAAACGAACTCAATCAATATCATGAGTTCGTCGGAAGTCCAAGGACGGACTTTTTACGATTCCATCAAAATTTAGTGACTTCTAACAAAGTCGCTTCTTCATCCGGATATAAGGAAACGGATCTGAGAATCTTTTTCATGTGCTTTCTCATAGTGCACTTGGCAACCAACTTCGACATGGACGGCTATTTGGGGTTCACTCCTATCAAACCCTACGCGCTTCTGTGACGCACTGCTGAACCCCAAATCGGCGTCCATCCGCTCCGGAGTGTTTAGAAAGCATTCGATAAAGATTGTCAGGTTCGGTTCCTCTTCGTTCCCGATAGGTTGCCAAACATGGCATAAACCAGCTTTCTAAGAACTCATCATCGTGCTCACGAACACGCTCTCCCTTTGAAGCTACGAGACCACCAGACATTCATGCAGTAAACGATGTCCTTTTTTTCTCAACTGCAGTTCGAAAGGGTCATGGGCTTTCAACCCCTGCTCCACCCTGTCGAGGACATCATAGTAGAGGTGCCATGCCTCCCTCTCAGCCTCGTAGCTCTCTTTCAGGCCATCTTTTGACAGAATCATGTCCTCCATGGCCTTCCCTATTCGAGCGGATCCTATTTTGACCAACTTGACCGTTTCGTCGGTATCCCCGGACTGGAAACCGGATGCGACCTTCAGGGCAAACCGCAGGTACACGACAGTTACTGGAATCCGGGAAATGAAACAGCCTGTGAAGGGGTCCACGGAATCTTTCAGGGCCGGTACGCCCCCGGGCAAGATGGCTGCGTAGCGCGAGAAGGTGAGGATCCGAATGTAATCTCCCACCAGTTTTCCCGTGGCGGCAGCGGTCATGGCCTCTTCGGCAAAGGCCTCCTTGTCGTGTCTCATGACCAGGCCATCCTTGTGGAGGTACCTCAGGCCCGGACTCGAATCCATGCCAAGGACGGATAACAGATAGGCCTGGTCTTCTGCGCGACCCACGAAGCCGGGTGTAAAGGGACGGTACTTTCTCAGGTCTTCCACCAGTATCCCGGTGGTCCCGCCCGTCACATGGATCCGCTGAAGAACGGAACGGCGCCCATCGAGGGCATCACTGCCATACCTTGCCGACATTTCCACTTCCGTTGAAAGAGCCTGGGGGACCACACTGTTGAATATCCATTCGTCCCCGCGCATCTCCCGCGAAGGAAAAACCACGTCAGGCGTAAAAAGGGAAGAGGTCGCGTCCTTCCGGTTCACCAAAGTACCGGCTAGCATCCCCAGGCTCACCCGCTGTCCCTGGGAATCCACACCTTCCGCACCCCAAAGGGGTGTCATGAAATGTTCAATGGCCGAAAGACCGGTTTCACTTACGAGTTCTTTCTGGGGAAAAACCTGGTCCAGATCAATCTTGAATGTCCCTCTAATCCCGGGGGCCACAAAGACCTGCCAGAGTGCGGAAACGGCCTTCAGAAAACTGTAGTGCCTCCCATACTCCCCATCAACCCCGATGATATCCCTCAAGGGTTCTGCGCGCCGGTCCCGGAAATATCTCCGGGCCGCCGGATACAGGAGGTCGTTCACTAATCTGAGGGTCTCTGCCTCTGTAAAGGCGTATATCCGCAGGTGTTTCAGTCCTCCTGCTTTTTCAAGCATTTCTTGGAGGCATTGCCTCGCGATGGTCTGGAGACCCCGATGGGTCACGGAAATGGAAAGCACACAACACACTTTTTCATGGGGGCCGATCGTTCCCCTTTGCTTTTCGAAGGCCATGGCCTCATCCAACCCCCGAAGGCCATAGATCACCTCGTTATGTTGGGAATCGACGTCAACCTGGACGGGATGGTCGTACCAGAAGAGCTGGGGTTCGCACACAACCTGCTCCAGGCTCTCCCGGATGCCCTTTGAAAAAGAAAGGCAGTCCAGCTCCGCGTGGTCCGATGGTAGTGTCAGGAGAACGTTGGAAGTGAAAAGGAGTTGTCGTCCCGGATCACCCAGCGGAGAGGGGTTCAGACGGGTAATGTGGACCGTCCGCTTCTTTCGAAGGGTCTTGACAAACCCATCCCTGTCTTCAAGAAGGCCGACACCCTCGGGGAAAAAGACCTGCCAGATTTCATTGACTGCCGCCTTTCTTTCCCCATCGTATCCGGAATCCCGAATCCAGGCGTGTGTTGCCGTCACCCTCTGCTCAAAGGTTTCCGACTTAGAGCACCGCTCAAGAAATTCCTGAGGGACAAACCTTCGGCCCTGCCTGTAGAAGTGTGCAACAGGGAGGCGATCTTCCGAATCCCAGTCCCTGGATAGGTAGGAAACTGCAAGATCATAGAGGGGTTGAGACGGGCCGCAGATCGAGATCAGAAACGCAGCATTCAGGTTGCGTAATTCTGCTTCATGGCCGGGCTCTTCAGGGCGAAATTGGGCGCTGATATCGATGTGGGTGAAGGGTTTCTTGCCCTCCCCCGGGGCATAAAGAGCCATCAGGATGGATTGAAATTTTCCGATCATTGATCCAGGCATCATAGGTAACCGCGTAAACAGACTATAGCCGAGAACCATCATGATGACAAGTACCGGTTCAACATTGTCCCGCTTAGGTTATCCCCAAAGGGGAAATGGTATTGGAATCTGACCAGATCATTCGGAGAGGCGTAAGGCGCAGGGCTTATGGCAAAAGGCCCGGAGCAGAAGCTTTTCTAGCCTCAAGAAATGCGGCATTTTGTACCGTTTTTCACATAAGGCCTCATATTTTTTCTTTTAGCTGCAATTTCAAATAGTTTTCTCATTTCTCAGGACTATATTGAGGCAAATTGTCCCATTGGTGTACTTCATGCCCAAGGTTTTCCAACGACTATCTCACTGATATTATGTCATAAATTATCGTTCGGTCAGACAGGCACGCCCCTTGCTGATAACAGCGGCATGGCGTGATCCTCGTCCATCAGCGCCGGCCTGGCATTTGCGTCCGAAGACTGAGCAATGTGATTCCATTTTATAGGTTTTTTATGAACACTGAAAAAACCGTTCTGATTGCCGAACCAGCGGGGATGCTTTCCAAAGGGCTGAAACCCTTCCTTTCGGAGAATGGGTTGAGCGCTATTCAGGTAGGCACACAGAAAGAGACATTGCTCACCTTGCAGAGACAGCGTGTGCATGTGATGATCCTGGATGCGGATCTTCTGGAAGAAGACTGTGCGTTCATATCCATCATCAAGGGTATGGAAGAAGGCCTTCCCATTATTATCTGTGCAGAGACCAATACCCCTGAATTTGAAATCAGGATCAGGCAGAAACGCATATTTTACTACCACATAAAATCTTTTGGGATTCAGGATCTCGAAATGGCCGTATCAAACGCGATCCTCAAGGTTTCCCAACAAGCTTGGAGGACCACAACATGTCCATAGGTGACAAGATCAAATCCGGGGAATTTGTTGTCTTGGGAGAATTTGAACCGCCAAAGGGCTCTGATTTCTCGCCCCTTCTGAGCATGGCCAATCTTGTGAAAGGCCGTGTGGACGGTCTGATCGTGCCTGAAATGGCCAATGCCGTAATGAAGGCCAGCTCACTGGGAGGCTGCTGCTTCCTCCAGTCACACGGGTTTGAAACTGTTCTGCAGGTTTCGAGCCGCGACCGGAACAGGCTCGCCCTTCAGGCAGACATCCTCGCCGCCGCAGGGATGGGGATTTCCACCATTATGGCCATCCCAGGCGACGAAATACGCTACGGGGACCACCACCAGGCAAGGGCCGTTTATGACCTCGATCTGATCGGCCTGCTGGACTGCCTCCAAAAGCTTCAGGATGGCAAAGACATGGCCGGGATCGAACTGCAGGGCTCCCCCCGGTTTGTGGTTGGAACCACCTTCAATGCAGGGGCCAGGGGAGGTGCCATGGGCATTGAGTTGGAAGAACTGAAAAAGAAAATCGACAAAGGAATCAGGTTTGCAGTAACCACGCCCGTCTTCGATGTGAATGGATTTCAACAGACCCTTCGGCGACTGGAATCCGCCGGCACATCCGTCATTCCAACGGTCCTGCTCCTGAAATCGGCAGGCATGGCCCGATACATTGACCGGAATATCAGCCATATCTCCATACCCCCCGAGACCATCCAGTCCATACAGAAGGCGCCCGACAAGGTTCGCAGGTGTGTCCAGGTTGCCGGCGAAACCGTGAAGCAGTTGAAGCAAATGGGTGTGGCCGGTATCTCCATATCGACCCTCGGATGGGAGGATAAACTTCCACAAATCCTGGATGAAGCCAGAATCTAAGAAAGGAAAACAAAACATGTCTCAAAATTCCCCCAACAAGATATCCGGATCCGTGATGGTTGTAGGCGGTGGTATTGCAGGGATGCAATCCGCGCTGGATCTTGCCAATTCCGGCTACTACGTCTACCTGGTAGAAAAATCGTCAGCGATTGGCGGGCTTATGTCACAGCTGGACAAGACATTCCCCACCAATGACTGCGCCATGTGAGTGATCTCGCCCAAACTGGTCGAGGTCGGCCGGCATCTGAATATCGAGCTCTTAACCAATACAGAAATCCTTGATCTGCAGGGAGATGCGGGAGACTTCAGGGCGCGTGTTGTCCAGCAGCCCCGCTACGTGGATCTCAGCAAGTGTACAAGTTGCGGCGAGTGCGCCAAGGTGTGTCCCATCGAACTGGACGATGAGTATAACGAGGGCCTTGCCACCCGGCGGGCCGCATACAAACGTTACCCGCAGGCCATCCCTGGAGCCTTTGCCATCTCCAAGAGGGGAACGGCACCCTGCAAGGCCACCTGTCCTGCGCACGTCAGTATCCAGGGCTACATCGCGCTCATAAAGGAGGGAAAATACCGGGAAGCCCTTGAGCTCTTTAAGGAAGCCCATCCTTTTCCATCCGTGTGCGGCCGGGTCTGCCACCACCCCTGTGAAGAAATATGCACCCGCAGCGACGTTGAAGAACCCCTGGCCATACAATACCTGCACCGGTTTCTTGGCGATCTGGACCTTTCAAGTGACGAACCGTACATTCCGAAGGCGGAAGCTGAACGAGCGGAAAAGGTAGCGGTCATCGGCGCGGGACCCGCAGGCCTTGCCGCCGCCTACTTCCTCAGATGGAAGGGATACCAGGTGACCGTATTTGAGAAACTTCCCGTGGCCGGAGGGATGATGGCAGTGGGCATTCCTGCCTACCGCCTGCCAAGGGATATCCTGGCCCAGGAAATAAAAATTATCGAAGACATGGGTGTGGAGATTCGAACGGGTGTCACCTTTGGAAAGGATGTCACCCACGCCGGACTCAAGGAAGACGGTTACCAGGCGGTGTTTCTGGCCACCGGTCTCCATCTGAGCCGGGGTCTGGGTGTGGAGGGAGAAGATCTCCACGGCGTACTCAAGGGTGTGGACTTCCTGCGCCACTCGGCCCTGGGAGAGCCTGCGTCAGTAGGTAAAAAGGTCATCGTCATCGGGGGCGGCAATGTGGCCATCGATGTGGCCTTGACGGCAAAACGCAAGGGCGCTGAAGAGGTCACCCTGGTGTGCCTTGAAAAACGTGAAGAAATGCCCGCCTGGGACTACGAAATCGAAGATGCACGCGAGGAAGGCGTCCGGATCGTCAACAGTCTGGGTCCGAATAAGTTCCTGGACAGTGAAGGGCACCTTACCGGTATTGAGTTCAAGCGTTGTACCGATGTGTTTGATGAAAGCGGTGCTTTCAGGCCCCAATACGACGAAGACGATCTCACTCCCATGGAGGCCGAAACTGTGATCGTGGCCATTGGACAGGCCGCCGACCTCTCCTTTTCTGAAACTGAAAATGTGGCCGTCACCCCGAGGGGAGGGCTTGAAGCTGATCCCCTCACCCTGGAGACGCCCGTTTCCGGCGTCTTTGCCGGGGGAGACGTCCTGTACGGGCCAAAGAGTGTGGTCGAGGCTGTCGCCTGTGGAAAAGAGGCGGCTATCAGCATTGACCGGTACATCAACGGTCTTGATCTGCGCACGGGAAGGGAGAAGGAATGGCGTTACGAGAAACCCGGCACAGAGGGTGAGTCGCTCATGCAAAGGACAGCCATGAGGACGCGGCCCGTCGAAGAACGCAAAGGGAATTTCCAGGAGATCGCCCTGGGTTTCACTGAGGGTGAAACAAGGGAAGAGGCGGAACGGTGCCTCAAATGCGGCATCTGCTCTGAATGCTACCAGTGTGTCAAGGCCTGCCTTGCCGGGGCCGTGGATCATGAGCAGAAGCAATTGCAACGTGAGATACGGGTGGGCTCGGTGCTCCTGTGCGCCGGGGCGGATCCATTCGATCCTTCTCCCTACGGCGCCCTCTATCACCATCAGGATCACCCCAACGTCCTCACGAGCCTGGAATTTGAACGAATCCTGAGCGCCACGGGCCCCACAATGGGTCACCTGAAAAGGCCCTCGGACGATAAAGAGCCCAAAAAGATTGCCTGGTTGCAATGTGTGGGCTCAAGGGATCTGGCCCATTGCGGAAACGGATACTGCTCAGCTGTCTGCTGCATGTATGCCATCAAGGATGCCATGATTGCCAAGGAGCACGCGGAAGAGCCCCTAGATACCGCCATCTTCTACATGGATATGCGTACGTTCGGAAAAGACTATGAAAAGTATCTGAACCGGGCAAAGGACGAAGCCGGGGTACGATTCGTTCGATCGAGGATTCACACCATTGACCCCATTCCGGGCTCGGACGACCTCCTGGTCAAATACTCGGATGACTCCGGCATCATCCATGAAGAGGTCTTTGACATCGTGGTTCTGTCCGTGGGCCTTCAAGTCAAAGAAGAGACCGTTCAGCTGGCAAAAAGGCTCAGCATAGATCTGGATCATTACAACTTTGCCGCAACGCACCCCTTCAGTCCGGTAAACACATCCCGTGAAGGTGTCTATGCCTGCGGTATTTTCCAGGGGCCGAAGGACATCCCCAGTTCGGTCACGGAGGCCAGCGCGGCGGCGTGCGCCGCGGGGGTGTCCCTGACCGAAGCCAGGGGCACGGACATCAGGACACTGGTCTTACCCGAAGAGCTGGATGTCGTGGGACAGGATCCGAGAATCGGCGTGTTTATCTGCAATTGCGGAATCAATATAGGTGGTGTTGTGGATGTACCGGCGGTCGTGGAATATACCAAATCCCTCCCCCATGTCACCTACGCCGATGACAATCTCTTTACCTGTTCCCAAGATACACAGGAAAAGATGAAGGAAGTCATCAAAGAAGAAAACCTGAACCGGATCGTGGTGGCCTCCTGCTCCCCCAGGACCCACGAACCGCTGTTTCAGGAAACCCTCCAGGCCTGCGGGCTCAACAAATACCTGTTTGAGATGGCAAACATCAGGGACCAGGACTCCTGGGTTCATGGGGATGATCATGAAGCGGCCACCCTCAAGGCGAAAGACCTGGTCCGCATGGCCGTGGCCAGAGTGGGACTGCTTGAACCTCTCCACGAAAAAAAGATCCAGGTGAACCGCCGTGCCCTCGTGGTCGGCGGCGGCGTGGCAGGGATGACGGCCGCCCTCTCCATGGCGGACCAGGGGTTCGAAACCGTCATTGTGGAGAAGGAAGCGGAGCTTGGCGGTCTTTCCCGCCAGCTCACCAGCACCATTGAGGGCGCCGATATCCGGGCCTATCTGGACGATCTGGCTGAAAGGGTCCGGAATCACCAAAAAATACAGGTCCTGACCCAATCCCTTATCGTGAATTTTGGGGGTTTCAAGGGAAACTTCACAACCGAGGTGATCGTCGGCCCGTCCATGTATGAGAGAAAAATCGATCACGGGGTGGTGATCATTGCCACCGGCGCGCTGGAATATTCACCCAGGGAATTTCTCTATGGTCAGGACGATCGGGTCATGACCCAGATCGAGCTCGGCAAGGTCCTGGAAGAAACGGGCGCCGCCGACCTGAACCAGGTGGTGATGATACAGTGTGTCGGGTCCAGGAACGATGAGAATCCCAACTGCTCTCGCATCTGCTGCCAGAGTGCCGTAAAAAACGCACTGCATATCAAGGAACTCAACCCGGAGGCTGATGTCTTTGTGCTTTACCGAGACATCCGCACCTATGGACTCCTTGAGGACTACTACCGGCAGGCACGTGAGAAAGGTGTCATGTTTTTCCGCTACAGCCGGGAAGAGCCCCCGGTGGTAGAAGCCTCTGAAAATGAGTTGCTGGTCACATTCAAAGACCACGTTCTCCAACGTGAGATCAGGATTTCACCGGACCTTCTCGCCCTGAGCGCCGGCATGGTGGCCCAGGACACGGAAGAACTGGCCAATATTCTGAAAGTCCCAAGAAACCCCGAAGGGTATTTCATGGAAGCCCACGTCAAGCTTCGTCCTGTGGATATGCCGGCGGATGGGGTATTTGTCTGTGGTACGGCCCACAGCCCCAAACTCGTTACCGAGACGATCGCCCAGTCCCTGGCCGCTGCTTCTCGCGCCAGCACCTTCCTGTCACAACCCGAGATCCTTCTCTCGGCAATCGTGGCCACGGTGGATCAGGATCGGTGTGCTTCATGTCTTATCTGTGTCCGGTCATGCCCCTTCGGCGTGCCTCGCATCAACGAAGAGGGCGTCAGCGAAATAGATGTGGCCATGTGCCACGGATGCGGCATCTGTGCATCGGAATGCCCGGCCAAGGCCATTTCGTTGAACTGGTATGAAGACGACCAGGTCCTGAGCAAGGTGGAAGCCCTGCTGGAAGGGGTGTTGTGAAGGTGGAAGTGGGAAGGCGGAATGCGGAAGGATAAAGGCATAAGGCACAAGGCATAAGGCTTAAGGCTGAAAGTGAAAGCATAATGAATGGAATGCTCATAAAGATGATTACTGCGCGAAGCACTCACTCTTTTTCCTCTGCCGCTATCGGCAGAGGAAAAGTCTGTGTGGTCTGCGTGAGTCTGCGGCTAATATAGGAGGAAAATAGATGATGGAAGGATTCAAACCGATTATTGTTACATTTTGCTGCAATTTCTGAGGCTACACCGCTGCGGACCTGGCAGGTTCCATGCGTCTTCAGTATCCGGACACGATCAGGGTCATCAGGGTCCCATGCACCGGCAAGGTGGATATTCTCCATCTTCTCCGGGCCTTTGAAAAAGGCGCAGATGGGGTGTATGTTGTGGGATGTATGGAAGGGGATTGCCGCTTCAACCAGGGCAACCTCCGGGCCAGGAAGCGAGTGGAACAGGCCCAGGCGATCCTTGAGGCGATCGGCATCGGAGGAGACCGGGTACAGATGTATAATCTTTCCTCCGGAGAAGGGCCCAAGTTCGCAGAATATGCGAGGGAAATGACTGAAAGGATAGAAAAAATGGGGCCAAACCCCCTAAAGGCGGCCAGGCAGAAAAAGGCGGCCTGAGCGTGCAAGAAAGAGAGGTTACTTGAGATGATTGTTGCTGACAAAAAGCCCATTGAAGAGATCATTGAAGAGGTCAAGGACTATAACTCCATTCTCATAGCCGGGTGCAACGAATGCGTGACGGTCTGTGAGGCCGGAGGGAAGAAGGAGGTCGGGATCCTGGCCTCAGCGCTGCGCATGTACTTCATGAACCTTGGGAAGGATGTGAAAATCGACGAGGTCACCCTTGAACGCCAGTGCGATCATGAATACCTGGAAGAAATCAGGAACAACATTGATCAGTACGATGCAGTTCTCTCCATCGCCTGTGGCGTAGGGGTTCAGTTTATGGCGGAAAAATATTTTGATAAGCCCATCCTCCCCGGGGTAAATACGTGCTTTCTCGGGGTCACCGAGGAGCGTGGTGTCTGGACAGAGCGCTGTCAGGCCTGCGGCCAATGCATCCTGGCCAGTACCGGTGGGATATGCCCCGTTTCCCGCTGTGCCAAACGGCTCTTCAACGGCCCCTGCGGAGGATCAACAAAGGGAAAGTGCGAAATCAACAGCGAAGTGGACTGTGCCTGGCAGTTGATCGTCGACAGGCTCAAGGAACTGGACAAGCTTGAGGACTATGAAAAGCTTACGCCGATCAAAGACTGGTCCACGGACAGGGCCGGCGGGCCTAGAAAAGTGGTTAGGGAGGACGTGAAACTATGAGCAATGCGAAGCCGAAGACACCCAGCAAATTGGAAAGGATTCTTGCCGCAGGGCATCTGGCAGTCACCTCCGAATGTGGCCCTCCCAGGGGCAGCGACGGGTCCGTCATCGAGAAAAAGGCCGAGATGATCAAGGACCATGTGGATGCCATCAACATCACCGACAATCAAACTTCCGTCACCAGGATGTGCAGCCTTGCCTCCTGCATTCGCCTGAAACTGATGGGCCTTGAACCGGTTCTTCAGATGGTGGTTCGCGACCGCAATCGCATCGCCCTGCAGAGTGATATCCTGGGCGCAGCATCCTTTGATATCCACAATGTGCTCTGCCTTTCCGGCGACCACCAGGTATTCGGGGATAGTGCCACCGGGCAGAACGTCTTTGATATTGATTCCATGCAGTTGATCCAGACGGTCAGGCACATGCGCGACGAGGGGAAATTCCTTGGGGGAGATGAAATCAATAGTCCCCCTAAACTGTTTGTCGGGGCGGCCGCGAACCCATTTGCGGATCCGTTCGAGATCCGCGTTCCCCGGCTGGCCAAGAAAATAGCCGCCGGAGCGGAATTCATCCAGACCCAGTGCATCTACAATCTGGACAAATTCGAACTCTGGATGAAACAAGCAGGGGATCGGGGCCTCCTGGATAAAGTTTACATCATGGCGGGACTCACCCCCCTCAAGACCGCCGGGATGGCAAAATACATGAAGAACCGCGTGCCCGGCATGGATGTACCGGATGATGTTATTAAGCGAATGAGCGGGGTCCCCAAGGAAAAGCAGGCTGAGGAGGGGATAAAAATCTGTGTAGAATCCATTCAACGTCTCAAGGAAGTCCAAGGCATGAGCGGCTTCCATATCATGGCCATCGAATGGGAGGAAAAAGTCCCCGAGATTGTGGAACAAAGCGGGCTTTATCCAAGGCCTGAAGTGTGATGACTTCGTATTTATAAACAGTAACCAAGTGAAAGGAGGTTCACTATGCCTAATCCCTATATCCTGGTAGTAGATGATGATCCGGATCTGGTGGAAACCGTAGCTATGATGCTGGAAAGCAAGGGATGCGATGTGGGCCGGGCTTACGACGGTGTGGAAGGCGAAGAGTCCATCAAGGAGCGCCGACCTGACCTCATTATCCTGGATGTCATGATGCCCAGAAAAGATGGGTATGTCCTTTGCGGGGAACTCAAGTCCCAGGACGAAACAAGAGAAATCCCCGTGGTGCTTCTCACGGCCGTTGGGGAAGCCGTTCCCACCACCAAATATACCCACGCTGACGGAATGTCCACTGAAGCGGACGACTATATCGCCAAGCCTATTGACACGGAGGGTTTGTGGGAAGTAGTGAGCGCTCTGCTTTAGCCTGATCAGATCGTTCGACACGGATTTCTCGGGTGAGTGGCCCGCCATGGGACATCCCGGACGTTATTATAATCCGGCGGCATAAGGGGGAACGCTCTTGTCTGATGCTTCAAATAGACTCGGGGGTTTCAAGGTCCTGAAGGGATTGACCGGCTTTTCCGTCATCTATGCCTTGGAAGGTCATCGTCCTGTTGCGCCTCTTTATCGCCAACTGTCCGAAAAAAGGATAAATCTTCCCTTCCTCGTTCTGGAAAACCAGGGAGGGAGCGGTGGTCTCCAAATGGTCGTGGAAACCCCGGATGCCTTGCAAACATCGCGTACCCTGGGGGTGATTTCTGTTCAGGCCAACCACGCATCCGGGAAAAAGGCCATCCTATCCCTGTTCCCCCATCGAAATGATCCCCACATAGCCGGGGCCCTGATGCAGGCCCTTGGAAAGAACGGCATTTCCTTCGATGGTCTTGCGCACTCCCAATCCGCTATCTCGGTCGTTCTCGACGAGTCGGCACTCAACCGAGCGGCGAGCGCCCTTTTCGAACCCTTCCGTTTTGGTGCTTACCGTACCCCGGCGGACTGGAAACTGGCCCAGGAGGGAAAAGAGGAACTGCTCAAAGAGGTCGTGGCCACTTACCAGGAACAACGGCCAAAGGTCTACTGTCTGGAATGGCGTGACCGATTGACGCTCCTACAGGTAATGTTCCAGAGTTCATACGGAGGGGCCGTTGGTCTTATTTTTGAAGGCCTGGCAGAATTGGGATTTGGCCTGACCTTCCTGATTACCTCGCCGCCGAGGGCCGAAGGAGAAGCACGAATGCTCTTTTGTGTTCACCAAGCTTTTGAACATCACGTTATTTCCCTGACCGAAAGATGGCTTCCCGACGCCGTCACGGTGGAAACGCCTTCCGTTGCCCTTTTTTCAATGAATGGACCACATTTCGGCGACCGCTACGGCCTGGTTGATGAACTTCTCACCGCATTCGATCTGGCTGGTGTGGACCTCCTGGCCATGAGCTGCTCCATTGCTTCCATGGCCGGAGTGGTGCCTTCCGGGCAGATCCAAAGGGCCACCGATGCAATCCGGAACCGTTTCGAAGTCCCTTCGGTGATTCATAAAGATTCCTCATAGGGGTCAAGATCAAATGGAAGACACACGAAAAGGCATCGCTACATGCCCATCATGCCATGTGCAGTACAGGGTCCCTCTCAATCTGGAAGGGAAAAGGGCCCGCTGCAAAAAATGCGGCGTCAGATTCCTCTTGCATTTTAGGTCCGATACTGCGAAGCCTTCCAAGACACCCGGTCCTGCTGATCAGCTTCCCCCTCGGGAAAGAATAGAGGAAGTTGAAAAGCGCGAAAGCGCGAGCCGGGAGGAGACGCCGGGTACTTTGCCGTCCCCTTTCCAGGTGACGGTTTCCGATGACAAGATGGCGGCACTTCTTTCCTTTTCTGGGTCCCCGTCCTCCCCCATCACAGTGGAAGCCGTAAAGGAAGGCCTCGCATCAGAGGGGGTTTGCTGCGGGATCGCTGACGATCAGGAGATAAAGAATCTGCTCCAAGATCTTCCCCAACCCCCCCAGCCTCTCATCGTCGCGCGAGGCAAAACGCTTATCGAAGGACAACCTCCTGAAATCATCTATTACTTTGACACGGATCCCATGGAAATCGGTACGCTCAAGCAGGGCGGCGTCATGGATTTTCGTGATCGCGGAGAGATCCCCCAGGTCAAGAAAGGGGCACTCCTCGCCATGAAGTCATCGGGATCGCCCGGGGAACCGGGGATGGACGTTTTTGGAGAGGAGATCCCCTGCTCTAAAGCAAAGGACGTCAAACTCAGATGCGGCAAGGGAGCCGAAAAATCAGAAGACGGCCTCAAGGCCCATGCCCTGGTGGATGGCGAGCCCGTGTTGTCGGCAGACGGGAAGATCTCCGTGTTTTCCAGGCTCCAGATCCCCGGCGATGTGGGTCTCAGGACCGGACACGTCAAATTTGACGGAGATATCGATGTGCGCGGTACGATCCAGAATGATTTCCGTGTTGAAGGGGGACGCTTGTCAGCCGGGGAGATCCTCAGGACCGATATCAATATTACAGGCGATATTGCCGTGACGGGAGGCATTATTGGGGCGGCTATACATGGTGACGGAAATCTGAAGGCCAGATATATCCACGAGGCGAGAATACATGTCCTGGGAGACGTGGTTGTGGAAAAAGAGGTGATCGACTCCAATATTACCGCCAGCGGGGCCTTCCTCATGGAGAGGGGGAAAGCCTTCAACTCCCGGATTTCAGCTACGATGGGGATCAGGACGAATCAGATCGGATCAGAAGGATCCAAGCCATGCACTTTGACCGTAGGGATAGATGAAGGCGCACAAGAAAAGATAAGGACCCTCAAAACTCAAAAGAGCATCCTGAGGACGAAACAAAAAAAATTTGAGAAAGTGATCTCTAAACTCCAGGTCCTTTCCGCCGACATGCACAGGGAAATCGCTGAATTCGCCCAGGTTCAGGATCGCGGCACACTGGAGCAAAAGGCGCTCAAGGAAAAATTCGAAGAAATGACCAAGGCCGGCGACAGCGGAGACGTCTCCCACCTCGCCCAAAGAATTGAAGAATTGGACGCGGAAATCCGCCGGGCCGATGAAAGGCTCGGGAAACGCATGGACCAGCAGGACAAGGTCCAACGGAAAATCGACGAATTGGAAGGCCGGCTGAAGGAGATTGAATCCGACATTGAGCTACTGGCCGAAGACATGGAAAGGATTGATGAGTGGTCAAAATCCGCTGGAGGGTCGCCGAGCGTCAAGGTCGGGAAAACGATCTATTCCAATACCACCATCACGGGGCCCCACTGCACCATCCGCTTGAGAAGAAACAGAGAGTGCTCTCTTATCACGGAAAAGCAGGTACGAAAGCCGGACAGCCAGGAGTTGGTCTGGGAGATGGCTGTTGCGCCCCTGAAGTAAGAAATGTTCTCTAAAGGAGTCCTCCGGCCTTCATGATATCCGGCACCAGTTCTTCGCGTCCTATGGCCATGATGTGCACGCCGTCACACATCCGTTCGTTCCGAATCCGGTTGATCATGCGTCCCGCTATCTCGATTCCTTTTCCAACAGCGCCCCCCTTCGGGGCAGATGCCATCTCCTCGATCAAGTCCTTCGGTACACTGACGCCGGCGACATTTTTGTTCATGAATCGCGCCATTGGGGCCGAGGTGAGGAGGATGACGCCGGCCAGGATCTTCACCGGAAACTGTCTGGCATAATCCATAAATTCCTTGAAGTGATCCAGGTCATAAACGGCCTGCGTCTGGATGAATTCAGCCCCCGCCTCCACCTTTTTCTCGAATTTGATCAGCTGTGGTTCCAATGGATTGGCTTCGGGTGTCACGATGGCTCCCGCACAAAAGGACACGGTACCGTCAAGATCGCTTTTGCCCAGGTCCTTCCCCTTTTCAAGTCGTCTGACGGTCGCGAGGAGTTGACTGGAATCCAGATCGAATACCCCCTTGGCCTCTTTGTGATCCCCGAGGACAATTGAATCGCCGGTCAGGCACAGGACATTGTTGATGCCGCGACTGGAGGCAAACAGGAGATCGGCTTGCAGGGCCATCCGGTTTCTATCCCTGCAGGTCATCTGGAGGATCGGCTCACCACCCATCTCTTTGACGAGAAGCGCACCCCCCAATGAAGGAAACCGCATGACCGAACTTTGATGATCCGTCACGTTCATGCCATCCACTTTATCCTTCAGGAGTTCCACGTGGTGCCGCATCTTTTCCAGGTTGGTCCCCTTGGGCGGGGCTACCTCGGAGGTTACGACAAACTTTCCTGAATCAAGCGCCTCTTTGAATAGCGATACCATTTTCATTACCTCAGCATCTAACCCAACCGAATTTTTCCGGGGCTGGGTTCTCCCTGGTGGTTTCTGGGTTTCTGCAGGACCCGCATTGAATCCAGCCGTCCAAGCTCCTTGAGGCGGTTGTAGATGAGGGTCCAGGCGCAATCCTTTTCCTCATCAATCTCGCATTTCCCGTTGTTCGTCCCCCCGCAGGGCCCATTGACCAGGCCTTTGTGACAGGAGGTGACGGGGCAGATGCCACCCGTCTCGCCAATGATGCAGGTCCCGCATTGGGTGCAGACCTCGTCAAACCTTCCGGGTGCGGTCTCCTTTCCAATGAACAGGGTATCCAGGGCGGGGACCACCATTTTTTTTAACTGCCTGGCTATGGTCTGGACTCCGAAGGCACAGGTCATGATCAGGAATGCGTCTGCCTGGTTCATCTGCCCGGCGTATTCCGCCAAAATCTCCCCGGTCATGTGGTCACAGGCCACCGGCAGAACGGTTAGCCCTGTAACCAGCTTTCCCTTCAGAGAGAGTTTTTCTTTCATGCTTTCCACTTCAGGCATCCCACCCGTATGGGTTAGGGTCACACACGTCCCGCAGCCTATCACGAAGATCCTTTGTGATCCTGAAAGGAGCCTGTCAATCTCCTCTTCAGATTTCTGTCTGGTTATGGATCTGATCATGCCTCTCTCCTATCCTTTTCAAGGTCGCATCTCAAGCACCTGGTAGCCTCCAGCCTTGCCTGGGACTCTACGAAACCCTTTTCCACTTCCCTGAAATCCCTTGCCCTTTTCTCAGGATCTGCCAGCTCTACCGATACTCTGGGGCGGTCTTTTCCTGTCTCATCGTCCAAAGCAAGTTTTGAGTCTTCGGCAAGGCGGGTCTTTTCATCCAGGATAGTAAAACCGCCTTTTTCTCCTCTCAAATACCTGTCTATGGAGAGGGCCGCTCTCCTGCCAGAGGCTATGGCCCTTATGACATAAGTGGGTCCTGTGGTAAAATCCCCACCGGCAAAGATACCCGGGATGTTGGTGGAAAGGGTATTTTCATCCACGATCAGACTGCCCCACAGCGCCCGTTCCAACTGGCTATCCTCCGAGAGAAAGGCCATGTCAGGTGCCTGGCCGATGGAAATGATAATGTGGTCCGCCTCGATTATCTGGCTGCTTTCTTCGTCAAAACCGGGATTGAAGCGTCCCTCACTGTCAAAAACCGATAGGCACCGTACGAAGTGGATACCTGTCACTTTCCCGGCCTCGTGTATGATCTCCCTGGGGCCCCAGGAAGGATTGAGGACAATGCCCTCTTCCAGGGCTTCACCTATTTCCTTCTCCCAGGCCGGCATCTCGTCCCTTGCTTCCAGACTGAAGATCTGGACATTGTTCGCGCCAACCCTCAGGGCCGTCCTGGCCACATCGACGGCAACGTTACCGCCTCCCACCACAAGGACCCTGCCCGCCAGCCTGATGTCCTTCCCTGTTTTCACGGCGGTAAGGAACGGGAGGCCATAATGAAGGCCTTCAAGCCCCTCTTCTTCTCCGGGGATTCCCATCCGTTTACTGGCCTGGGCACCCGCAGCCACGAAAACAGCATCATAGCCTTCCTTCATCAGGTCGTTTACGGTATGATGGGCATCTATGGGCGTGTTGTACCGGATATCAACCCCGCAGCTCTCAATGTATTCAACCTCTTCCTGGATGACCCCCCGGGGGAGTCGAAAATCGGGGACGGTGATACCCAGCATGCCCCCGGCCACGGGCTGGTTCTCAAACACGGTGACACCGTATCCCACCCTGGCAAGGAAATAGGCGCAGGTGAGTCCTGCGGGTCCTGCACCAACCACCGCCACCTTTTCCTTTCTCGTTACAGGGTATGGTTCCTTCCTTGGGCCGATGTGCCTGAAGTACCAATCGGATGCAAACCGCTTGAGGGAGCGAATGGCCACAGGTTCATCCAGCTCACCCCTGCGGCATTTGAATTCACAAGGGTGGATGCAGATTCGACCGCATACAGCAGGAAAAGGATTTCGCTCGCGGATGATCTCCACGGCATTTTCATATCTCCCTTGGGCAATGGCAGCCACATAGTTGGGGACGTCTATACCTGCGGGGCAGGCGTGCTGGCAGGCGGAGATGACCATGGCATCGCAGGTCGCGCCTGCGCAACGGTGTTCAAGGATATGGTCCTCATATTCCTTGCTGAAATACCGCAAGGTGGAAAGAGCGGGTTTGGCACAGGTCTGGCCGAGGCCGCAGAGAGACGCCTCGGTAATGGTCTCTCCCAGATCCCGAATGGTCTCCATGTCTTCAATCCGGCCTTCGCCGCGGGTGATGCGGGTGAGTATCTCCAACAACTGGGTCGTCCCGAGGCGACAGGGCGCACATTTGCCACAGGACTCCGACTGCGTGAAGCTCAGAAAAAACCGGGCGATCTCCACCATGCAGTTGTTTTCATCCATGACCACCATCCCGCCCGATCCCATGATGGCGCCTATCCGCTGGATGGTATCGTAATCTATGGGAAGATTCAGGTATTGGGCCGGTACGCAGCCTCCCGAGGGGCCACCCATCTGGACGGCCTTGAACTGCCTTCCTTTAGGGATACCCCCGCCGATGTCAAAGACCACCTCCTTTATGGTCACGCCGATGGGAACTTCCACAAGACCGGTGTTGTTGACCTTTCCCGCAAGAGAAAAGATCTTCGTTCCCCTGCTCTTTTCCGTCCCGACCTCCCCATACCAGCCGGCACCTTTGCTGACAATGAGCGGGATATTGGCCCAGGTCTCCACGTTGTTGATATTGGTGGGCTTGCCGTCCAACCCCGATTGGGCCGGAAACGGGGGTCTGGCCCTCGGCATCCCCCTTTTTCCCTCTATGGAAGCCATGAGGGCGGTCTCCTCACCACACACGAACGCGCCCGCCCCCATTTTCAGCGACAAATCGAAACTGAAACCCGTTCCCAGAATGTTTTCACCAAGGAGGCCGAGGGCCTGCATCTGTTCCAGGGCAATAGTCAGGTGCGTAACGGCGATGGGATATTCTTCCCGAACATAGATATAGCCGTGTGCGGCACCCATGGCATAGGCGCCGATGAGCATCCCCTCCAGGACGGCATGCGGGTCCCCTTCCAGCATAGCCCGGTCCATGAATGCGCCGGGATCCCCTTCATCCGCATTGCAGATAATGTATTTCGGGCGACCTGGGGCCCGCCGCGCGAATTCCCATTTGACCCCCGTGGGGAACCCGGCTCCGCCTCGCCCGCGCAATTTGGCCTTCTTGACCTCTTCAATGACCTGATCAGGGGTCATGGTGGAGACGGCCTTCACCAGGGCCTCGTAGCCGCCGGTCGCGATATGGTGTTCTATCCGGGTGGGATCTATCCTGCCGCAACGGGCCAGGACCCGTCTCTCCTGCCTTTCATAGAAAGGGATCTGGTCACGGTAGTAAATGGGTTTACCGGTCTGCGGATCCCTGTAGGCGAGACGATCCACGAGCCGGTTCTTCTTCAGGGTCATATCCACGATTTCAGCGGCGTCTTCAGGAGAGACCTCATGGTATTGAATTCCCTGGGGCTCTATGGCGATGACGGGGGCCTTGGCACAGAAACCGTGGCAACCGGTTGGACGCACCTCTACCTCCCGGGACAGCCCCTGTTTTCCGATCTCATCCCGGAAGGCCTCCAGGACCTCAGCGGATCCATAGGCCCGGCAGCCCGTCATGCAGATGTGCACCTGAGTCTTACCCTCACCCTGCCTGGCTTTGACCCTGTTACGGAACCATTCAAGCTGCCCTATCGACTCAAGTTTTTCCACCATTCTCCATGCGTCTCCCGCCCTCACTCTGTCCGTATCCCTACCCGATCTTCGACTGTTCACCGCGATACTGGGCAAGCACACTCGTCACCTTGCCTGGCGAGAGCTTCCCGAAATAGATCTGGTTCACCATCATTGTGGGTGCCAGAAAACAGGCTCCCAGACAGGCCACGGTCTCCAGGGTGAATTGGTAGTCTTCGCTCGTTTCGCCCTCTTCGAGGCCCAATTCTTTCCTCATCAACCTGAGGATACTCCGTCCGCCACGCACATGACAGGCAGTCCCCCGGCAGACCCGGACAACGTATTTCCCCTTGGGTTCAAGACTGAACCCTGCATAGAAGGTAATGACACCCTGCACCTGGGACGGAAAGAGATTCAAGGCCTCCGCCACGGGTTCGATGGCCTCAGGGGGGACATATCCGAATGCTTCCTGGATCTCCTGTAGCATGGGAATCAGACCCCATTTCCTGTTCCGGTACCCCTGAATAAGGGCATCCAGCTGATCCCGGTCTATCGCTCTCTTTTCCATTCCCTATCACTCCCCGACCCTATTTACCCTTGCTGAGCACGTTATCCAGCCTCCGAAACCCTCATCATCCACGTCTTTCAAAGGCAGGAGGTTCATGGCGTCATTCTCTGCGAAGCCCTTTGGCACCAGGATGAGCCCAGGGGAAAGTCTCTTTTCCACCCGCATGGCTCTTTCTACAAACCCGGCAGGCGACTCAACCCGTATGATGTCGCCCTCGCTGAAACCCAGCGTAATGCTATCCTTTTCAGAGATTTCAATCTCCCCTTTCCATCCGCCTCCGCCGATTCGCTCCGATCTGGACGTACGGGTTCCACTCCCAAGGTGGCAACGAAAAGAACCCAGAATGACCGTAAACGGATAGGTATCCTCCTTCATTGTGTTTTCACAAACGTGGACAGGGAAAAACCCAGGTTCATCACCCTGCTCACGTTCCTGAGGGTCGGTCTCCGGTTTTCCGGCGTGAACCCATCCTCCCGGGACTGGGCCGGCAATGTCCTTGTATTCGGGCACCAGCCCTGCTATCTCGCCCCTGATTTTCTCAAGGGATCCGTAGGTCTCTGGATAACCAGTCTTTTTCAACAGGAGATCCAGGATCTCCCAATCCGCTTTGGCGCCCCCGGGAGGTAAAGCGGCCGGCTCAAAGCCTTGTATCCTGCCTTCCATGTTGGTGAACGATCCACTCTTTTCAGCGAAGGCGGCCCCTGGGAGAACCACATGGGCCAGTTGGACCGTTTCGGTCTTTACGATATCCTGCACCACAAGAAATTCCAGGTTTTGAAGGGCCTTTCGGACCGTTTCCGACTGGGGCAGGCTACGAACCGGGTTTTCCCCCATCACGTACAAGGCCTTGATATGGCCCTTTTCCGCCTCCTGAATCATGCGGATGATACTGAGCCCCGGATCCGGGGACAGTCCGACCTTCCAGGCCCGCTCCCACGACTTGCGGAAATCGGATCGATTCAAGGGCTGAAAGCCCGGAAGGGTGTCCGGAACCGTTCCCATGTCCCATGCCCCGGCCTCGTTATTTTCGTAAGTCAAGACAAGAAACCGGTTTTCCCTTAGACCCGTGTTCCCGGTCAGGGCAGACAGGTTGAAAAGCGCCTCCATAATCTTGCGGGAGACCGGTTGCTGAAGGACGCCGTGGCCGACCACGAAGACCGTCTTCCTTCCCCGCAGCATGCCGGCCACCTTTGCCAGGGAACCTTCACTCATACCTGTCACACGGCAGATCTGCGTCATATCCAGGGAGGTTATCTGATGTTGAAAATCTCGAAAATCTTCGGCCAGGCCTTCCGATAAGGATCCGAGAACCTCCTCTTCCCTCGCAATCAATGCGGCAACCCCGTTCAGGAGCATGAGATCGGACCCGGGGTTTAACGGGAGCCAGTTACTGGATAAGCGACTCATATCAGTTTGGCGGGGATCCACAACGATGACGGGAATACCTTTCATGGCTGCCCTTTTCAGATGGTATCCCACCACCGGTGACGATTGTGTTGGATCAGCACCCAGAAGGAACAGGACCTCCGCTGACTCCAGCTTTTTCAAAGGGCCAAGACGGAAAAAGGTGCCCAGTTTTTCACGCATGGACATCAGGGCGGGACGCCCGGAAAGGCAGGTCCCGTTATCCACATGGTTTGTCCCGAAAACCACACGGGCCATCTTCTGGAAGAGGTAGTTTTCCTCGTTGGAACACTTTGAAGAACCTAAGAAACCGATACTCTGGGGGCCGAATTTCTCCTTGATCGCCATGAGGCGCTCTGATACCAGTTCCAGGGCACCATCCCAGGTTTCTTCCTCCAGCTCTCCATTCTTTCGGATCAGGGGAGATCGGAGTCGATCGCCCGCCCTCAGAAAATCTTGGCCAAAATGTCCACGGATACAGAGTGTGGGGCCATTGACACTGCCCTCCTGTCTACCGGGATTCACTTCGAGGAGTTGCCCTCCTCCGACACCGAGCGAGAGGGAACAGCCAACCCCGCAAAAACCGCAGACCGACCCGACTTCATGCTGGGGCGTCCCCACGTAATGGTCATTCCTGAGAGAAAGCGCTCCGGTTGGACAGATGGACAGGCAGGTTCCGCAGAACGTGCAGGTTGAAGCTTCAAGAGGGCGTTCATGGGCGGTAGCCGGACGCGACAGAAAGCCCCGGAGATTGTAGTCGATGGCCCCCACGGCTACCAGTTCGTGGTCGGCCCGGATGCACTTCCCGCACAGTACGCATTTGCTCAAGTCCCTGATGATGAAACGATTGGCCTGTTCAAAGGCCCTTGATGCGGGCATTGGATAGAGACCGGTCTCACCCACGCCAAGTTCCGCGGCTATGGCCCTCAGTCCACAGCGGTTTCCCTTATTGCAAACCAGACACGACTCAGGGTGCTCTGCCATCAGCAGCCGAACGATGTTCCTGCGATGTTTGGTTATCCTTGGCGAATCCGTTCTGATGACCATCCCCGAGGTTGCGGGAGTGACGCATGCCGCCGTGAGACGTCCCGTTTCCTCTTCCACAAGGCAGAGACGGCAGGCCCCCACCGGTTCCAGGGCCGGGTGGTCGCAAAGGGTGGGTATGCGGATCCCTTCCCGCCTGGCGGCCTGCAGGACGGTGGTTCCAACGGGACAGCTTATTCTCCTATCATTTATCGTCAGGGTAACCTGCTCCAAGTCGCGCCTCTCTTATTACCTGGTGCCCAGCCATAAATTACCTGAGCTTTGCCGCATCAAGGTAGTGCCCAAGATCCTCTTCCCCCCCGATGGTGATGATATGAACCCCCTGGCACAAATCCTTGAGTCCTTTCACCGTATCCGCGAAGATCTCCATGCTGGCCTTCTTTCGATCCAGTGCCTTTGCCAGCTTTTGGATGGTCCATTCCGGAACCATTCCTGATTTGATATGCCTGTTCAGAAAGCCTGCCATCCCAGCAGTCCTCAAAATCATCACCTCGGCAATCACAGGTATGCCGAAGGTCTGAACCCGTTTCAGGAATTTCTCAAAACGATCCACATCAAAGACCGGCGTGGTGAGGAAATAGCCCGCCCCGATCTTTGTCATCTCCTCCATTTCCTTCATCTCCAGGTCAGGGACGTTTTTTCCCCACCCTGACTCCACGCCGGAGCCAAGAACAAAGTCCGCCTTCTTCAGCAGCTCTCCTCCCTCAACCGTTCGGCCTTCCCGCATGTGCTCGAGGACGGAATCCAGTTTCCCCGCGTCCACGTGGAAAAACATCATCTCCTGGAGACTGTCCCCTGTTATGCGGTAGTCTTCTGTAAAAACGAGCAGGTTTTCGACGCCTGTTTCGTGGGCCTGAAGGAGATCCTTCTGAAGCTGAATGCGATTCTTGTCCCGCGTGGTGGTCTGATAAATGGCCTCAAAGCGGTTCTTGTTAAGTATTTCGCAAGTCTTGATGGTGTCGCCCACGACCCCCTCGATCTCCAGCTCGGGCACGGTGACGCCATCGACCCGCCCTCGGACCATTTCCAGGCTTTTTATGAGTCTTTCGGGTGATTCATCAACCGGGGCCTGGACTTCCGAGGTTACGACAAACTTTTTTTTCTCCAGCGATTGTTTAAGCTTCATGCGTTCCTCCGGCTGTTTTCTTGTTAAGCCACCATCAGGATTCGGGGCGTAACCCCAGCAACCTGGCCACCTCCTGTCTCAATTGAGGCAATGGGAGGGGCTTGGAAAAACAGAGATCCGCCCCATATTCCTTCATTTTCTTGAATTTCTCCTCATCCAGATAGGCCGACAGTACGATGATCTTGGTGTCTTTGGTTTCTTCGCTTTCTTTGATCTTTCTGCAGACTTCATAGCCCTTGATATCCGGCATCATGATGTCCAGTATCAACAGGTGGGGTTTAAAATGATTGACCTGCAACCCCGCCTCAAAACCGTCGGAAGCGGAAATGACCTCATAATCGAACGCCTCTTCTTCCAGGGCCTGGACAATCGTCTCCACGATGATCGCATCATCGTCCACCACCAGGATTCTCTTGATGCCGTTCTCCGGCTTTTTTTCCGGCAGGGGAATACCCTGCTTTCTCATAAAGGCTTCCAGGTCGCCCAGTTCGATACGCCTGTGGCCGCCCACTGTCTTGTAGGCCTTGATATGGCCGGCCTCTACCCAATTGATGATGGTCTTGGGTGACACCCGGCAATATTTACTCGCCTTGAAAACCGTCAGAATTTTGTCCATCCCTGGTCTCCTCCTGGATTCGTGTGATGTCTTGTTTTTCTATTTATTATATTTGTTGCCATTTGTCAACGCAAAAATTGAGCAAGATTCATTTTTTTGGCTAACGGATAACAGATCATTTATCATTAATATAGCATGTCTTCAGGCCTTTTCATTGCTTGCAACCTTCATCAAAGCAGTTTTGAGCCCCACTCCTTATCATCTGGATTTTCTATTTTTATCATAATTAATCTATTCAGCTTTATTTGGAAATAGGCAGGGTGATCGTAAAGGTAGTCCCGGAGCCCTTCTCGCTTTCGACCCGGATATCTCCCCCATGGTCCTTGATAAATCCGTGGCACACGGAGAGGCCAAGCCCCACGCCTTTTACGCTCGCCTTGGTGGTGAAAAAGGTATCAAAGATCTTGTCCAGGTGCTCCCTATCTATCCCTGTTCCCGTGTCGGCAATCTCAATAAGAACCTGTCCGCCCCGGGACCCTGTTGTCACGCTGAACGTGCCGCCTTCAGGCATGGCATCCCTGGCATTTGAGACCATGTTGAGGAAGACCTGTCGCAGCTGGTTTTTCGAGGCAAGGACTTTTTCAAGGCCTTCATCAAATGATGTCTTGATGCGGATACTGTTTTCTCTCAATTGTTTTTCATAAAGGAGCAGAATCTCGTCCAAGGCTTCGTTGATATCCATCGGCTGCTTTTCTTCCTGGTCGGGCTTTGAAAAAGAGAGCATTTTCCTCAGCAACTCCGACAGCCGAACCGTTTCAGAGAGCGCCATTTCAAGGATCTTCCTCCTTTTGCTCTCGGGAGGGATCTCCGTTTTCAACAACTCCAGCGTATTCATGATGCCGTAAAGAGGGTTATTCACTTCATGGGCAACCTGTGATGTCAGCCGCCCCATGGCGGCCAGTTTTTCAGACTGCAGGAGCTGCTCCTGCGTTTTCCGCAGTTTTTCCTCCATTTCGAGACGCTCTCTCAGATCCACAAAAATACCCACCGAAGCCATTTCCCGGCCTTCCGGACCGTAAATAATCGACGCGGAAATACTTCCTTCCACGATCTCCCGATCCTGCCTGACAAAGACAATCGGAAAGGATTTGAGTTTCCCCACGCCGCCATAGGTCGGCCCCCGCATCATCTTCATGGCCCTCTTTGCCACGCCTTCAGGATAGATCTGATCGATGTTCATCTTGCCCACGACCTCTTCGGCGGTATATCCCAGTGTCTCCTCGGCACCTGGATTCCAGATAAAGATATTTCCTTTCATATCCGTGCCGATGATGGCATTGGGGGAGTTCCTGATAATCTTGTTGAGAAAATCGTGGGCCTCCTGAAGCTGTTGTTCCATTTGTTTTCGATGCGTCTGATCCAGGATGAGACCCTCGTAGCCGATAACCTCCCCTTTCCGGTCATAACGGACATGGCTGGTCATGAGCACCGGGATAGGCGTACCATCCTTGTGTTTGAAATCCACTTCATAATCAATCACCTGCCCGTCCCTTTCGATCATTTTCTGAAAGCTGCTCCGGTCTTCGGGCCTCAGGTAGAGATCTAAGGTGATGTCCATGCCAAGAAAATCTTCTTTGCTGTCATAGCCCAGCATTTCCAGAAGGGCCGGATTGGCATTCAGGAACTTCCCCTCCTTGCTGCTCACATAGACGCCGCACCCCACATGTTCAAAAAGGCGCCGGTAGTCTTCCGCTGAGGCCTTTTCCTTGTCCTCACTCAATTTTCTGAGGGTGATATCCCGGCAGATCGTGAGCTTGGACACCATCCCGTCTTCATGTCTCAGGGGCAGTTCCGTCAGATCGAAGATCTTGTCCAGGCCGGCAACATGATGCTCCCAGTTGATCGTCTTGCCTCGAAAGACCTCTTCCGCCCTGCACCACGGACAGATATGGTCAAGCCGGTTGATCATTTTGTAGCATTTCTCCCCAACGCCTTCCCCAAAACTGCGGATCATGCTCTTGTTCATAAATTCAAGGACAAAATCGCTGTTAATGATATAGATACCGTCCTCCATAGCCTGCAGGATAGCCGTGAGTCTCTGTCCCATTTTTTCCGGCATGGCGTCCCTCCCTATTCATGTTTCATTCGGATCTTGTTACATTTCTCTTGCCCGGTCATGGACATGGACTTTTGACAGGTATATTTGTTTAAATTTATCATGTGGCGGATGAGAAAGAAACCAAAAAGCCGGGCCTCACTTTGTTTATTGACACGCATCCAAGCATCTGCTAATTTTTTCAGGTCAATTCCCATTTTATCACTAATGAAGGAGTCCAACAATGGCAAGAGCAACCTCTTTAACCCTTTGCACAGCTTTGTTTCTGGCTCTGGTGATTGGTATCCCCGGACGCACCATGGCTCAAGAGCCAACCAGTTTTGTCCCGGATAAGGCCCAGTGCGCCAAGATGCTCCGCTTCGGCAAGGAGGCATATTCCAGGGGCATGTATCTTGATGCCAAGGAGTACTTTCGCAAAGCGGTTCAGGCTGATCCCGGTTCTTCGGTAGCGTGGCGTTACTATGATCAGGCCGTGATCTTCGCCCTGGCTGAAAAGGTGCAAAAAAATGCCGGGCTTGTCCTGCCGGATGTATCCAAGAGACCGGTATCAGGCAAGACAACACCGCAGGCCGCACCTCCGCCGCCTGCTGCCGGAAAATCTAAGGGAAAAGATAGCGGTTTCAAGATTATCGAAGACGAAGGATGTTAAGCTTTTTTGAGAGGCTGTTATGAGTGAAAAGAGAGAATCGAGTGTGTTGGCCGGTATCCTGGCCCGTGGCTACTCCCGGATCTTTTTTGAAAACTGGCCCATGTGGGTCGGAGGGGTCCTGATCGGAATTATGAGTGTGTTTACCTTTGCCTGGGCGCGGCCATGGGGGGTTGCGGGCGGCTTGAGAAATTGGGGTGACTGGTTCTTTTCCGCCGTGGGCCTTTATGATCATCAGCCCATTTCCCCGGTTCTTTCTACCAATTCAATACTGACATTAGGTCTGCTCTGGGGCGCATTCGGGGCCTCCCTTCTTTCCAAACAGTTTTCCATTCGAATGGCTCCTCCCCTGGAGCTTTTCAAGGGAATCGTGGGAGGCATCTTTATGGGTGTTGGGTCTGCCATGGCAGGAGGCTGCAATGTTGGGGGATTCTATTCCGCCGTCAGTGCCCTCTCGTTCAGTGGCGTTGCCATGATGATTGGACTTTTAATCGGTGCGTTCCTGGGTCTCAAGTACCTCTACTGGGAACTTGAGCACCTGCCCACGGGATCTACGAGTAGGCCAAAAATATCGGAAGGGAAAAGGGGGTTCAGTTGGCTCTCAATTGAACCCTACATTGGCGCTATAGCCTTGCTGGCCGCCATTTTTTGTTCCTTCCTGTACAACTGGCGCGCCTACACGCGCATCGGAGGGCTCCTGCTTTGCGGAATTACCTTCGGGATCATCATCCAGAGGACCCGTTTTTGCTTTGTGCGTGGATTCCGTGATCCTTTTATGACGGGTGAGGGGGAAGTGGCACGGGCCATCAGTATCAGTCTCCTCATCAGTATCTTGGGCTTTGCCGCGCTCAAATGGGCTGGTTTGAGAGGCGAATTCGTGTACGTACCGCAGGCCTTCTGGTTCGGGGGTCTTGTGGGGGGAATCATTTTTGGCATCGGAATGGTCGTGGCAGGGGGCTGTGGAAGCGGCTCGGTCTGGCGGGCGGGCGAAGGGCAGGTAAAACTCATGCTGGCCGTTATCTTCTTTGCCCTCAGCACTTCGCTTTTCAAGCTCCTGATTAAATCTTCCAAGGGGCTCACCGCCCTCATGGGCCACCGGGTCTTTCTCCCGGACTACATTACGTATAAATGGACTATTATTGGCCTGGCTATGCTTCTATTCGTCTATTACCTTCTGGTCACATGGAATGAGGAGACCGACAAATTTACGGTGGAAATGTAGGCATGGGGTGCATTGCCACCCGTTGTTTTGTAAGGAAACTGAAAACCACGTTATTCGGTTTCCGTCAGTAAAAAGGCTTGACATCACCATACAAGAGCTTACGTTAAAGAAACATTTTTTTACTGAGGAGGATTGATTGAAATGGTAGATAACATCACACCGGACGAAACATTGGATTGTCGCGGGCTGAGCTGCCCCATGCCCATTTTGAAAACAAAGAAGACCATCGGTAAGATGACTTCCGGACAAGTCCTGGAAATTCTGGGAACCGACCCCGGGACAGCAAATGACCTCCCTGCCTTTGCAAACAGAACCGGCCATGAGTACCTCGGCGAAAAGGATGATGAGGGATTTACCCGGTTTTTTATCAAGGTCAAGTAATCCTGATTTTTCTCCATCATCTTGATTCACACTTTTTTTCTTTATACTCGGGAGTTTACCTATGGCCAAATCACTGGGTATTTTTGTCTCTTCGGACAAGCACCTTGACAAGATTATCGCCCTCTGTCAGGCAGCGAAAACCAAAGAGATAGAGGTTGCCATTTTCTTCAGCAATTTTGGCACGTTGCTTACACAGGATCCCAGGTTCGGAGAACTTGAAGGGTTGGCAAAGATGTCCCTCTGTAATGTGGGGTTTGAAGCCCATGGCCTCAAGCCGCCCGTGACGGGGATCGGGGAAAAGGATTATGCAACGCAGGCCAGGCATGGGGCAATGATAGAGGACTGTGACCGCTACATGGCATTTTAGGAGATATGGAATATCATGGAAAACATTAAACATGTCGCTTTGCTGATCAGGAATAAAGCGGATCTGTGGGAAGGTTCCCGGTCCACCCTGGGGCTTGCCGTTGAGAATTTTTACGCCTACATGTTTGTGTTGGATATTGAAGTGGACATGACTGAGGCATACAAGGAAAATCTAGAATGGCTGGAAGACATGGAATGTGAATATTTCTCCAACAACAAGGTCAACGTGGAAAAACACGGATTCAAATACATGAGTCTGGGAGAGATAGGCGATAGGCTCAAAGAAATGGACCTCATCGTACCGTTTGGGAGCAGGACATGAAAATCTTACACATTCTAAAAACAGAACCTGATGAATTGACCAGGACGCTCGTAGACGCCGTTTCGAACGGCGAAGAGAGTTCGGCCTTTAAACTCTATGAATCCGATCCTGATTACGGCCGACTCCTCGACCTGGTCTTTGAAAACGACAAGACCGTTTCCTGGTGGTAGGAAATGGCTGGTTTGGGACATTCCTGATCAACGGCAAGCGTCGCAGGCAGAAGCGATCGAAGGCAACCAGCTCTTTAGATCCCGCTCGGCGGGGAGATGATACCTTGATGGTGGATCAGGGCTTCTGCATCAGGAAGCCTCTTATAATTCCCGAGAGCTTCGTTTCGTATCCCCGGTAGGAGTGATCAGCCCCTTCAATGATCCTGAATGACGCATCAGGATTCCACTGCCCGATCATTTTTCGGATTTCCGGCGGCGGTGCAATGTCATCGCGCGACCCGGAAACAACCAATCCGATCCTGTCACTCTCTTGAAGGAAGGAAAACTCCATAAATGCGACGGGCGGTGCAACCATGACCAGATGGTCTACCCCCTGATATTGCGGCAGGCCCATAGCGATCACCCAGGCGCCGAAAGAATATCCCGCCAGACTCGGGGTTTTCTTCCCCAAACGTATGAGATAGTCAAGGGCCCCTTTCACATCATCCTGTTCACCCCTGCCATCATCGTAGTGCCCTTCACTCCCGCCAACGCCCCGGAAATTGAATCTCAGGGTCCCATAACCGGCATCAGAATAGGCCTGAACCACCGTGGACACCACGGTGTTATGCATATCACCACCGTAAAGGGGATGCGGGTGGGTCACCACCACCCCCTTTTCTCCGTCACCGCGGTTAAGAAGCCCCTCTAGGGCCAGATCGCCTGACTTAAAATAAATGTTTTCCTCTTTCATCAATGATTTTTCCTTTTTCGCCTTTCCTCCTCAAGTCTGTCGAAGACAGACGGTCCATCCCTCCTCCAGTCTTTGACCTTTCGCCTTCTTCCTTATTCAACCTTAAAGAACGACTCATCAAACTCGGGTTTCCCCTCGTATTTCTTCATGAAAAACCCCGGCAGGACATCCATTTGTTCAAGCAAAGCCGGAGCCAGGGAAATCCCTGCCCTGTGAAAGGCCTCAACGATCTTCAGAGGTGAAGGCGGGCATCCCTTAACGGCAATCATTTCCTGGATATTCGGGTTATCCTTGTTGGCCTGATAGATACACTTCCCCAGGAGTATGGTCTTTTTCTTGCCGGGAGTCGGCTTCATGGACTTTCCGGTGAGGACTTCCACCTCTTCCCACGGTTTCCCCTCCCAGGCCTGGGCGATTCCTGCCAGGATGGGGCCGTTCACCAATGAGCAATAGGTGCAGAGTGAAAGGTCATATTTTCTGTAAGACAGCCCTTCGATCCCCATCCGTTTCATGGGCAGGGGGAGCGTCCCGTCATCGGTGTAAGGGAAGGTGTATTGGTGCCGTAACGACACATCCTCGATCCCTTCCCCGACTATTTCAATATCCGAAAGATCGAGGGGACGCCCTCCGAGTGCGGCGGCATGGACAAGATGGGGAACCTGGGCGGGATCCATCCCCAGGACCCGCGCGCCAACCATGTCTGCAGAAAGGATATCGGGAGAGGCAACAAGGAGATTGCTTCTCCGGACCTTCCCGTCAAACCCGGGTCCCCTTTCGGTGGTGTAGATGCCGTCCAGAATGGTGAGACATGGGGGAAGGACCCTCAGGTATTTTGAGATCATGTAATTGAGATCTTTGTCGGGATCTGCGCTGTGGCACTTCTTTCTTGAAGGAACGTCAATGGTTCCCTTGATGTTCTTAATCCCGAGACTGACCACGGTCTGGGCGTGAGTCTTCATTACGGGCAGGTCCACGACGAAATCCGAATGGAGGAAATCCGCGTTGAAATTCAACGTTATTCCATCTCCCAGTTCCTGTTTCTCAAAGGGCCTTTCATGGACATTGATGACCTTCACCCCATACCGTTTTTCCAGTAAACGGTAGCCAAGGTTTTCAAAAGCATGGGCAGGCGTCTCCGTGTCCTTTGAGTCAAAGATCACCATTCCCTCCCCGATCGTAATATCCCCTATGCCCTGCTCCTTGAGCAGCGTCACTGTATCTTCCACCACACGAGATGTCGTAATCACGCCCCACTTGGGAAACCGTACGGATTTCGTCCAGAAGACGATATTGGGCTTGATGAACACCCGGGCGTTCTTGGGCAGATGATCAAGCCCACTGCACAAATCCACTGCCTTGCGAATGGATTCCAGGGGTTTCTCATATCGGACAATAGACACCGTTCTGCGTTTTTGGACAAACTTTTTCATTTTGCTCCCCCATCAAATCTGATGGAATCGTAAAAAGTCCGGTCCTCAGGACTTTTTACTGACGGAAACCGAAAAGTGTGATTTTCGGCTTCCTTACAAATCAACGAGTTGCCTTGCACCCCATTGATTTGCGTGCCCGTCCATGGGCACGATGATGACTCTTTACAAAGCCATCAAATCTCATGCAATATCAAATTGGAAGGTGCCTGCCTATGGACTGGACTTATTAGATCCATTTTGCTCTGCAGACTGCATCTTTTCGAATAACGCCTTCATTTCCCTCTTGAGTCCCTGGGGAACCTCGGACAGCCGATCTTCGGGAAGGAATGCAAACTCTCCAAGGCTTCTTGCAAGCATTTTTCTGCTCCCGTCGAACAGATCTCCCTGCACCCGGATCAGCCTGGAATCACCATCCAGTAATTTGCCTTTTACGGTCAAAGGCTGTCCGATGGGGACCGGTCGCACATATTTCAGCTCCATCTTTCGCGTCACGAAAAACTGCCGCTTGAAATAGATGAGCGTCCAGGACATGACCTCGTCCAGCAGAGTGGAAATAATACCACCATGGGCCATGTTCGCCCACCCTTCATAGTATTGTCCCAGGGTCACATCGGAACAGATCCGGTCACCCATACGGTAAAAATCCAGATGCAGCCCTATGGGGTTGGCTGTCCCGCAGGCGAAGCAAGTATAACCTTCAAGTTTTTCAACAGGTATTTTTTCGTTCGTTTTCATATTCGCTCCAATTTCATGTAACCGTAAAAAGTCCGTCCATGGACTTTTTACTGACGGAAACCGAAAAGCGTGGTTTTCGTTTTCCTTACAAATCAACGGGTTAAACAGCAACCCTTTGATTTGCGTGCCCGTCCATGGGCCCGGTGATGACTTTTTACAAAGTCATCAATTTGGTAGAACCGCAAAACTCACAAAACAGTCATGCCGGGCTTGCCCCGGCATCCGGAACATATTGAAATCGCTGGATTCCCATCTTCGCGGGAATGACGAAAACACGTGCTTTCAGACTTCCAACGAAGTCGTGTCCCCGTTGAGCAGGCAAACAGCATATTCCTGAAGCTACGCTCCCTCCGTCGTCCATGACTCCGGTCGCTGCGGATTTGGGCCCTTACACTGTCCTGTTCCAGGGCCGAAATGACGCCGCTTCAAGAACACCCCGTTCACCTGATCTTCATATAAAACCCTATAGCGTCCTAACTCGGATCTCACAAGGAGAACCTGAGGGTCTTTTTCAGACGCTTTCTCATAGTGCACTTGGCTCAAGACCTCGACATGGACGGCTATTTGGGGTTTAGGCCACCAGAACCCCTGGCGCTCTTTAGCAGTTACCATTAAACCCCAAATGGGCGTCCATCCCCTCCGGAGTGTTTAGAAAGCGTCTGAAAAAGAGTGTCAGGTTCGGCCGAATACCTCTATCGCCTTCCTTGCTCATAGGCTGCCGCTTGTGGCATAA
>Ga0307417_10000102_pt1 | contig 34280 bp, 35 predicted proteins | sample SalMarWE160210MG_2_FD_202514 | JGI IMG/M metagenome (GOLD analysis project Ga0307417, IMG submission 202514) | Salt marsh sediment microbial communities from the Plum Island Ecosystem LTER, Massachusetts, United States - WE1602-10 | ecosystem: Environmental > Aquatic > Marine > Intertidal zone... | reverse complement strand
ATGAAGATGGCGAGATCGCCGGGCTCGAGCGGCGCCTCGCGATAGCGGAACTCGGAGGCGATATCGATCTCCACCGGCAATTTCGCGAAGCGCTCGAACCAGTATTTCGCCACCAGCCCGGCATAGAAGGCGGTGCCGCAGGCCGAGAGCGACAGCCGTTTCAATTTTTTCCAATCGAACGGCAGCTTGCCCGGCAGTTCCACCCGCTCGTTCACCATGTCGATGTAATGGGCGAGCGTGTGGCCGACCACTTCCGGCTGCTCGTGGATTTCCTTGGCCATGAAATGCTTGAAGTTGCCCTTGTCGACCAGCAGCCCGGAAGCGGCCGACTTGATCACCGCCCGCTCGACCCGCTTGCCTTGCGCATCGTAAATTTCCACGCCTTTGCGCGTGACCACCGCCCAGTCGCCGTCGTCCAGATAGCTGACGGTGTCGGTGAAGGGCGCCAACGCAATCGCGTCGGAGCCGAGATACATTTCGCCGTCGCCATAGCCGACCGCGAGCGGCGAGCCCTTGCGCGCGCCGATCAGAAGATCGTCCTCGCCGGAAAACAGGAAGGCGAGCGCGAAGGCGCCGCGCAGTTGCTTGAGGGTCGCCGCCACCGCTTGCGCCGGCTTCTTGCCTTTCTTCATTTCGTCGGTGACCAGATGCGCGACCACTTCGGTGTCCGTCTCGCTGGCGAACTTGACACCGTTTTTGGCGAGCTTCTCGCGCAGCTCGCGGAAATTCTCGATGATGCCGTTGTGCACGACCGCGACGTTTTCGGTCGCGTGCGGATGGGCGTTGCTCTCGGTCGGCTTGCCGTGGGTGGCCCAGCGGGTGTGGCCGATGCCGATATTGCCGGCCAGCGGCTCCTTGGCGAGCCGCGCCTCCAATGCAGAGAGCTTGCCTTGCGCGCGCCGGCGCGCAAGCTTGCCGTGATCGAGCGTCGCGATGCCGGCGGAGTCATAGCCGCGGTATTCGAGGCGTTTGAGCGCGTCGATGAGATGGGCCGCAACCGGCGCGCGCCCGAGGATTCCGACTATGCCGCACATCCGGAAGGATGGCCCCCGTTAACTGTCAAACCTGGTTTAGCCGCCGCCGGCAACGTCATGGAAATCAAAACGCATTTCGCCTTGTGACAGCGGCGGCGATGTCGCCCAAAGCGCTCAGGCGCGCTTTTTCGACGGGCCCTTGCGCAGGTTCTTGCCCAAGGCCTTTACCTGCCGCAAGCGTTTTGCCCAGCCTTCCTTAATCTTCTGTTCTGTGCGCGCAACCGCCAGCGCGTCGGCCGGCACGTCTTTGGTCACCACCGTGCCGGTGCCAACGTAGGCGCCGTCGCCGATCTTGACCGGCGCGACCAGAGATGAATTGGAGCCGATGAAGGCACCCTTGCCGATATCGGTACGGTGCTTGGCTACACCGTCGTAGTTGCAGGTGATGGTACCGGCGCCGATATTAGCGCCCTCGCCCACCCGTGTGTCGCCAATATAGGCGAGATGGTTGGCCTTGGCGCCGGCCTCGATGGTCGCCGCCTTCACCTCGACGAAATTACCGATATGCACGTCGGTGCCGAGGTCGGCACCCGGCCGCAATCGCGCGAACGGACCGACACGCGCGCCTTTGCCGACATGGGCTTCCTCCACATACGTGAACGACTTGATGGTCGCGCCCTCTTCGACTGTGACGCCGGGACCGAACACCACATTGGGCTCGATGGTGACGTCCTTGCCCAGTTTGGTATCTGCTGACAAAAACACAGTGTCCGGCGCTATCATGGTGACGCCGGCTTCCATGGCGGCGGCGCGCAAGCGTTGCTGCAGGACGGCCTCGGCCTCGGCGAGCTGCGCCTTGGTGTTGATGCCGCGCACGTCGTCCTCCGTGGTTTCGATCGCGGCTACCTTCAAGCCCATATCGCGGGCGATGGCAACCGCGTCGCTGAGATAATATTCGCCCTTGGCATTGGCATTGCCGATGCGATCGAGAATGGCGAGCGCGTGCTGGCCGGAAAGCGCCATCAGCCCGCCGTTGCACAATGGAATTTTACGCTCCTCGGGCGTTGCGTCACGGTCTTCGCGGATGGCGATGAGCTCATCGCCGCGCGTCAACAACCGGCCATAGCCTTGCGGGTTCGCAGCCTTAAATCCGAGCACCGCCACCGCGGCGCCCTTGGCGAGCGCCGCGCGCAAAGCGATGAGTGTTTGCACGCGCACCAGCGGCGTGTCGCTGAACATGACCAGGATATCGTCGGCTCCGCGTGCGATCGCCGGACGCGCCGCCAGCACCGCGTGGCCGGTACCGCGCCGTTCGCGCTGCTCGTAGGTCTGCGCCTTGGGCGCAAAGGCCCTCGCTTCGTCCACCACCGCATTGTGATCGGGACCGACCACGACCGCGATCACACCGCAGCCCGCCTGCGCCGCCGAAGCGAGCACGTGTGCAAGCATCGTGCGCCCGGCAATCGGGTGCAACGCCTTCGGCAGGCGCGTACGCATGCGTGTGCCCTCGCCGGCGGCGAGTACGATGGCAAGGCATGTTCGTTGCGTCATTCGTTTTCGGCTCGCGCCACGGCTAACAGCTACCACGCCTTGGGCCGCGCACCTTACTGAAGCGGGCCGGTTGGTAAATAGCGCCTCCTGAGGGCCCTTGCGCGCTGCAGTGTAAGCAAGATTTGCCGGATTCTGCTAATGTTTTCAACGACGTGATTCGCCGTGTCGAGAAGGAGCCGATGGCGATCGAAATCGCCCCGCTTAAAATCGAGACCGACGAGCGCTTAGACATGCGCGCGCTCTGGCGCTTAGGCGCCTGGGGCGGTGCTGCTGCGCTCGCGCTCATCGTCGTTGCCTTCGTCAGCGTGTCCGGCAGCGGCAGCCAGCGATTGGCCCTGGCCTCCGCGCCGACCGAATTGCCGGTTCGTACCGTCGCCACCGTCAAGATACCGCGTCCGCAAAATGACGCCGAGACCTTGCGGTTGGCGGCGCAGGTGCGCACGCTCGCCGCCGACCGCGACCGCCTCACCGCACGCATCGCCAGCCTCGAACACCAGCTCGAAGGCCTGACCGGCTCGATCAAGCGGCTGGCCGACATCCCCGCCCCGGCGGCAAACGCGCCGCCGCCCAGGCCAGTTGCGCCTGCCACTACGCGGCCGGCGATGGCCAAGCGCGACGCGCCAAAACTGTCTGCCGTGATATCGCCGGTCAATTCGCCGCTCGCCATGCCGGCCGCCGGAACGGCCGCGTCCTGGCCCGACAAGCCGCCGCCCCAAGCCGAGACGAACGCGGCCGAACCAGTCGATCCATCAGCGCAAGACGCCGCGGCGCCCGCCCTGGACAAAGTGCCGCTGCCACCAGCGCGGATCGCCACCTCCGAACTGCCCAAGCTTGAATTCGCTATCGCGCTGGCCGGCGCCTCCAGCATGGAGGTCGCGCGCCTGCAATGGGCGGCGGTAAAAGCCAATTTCGGCGCGCTGTTCGCCGGCCTTGAGCCGCGCGCCTTGAGTGAAAGCCGCGGCGCCGCCACCCATTACCGGCTGGTGGCCGGACCGCTGCCGACCTACACCGCTGCCGAGCAGCTGTGCGCGCATATGATCGCCGCGCACGCGACCTGCCAACCGGTCAAATTCACCGGCGCGCCGCTCTAACGCGGCCGATTGTAAGCGCGCCCGAGCGCCGCCATAATGCGCCAAGCCATTTCCGCAACCCGCATGAAACTGTTTCTGCCGAGCGCACGCACGACCAATTGGCTGCTGATCGTCGGCTTCTGCTCGATCGGCTACGCGCTCTATTTGCGTTATCTCGCGATTGAGCAGCCGAGCGTGGGCCTGGCCTGCGCGGCCGGGCTCAATACCTGGCTGTGCTTCACGCGCCACATCGCGACCATGCTGTTCACCTATTCGGTATTCGGCTGGACGGCGCTTGCCATTGCCGCCGTCAACCTGTTGCGGCCGTCGCTCATCCTGTTTGCGGTGGCGCTGGCCGCGGCCTGCTTCGGCGTCGTGCTCTATAATACCGCGCTCTCGTCGGTCGCGGTCGGACTGCTGCTGCTCAGCTTTGCGCGTCGCGCACCTGCGCCAGACTGACGGCGAGCGCGAGCAATGCCGCGCAGAGCCAAAGCGACTGCCAGTTGGCGAAGCTTTCGTTGAGCAGGATATACGGCACCGACAGCGCCAGCAGCACGCCTGCCAGTATTTCCGCAGCGCCGCGGCGCCCTTGCGGGCGCGGCATCGCCAGCGTGTGCAGCAGGAACGGCACCGCAGCCGCCGTCAGCGGTGCGAACGGAAAATCCTTGTAGCGCGGATCGAACACCAGCCCGAGTGCGGTCAGCACAGCCAGCAGCATCGCCGCGATCAGCACCGCGCCCACGGCAATCGCCAGCGGATCGCTGATGCGCTGCGCGGCTGGCCCGAGTAGGCGTGAGAAGCGCGGGATCGCCACATCGCCCATGATCGCGGCGCTCACCAGCGGCGCGCTCAAGATCGCCACGGCGGTGAGCGCCAGCGAGCGCGTCCAGCCGACGAGCCCCAAGCTTTCCAGCGGCACGTTCGCAATAGTCCAGCCGATCAGCACGCCGCCGGCTAACGCATTGCCGGTCACCGCCAGCCAGCGCGCTGGCGTCGGTGCGTGTCCGCGAGCGACGGCAAAGCTTACGCCGAAGACCAGCACGGCGAAGGCGACGCCGCCCGCCGCCTGCCAGCGCCACCATGGATGGTTCGAAACAGCTTCGCCCCAGGAGAATTTGAGCTGGCGCGCGCCGTCGTTGATGATTCCCCAATGACCGCCGACCGTGCCTTCGAACGCGCGCTTCCAGGGCTGATCGTAGGCTTCGATCACGTTGACGTGGAATTTTTCGCGCGCCGCCAGCGCCAACACGTCCTGGATGACGCGCGCCTGGTTGGCCGGCGACGGCAGTGCGCCTTCGCGCATGCGCCCCGCGCTTGGCCAGCCCACTTCGCCGATCAGCACGTCTTTGCCGGGAAAGGCGTTGACCACCCGGCGGCGGATCGCCGCAACATGCGCGGCCGCTTGGTCGGCGGCAATCGGGAAATCTTCCCAATAGGGCAGGATATGGATGGAGACAAAATCGGCGGCGGTGGCGAGCACCGGGTTGCGCAGCCAGAATTCCCAGACATCGGCATAGGTGACCGGCACTGGTACCCGCGCCTTGACCGCGCGGATGGTATTGGCGAGGTCGCCCGCCGCCATCTCCCCACGCAGCAGCACTTCGTTGCCGACCACCACGGCCCGGATGGTGCCGGGGTAGCGCTTGGCGAGCGCGACCGCCCTGTCGATCTCCACGGCGTTTGTGGCGGGATTGCGCGACAGCCAAAGCCCCTGGATCACCTTAAGCCCGTGCTTGGCGGCGATGCCGGCGATCTGATCGAGGCCGTAGTCGGTCGAATAGGTGCGCACGCAGTCGGTCAGCCGGGCGAGCTGGGTGAGATCCTTGTCGATCTCGGCGGCGGAGACGTGAGTGTTGGGATCGAGCGGCGTCTGGCGGCCATGGAAGGGGGCGTAGGACAGGCAGTACAGCTTTTCGCCGGGATGAAGCGGGGCTTGCGGCATGGGCACCGGGGCGCCGAGCCAGGCCCAGACGGCGACGATGGCCAGCGCCGACACGGCGAGGCAGCTGAGACCGAGGCGCATCGGCTTAACCCAATTCGGCGGCAGGACGACCGGCCCGGCTTATCGTGCAGGCCGACGGATGCCAAGCGCGCCCGCCCTCGCCCGGCTGCGCCATGGCGCTGGACAAAACCAGCGGGTAAAGCCAAGTTTTGCCGCCCGCCAGCGCCGCATTAGTGACCTAATCCCGTTCCACATCGATAGGGTTATCGGGCGGGACATCTCAACCAACAAACCCGCGGGAAAAGCCGTAAATGTCGTCGTGGCGTCAATTCTGCACGGTGCTTTGCATGGCCGTTTTCAGCCTGAGCGCGGGTGCCGCCTTCGCTCAGGGCAGCGGCAGCGGCAAGTCGCCGGAAAAGAAGCCGGCTGCCGAAAACGCCAAAGAAGGCCAAAAAAAGATTGACGAGATCGCCGAAGCGGCGCGGGCAATCACGGGACCTGCCGGCAACCCGGAATGCGTCTGGCTGGGCCGGCGGGTTGTTAATCTGCTGTGGCGCGACGACCTCGATACCGCCTTGCGTCACCTCGATCTCTACGACCGTTTCGGTTGTCCGAGCGGACACATTCAGGCCGCATTCCGCTGCCTGGTCCGGCAAGGCAATATCGATCCCAAAGCCCAGGAGACCTTGAATGGCCGGGTCCACGCCTGCTGGCTCGATCCCGGCCTGGCGCCAACGCCGGCGGCCGCGGCCAAACCTGCTGCAAATTCAGGCGGAACCGCGCAACGCTGACCACGTTTCTTTCCTGCGAAAATAATTTCTGCCGGCACTATGCGCCTGCCTAGGATTTGCCATGTCCTGCTTTTACTCGTTTACACGCCTGATGCCGGGGTACGCTGCAATCGTGCAGAACGACCTTCGGCTGAGCCCAGGGGACGGGTTCGAGGGTCTGCACTCCTGCCCCACTTGGTTTTGAGTCAATGCGCACCGTCGCTGCCGTGATCGCCCTTGTGGCGTGCGTGCATGCTGGTCTGTGGGCGCTCGGGCAAAAAAGCCTGAACGCGCCCGATATCGAAGGCCAACTCGCCAGCGTTTCTTACGCGCCCTTTGCCAGTTCCACCAATGCCGACGAAGGCGGCCGGGCCACCGAAGAGCAAATTCGTTCCGACCTTACGCTGCTGGCACCGCTGACCCGTTCGATCCGCCTCTATTCGTCGACCGGCGGGGTCGAGCTGGTGCCCGCCATCGCCGCCGAATTCGGCCTGCGCGTCACGGTCGGCGCCTGGATCGACAAGCACGCCGAGCGCAACGAGCGCGAGATCGCTTCTGCCATCGCGCTCGCCAAGCGCTACAGCAACGTCAAGAGCGTTATCGTCGGCAACGAAACCATCTACCGCGGCGACCAGACCGTCCCCGAACTGATCAAGAAGATCCAGCGGGTCAAGCGCGCAACCAACGTGCCGGTCTCGACCGGCGAAATCTGGAACGTCTGGATCGAGCATCCCGAGCTAGTGTCGACGGTCGACTACATCGCCGCCCACGTGCTGCCCTATTGGGAAGGCTTCTCCGAACAGCAGAGCGTCGACCAGGCGATTCTAATCTACGACAAACTGCGCGAAACCTATCCCGGCAAGCGCATCGTGATCGCTGAGTTCGGCTGGCCGAGCACGGGCTATAATCTTAAAGACGCCTATCCCGGCCGACTCGAGCAGGCCGCTGTGTTGCGCGACTTCGTCGCGCGCGCCCGCGCCTACGGCATCGACTACAACATCGTCGAAGCGATCGACCAGCCATGGAAAACCTTCGAAGGCGGCGTCGGCCCCTACTGGGGACTGTTCGACGCGTCACGCCACGCCAAATTCAGCTGGACCGGCCCGATCAGCGATCCTGATCACTGGCGGCTCGCCGGCATCGCGCTGTTGGTGAGCGTGCTGCTGTCGCTGCCGATCCTGGCGATGACCACGGTGACGCTGTCGCAGGCCGCCGTGCTCGCCGGCGGCGCCAATGTGGTCGGCGCCTGGTTTGCCGCGCTGTTCGCGTTCTGGAACGGCCATTATTTCGTGCCGGGCGCCGCCTTCGCGCTCGGCCTCGGCACGCTGTTGCTGGTGCCGCTGATCGTGATCGCGATGGCGCGCGTCGAGGAGATCGCGGCCATCGCTTTCGGTCGCAAGCCGCGGCGGCTGATCAAATCGCCGCCGCTCGCGCCCAGCGAGACCGCGCCCAAAGTGTCGATCCACATCCCGGCGCACAACGAGCCGCCGGATATGCTCAAGCAGACGCTCGACGCCGTCGCGCGCCTCGATTACCCGAATTACGAATGCGTGGTGGTGATCAACAACACGCCCGATCCCACTTTCTGGGTCCCGATCGAGGAGCACTGCCGCGCGCTCGGCGAGCGTTTCAAGTTCGTGCGCGCCGACAATATCGTGGGCTTCAAGGCCGGCGCACTGCGGCTGGCGCAGGCGCACACCGCGCCCGATGCCGAAGTGATCGGCGTCATCGACGCCGACTATGTGGTGCAGTCCGACTGGCTCAAGGACCTGGTGCCGCAATTCTGCGACCCGAACGTCGCCCTGGTGCAGGCGCCGCAGGATCACCGCGACGGCACGCGCAGCCTGATGCACCACGCCATGAACGGCGAATATGCCGGCTTCTTCGACATCGGCATGGTGCAGCGCAACGAGTTCAACGCCATCGTCGTGCACGGCACCATGTGCCTGATTCGGCGCGCGGCGCTCGAGGCTGCCGGCGGCTGGTCGAGCGACACCATCTGCGAGGACACCGATCTCGGCCTCACATTGCTCGAGCACGGCTGGCACGCCCATTACACCAACCGCCGCTACGGCCACGGCCTGCTGCCCGATTCATTCGAGGCCTACAAGAAGCAGCGCCACCGCTGGGCCTATGGCGGATTCCAGATTTTCAAGAAACACTGGCGCAGGTTCCTGCCCGGCGCGAGCCGCCTGACGCGCGAGCAGAAGCGCGAATTTGCGCTCGGCTGGCTCAACTGGCTGGGCGCTGAAAGCCTCGGCGTCTTGGTCGCCATCCTCAATCTGATCTGGGTGCCGGCCGTGGCCTTCCTCGACATCGCCGTGCCCGACCGCATCCTCACCATCCCGATCATCGCCGCATTCAGCGTATCGCTGCTGCATTTCCTGACGCTCTACCGGCTGCGCGTGCGGGCCGGCAACGGCCGGATGCTCGGCTCGGTGCTCGCCGCCATGTCGGTGCAGTGGACGGTGGCGCGCGCGGTCAGCTTTGGGCTGATCAAGGACCACCTGCCGTTCGTGCGCACCTCCAAGGGCGGCCTGCGCCGCAGCGCGGATTTTCATGCCTTCTGGGAAGCCGTGCTAGCCGGCATGCTGATCCTTGGCGCGATCACGCTCTATGTCACCAATATCAGGGACGTGCGCGAGATCGATATCTTCGCAATCGTGCTGCTGGTGCAAAGCCTGCCGTTCATCGCGGCGGTGGTAATTGCCGCGATCGAGCGCACGCCACTCAACGACTTCGTCTTTTGGCGCACGCTCGAGGGACGTTTCGCCGACATGCTGCCCAGGCGCGAGCCCGCTATCGCCAAAATTGCGGCGCCCGCGCCTGAACGCGAGATCATGCAGTAGATCGCCGTTATTTGCGGTGAGCGGTCAGGTTAGCTGATATTTTCGTAGGGTCCGGCGATCGGCGATTGCGCGTCAGTTTTAGGCTGTTCGCTTTCCTCTGGCGCGAGCTGCGTTTCCGCTTGATGCCAATGTTCTTGGTCGCGCCCCTCTGGTTGACCTTCGTCAAGCCAGATTTGATAGGCGCGTTCCCGGATGCGTTGTTCTTTTTCTCCGTTTGACGCCATGACAGTTCTCCTTTTGCGGCATTCAACTGTCATCACCGAAACGTGGTTATCGTCGCTCCTTTCCGTGTCAGCAGTATGACTGTCCGGCTGCGTGGCGCGCGTGTCACACCTGCAATGCCGTTTCCGCCAGCTTCACCCAATATGACGTGCCGAATGGAATTGCGTCGTCGTTGAAATTGTAAGCCGGGTGGTGGAGTCCTGCGCTGTCGCCGTTGCCGACGAAGATGAAGGCGCCCGGCCGCGCGTTCAGCATGAACGAGAAATCCTCCGCCCCCATCACCGGCGCCATGTCAGTGTCGATCTTGTCCTTGCCGGCGACCTCGCCCGCGACCTTGGCGGCGAACTCGGCTTGCGCGGCATGGTTCTTCAGCACCGGATAGCCGCGCCGGTATTTGAGCGTGGCCTTGGCGCCGTGCAGCGCGGCGGTGTGTTCAACCACCTCATGCAGGCGCTTCTCCAGCAGGTCGCGCACCTGCGGCGACAGGCTGCGCGCGGTGCCGCGCAATTGCGCGGTCTGCGGAATGACGTTGTCGGTATTTCCGGCGTGGAACATGCAGATCGACACCACGGCGGATTCTAGCGGATCGGCATTGCGGGATACGATCGACTGGATGTTGTTGATGATCTGCGCCCCGACCAGGATTGAATCGATTGCGAGGTGCGGGCGCGCGGCGTGGCCGCCCTTGCCCTCGATGTCGATCGCCAGATGATCGGCCGCCGCCATGATCGGCCCGGTGCGCAGCGCGAACTGCCCGACCGGCAATCCCGGAAAATTATGCATCCCGTAGACTTCGCCGATGTTGAATTTCTCCATCAGCCCGTCGTCGACCATGGCCTTGCCGCCGGCGCCGCCCTCCTCGGCCGGCTGGAAGATCACCACCGCGGTGCCGGCGAAATTGCGCGTCTCGGCGAGATAGCGCGCCGCGCCCAGCAGCATGGCGGTGTGCCCGTCATGGCCACAGGCGTGCATCTTGCCTGCCTCCGTCGATTTGTACGGCAGGTTGGTTGCCTCCTCGATCGGCAGCGCGTCCATGTCGGCGCGCAGGCCGATCGCCTTGTTCGACGCGCCCCTGCGGCCGCGGATGACGCCGACCACGCCGGTGCGGCCTAAGCCCGTCACCACCTCGTCGCAGCCGAAGGCCTTCAACTTGTCGGCCACCGTTCCCGCCGTGCGCTTGACGTCGTAGAGCAGCTCAGGATGGGCGTGCAGATCGTGCCGCCATTCGGCGATTTCGCCGCTCAAGTCGGCGACACGGTTGACGATCGGCATTGGTCTGGCTCCGGCGCTAGGATCGGGCGGCCAGTGTAGCAAACCGCGGGCGACTTGCGCGAGTTCAAGGATTATGCGGGTGCCGCCTATTGACCGGGCAGGCCAGCGCCCCTACACAGCCCCTAGCGCGTGACTGCGGCCGGTTTTTCGGGCCTATCATGCGCACGGTGAGAGCGCGTAGCTCAGGCGGTAGAGCAACTGACTTTTAATCAGTAGGTCCTGGGTTCGAGTCCCAGCGCGCTCACCACTCCGAAAAATGCGGTTGATCTTTCAAGGCATTTTCTCCGAATTGGCAACCCGGCTATCAGGTTTGCCAATTTCTGTTCTCTCTCCGCACCCGCCATAGGTCTGCTGCAGAACAACGCGATACATCACACCGACAAACCGCCTTTTGTCTCGATAAATCCGGCGATTTCATTGGTTCCTTCGCCTGTGCGCATATTGGTGAAGACAAAGGGTCGTGCCCCCCGCATCTTGCGCGCGTCGCGTTCCATCACTTCCAGCGAGGCGCCGACATGGGGCGCGAGATCGACCTTGTTGATGACGAGGAGGTCGGAGCGGATGATGCCCGGCCCGCCTTTGGACGGGATCTTGTCGCCGGCAGCGACGTCGATGACGTAAATGGTGAGATCGGCAAGTTCGGGCGAGAAGGTGGCGGCGAGGTTGTCCCCGCCGGATTCGATCAGCACCAGATCAAGATCGGGAAAATTGCGGCGCATCTCGTCGATGGCGGCCAGATTGATCGAGGCGTCCTCGCGGATGGCAGTGTGCGGGCAGCCGCCGGTTTCGACTCCGACGATGCGTTCGGCATCAAGCGCGCCGGAACGCACCAGATATTCGGCGTCCCACTTGGTATAGATGTCATTGGTGATGGCGGCGATTTCGTAGCGCCCGCGCAGCGCCTTGCAGAGCGCGTCCATCAACGCCGTCTTGCCGGAGCCGACCGGGCCGCCGACGCCGACGCGCAACGGGCCGTGATTCTGAGTCATGGTGCTTTCAGTTCCCTCTGTCAGGATCGGAACAGCCTCGTGTACTGCGTCTCGTGGCGCAAGCCGGCGAGGTCGGCGCGGAACGTGCCGGAACCCATGTCGTCGAGCGATGCGCCCAGCGCGCGTTGCGCCGTCGCGGCGACGGTCGGCTCGAGCGCCGCCAGCACGCGCTGGCCCTGGCTCTGGCCGAGCGGGATCAGCCGCATGCCAGCGGAGACCCAGTTGGCGGCGAGCGCCTGCAGGAAGCCCGCGAGCGCCGGCGCGCAGGAAATGCCATGGCCGGCCGCCGTGACGGCGACCGCAACAGGATAGGCGACGGGTCCGTCCCACGCCTGCTTGAGGGCATCGAGCGCTGCGCACGGCCAGGCCGCGCGCGTGGCCTCGACGAAAGCGTTGCCCTGCGCGGTGGTCTCGAGCAGCCGCTCCTTTGACGGCGCCAGCGCGGCGGCCAGCTCCGCGACATCGCGCAGCAAGCCGGCGTCATCCGCGCCGACCGCGTGATGGGCCTGCGCGAACAGCACGGCGTCACAAAACCCGGAGCCATCGGCCAGCATCGCCACCAGCCAGGCGCGCAGGCTGGCGGCGTCCTTGATGTCGCCCGCCTCCACCGCCCATTCGATGCCGCTCGAATAGGAGAAGGCGCCGACCGGATAGGCCGGCGACAGCCAAGCCATCAGGCGGTAGAGGGCGGACGAAGCCAACTCCGTCTCCCGCTCATTCCCGCGCAAGCGGGAATCCAGCGCTTTTGTGCCGGTGGCCCTGGGTCCCCGCTTTCGCGGGGACGAGCGGTGCAGTAGCGCCGAGCGCTTTTTATCCATGGCCGTGCTCATGGTGCTGCGCATGCCCGTGCGCATGACCATGCGCCGGCGCGTCATGCGCCCCGCCTTCCGGATCGAACGGCGCCTGCAGCGGCGTGAGCGCGGCGCCCAGGCCGCGCAACATCTCTTCCAGCACGTGGTCGCGGCGGATGCGCAATTTCGTGCCGACGACCTGCACCTCGGTGTGGCGGTTGCCGAGATGCCAAGCCAGCCGCGCCAGCGCGCTGGCGTCGGCCGCCGCGATCTCGATCAGCGGCTCCGGCGCGCCGACTACCCGCACGATGCCACCGTCGTCGAGCAGCAGCCCGTCGCCGTCGCGCAAAGCCACGGGCTTGGCAAAATCAAGCAGGAATTCGGTGCCGTTCTCGCCGGTCATTGCGATGCGCCGGCGGCGGCGGTCGCCGGCATCGAGCACGACGCGGTCGCAGGCGCTGGCGGCGTTCCATTTGCCGGCGGGTTTGAGGGCGATAACGCGTTTCATTGGCAAGCTCAAAACAAGAAATACCGCTGCGCCATCGGCAGCACGTCCGCCGGCGCGCAGGTGAGCAGTTCGCCGTCGGCGCGCACTTCGTAGGTTTCCGGATCGACGTCGATCTGCGGCGTGGCGCTGTTGTGGATCATGTTCTTCTTGCCGATCTTGCGCGTGTTCTGGACGGCGACGAATTGCTTGTCGCAGCCGAGCTTGTTGCGCAAGGACGAGCGCGCGGCCGCTTTCGACACGAACACCAGCGAGGAAGCGGTGAGCGCCTTGCCGAAGGCGCCGAACATGGGCCGGTAATGCACCGGCTGCGGGGTCGGGATCGAGGCATTGGGATCGCCCATCTGCGCCGCCACGATGGAGCCGCCCTTGATGACGATCTCCGGCTTGACGCCGAAGAAAGCGGGCGCCCACAGCACCAAATCGGCGAGCTTGCCCTTCTCGACCGAGCCGATGTGCTTGGCCATGCCGTGCGTGATGGCAGGATTGATGGTGTATTTGGCGACGTAGCGCTTGACCCGCGCGTTGTCGTTGTCGCCTTTCTCTTCCGGCAAGCGACCGCGCTGCTTCTTCATCTTGTCCGCCGTCTGCCAGGTACGGATGATGACTTCGCCGACGCGCCCCATGGCCTGGCTGTCCGACGACATCATGGAGAGCGCGCCGAGGTCGTGCAGGATGTCCTCGGCCGCGATGGTCTCCTTGCGGATGCGGCTTTCGGCAAAGGCCAGATCTTCCGGGATCGACGGGTCGAGATGGTGGCACACCATCAGCATATCGAGATGCTCGTCGATGGTGTTGCGCGTGAACGGCCGCGTTGGATTGGTCGATGACGGCAGCACGTTCTTCAAGCCGGCCACCTTGATGATGTCCGGCGCATGCCCGCCGCCAGCACCTTCGGTATGGAAGGCGTGGATGGTGCGGCCCTTGAACGCCTTGATGGTGTCCTCGACGAAGCCGCTTTCATTTAATGTGTCGGTGTGGATCATCACCTGCACGTCCATGTCGTCGGCGACGGAGAGGCAACAATCGATCGCCGCCGGCGTGGTGCCCCAGTCCTCGTGCAGCTTCAGGCAGCAGGCGCCGGCCTTGACCTGCTCTTCCAGCGCGGCCGGACGCGAGGCGTTGCCCTTGCCGGCGAAGCCGAGATTGACCGGGAAGGCATCCGCCGCCTGGATCATGCGGCCGATGTGGAACGGCCCGGGCGTGCAGGTGGTGGCGTTGGTGCCGGCAGCCGGTCCCGTGCCGCCGCCGAGCATGGAGGTAACGCCCGACATCAGCGCTTCGTCGACGAGCTGCGGGCAGATGAAATGGATGTGGGCATCGAAGCCGCCGGCGGTCAAAATTTTTCCTTCGCCGGCGATGATCTCGGTGCCGGGGCCGATGATGATGGTGACGTTCGGCTGAATGTCGGGATTGCCGGCCTTGCCGATGGCAGCGACGCGGCCATCCTTCAAGCCGACGTCGGCTTTGACGATGCCCCAGTGATCGAGGATCAGCGCATTGGTGATGACGGTGTCCATAGCGCCCTGCTTGCTGGTCGCCTGCGACTGGCCCATGCCGTCGCGGATCACCTTGCCGCCGCCGAATTTCACCTCCTCGCCGTAGACGGTGAAATCCTTCTCGACCTCGATGACGAGATCGGTGTCGGCGAGCCGCACACGGTCGCCGGTGGTGGGCCCGAACATATCGGCATAGGCCGCGCGCTTCACTTTGACTGACATGCTCCGGCTCCGTGCGTCTCGTTAGAGCTTTCCCATCACGGCCTGGCGGAAGCCGTAGACCGTGCGCTTTCCCGCGAGCGGCACCAGCGTGACCTCGCGCGTCTGCCCCGGCTCGAAGCGCACCGCGGTGCCCGCCGCGATGTCGAGCCGCATGCCGCGCGCCTTTTTGCGCTCGAATTTGAGCGCCGGGTTGGTCTCGAAGAAATGGTAGTGCGAGCCGACCTGGATCGGCCGGTCGCCCGCATTGGCGACGGAGAGCGTCACCGTCTTGCGGCCGGCATTGAGCTCGATCTCGCCGTCCTTGATGAACATTTCGCCGGGGATCATTGATTGGTCGCCTCCGTCCAAAACTCTTCGGGTGCTTCGATTTGGTCACGATGTTTCGACAAATACCGAAAAACCTGGAGGTACAAGTTATCCAGCTCGTCATAGAGCTTGCGTTCGAGGTCCGTGATCTGGCGATCGACGTCCTCCGGCACCAATTTGATCGCAATCAAATAATTTGGCTCGTCAGCCCAAGGCGTCCCAGGTCCAGCCATGGCAATCGCAGACTCGAGTATCTCGGCGGCCTGCTGCGCATCAATGGATCGCAACACGTCGACCATCGGTTTGGCGTGCTCACGGCTTGCGTTGTGGAAGTACTGCATAAATCCGCCGTTATAAACTTCGTTCGCCAGTTCCCACGTTCCGATCAGCACCTTCTCCACCGGATTCAATTCGTCAAACCCCGACAGCTCGAAATACAATTCCTGACTGACGACCAATTCGTTCAGCTTTATGGCTATCGGATCGGACTCATACGGCATCTTATTCGCTCATATTGCTCCCCCAGAAAGCCCAATACCGACCAGCACACAAGCCGCGCCCGCGACGCGGATCGCCGGACGCAGCGACGCGCGCTGCATCGCCAGCGCAAAGCCGATGCCGACGCCGTGCAGCGTGGCGGTGGCGAGCGCAAAGCCTGCCATGTATTCGAGGCCGTTCATCGTTTCCGCCACTTCAGTGCCGTGGGCATGGCCGTGCAGCAGCGCGAACAGGCCGATGATGGCGGCGCCAGCCACGACCGGCAGGTCGACCGCCAGCGCCACCAGCAGCCCAAGCGCCACCACGGAGGCGAGAATGCCGGGCTCCACGAACGGCACCGTTAACTGCGCCATGCCAAGTGCGCCGCCCACGAGCATCACGCCGACGAAACTCGCCGGCCAAGCCCAGAGCGCGCGGCCGCCTTTCAGCGCCGCCCACAGGCCGACCGCGACCATCACCGTGATATGATCGAGGCCGCTCAGCGGATGCGCGACGCCGGCGGTGAAAGAGGCGGTGGAGCCGGCGCCGACATGGGCGAAGGCGCTGCAACAGCCCAGCAGCAGGACAATAAGCGCGTAAGCCAGACGATTCATCGGAGCGTCCTTTCAGCGGATCGGATTGTGCACGGTGACGAGCTTGCTGCCGTCGGGAAACGTCGCTTCCACCTGGATGTCGTGGATCATCTCGGGGATGCCCTCCATCACCTGGGCGCGCGTGAGCACATGGGCGCCGGCCTCCATCAGCTCGGCAACGGTGCGCCCATCGCGGGCGCCCTCCAGGATGAAATCGCTGATCAGCGCCACCGCCTCCGGGTGATTGAGCTTGACGCCGCGCTCGAGCCTGCGCCGCGCCACCATGGCAGCGGTCGCGATCATCAGCTTGTCTTTCTCGCGCGGTGTCAGATTCAAAATGGCCTCACTGTAACCAGAGCCGCGGCACGTCCTGCCCGAGCGCGGCCAGCACGGCGATGAGATCGTGGCGCAAGCTCGCGCCGTCGCGCCCGCAAAGCCGTGCCAGCGCGATGCCATTCCAGGCCGAGATACCGGCCTCGCCCACGAAGTCGAGCGCGCGCACACGGCTAAGCTTCGCCTCGCCCGCCGGCGCCACCAGCACGCTGGCCATGGCGATGCCGCCGGCCGCCACCGCCGACGCGGAGAGCTTTTCGGCAATAGCGCCGTCGAGCCGCGCGTTGTCGGCAAAGATGAGACGGCCCTCCCGGCGCAGCCGCCAGCGGTCGGCAAACACACCGTGGTTCATGGCCTCGTCCATGGCAGCGCGGCCGAACACCACCGCCTCCGCCATGACCAGCGACGCGCCTTGCGCCAGATCAATATCGATGCGGCGCTTAAGCTGCGCGCCGTCGAACAGGATCGTCTCCTGCGGCAGCCAGGCGAGCCGGCCGCCGGCGGCAACGTCGAGCCGGACGGTCATCTCGGCGTCCGGGCCAATCGAGCGATAGATCTTTTCCGCCGCCGCCGTGCCGGCGGTCAGCCGGGCGCCCTCGCCAAGCGCTATTTCGATCGCAAAGCGGTCGCCGCCGGTCATGCCGCCGCCGGTGTTGACGATCACCGCCTCCAGCGCTTCAGCCGTCACATTGGGAAAGCGCACGCGCAAGGAGCCCGCCTCATGCACGCGGGTGCGGCGGGTGCGCCCGCCCACGGCGGCTGCGTCCAGCGCAATGCGCCCGCTGGCGCGGTTGGCGGCGAAAATCTCGTTTGCGCGCTGCTGGGCAACGGCCACTGACACGTCGTTTGCCTCCCCCCTTAGTCCGTGACGGAAAATTCTAGGCACCGGCAGATCAAATCGCCAGCGCGCGCTTGAGCGCACCTTCGTCCATGGTGTCCCTGTCGCAGGAATAGACGATCGCGCCGCGGTCCATGACCAGCAGATTGTCGCCGAGCTCCTGCGCAAAGTCCAAATATTGTTCGACCAGGATGATGGCCATTTCCTTCAAGCCGCGCAGATAGCTGATGGCACGCCCGATGTTTTTGATGATGGAGGGCTGGATGCCCTCGGTCGGCTCGTCAAGCAGCAGCAGCTTCGGCCGCATCACCAGCGCGCGGCCGATCGCCAATTGCTGCTGCTGTCCGCCGGAGAGATCGCCGCCACGCCGGCCGAGCATTTCGTTGAGCACTGGAAACAGCGAGAACACGTCGTCGGGCACGCTGCGCGCCTCCCGCGGCAGCGGTGCAAAGCCGGTTTCCAAGTTTTCCTCGACCGTGAGCAGCGGGAAAATCTCGCGCCCCTGCGGCACATAGGCAACGCCGCGGCGCGCGCGCTCGACCGTGGACAGCCGCGTGATGTCGTTGCCCTCGAAGGTGATCGCCCCCTTGCTAACCGGGTGCTGGCCGACAACGGCGCGCAACAGGCTGGTCTTGCCGACGCCATTGCGGCCAAGCACGCAGGTGACCTTGCCGGGCTCGGCATGCAGCGAGATACCGCGCAGCGCCTGCGCCGCGCCGTAGTGCAGGTCGATATTGGTTACGTCGAGCATCGTTCGATTAATTCCCGTCGCCTTATCGCCCCAGATAAACTTCCACCACCCGCTGGTTCTGCGAGACCTGGTCGATGGTGCCTTCCGCCAGCACCGAGCCCTCGTGCAGGCAGGTCACCTTGACGCCCAGTTCGCGCACGAAGGCCATGTCGTGCTCGACCACGACCACGGTCTTGTCGCGGTTGATCTCTTTCAACAGCTCGGCGGTCTGCATGGTCTCGGTGTCGGTCATGCCGGCGACTGGCTCGTCGACCAGCAGCAGTTTCGGTTCCTGCGCCAGCAGCATGCCGATTTCCAGCCATTGTTTCTGCCCGTGCGACAGGCTGCCGGCCACGCGCGAACGCACCGCCTTCAGGCGGATGGTATCGAGGATCTCGTCGATACGCGCTTCCTGCGGCGCGGAGTTCTCCCACAACAGCGTGGCGAGTACGCGTCGGTCGTTCTTCAGCGCCAGCAGCAAATTGTCTTCCACCGTGTGCATGTCGAACACGGTCGGCTTCTGAAACTTACGGCCGATGCCTAGCTCGGCGATCTGCGTCTCGTCGAGCTTGGAGAGGTCGTAGGCGCCCTCCTCGAAATAGACGTCGCCGGCGTCGGGCCGGGTCTTGCCGGTGACCACGTCCATCATGGTGGTCTTGCCGGCGCCGTTGGGGCCGATGATGGCGCGCATCTCGCCCGGCTCGATCACGAACGACAATTCGTTGAGCGCCTTAAAGCCGTCGAACGACACGGTAACGCCGTCGAGATAGAGCAAGGCGGAGGTGGTTTGTGGTGTTTGCGGGGCTTGCTGGTCGGTCATGGCGCTACTCCGCCGCATTTGGCGCGGCATTGGGCGGCGCCTGTTCGAGGTCGGTCCCCTCCTCGGCTGCTGCCGATCTCGCGTCGGCGCGCAGGTCGAGGCCGTATTTCAGCGTGCCAATGATGCCGCGCGGCAACAGCAGCGTCACCGCGATGAACAGCCCGCCCAGCATGAACAACCAATAGGGCGCGAGGAAGCCGGAGGTGAAATAGGTCTTGGCATAATTGACCACGAAGGCGCCGAGCACCGCGCCGGTGAGCGTGCCGCGGCCGCCGACCGCCACCCAGATCACCGCCTCGATGGAATTGGCGGGCGCGAATTCGCTCGGGTTGATGATGCCGACCTGCGGCACGTAGAGCGCGCCGGCAACGCCGGCCATGCAGGCTGAGAGCGTAAATACGAACAACTTGTAGGCTTCCACGCGATAGCCGAGGAAACGCGTGCGCGATTCCGCGTCGCGGATCGCCACCAGCACATTGCCGAACTTGGAGGTGACGATGGCGCGGCAGATCAGGAAGCCGACGGCGAGCGCGATGCAGGAGACCACCAAGAGCGCGTTGCGCGTGGTCTCGGCCTGCACGTTGAAGCCGAGGATGTCCTTGAAGTCGGTGAGGCCGTTATTGCCGCCGAAGCCGAAATTATTGCGGAAGAAGCCGAGCAGCAGAGCATAGGACATGGCCTGGGTGATGATCGAGAGGTAGACGCCGGTGACGCGGCTGCGGAAAGCGAACCAGCCGAACACGAAGGCGAGCACGCCCGGCACCAGCAGCACCATCAGCGCGGCATAGCCAAACCAGTTGAAGCCGTACCAGTACACCGGCAATTCGTGCCAGTTCAGGAACACCATGAAGTCGGGCAGGATCGGATTGGCATAGACACCGCGGGTGCCGATCTGCCGCATCAGGTACATGCCCATGGCATAGCCGCCCAATGCGAAAAACGCGCCGTGGCCGAGTGAGAGGATGCCGGCATAACCCCAGATCAGGTCGATGGAGAGTGCCAGGATGGCGTAGCAGACATATTTGCCGAACAGCGCGACGAGATAGGTCGAGACGTGGAAGGTGGTGCCTTCCGGCACCAAAAGGTTGAGCACCGGAATGGCGATGGCGAAGGCGCCGAGCAGCACCAGAAAAATGACGGCGCCTTTGTCGATCAGGCGGGTGAGCGGGAAAGCGCCGAGTGTTTTCATGCGGCCTCTCCCCACGCACTATTTACCTCCCCCTGAAAGGGGGAGGTCGATCTCCGAAGCGCAGCGAAGGCGATCGGGTGAGGGTCATTAGTGGGCTCAAGATACGCCAGCGACCCCCACCCGGCTCGCTGCGCTCGCCGACCTCCCCCTTTCAGGGGGAGGTAAGAGGAGAGGCTAAAGCAGCCTATCATCACGCTTCCACCGCCCGGCCTTTGAGCGCGAACATGCCGCGCGGGCGCTTCTGGATGAACAGGATGATCAGCACCAGGATGGCGATCTTGCCGAGCACGGCGCCGGCGTAAGGCTCAAGGAATTTGTTGGCGATGCCGAGCGTGAAGGCGCCGACCAGCGTCCCCCACAGGTTTCCGACGCCGCCGAACACCACCACCATGAACGAGTCAATGATGTAGCCCTGCCCCAGGTTGGGCGAGACGTTGTCGATTTGCGAGAGCGCGACACCGGCAATCCCGGCAATGCCGGACCCGAGCCCGAAAGTGAGCGCATCGATGCGGGCGGTGCGGATGCCCATGGCGGCGGCCATCGCGCGGTTTTGAGTCACCGCGCGCATCTCCAGCCCCAGCCGCGTGAAGCGCAGCATGGCGAGCAGCGCCACGAACACCATCAGCGTGAAGACGATGATCCACAGCCGGTTATAGGTGATGGTGATGCCGCCGAGGTCGAAGGCGCCGCTCATCCAGGACGGATTGCCGACTTCCTGGTTGGTCGGCCCGAAGATGGTGCGAACCGCCTGCTGCAGGACCAGCGACAGACCCCAGGTGGCGAGCAGCGTCTCCAGCGGGCGGCCATAGAGGAAGCGGATGATGCCGCGCTCGATTGCAATGCCGACCGCGCCGGCGACGCAAAAGGCCAGCGGCACGGCGATCAGCAGCGAATAATCGAACAGCGCCGGGTTATAGGCGCGGATCAGCGCCTGCACCACGAAGGTGGTATAGGCGCCAAGCATGACCATCTCGCCATGCGCCATGTTGATCACGCCCATGACGCCGAAGGTGATGGCGAGCCCGATCGCCGCCAACAGCAGCACCGAGCCGAGCGAAAGCCCGTACCAGGCGTTCTGCACCGCGTTCCAGATCGCCAGCGTGTACTTGATCTTGGCGATGGCCGCCGCGGCTACCTCGTGGACCGCGGGCGCCTCATTCGGCGGTAACCCTTGAATCAAGCCGAGCGCGTCCTGGTCGCCGCGATCGCGGATGACGGCGATTGCGGCGATCTTGGCCTCGGGCTTGGCCTCCGACGACGTCAGGATGACGGCAGCGCGCGCTTCGTTGAGCGCCTTTTTCACGCGTGGGTCGGTTTCCTTGGCGAGCGCCGTTTCGAGCGTCGGCAGCGCACCCTGGTCGCGCGAGCGGAACACCGCTTGCGCGGCGTCGAAGCGCTTGTCGGGATCGGCCGCCATCAGCGTGAGGCCGCCGAGTGCGGCGCTAATAACGTTGCGCAGCCGGTTGTTGACGATAACGGTGTCGATGTCGTCCGGCGGTGCGCCTGCGATCGGCTTGCCGGTGGCGGCATCGAGTAATTTGTCATCCTTGGTCTTTATGAAGACCTTCTTCTGTTCGGCGCTGTAGAACAGCCGCCGGTTTTGCGCGGCTTCCAGCAAGGGCGCGGCCAGCGGATTGCCGCTGGCGGCGACTTTGTTGATTGCTTCGCCGGTGTCGTGCAGCGAGCCTTCGGTGAATCCGGGGAGCGCGTCCTCGTAGGCGCCGGCCCGGGCGCTTGCCACAGCGCCGAGCAGCAAGCCGAGCACGCATACGAGCGCCAAAATGCGATCGTAGAAGCTACGCATTGCAGTCAATCCCCGGCGTCGTCTGTTTTCGTTGGGAGGCGGCGATCAAGCCGCCGCCTCCCTGCATGTTTTGTCAGCCAGCGCGCGTCACGAGCCCTTCCCGCCGCACTTCTTGGTCACGGTGTTGTAGTTGCCGCACTTGAGCGTGACCCAGTCTGATTTGAGGTCCTTCGAGCCCGGCAGGTAGTTGGACCAGGCATCGCCCGGCACCAGACCCTTGGTCTTCCACACCACGTCGAACTGGCCGTCGCCACGGATTTCGCCGATGAAAACCGGCTTGGTGATGTGGTGGTTTACCAGCATCGTCGACATGCCGCCGGTGAGATTTGGCGCCTTGATGCCGGGCAGCGCAGCGATCACCTTGTCGGGATCGGTCGACTTCACCTTCTCGACCGCCTTCACCCACATATTGAAGCCGATGTAGTGCGCTTCCATCGGGTCGTTGGTGGTGCGCTTCGGCTTCTTGGTGAAGGCGTGCCATTCCTTGATGAAGGCGGCATTCGCCTTGGTCTTGATCGACTCGAAATAGTTCCAGGCGGCGAGATGGCCGACCAGCGGCTTGGTGTCGAGACCGGCGAGTTCTTCCTCGCCGACGGAGAACGCCACCACCGGGATGTCGGTGGCCTTGATGCCCTGGTTGCCGAGCTCCTTATAGAAAGGAACGTTAGCGTCGCCGTTGATGGTGGAGACCACCGCCGTCTTTTTGCCGGCGGAGCCAAACTTCTTGATCTTCGACACCTCGGTCTGCCAGTCGGCGAAGCCGAACGGGGTGTAGTTGATCAGAATGTCCTCGGCCTTCACGCCCTTGGCCTTGAGATAGGCCTCGAGGATCTTGTTGGTGGTGCGCGGATAAACGTAGTCGGTGCCTTCCAGCACCCAGCGCTTCACGTTGCCACCGTCCTTGCTCATCAGATAGTCGACGGCAGGAATAGCCTGCTGGTTGGGCGCGGCACCCGTGTAGAACACGTTACGCTCGCTCTCCTCGCCCTCGTACTGGACCGGATAGAACAGGATCGAATTGAGTTCCTTGAACACCGGCAGCACGGACTTGCGCGACACCGAGGTCCAGCAGCCGAATACGACGGCGACCTTGTCTTTGGAGATCAGCTCACGCGCCTTTTCGGCAAACAGCGGCCAGTTCGAGGCCGGATCGACGACGACGGCTTCCAGCTTCTTGCCGAGCAAGCCGCCCTTCTTGTTCTGCTCGTCGATGAGCATGAGCATCACGTCCTTCAGCGTGGTCTCGCTGATGGCCATGGTGCCGGAGAGCGAATGGAGAATACCGATCTTGATGGTGTCGGCGGCTTTGGCGGCGTGGACCGCCCCGGTAGCCGCAAACGCCAAGCCCGCAGCAGCCGAAAGCCACCAACGGGCATTCGGTCGCTTGGCGACCGCCTGCATTGATTTGATCATGTGCAAAAACCCCTGCGTTTGACGCGCTCTCCGTCCCGGCGACGTCGGCGCAGCAACGGTTTCGCAAGCCTTGTGCCACGTCCCGCGCAGCCTCTAAACGCTTGACGCGTTGGGCTTTTTTCATCTCGTGGCGACGCGTCAATCTCAAAGTCGAGAAAACTGATTAAATATTAGGCGGTGTGCTTAATTATTTTTCGCCGTTAAACGACCGCTGCCATTGCGGCGGCGAAGCGCCGCAAGGTCCTTCGGCTACACCCGGGATCTTCAGCCGCGCATTCCCAGCGCGCTCACCATTATCGCGGCAGCCCCTTGGCTAATTGTCCAAAATGAGGTTGCCAGCGCGGGGCGCCGCTGCACGCAGCAAGGCCGCGCTGCTGTCGCAAATTCTTAGCGTAAAGGTCACGACAGTTTCACCCCCCGGTCTCGGCGTCGCCATGATCGGCTTCTAAGCATCGCCCCGGGTAAGGACGACGACTCAACGGAGGCTGACCATGCTTCATTGCAATGCGGCAAAGCTTCCCGCCAGCCGAACCTTTGCCATGCCCGCGCGTTGTCCCCATTGCGGCGACTGGATGGTGGCGCCGCTGGTATCCGAATTCGTGATCGGTGGCGAGATCCGCCACCACTGGGAATGCGACGGCTGCGGCGAAATCTCCACCACCATGATCCCGCTCGACCAGCTTCGGGCCCCCACGGCGGCGGAATAGCTGCTAGGGTCCGGTGTTTGCCAAATGGCTGTGCACAGCCTGATCCAAGGAGGAGCAAACATGACAAGGACGTTTCTGCGCCCGACCCTGGCCGTTCTCGCCTGCGCCGGCGCGCTCGTTTTTGCCTCGCCGTCCACGGCGGCGATGATGAATATGAAGGCCGATCTGAAGGCTTCCAACGAAGTGCCGCCGGGCAACAGCAAGGCCAGCGGCTCGGTCACCCTGACCTATGACTCCGCTTCCAAGAAACTTTCCTGGAAAGGCAGCTATTCCGGCCTCAGCGGTCCGGCCACCGCCGCCCACTTCCATGGGCCGGCCCCTGCCGGCAAGAACGCCGGCGTGATGATTCCAATCAACCCGCACGGCCCCTCATTCGAAGGCTCGGCGACCCTCAACGATGCCCAGGCCAATGCCCTGATGGGCGGCAACATGTACGTCAATATCCACACCGCGGCGCACAAGGCCGGCGAAATCCGCGGCCAGGTGGCGAAGTAACCGGCTCAAGCCTTCGTTTCCCACGCGACATTGCCCGCCGGTCCGCCGGCGGGCTTTTTCTTGGCCGGCCGCTCCCCACAGGTTGCGCTGAGCTTTGCGTCCACCGCAGCGGCGATTTATCTTGGGGCCAGTACAAGGCAGGTTTGCGGCAGCGAGGGACGCCCATGGCTCAGACAAACGGCGCGGCGCCCATTCTGGTGTCGGGCGGCGGCATCGGCGGGCTGGCGGTGGCCTATGCACTGGCGCGCCAGGGCTTGCCCGTGCGCGTGTTCGAGCAGAGCGCGGAGTTCCGCGAGGTCGGCGCCGGCATCCAGCTCGGGCCCAACATCTTCCGCGCTCTGGAAAAGATCGGCCTCAAGGACGCCATCCTGGCCGACGCCCACCGCCCGCCGGCGCAGGAAATGCGCGACGCGCTCACCGGCAAGCTGATCACCCGCATCCCGCTGGGCGAGGCCTTCTTCGAGCGTTTCGGCCAGCCCTACGCGGTCACCCATCGCGCCGACATCCACGGCAGCTTTCTCACAGCCTGCCAGGATTCAGACCTGATCACGCTGGAGAACAGCCGCCGCGTCGACTCTTATGAGGACCATGGCGACAGCATCACCGTCGTCCTTGATGATGGCGAGCGCGCGAAAGGCCGCGCGCTGATCGGCTGCGACGGCATGTGGTCGAAGATTCGCGACCGCATCGTCGGCGACGGCAAGCCACGTGTGTCCGGCCATATCGCCTATCGCGCCGTGCTCAAGCGCGAAGACGTGCCCGAGGACCTGTGGCGGCCCGACGTCATCCTGTGGGCCGGCCCGCGCACCCATTTCGTGCATTATCCCTTGCGTCGCGGCGAGCTCTACAATCTGGTCGCCGTGTTCCACTCCGATCATTACGAGGAAGGCTGGAATACGGAAGGCAGCGCCGAGCTGCTGTGGGAGCACTTCAAGGGCCAGCGCCCGGAAGTCTTACGCATGCTCGAGCGCATCGAGACTTGGCGCATGTGGGTATTGTGCGACCGCGAGCCGGTGAAGAACTGGTCGAGCGGCCGCGTGACGCTGCTTGGCGACGCCGCGCATCCCATGTTGCAATATCTCGCGCAAGGCGCCTGCATGGCGACCGAGGACGCCGCGGTGCTGGCGGATAAAGTGGCGGCCTCGCCCGAGGATTTGCCGGGCGCGTTCACCGCCTACCAGCAAGACCGTTACTTGCGCACCGGCCGCGTGCAGATCATGGCGCGCGTCTATGGCGACTTCTATCACGCGCGCGGCGTCACCGCCGAATTGCGCGATCTCGCGCTCGGCGGCCGCACGCCGGAGCAATCCTACGAGGGTATCGCCTGGCTCTACGACGGGCCGTAATCGTCAATCGAAACCGTAAAGCCGCGCCGGGTTGTCGACCAGCAGCCGCTGTTGCGCTGTCACGTCGGTTGCGTATTGCGGCACCAGGTCGACCAGATCGGCTTCGTCGGCCTCGTGGCTGGCGTTGGGATGCGGGAAATCGGTGCCCCACAGCACGCGGGTCGGCGCCGCCGTAACGATGGCATGGGCGATCGGCACCGCCTCGGCATAGGGCGGCATGGAAATGCGCTCGGCGCCGCATACCTTGATCCAGCAATTCTCCAGCTTGGCTAGTTCGAGCAGCGCCTTGAGCGGCGGCTGATCGACGCCATGCTTGCCCGGCACGCGGCCCATGTGGTCGATCACGAAAGGCAGCGGCAGTTTGCGGATCATCTCCGACAGCGGCGCGATGTCGGGCGCGTCAAGATGCAGCACCACGTGCCAGCCGCGCCCTTTGACGCGGTCGATGACGCGGTTGAACACAGCCATGTCGGGCGCGCCGCCGAGATGTTTGACGAAATTGAAACGCACCCCGCGCACGCCGCCGGCATCGAGCGCATCGAAATCGGCGTCGCCGAATGTATCGTTGACGATGGCGACGCCACGATAGCGTTTCGGATCCGAGGCGATGCAGTCGAGCATGGCAGCATTGTCGCTGCCGTGGCAGCTTGCCTGCACGATCACCGCGCGCTCCACGCCGAGATGGTCGTGTAGCGCGCGCAGCATTTCCTTCGGCGCGTCTGCCGGCGTATAGCGGCGGCCGGGCGCATAGGGGAACTTGTCGCCCGGCCCGAACACGTGGCAATGGGCGTCGCAACTCCCCGGCGGTAATTTGAAGCGCGGCTTGCGGCGGCGCTTGAGGAATTCCCCATGCACGTTCATGCCAGCGCCGCCTTTACGCGGGCGGCATTGAACGGCAGGTCGCGCAAGCGTTTCCCGGTCGCATGCGCGAAGGCATTTGCAATGGCGGCGGCGGCCGGCCCGACTGACGCCTCGCCGGCGCCGAGTGACGGCTGGTCCGGCCGGTCGATCAACACGGTCGCGATATGGGGGGCTTCCGGCATGGTGAGGATCGGATAGCCGCGCCAGTCGCGCGACACAATGCCTTCGGGCGAAAATCTTACTTCCTCGTGCAGGGTCCAACTCGCGGACTGGATGATGCCGCCTTCGATCTGGTTCTTCAGCCCGTCCGGGTTGATCACCTGACCCGCGTCCGCTACGGCGAAAGCACGCGTAACACGCAAAGCGCCGGTCGCACGATCGACCTCCAGGTCCACAACCACCGCCACGTAGCATGCCGCGTTCTTGTATTGCGCGAAGCCGAAGCCGCGGCCATGCACGCCGTCGCCCTCGGCGCCGGCTTTCCAGCCCGCGGCCTTGGCTGCGGCTTCGATCACCGCCTGCGCGCGCTTGTCCTTCAGATGCGCCAGCCGGAAGGCGATCGGGTCGGCCGTGGCCGCTGCCGCTAATTCGTCAATGAAGGATTCGATCGCGAACACGTTGGCATAGGCACCGAGCCCGCGCAGCGACGACACCCGCAGCGGGCTCTCGCGCAGGAAATGATTGGTGATGCGGTGAGCGGGAAACGCGTAATGCGGCACCGCGTTGCGGGTGCCACCGCCGCTCCAGCCCTGCCCTGGCTCGAACGGCTGGCCGAGATACCAGCTCGCTAGCAGATTGACGCCGCCGCCCGCGCCCGGCCGCGTGCTGTGGGTCGTGCTCCATAGCTCGTAGTTCCAGTCGGCGATCCTGCCGTCGGCAAGCGAGGCCTTCGCCTTCATCACCATGGCGGGCCCGAACGGCTCCCAGCCGAATTCGTCGTCGCGCATCCATTGCACGCGCACCGGCTTGTCCTTGACCGCGCGCGCCAGCAACGCCGCATCGAGCGCGACATCGTCGGCGCCGTTGTGGCCGTAGCAGCCGGCGCCTTCGGCATGGATGCAGCGGATCATGTCTTGGTCCATCTTGAGCGCGCGGGCCAGATCGCGCCGCAGCGGAAAAATCCCTTGTGTATGCGACCACACCGTCAGCTTGCCTCCGGTAAACTGCGCCAGCGCGCAGGACGGCACGATCGCGGCATGCGCGATATAGGGTTTGGTGAAGGTCGCCTCGAATACCCGCGCGATGCCGGAAGGCGGCGGCGCCTTCTGCTCGCTCACCACCTGGTCGTCGCTTTTCTGGGTGATAAGATGGTCATGCAATTTGCGCTCATCGGGCAGCGCATCTCCGCCAATCCACGTGCTGGTGCGCGTGAGGAATTCGCGCGCGCGTACCGCCTGCTCCTCACGCTTGGCGATCACGCCGAGGAACGAACCGTCGCGCACCACCGCGACCACACCGGGCAATTTCTTTGCGCCACGCAGGTCGACATGATCGAGAATGGCGTGATAGCGCGGCGGCCGCACGATGCGTCCGTGCAGCATGCCGGGCAGCCGCAGATCCTGCACAAAGGCGGGCGCACCGGTAACCTTGCCGGGAATGTCGCGGCGCTGCACCGGCTTGCCGACGATTCTGTGCGAACCATAGGGCTTGGGCAGAACCTTGCCGGTCGCCGCGCGACGCAGGTCGGCTTGCGACGCCAGCTCGCCATAGCTCACCTTGCGCGTGCCCGGCGCATAGACGACGCCGTCCTGCACGGTCAGCTCGTCCGACGACCAGTCGAGCCGCTCGCCGGCGAGCTCGACCAGCAGGCTCGCCGCCTCCGCGCAAGCAGCGCGGATGGCGGCACCGCTGTCCTCGATCGAGCGGCTGCCGGAGGTGAAGCCTTCGTCCGGTGTGCGCGCGGTGTCGCCGGAAATCATTTCGATGCGCGTCGGCGGCAGATACAACTCTTCCGCAGCGATCTGCGCCAGCGCGGTGAGGATGCCCTGGCCGAGTTCGACCTTGCCGGTGAAAATGGTCGCGGTGCCGTCCGGGTTGATGCGCAGCCAGGCGTCGAGCCGGCGGTGGCGCGCCAAGCTGCCGGAAAGGCGCGCGCGCTGCTGCGCCGACACTGGCCCGCGCATGCTGAAAGCGATGACGATGCCGCCGGCCGCGGCGGTAAACTGGCGGCGGGTGAGCGTCATTGCGCCTTCTCCGTCGACTTCGTCATCGCTTGCGCGGCGCGCAGCACGGCACGGATGATGCGCGCGTGCGTCCCGCAGCGGCAGAGATTGCCGGCCAGCGCTTGGCGCACCGCCTGCTCGCTCGGATGGGGCGTACGGTCGAGCAGCGCCTTGGCGCTCATGATCATGCCGGCGCTGCAATAGCCGCATTGCGCGGCCTGCTCGGCGATGAAGGCCTGCTGCAGCGGGTGCAGATTTTCAAGCGTGCCCAGCCCTTCCAGCGTGACGATCTCCGCATTGGCCACGCCACCCGCCAACGTCACGCAAGATCTCGCCGCCTTGCCGTCGATCAGCACTGTGCAGGCGCCGCATTGCGCCAGCCCGCAGCCGAACTTGGGCGAGTTCAGTTCAAGATCGTTGCGCAGCACGTAGAGCAGCGGCGTGTCGGGCGCGGCCGCGACCTGCCTGCTCTTGCCGTTGACTTTCAGTGTCAGCGCCATGACGGATTTTTAGCGCATGCCTCAGACCGGCGCTATGTCGCCCTCATCCCATTGCGCCATTGTGGCGGCATGGAACTCGGCAAAGCGGCCGGCGGCGATGACGGCGCGCATGCCGGCCATCAGTTCCTGGTAATAGACCAGATTGATCGTCGACAGCAGCACCGCGCCCAGCATCTCGTTGGCCTTGGTCAGATGATGGAGGTAGGCGCGCGAATAGCTGCGCGCCGCCGGGTGCGCGCTCTGCTCGTCGAGCGGGCGCGGGTCGGCGGCGTGACGCGCGTTTGCCAGGTTGATGGCGCCGAACCGGGTGAAGGCCATGCCATGGCGACCATTGCGGGTCGGCAGCACGCAGTCGAACATGTCGATGCCGCGCGCGACCGCTTCCAGCATGTCATGCGGCGTGCCGACGCCCATCAGGTAGCGCGGGCGTTCCTCCGGCAGCATGGGCGCGGTTTCCGCGACGGTCTTCAGCATCACCTCTTGCGGTTCGCCCACCGCCAGCCCGCCGATGGCGTAGCCCTGGAAATCCATCGCGGTGAGCTCGCGCGCGCTCTCTTCGCGTAACGCCATGTCATCGCCGCCCTGCACGATGCCGAAAAGGGCAAAGCCTTCGCGTGCGCGACTCTCGAAAGCGCGCTTGCAGCGCTCGGCCCAGCGCAGCGACAACTCCATGGCGCGCTTGATCTCCTCGGCCGATGCCGGCAGCTTCAAGCATTCGTCAAGCTGCATGGCGATATCGGCGCCGAGCAGCGATTGGATCTCGATGGCGCGCTCGGGCGACAGCGCCACCATGGCGCCGTCGAGATGGGAGCGGAAGGTGACGCCGCGCTCGTCGAGCTGGCGCAGCTCCGACAGCGACATCACCTGGAAGCCGCCGGAGTCGGTGAGGATCGGCAGCGGCCAGTTCATGAACGTATGCAGCCCGCCGAGCGCGGCGATGCGCTCGGCACCGGGCCGCAGCATCAAGTGGTAGGTGTTGCCGAGCACGATTTCGGCGCCGGTTGAGCGCAACGTTTCGGGGGTCAGGCCTTTCACCGTGGCTTGCGTGCCGACCGGCATGAAGGCCGGCGTCTGCACGCGGCCGTGCGGCGTGACGATCTCGCCGCGGCGGGCGCCGCCGTCGGTGGCGATCAGGCGGAAGGAAAAGGGCGCGCTCATTTGCCGGCAGGATAAAGCAGACACGCATCGCCATAGGAATAGAAGCGAAAGCCGGCGGCAATGGCATGGGTATAGGCGCGTTTCATCACGTCCAGCCCGCTGAAGGCTGCCACCAGCATGAACAAGGTTGAGCGCGGCAGGTGGAAATTGGTCAGCATCAGATCGACCGCATGGAACTTGTAGCCCGGGGTGATGAAGAGCGCGGTCTCGCCGGAAAAAGCGCGCAGGCGGCCGTCTTTGCCGGTGGCGCTTTCCAACAGCCGCAGGGCGGTCGAGCCCACCGCCACGATGCGTCCGCCTTTGGCCCGGGCGGCATTTAGACCATCGGCCACCTCCGCCGGCACAATGCCGAATTCGGCTTGCATCTTGTGGCCGCTGGCATCGTCCACCTTCACCGGCAGGAAAGTCCCGGCGCCCACATGCAGCGTGACCTTATGGAGCGCGATGCCGCGCGCTTTCAGCCGCTCCACCAGGTCGTCGGTGAAATGCAGGCCGGCAGTGGGGGCCGCCACCGAGCCCTCATAGTGGGCAAACAGCGTCTGGTAGTCAGTCTTGTCCTGCTCGTCCGGAGCGCGGCGTGAGGCGATATAGGGCGGCAGCGGCATCTCGCCCCGCTCGGCGATCGCCTGGTCCAGCACCGGGCCATGAAAGGAAAATGAAAGGGTTACTTCGCCTTCTTCATCTTTGTGTGAAACTTGAGCATCGAGCTCGCCGAGGAAACACACCCGCCCTTCGGCGCCAAATCGAAGGGTATCCCCGACCTGGACCTTCTTGGCGCCGAGGATGAAAGCCTTCCAATGTGAGCCGTCGAGCCGCTTGTGCAGAGTGGCCTCGATCGCGGCCTCAGCCCCCCGCCCGACGCGTCGGCCCTTGAGCCGGGCCGCGATTACCTTGCTGTCGTTGACTACCAGCGCGTCGCCCGGCTGCAGAAGGTCCGGCAAATCGCGCATGCCGCGGTCCTCGAGTTCCGGTGCCCCACCCGGCCGCACCACCAGCACTCGCGCCGTATCGCGCGGATGCGCGGGCCGCAGCGCAATGCGCTCGGGCGGCAGATCGAAGTTAAATTGGTCGGTGCGCATGGGCTTTCTTATACCTCCCCCTGCAAGGGGGAGGTCGGCGCGAAGCGCCGGGTGGGGGTGCGTCGAAACCCGCGGTGAGGTCACCCCACCCCGACCGCCTTCGGCGGTCGACCCTCACCTTTCAGGGGAGGGATTATGCCCCCATCGTCGCCTTGACGATCTTGTCGGGGTCGCTGACCGGCTCGCCGCGCTTGATCTTGTCGACGTTGTCCATGCCTTCGATCACCTTGCCCCAGACCGTGTACTGGTTGTTGAGAAACGGCGCCTCTTCGAAGCAGATGAAGAACTGGCTGTCGCCGGAATCCGGGCTTGCCGCCCGCGCCATTGACACCGTGCCGCGCACGTGCGGCTCCTTGTTGAACTCGGCCTTCAGTTTCTGCCCGGAGCCGCCGGTGCCGGTGCCGTGCGGGCAGCCGGTCTGCGCCATGAAGCCGTCGATCACCCGGTGGAAAACGATGCCGTCGTAGAAGCCCTGCTTCACCAGCTCCCTGATGCGCGCGACGTGGCCGGGCGCCAGATCGGGCCGCATTTCGATCACCACCGGCCCCTGCGTGGTTTCCAGCGTGAGCGTGTTTTCGGGACTAGCCATCGAGAGAAGCCTTTCGTTGTTTGCGGGAATCCTGGAAATGGAAGTAGAACGCCCGTCCGGCGATTGCCTGTCCGAGACTTGGCGAAACCGGCAGCGGCGAACAGCGGGCGATCGCGCGAACGAGCGCACGGTAGTAGAGGTTGCGCTCGTCCGGCGAAATATGTTGCGTCTGATAGGTGATGCGGGCACCGAAAATCTCGCCATCGCGCTTGAAGCTCAGCCGCACCGTGAACTCCATTCCGGTTCGTATCTCGGACGCCGGTGGCCATTGCCAGCAACCGATAATCGCCCGACGGACGTCGTCGAGCGTATTGAGCGGACCCTTTGGCGCCACCGCCCGCCGCGGCTGCTGGGCCGAAGCCGGTAGCGAAACATTGAACCAAGCGGCCGTCGCAACAAGCCCCGCGGCACCCAACATGACCGCAGCCCGCCGCATGGCCTCATCCTTACTTTACGATCGTCGCTTTCTTCACGAAGTCCATGCGCTTGAAATGCGCCGCTAGATAGGCGTTGCCTTCCATCTGCAGGCGGCCCTGGTCGGGGCCGCGGCCGCGTGGCGCGCCCTCGCCATATTCGGCGTTGAGGCTATCCACCACGTTCATGCCCGACACCACGCGGCCGAACGGCGCGAAGCCCTGACCGTCGAGGCCGGCATTGTCGGCGAAATTAATGAATACCTGCGTGGTGCGCGTGTTGGGGCCGGCGGTCGCAAAGGTGATCATGCCGCGCTTGTTGCTTTGCGTCACCCGGTCGTCCGGGATCTGCGCGCCGCGCCAATGCGCCATCACCGCCGGATCGCCGTGGATGCCGAACTGCACCATGAAGCCGGATATCACGCGGAAGAAGCGCACGTTATCGTAGAAGCCGTTCTTGACCAGATTGTAGAAGCGGTCAGCGCCGTGCGGCGCCCAGGCGCGGTTTACCTGGATCACAAAGGCGCCCTTGCTGGTGTCGAAACGCGCCTTGTAGCTCGCCGGCGCTTGCTCGGTGAGCGCCGCCGGGTTGGAGAGGTTGGAGGACTGGGCGAGCGCGGGCGCGGCCAACACGGCCATCGCAAACGCAAGCGTGAGGATCGATCGGCGGCTCGTCATTCGCTCTCCTTGATTTCCGCTGGCGCGCGTTAGCGCGGGAATTTCTTCTTCAGGCGCGCCACGACCGGCGCCGGCACGAAGGCGGAAATATCGCCGCCCATACCGGCGATCTGACGCACCAATGTGGCGGTGATCGGGCGCACCATCGGGGACGCCGGCAGGAACACGCTCTGCACCTCGCCCGCCATGGCCTCGTTCATGCCGGCCATCTGCATCTCGTAGTCGAAATCGCTGGCATCGCGCAGACCCCGGATCAAAAGCGTCGCGCCGTTCTCCCGCGCCGCCTGCACCACCAGACCGGAAAAAGTGATGCAGTCGAACTCGCACTTGGCGTCTTGCGCGATCGGCCCGCAGGTCTCGATCAGCATCGCCAGCCGCTCCTCATGCGAAAACAACGGCGCCTTGCCCGGGTGTACGCCGATGGCGATCACCAGTTTATCGGCCAGCCGCACGGCATGGCGCACCACGTCGAGATGGCCGTTGGTGACCGGGTCGAAGGTCCCGGCGTAAAGGGCGGTCCGCGGCATGGCGGGGGTCTACCCCGGCCATTCTCGCCCGGCAAGGCCGCGGCAACCGGCTTGAACCTTTATCCCCGCGGCGGTGACCAACCCCCAAACAGGCAAAATAGGACGCCGTCATGCTGAAGCTTATGACCGCCATCATGGCCGCCGCTTTCATTGCCGCAGCCATAACCGTTTTATCGGCCCCCGCCGCCCATGTCGATGCCAGCCCGCGCCCAGTCGCGGAAGAAGCCCAGATGCGGTCTTGCGGCCAGCGCGTCTGGCCTTGTCTGCTCTGCGTCGGCACGCCGTTCGGCAACCAAAAAGTCCGGCTAGTCACCACCGACCGGCTGACCGACTAGGCCGTGTACCCATAAAACACGATGCCCGCTGCAGTCCGATCCATGTCCGCTATTCCCCTGAAAGCGGACTTTCGGCGGCACACATTCGGTGTCCGCTTTGGGCCGATTCTGTTGATTTAGTCGGCAAGTAGATCGAGCAGATCGTGCTCGGCGGTACGCCGGTTTGCCATCTGGCCTGATCTCATGCCGCTTTGAGGTTCGGTAGTGGTACCAGTTTAGCTAACTTCCTGAGGTTCTGAGCGGTGGCTGCGAGGAGGAATTCGTCGTGAGC
>Ga0307417_10000101_pt1 | contig 34343 bp, 34 predicted proteins | sample SalMarWE160210MG_2_FD_202514 | JGI IMG/M metagenome (GOLD analysis project Ga0307417, IMG submission 202514) | Salt marsh sediment microbial communities from the Plum Island Ecosystem LTER, Massachusetts, United States - WE1602-10 | ecosystem: Environmental > Aquatic > Marine > Intertidal zone... | reverse complement strand
TGCGGATCTTCCAGACCGATATTGAGCCGCACGATGGTCTTATCCGGATACCTTGAACTGCACAAGCGATTGTATTTTGCAGCCGTCATGAGACTCTTGTACCCGCCCCAGCTGTAACCGAGCCCGAAGAGATGGAGCGCATTCACAAAGGCGGCCAGCTTTGCATCGGGATAGTCTTCTTTGAATGTGACGGCAAAGAGGCCTGAGGACCCCTTGAAATCCCTCTTCCAGATGGAATGTTCCGGGTGGCTCGGGAGTGCCGGGTGGATGACCTTATCCACCAGATCGACCGTTTCGAGCCATTTGGCGACTTTCAGGGCCGACCGCTCATGTTGCTTCAACCGCATCGGCAACGTTTTGAGGCCCCGCAGGGCAAGATAGCAGTCCTCGGGCGACGCGAAGGCCTCCATGACCCTGTAGAATTTCTGGAATTCCTCTTCAAATTCCTCCCTCAGGGTCACGGATCCCAGCAGCACATCTGAATGGCCTGCAATATATTTCGTGACGGATTGCACCGAGACATCGATGCCGAGATCAAAAGGTCTGAGGTAAAGGGGCGTTGCCCACGTATTATCGAGTACCGTCACAATTCTCTTTTCCCGGGCGACGGCCGTGACAGCGGGGATGTCCTGTATTTCAAAGGTGTTTGATCCGGGGGATTCAAGAAAGATCAGACTCGTATTCGGCCTGATGAAATCGATAATATCCCCGCCCGCGGCCGGAGGAATAACCCCGATCTCTACATTGTACCGGGAAAGAATCCTGTTGCAGAAACGGGCCGTAGGGCCATAGATGTTGTCACACAGGAGGATGTGATCGCCGCTCTTGGTAAACGCGAAAAGGGTGTTGATGATGGCGTTTATTCCGGACTGGAAGACCCGGGTCATGTGGCCGCCCTCCAGCCGCCTGAGGGCCTCCTCGAGGGCCCGCTGGGTGGGCAGCCGGTCCGTGCCGTAGGATATCCCGTCATATTGCCCTTTGTTTGCCATGGCAAGATCTTCGTACCCTTGAAACAGGACGGTGGATCCCTTGTAGACGGGCGGATTGATGGTCCTCACCTTTTTTCCGCTTACCTCATTGCAGTAATCGTTGAACCCTATGAGTTCAGTTGATTTTTTCATGAGTATTCATTCCTTTTGTCTGGGTTCCCCTGGATATTGGACCCAAAGGATCCGGGTTAGGTAACGTTTCCGCAAGATAGAATAATGATCGAACACCTTGCAAGAAAAAACCCCTGTCGTCTCGGCAATTGAAAGAATCGTCGATACGATAAGTCCGCCTTTTCTTGAGTTGACGGAACAACCTCAACCTGATACGATTTTTTTCATTCTGCGGGTTCTTTCTTATATCAGCAGGCCCGTTTTGATGTAATCAAAAACTTTCCATCCATGGACTTTTTTCCGACCTCCATGGGCACGATGATGACTTCCTAACAAGTCATCATGACTTCTTGAAAGGAGAAACGAAATGAAAGGAATGCCCAACATGGGCCAGATCATGAAACAGGCCCAGCAGTTTCAGGCCAAGATGGCCAAGCTACAGGAAGAAGTGGGGGACAGGACGGTGGAGGCCTCGTCCGGCGGAGGCATGGTGACCGTCACGGCCAATGGCCGGCAGGAAATTGTCGCCATCACCATTGAACCCGAAGTCATCGATCCTGAAGACAGGGAAATGCTTCAGGACCTGGTCATGGCAGCGGTGAACGACGCCCTCAACAAGGCCAAAGAAATGATGAACGAGGAAATGGGTACACTGACCAAGGGTATGAACCTTCCCAATATTCCGGGCCTGACGTAGAAAGGGAAGCAAAATGGGTTTTTATCCGCCGCCCCTCGAAAATCTGATCGAACTTCTTTCCAGGCTTCCCGGCATCGGACAGAAGTCCGCCGCCCGAATCGCCCTTTACATCCTGAAAAGCGACCCTGAACTGGCTCGGGACCTGGCACAGGGGCTCCTGCAGGTGAAGGACAGGATCAGATTCTGCTCCGTCTGCTTCAACCTGACCGAGGATGACCCCTGCGCCATCTGCACGAATGAAGCCAGAAACAACGGCACCATCTGCGTGGTCGAAGGCCCCGGGGACCAACTGGCCCTGGAGGAAAGCGGTTATTTCAGGGGACGATACCACGTTCTCCACGGGGCGCTTTCTCCCCTCGACCACATTGGTCCCGAGGACCTGAAGATCAGTGAACTGCTTTCCCGCCTGGAACCGGAAGGGGTCACGGAAATCATACTGGCCACCAATCCCACCACTGAAGGGGAAGCCACGGCCTCTTTTCTGAGGGATATTCTGTCGGACAAGGGGTTGGAAATCACGCGAATCGCCCTGGGCGTTCCCATGGGAGGCGATCTCAAGTACATGGACCGGGTGACCCTGCAATATGCCCTCAAGAGCCGCATGAAGGTGGAATCGTGATCGACCGGGCGGATCTTGAATCCCTCGCCCGAATCGTGGGGCCGGAAAACCTGATCACCAGCCGGAATAAACTCGAGGCCTACACCACCGACGGTACGAAACTGGTCTACACCCCGGATGGCGTTGTCTTTCCCAACAGCACAGAGGAGACAGCGGATATCCTTAGCCTCGCGGCCGCACGCGGATTCCCGGTGATACCCAGGGGGGCCGGAACCGGGATGAGCGGGGGATCGCTCCCCGTCAACGGCGGGCTGGTCCTGTCGCTCGAGCACATGAACCGGATATTGGAGATCGACCGCGAAAACCTCGTAGCCAAGGTGGAACCCGGCGTCATCACCGCCCATCTCCAGGAAGCCGTTGAAAAAGTGGGCCTTTTTTATCCCCCGGATCCGGCAAGCATCCACATTTCCACCATCGGCGGGAACGTGGCCGAGTGCGCCGGTGGACTCCGGGCCGTCAAATACGGGGTGACCCGGGACTATGTCCTCGGACTCACCATCGTACTCCCCACCGGTGAAATCATCCGGACGGGCGTGGAGACCATGAAAGGCGTGGCCGGCTATGATATCACGCACCTCATCGTGGGTTCGGAAGGGACCCTGGCCGTGGTCACTGCCATCACCCTCAGGCTGCTTCCAAAACCCGAGACCTGCAGGACCATGCTCGCCTTTTTCACGGACGTCTCAGAGGCGGTCCTCACGGTGACCAGCATCATTCATCGGGGCATCATACCCACCATCCTTGAATTTATGGACAGGGTCTGCCTCGATAGCATCCGGGAGCACATGGAAATCCCCATTCCCGCGGACGCCGGAGCCATGCTGCTCATGGAAGTAGATGGGGATTCCCTCTCGGTGGAGCAGGGAAGCCGGAAAATTCAGGAAGTCTGCGAAGAAAGACGCGCAATCAGTTTTGAAAAAGCGTCCACCCCGGAAGAGGCCGAAAGGCTCTGGCAGGCCCGTCGCGAGATCTCTCCTTCCCTTTACAAACTGAGGCCACACAAAACCAGCGAGGACGTCGTGGTGCCGAGGAGCAGACTCCCGGAGCTGATCTCAGCACTTCATGAACTCAGCGCCAGGTACGACCTCCCCCTGCCTGCCTTCGGACATGCAGGAGACGGGAACATCCACGTCAACATCATGCATGACAAAGATAACCCCCGGGAAAGGGAAAAGGTGGTGCCGCTGGTCAGGGAGCTTTTCGAGAGGGTACTGCAGATGGGCGGGACCATCACCGGTGAGCACGGCATTGGAATCACCAAGGCCCCTTACCTGGAGATGGAAATACCCAAACCCGGTCTGGAGTTGATGATCAGAATCAAGAAGGCCTTTGATCCAAAGGGAATCCTGAATCCCGGAAAGATCTTTCCAACCTGTTCCCATCAAGACTGCTGTCCAATTGGCCTGAGCGATACTCCAAATTAGCCAATGCTATTCTTCTTGCTACACTACATTTCAGCCAGCAGGCCTGATCTGGTCAAAATTGCCAGAGGCAGACAAACCTGAAGTTGCCTAAGGATGAGACTCCCCGGATCACTAGAACCTATCCGGGTCCCCCATCAGAGTTGCTCTTCTATCCTCGGCTTCCACAAAAATCCGCTTAATTTTGGGGTAGACCTGCTTGATTTCGCTGTCCAGTCGGGCAATGGACTTTTCAATGTCTCCTGCAGAGGCAGTGTTATCAAAATCCACACTCAGATTTAAGAGGATGAAATCGGGGCCCATGTGCAGGGTCAGAATTTCATTGATGTGATGGATCTTGTCGTATGATCCGGCAATTTTTCTTATTCCCTGAATCACTTCTTTGTTGGCACTTTCTCCGATCAACAGTCCCTTTGTCTCATAGGCAAGCCAGGCAGCCGTACCGGCAAGAATCAGGCCGATGACAATGGAGGCCATCCCATCATAATAGGTGCGAGAGGTGATCTGGCTCATCAATATCCCCAGAAAGGCCACAACAATACCAAGGATAGCCGCAGAATCTTCAAAGAGCACAACGAACATGGAAGGATCCTTGCCGCGCTTAACAGCCTTTAAATACCCCCATTTTCCTTTTGCTTTTGTAAATTCGGTCAAGGCAAAATACCAGGCCGCGCCTTCAAAAAGCATGGCCAAGGCCAGCACGATATAATTGAGGTAGGGACTTTGAATAGGTGTGGGATGCAGAAAATGATGCACCCCTTTGTAAATGGAGACTCCGGCACCCACTGCAAAAATCAAAATAGCAACAATAAAACTCCAGAAATACACCTCCTTGCCGTGACCGAACGGAAACCTTTCGTCCGGGGGCATTTTCGCCCTTCGCAGCCCGTAAAGCAAAAGGACCTCATTGCCGGTATCCACAAGAGAATGTACGCCTTCGGACAGCATGGCCGAACTCTTGGTGAAGAAAAAGGCTATGAATTTGGTCACTGCAATCAGGAAATTTCCGACAAGCGCAGCAAAAATAACTTTTTTTCGAGAAGGTGGTGCCAATTATTCTTAAGCTCCCCAATGCAATCGGAAAGTCAGGTTTAAGAAGGCCTGTAAGGAATGCTAGCCCGTGTACCAGTCCCTGTCCCTGCGCTAGGCCTGGCGTTCGCTTTATGATGTCGGGCAGCGGGTCTCGTAGGTGCCTGCCGTCCTGTCCTGTAGGTAAACCCTGTCGAACCGCCCGGTGCTTGCCTCCTCGAACCAGGTCAGGCCCTGTTTCCGGCACGGACCACATGCCCTTCTCGGGATATGCACGGCAAGGATGTGATTCCCCTTGCTGGAGGTTGATTCGATGGAAAGGGCACCTGCGCAATCCATGCATCGACGAATTCGCTCGTGCTGTGTTTCTCTGATTCCGTCGGTATCGTAATAAATCTCCCGATTCCTTTCCACCACCTCGCCCGCTTTACAGTTGTTTTTCAGAAACTCATCCCGCAGGAACATGCCCTTGAGATCCGCCACCTGCTGTTCAATATACCGGGCAATATCCTTACGCTGGGGCTGGTAGTCCCGGTCGTAATTGGGCTCCTTGACATAGCTGGTGTCCAGACCGGCCATGGCCATGATGATTGCCACATTGACATAGGGAAGGGCGTTTTCCACGGCGTAGCCCCCTTCCAGGACGGCAATGTCGGGCTTTAGCCGAGCATTGAGCGTTGCGTAACCGCGGGCCGAGAAGTTCATGTGGGTAATGGGATCATTGAAATGGTTGTCCTGTCCCGCTGAATTAATGACCAGGTCCGGTTTGAACTGATCCAGAAGCGGCATGATGAGTTCTTCCAGAACGTAGAGGAATCCCCGCTCTCCGGTCTGGGGCGGCAAGGGAATGTTTATGGTTGTCCCCTCCGCATTGGGCCCGCCCAGTTCATCCGGAAACCCGGAGCCGGGATAAAGCGTCCGTCCATCCTGATGAATGGATATGAAAAGGGTGTCCGGGTCATGCCAGAAGATATCCTGAGACCCGTCACCATGGTGGCAGTCGGTGTCCACGATGGCTATTTTTTTCACACCATACGTGTCTCGCACGTATTCCGCCATGATGGCTTCGATGTTGATGTTGCAGAAACCGCGATTCCCGTGGACGACCCGCATGGCATGGTGTCCGGGCGGGCGCACGAGGGCGAAGGCACTCTCCACCTCCCCCTTGAGCACGGCATCCGCCGCCACCAGGCAACCCCCCGCAGAAATCAGGTGGCTTTCCGTGGTCACGGCGGACTCATCCGGCACACAGAAATGGACCGTTTGGATATCCTCCACCTCGGCGGGCCTTACGCGATATTCCACCAGTCCGTCCACATCCAGGAGGCCTTCCTCCAGGATTTGGTCCTGTGTATAGAGGAGGCGTTCCTCCCTCTCGGGATGGGTGGAGCTGATGGCCCAGTCATAGGCCGGGAAAAAGACCAGGCCCGTTCTTCTCAGAGCTTTCATACGGCCTCCCCCGGGCACGTCCATCCCTTGATAATTCCAGGGGTAATGGAAAGTCTGAGGCGAATATTCTGTCCCACCCTGGAAAATCCACGGACCATGTTGAAGACCTGCCGTTCGGTTACGGAAATCTCAAGCGGCCCCTGTCCCGCACCAATCTTCCGCGCCTGTTCACGGAGGGCTTCTCTCGCCAGGGACATGGCCTCCTCGACGTTGAATCGGAAAGGGATTTTGCGGTCCACTCCTGCCTCCGGAATGACCAGGGCTCCTCTCTGGGTGTCCGCCTGGAGCGTTATCTCGGTCGTGACCCTGGCCACGGCGGCACCGATGGCATTGGCCACCCCGGAATGATCCGGAATCCGGAAGGGCAGACCCAGAGCCCGACCGACAAAAGGCGCTATCTGGTGAGCAGGGCCTCCTATCACCACCACCGCATCAGGTATAATCTCTTGCTCCTGGAGGACTTCATGAATGGTATACACAGGGCGGGAGTTTATGTGGTTAAGAAAGGCCCTGGCTGAATCAGCGATGGTGTCTGCCATGGTCTCGAGAATGGCCCTGGCCGTCGATTCCGGTTCCTGTTTCCGGGAGGAACCAAGGCTTTTCATGGCGTCCGTTGCCGCCTCGCGGCTCCCCACCCTGAGGAGATTCAGGGTGATCATGGCGTCCGTGGGGGTAGGGACGGTCCCCCCAAGGGCCACGGGAGGGCCTTTTCTGGCGGGCCCTACCCGCAACTCCCCTCCCGTCCCCCTACGAACTTCGCTGTCCCCTCCCACGCCTATGGAATGGGTCAAAAGAGATCGTATCAGGGTCTGGTAAAGGCCAAGGCGGATACCGCGGGGTTCCAGAAGGGGAACGCCGTCAAGCACGACCGTCATGTCGGTGGTCGTGCCTCCTATATCCAGTACCAAGGAGGTACCGCGACACCCATCCAGGGCCAGGGCACCCATCACGCTGGCGGCCGGACCCGATTGTGCCATCCCTGCCGGCGAATGGAGGGTATAATTCAGATCCATGGTCCCCCCGTCGGGCTTCAGGAGATAGCGGGGCGATCTCAACCCCTCTTCGTCGAGAATAACCCTGAGAGACCCGATGAACTGTTCGTGCACCCGGTGGAGGGCGGCATTGAGGTAGGTTGTGGCGATTCTGCGAGGAAAATTGAGACTCCCGGACACTTGGTGCCCCAGGGCCAGATGCGAAAACCCGGTCCTTACCCAACCCGAAATCTGTAACTCGTGGACCGGGTTGCGCACTGAGAATTTTCCCACAATCCCCACGTCAGGGATCCCCTTGCTTTGGATGTCCTCAGCGGCCCTGCGGACGGCCTCTTTGTCGAGTGGCGCCGCCTCAAAACCCTGGTGATCCAGACAACCGCCAACCACTCGAAACGCGGGCCCCACGGAAAACCATTCGGGGTTCATACCCGGGCCCGCCGAGACAATCATTCCGGCTTCATCCAACCGATCCTGGACAATGGCGTTGGTGGCCATGGTGGTGGAAAAGGCCATCCTCTCGATCTCTTCGGAGGGGAACCCGCCCGTGGTCTTTGAAATGGCCGACCTGATCGTCTCGATCAGGTCGTCACTCGTGGGGGTCTTCGTTTCAATCAGGACGCCCCCTCGATCCAGCAGGACAGCGTCCGTTTGGGTACCCCCCACATCCAGTCCCAGTATCATAGAATCACCATTCGTCACATGCCCGTTTTCTGACCCGGCGTTAAGTTCCCTTGATCCCTACGCCTGACCTATGCTTCTATAACATGAATCTCAACAAAAACCAAAGGCATATTCACCCAAATCCACCGTCTAATTTGCGCATCATATACTTGGACGGGGGGTTTGGAGACATTCCTGATCACCAGCAAGGTGTCAGATGCAAGGCGTCGAGGAACGACGACTGAGTCGTATGAACAATACGTCGCAAGGAGGAGCGACCGAAGGAACGCAGCAGATGATGCCTTGCTGGTGCATCAGGGATTCAAAAAAGACTTTCCATGGACAAGGTGAGATGGTACGATTCCGCAAAAGCATTTCCCGATGAACCGGCCCTTTCCCCCGGAGGTCATACCAGGTGAAACAGAGTGAAAATTGGGACCGCTCCTTCCCTGAAAAGGAGATCTGCCAGGTCCTTGTGGACAAGGGACTTATTTCCGAAGGGCAGAAAAAGGATATACTCGGGAAGAAACCGGGTATCAAGCGAAGGCTTGAAGCCGGTGAGAAGAAGGACCCTGCGACGCAGAAAGGGACACCCCTGTCCGACGCCCCGGTGACTATCGTGGATGTGATTGCCTCTCTGAAACTCACGAGAGCGGATGACCAGGCACGCCCGCTGGACGAGGAGATCATCGTCCAGGCCCTCGCGGAACACTGGAATCTGCCCTACCTGAAAATAGATCCCCTTAAACTCGATCTCAACCTGGTAACGGGGACCATCCCCCATTCTTTCGCCAGGAAGCACCTGGTGCTCCCCACAGGCATTCAAGACGGTACCCTCACCGTGGCCACTCCCAATCCCTTCAACCAGGAAGTCCTCGAGGACATCGCCAGGGCCTGCCACATGAAGGTACGGGTGGTCGTCAGTTCCAAGACTGACATCCTCAAGCTGATCAATGAATTTTTTGGATTCAAGCGCTCCATTGCAGCGGCCGAACACCAGTTCACCGGGCTCCCCGTAGACCTGGGCAACCTGGAACAGTATGTCAAACTCAGATCATCCGAGGACCTGCCCTCGGACGATCATCACATTATCAACGCCGTCAACCACCTCCTGAATTATGCGTTTGACCAGAAGGCAAGCGACGTTCACCTCGAACCCAAGAGGGAATCCAGCCTCGTGAGGATGCGAATCGACGGTGTCCTGCACACGGTCTATAAGCTTCCCAAGAATGTCCATTCGGCCATGGTGAGCCGGATCAAGAACCTCTCACGACTCGACATGGCTGAAAAGAGGCGGCCACAGGATGGCAGGATCAAGACGGCCCGGAAGGGGGTTGAGGCGGAAATCCGGATCTCCACGGTGCCGGTTGCCTTTGGGGAAAAGGTGGTGATGCGGATCATGGATCCCGATGTCCTTTTTCAGGATCTCCAGGGCCTCGGTTTTACGGAAGCGGATCTTGAGCACTTCAAAGGCTTCATAAAGATGCCTTACGGAATTGTGCTTGTCTGCGGGCCCACGGGGAGCGGGAAGTCCACCACCCTTTACTCAGCCCTGCGATATCTTTCTACTCCCGAGATCAACATAACGACGGTGGAAGACCCCATTGAAATGGTGAATGAGGATTTTAATCAGATTGCCGTTCAACCTGTCGTGGGGGTCACCTTTTCCACCATCTTGAGGAGCATACTCAGACAGGACCCGGATATTATCATGCTCGGAGAGATGAGGGACCTCGAAACGGCTCAAAACGCCGTTCAGGCCGCACTTACCGGACATCTGGTCCTTTCCACGCTTCATACCAACGATGCGCCCTCGGCCATTACCAGGCTCCTGGACCTGGGGGTTCCCTCGTTCCTGATCCAGGCGACCCTTGTGGGGGCCCTCTCACAACGACTCCTGCGCAAGATCTGTCCCTATTGCAAGGAATCTTTTCCCATGGAATCCCGGGAACTGGAGACCATGGGCCTGGACCTCGGGAAAAGGGGAACTGTCACGCTTCAGCGGGGCAAGGGTTGCATCAAATGTCGCGGAACAGGATATCTTGGGCGTACGGCCCTTTTCGAAGTGATGCCTTTCAGCGAACCCCTCAAACAACTTGTGACACGCAAGAAAAACCTGGAGGACCTGAAGGCCCAGGCAAGGGCTGAAGGTATGGTCAGCCTTAGGGAAAACGCCGTCAACAAACTGCTGGAAGGCATGACCACGTACCAGGAAGTCCTGAGAGTGACATGGAATCAATAAAATGGAGGCGTAAGGCGTAGGGCACAAAGAAAAAGCAAGAGAACAACCGTTATTCGAGTATGGGCCTTGTGCCCGGAGCCTAACAAACCATGCTGCTTCAACTGAACATATCCGATTTCGCCCTTATCAAGCACCTTGACATCGCCTTTCAACCCGGCCTCAACATCATCTCAGGCGAGACAGGGGCGGGGAAATCCATCATCATCAACGCCATGAATCTGATCCTCGGGGGGAGGGCATCGGGGGACCTCATCCGAACCGGAGCCACGGAAGCAAGAGTGGACGCCCTTTTCTCCCTCCTGCCGGAGGGGCACATGGCAGCCCTCCTGAAGAAATTTGATATCCCATTTGATGGGGAACTGCTGATCAGACGCTCCCTCTTCCGCGCGGGTCGAAATTCTATTTCCATCAACGGGTCCATCGCCACGCTCCAGATGCTTTCAACCCTCGGAGACCTCCTGATCAGTATCTCGGGCCAGCACGAACACCAACGTCTCCTGAAACAGGACCACCACCTTTCCCTCCTGGACGATTTCGGCGGTCTGGCGCCGATCCGGCAGGCCATGGCGGCGGTTTTCAACGACCACCAGGCCGTGTTTGGCAAGATCCGACAGCTCCATGAGGAAATCACGAAGGTCCAGGAAAGGCAGGAACTTGCGCGGTTTCAGATGGATGAGATCGAACGGGCCCGAATCCTTCCGGATGAGGACGTTTTACTGGACAAAGAGAAAAAACGGCTGGAAAACGCGGAAGAACTTATCGAGACGGTTTCCGGTGTTTACCACAGGCTTTACGAAATGGAGGATTCGATTCTCTCTTCCATCTTCGAATGCGCAAAAAGGCTGGAAAAGGCGGCCCAAATCGATGACCGGCTGGAAGAAATTGCCAAGGCCATCTCCCATAACCGGATAAGGCTCGAAGACCATGCCATGTCCCTCAGGGATATTCAGGGAACCATTGAAATGGACCCCGGGAGGCTTGAAACCGTTCAGGAAAGACTCGAACTCCTGACCCGGCTCAAGCGCAAATACGGCCCGTCACTTGCCGACGTCCTCGCGTTCAGGGAAGGGCTGACCACCGCAATGGAGGATCTGGATGAGAAAAGGGGCAGGCTCATAGACCTTGAGGAACGGCTGGCTTTCCTGGAGAAGGAAATGAAAGCCACCGCCCTGGACCTGTCCGCGAAAAGGAGGAAGATTGCCATCGGCCTGGAACAGGAGATGGAAAAGGAACTCGGCGATTTGAGCATGCCCGACACGCTGTTTCGCGTTCAATTCCGTAATGTTGACCACCCGGCCCCCAGCCCGGAAGAGATCCTTCCCCTGCTTCGCAGCGACGGTTTCGACCAGGTGGAATTCATGCTTTCGCCCAACGTGGGAGAACCGCTCAAGCCACTGGCCAAAATCGCCTCGGGCGGAGAACTCTCCCGTATCATGCTGGCCCTCAAGAGCATTCTGGCCAGAAGCGGTTCAGTGGAGGCGGTCATCTTTGATGAGGTGGATGCCGGGATTGGAGGAGCCACCGCGGAAGTGGTTGGGGAAAAACTTCAGGCCCTGGCCAGATTTCATCAGATACTGTGCATCACCCATCTGCCGCAAATTGCCAGCAAGGCACAGACGCACTTTCAGGTGAAGAAGCAGGTTATAGACGGCCGGACCCAGACCCTCATCGCGGAATTGACGGAAAAAGAGAGGGTTGAAGAGATCGCCCGCCTGCTCGCGGGTCGTGAAATCACCCCCCAGGCTCTGGCCCATGCCCGGGAAATGATGCGGTAGCCCGGATTTCTCACGGACAATCTACTCTGATGGTGAATTTGTCCATGCCTACTGCGTTGCGCTTGGAGAACATCCTCGACATACTTCTTCAGTATGCCTGTGGGTGTTTTCCTGCGCGCGCCTTATATCCACGGTCATCTTCACCATCTCACCACGAAGATCCGTGAGAAACCCGGGCTCGTTAGCGTTCAAGGCGGATCATCTGGCCCACTTCAAAAGGCCCCCCCGAAAGCGGTCTGGCCATGGCCTCCCTCTCCCCGGGAGATGTTACCTCGATCTTTCCCACCTTACGCCCCCGGACGGGGTAGGATTCCCCGCTCTGAGACCGTATGAGTTCCCCTCGAGAAAAGACCTGAAAAACAAGACCGGTCTTGATACCCACATCTTTCCCGCCGCCTATTCGGATATCCTTACCGTCCACGGCCAGTATCTTTCCCGCCCAGGGTTTTTCCGAAAGGATCTCTGAAATGTTGGAGGCCTGTTTTTTCACAATGCCGGACATATCCTTCCTGATCAGACCGAGCATGAATTCATTCTTGTCTTCAATGTTCTCCACATCCTCCGGCACCGAACCTTCAGCCTTTCCCAGCTTTGTGTAGAGCAGGGCGCCGGTGTTCACATCAACCATGTTGATGACCATCGAAACCTCGTAAAACCGGCGGTTCTTCCTGAAAGGCCAGAATCCCTTGCGCCTTGTGGTGACATCAATAGGATTCAGAACCCCTGTAATCAGAATGTTTAGGCCGAGTTCTTGCGCCTTCTGGATGAAGGCCTTCGGGGTAACGATCCCGAACCGGGGTGACTTCAAGTCGGTTTGAAGGGATAGCCCCAGCGGCCTTTCATCCAACATGATGAGAGGCGTTGCTCGCAGCCTGGATATAAATTCTGCGGTAAAGGTCTCTCCCAGGTGGGAGCCGAGGTGCGTCTGATCCAGAAAGGATAATACCTTCACCCGCTTCGCAAGGACAGCATCATCCTTTGTGAACCCCTTGAACACGGAGCGACCGATGCCGCACCCCATGGTCACGCCCACGGCCGCCAATAGTATCAATCGGATACAAACCATAAAAAAAAACTTTTTAGTCATGGATATTCCCTTTTTGCCTTAAGTGATGATAACTTCTAACGAAGTTGTCTTGTTAACTAGAACGTTACTTCAAATGATTCGAATTCGCCCTGCCAGGGTTCACGCTCGTCATTCAAATGATCCACCCTCGCACGGGATGGCCCTCGGCGGCACCAGGCAACCAGTTTTTGAACCGCTATTTCCGGACCCTCGGCAAGAACCTCCACGGTCCCATCGGGACGGTTTCTCACCCAGCCGGTCACCCCCAGCATGCCGGCCTGTCTTCGCGTCGAATCCCTGAAGAACACTCCCTGGACCCTGCCTTCCACGATCAGCCTCATACGAATAGGTTCCATCCTAAGCCTCCAGCAACTTGAAAAATGCCTCTTCATCGAGGATGGTCACTCCGATTTCACGGGCCTTCGCCAGTTTCGAACCCGGATCTTTACCGGCCACAACGTAATCCGTGCGCCTGCTCACGGAACCGGAGACCCTGCCTCCTATTCCGACAATACGGTCCTTTGCCTCGGCCCGCGTCAGGTTCTGGAGGGATCCCGTCAGCACAAAGGTCCTTCCATCCACCGGGGAGGGCTGGGCCGGCCGAGGGGACGCCGGCCGGACCCCGGCCAAGAGGAGCCGTTGGATGATCTCCCGGTTGGATGCCTCCTCAAGATGGGAGATGGCACCCTGGTTGGGTTCATCATCCAGATGGGAAAGGACGCTCTCGGCGATTTCTTTGCCGATACCCTTGATGGACAACAGCTCTTCCTCTGAAGCATTGATGAATCTGTCCAGAGTCAGGAAATGCTGCGCCAGGAGGAGGGCCACGTGTTCTCCCACGTGCCGGATTCCCAGGGCATAGATGAACCGGGGGAGCGTCGTGTCTTTGCTGTTCTCAATGGCTCTCATCAGGTTGGCGGCTGATTTCTGTTCGATCTTGTCCAGCTTGAGCAGGTCTTCAAAGGTGAGCGAATAGAGGTCCGCCTCGTCCCGAATCATCCCCCGGTCAATAAGCTGATCCAGGATCTTCTCCCCCAGCCCATCCACATCCATGGCCCCTTTGGAAGCAAAATGGCGCAGCGAGGCCCTTACCTGGGCCGGACAAGCGGGATTGGGACACCGCACCACCTTTTCACCTTTCGTGTTTTCCACCTTTGTCCCGCAGACGGGGCATTGCTCCGGCATGTGAAATGGGGTTTCCTGACCGGTCCTGCTTGATGGAATGGCCTTCACCACCTCCGGAATCACCTCCCCCGCCCTCTGCACCACCACCTTGTCCCCTTCACGAATGTCTTTCCTGGCGATCTCCTCCTGATTGTGGAGGGTGGCCCTACGGACCACCACACCCCCCACCTCAACCGGTTCGAGGTGCGCCACGGGTGTGAGTGCCCCGGTCCTTCCAACCTGGACATCGATTTGCAGGATTCGCGTGGTTTCCTGGGTGGGTTTGAATTTAAAGGCCATGGCCCACCTGGGGCTCCTGGACTTCTCCCCGAGTCGGCCCTGAAGGTCAAGTCGATTGACCTTGATGACGGCGCCGTCAATGTCAAAGGGAAACCTGGAACGTGTCTCTTCCAGCTCGTGACAATAGGTGATGACCGCTTCGATGGTATCACAGATCTGAATATGGGGTCGGTTCACCCGCAGTCCCCAATCCTGTAAGGCCAGCATGAGATCATAGTGCGTACCAAAGGTCTCCCCTCTCATTTCTCCTGTGCCGTAGCAGAACATATTCAGGGGCCGCACTGCCGTCACCCTGGGGTCGAGCTGTCTCAGTGCCCCCGCGGCCGCGTTGCGGGGATTGGCAAAGGGGGCAAGGTCACGGGCCGCCCGCTGGCTGTTCAGGTTCTTTAAGGCCTCCAACTCCATGTAGACTTCGCCTCTCACCTCCAGAAGGTCCGGAACCTGATGTTCACCACTGAAGGTCTTCAGATCCAGGGGAACGGTCAATATGGTCCGGACATTCAGGGTTACATCTTCGCCCGTGTAGCCGTCACCCCGGGTGGAGGCAACCGTCAATCGCCCCTTTTCGTAGACCAGCTCGACGGCCAGGCCGTCCATCTTCGGCTCCACGGTGTATTGAATGGGTTCAGACGTGTCGAGAAATCTCCTGACCCTCCCGTCAAAGTCCCTGATATCTTTCTCTTCGAAGGCATTTTCAAGGCTTAGCATGGGGAGGCGGTGTCGGACCTGCCTGAAGGACTTCTGGGGCTCAGTACCCACCCGTTTGGTAGGAGAATCAGAGGTGACCAGCTCGGGATACTGTCGCTCGAGTGCAAGAAGTCTTTGAAAAAGCCTGTCGTATTCCGCATCCGATATCTCAGGGTCATCAAGGGCATAATAGCGATGATTATGGTACCTGATGCGTTCCCTGAGGGACGCTATTTCCTTTCCGGATTTATCCATTTCCTTTGGATCTCCGCTTGAGTGCCTCAACCAGACCAAAACACCCGGTCAACATCATGTCCCCAAAAGGCGCGGCCAGGTGCGCACCCAACCCCTGGAACTTTGCGCGGTTGGGCCCCGTTATGCTCATGGGTCTGAAATCGCTGTTTGCCGGCCCTTCGGGAAGGACCAGGCAGCCATGCCCCATCTCGTCAAAGATCTCCCGGTTGGTCAGCTCCCCTCTCCTGAACCGCGTTAGATGGTCCATGAGTTTCCGCTCATCCAGCAGGGAGGTGTGATGTTCGTAGAAGCCCCAGATCCTCTCACCCTTCACCAGGCCCGCCACGATGTGTTCGTTCCCCGCATTGATTACCGTAAGGCCGTCGTTCAGTCTCTCCGAGGCCCAGGGGTCCAGCAGGGCACCCAATATGGCCGAGGCCCCGGTATCCATAAGCCAAGCCCCCGGCACGGCACGGGTGACCGCCCTCATGCGGGTCAGATGTTCGGGCGGGGTCTCATAGAGCAGGTCTTCAAGGGGACTGCCGGCCTTTAAAAGGTCTGCCCACTGTCTGAAACGAAAGGCCCGGTTGCTTTCATAGGGTGAAAACCCGTGGTCTTGGACGCAGACGGCCACCAGACGGGGCATGGACACGTGAAAGAGATCGAGGGCCTTTCTGATATTCGAAATCTCGATGTCACCCATGGGAAGCTCTTCCAACGGGGTGACAGGAGGCCTTTCATCCACCACCTGGACGCCCATCGCGCGAACCTTCTCAATATCATCATTAAAGGTACGGGCCGCATCCGGCAGGGCAAACACCTGGAGTCCCGCCTTCAGATGGTTCCGAACAGCACGACTGCAGGGCCCTCCTCCCATGGTGGTCCCTGAAAAGAAGACATGGTTCCCTCTTTCCGTGGCCCGGTCAATGCTTCCCGCCAGGATGGTCGTTGCCGAAGGCAGAATAAGTTTGGGACAATTTTGAATGGAGATTCCCGGCTGCCAGACCAGGATATCCTGGGTCCCGCTTCCCACATCAATGGCCAGGACACCCGTTTCCAGATGATTCGTCAATTCGCCTTCTCCTCAGACGCCGCCGTTGATTGGGCCAGTTGGAGCAGGATCTCCGCTCCCGAGCGGGTGGCCTTTTTCAATTTCGGGTTTGAAAAGCCCCTATGCCATGTGAGGTCAAACAGCTCATCAGAGACCACCAGAAGGGCCGTCACGGCGACGGAGCGGAAAAGACCCACCGTCATGAGAGCCGACATCTCCATTTCCACGGCCAGGACCCCTTCGCGCTGATGATAGAGGACCTTGTCCGGGGTCTCCCGATAGGGGGCGTCGGTGGTCCAGATCCGTCCTGAACGGAACGGGAGGCCCTTTTCAACGAGGGCATCCTCCAGGCGTTGTCTCAGGATTGGGTCCGGTCCGGCTTCCAATTCCCCGATCGGGTAATGACTTGATGTGCCTTCCTCCGAAACCACTCCGGAAGGAATCACCACATCACCGATCCTCAAGGAGTCCTGCAGGGACCCACACCACCCCAGGACCCAGAATCGTCCGGCACCCAGGGCCACCAGCTTTTCCATGGCAAGGACCGCCTGGGGGGCGCCGAGATAGGGACCGGAAAAGCTGAGGTTCCTCCATGCGCCCTTTGCCCGGTACACACAGGGAAGTCCCGCGTCCCTCAAAGGGATCCTTTCCGCGCCGGTTTTTCGGGCAAGGAAACCCAATTCGGAGGGAACCATCACCATGATGGCATCCGGTCCGATATCAGGATCACCCCTACCTCTTCCGGGACGAATAATCCCCTCATCGCTTGTAGATCGTTGACGCAATCTGCAGAAATTACCTCCACGCTTTTGTCCGGTACCTACTCAACTCCGGCAGTGGAGAAATATTAGAAGGTATGACCCTTATTGGCAACCTTTAATTGCCTTGTGAGAACGCATCGGGGTGCTGTTGGTGCAGATTACCGCAGATTCACCCTTGCCGTGCGCGGACCGTGGGTGGTTTCTTCTATTCAGGTTTCTTGTCCATGTTCTGTTAATGAATCGAGAACGCGCGAGCGTTACCAAAATTTTAATGGAAAAAACATAAAGGTGTGTTAGAATCCAACATATTATCGGACAACTTCAGGGTCGCCCGGCTGGATTGGGGACAATCCCGATTTTTTGTTGACATAAAAAGCGTAATTAAGTAAAAATATAAGTTTATATTTAATACTCAGCAATGTTTGAGAGTCTAAGCGAAAAACTGAATGGCGTTTTTAAGAAGCTGACCGGCCGAGGGAAGCTCACAGAGGCCAACATCCAGGATGCACTGAAGGAAGTGCGCCTGGCGCTTCTCGAGGCGGACGTCAATTACAAGGTCGTCAAGAAGCTTATTGAAGACATAAAGGGACGCGCCCTCGGGCAGTCGGTCCTGGATAGCCTGACCCCTGGTCAGCAACTCATCAAGATAGTCAATGAGGAATTGACCCTTTTGATGGGTGGGGAACGGCAGGAACTCCAGCTGACGGGCAAGACTCCGCATACGATCATGCTGGTTGGGCTACAGGGTTCGGGTAAGACGACAACGGCGGCCAAGCTTGCCCATTATCTTCGCGGCCAGGGACGCTATCCTTATCTGGTGCCTGCCGACGTTTACAGGCCGGCGGCCATTGATCAGTTGAAAAAATTGAGCGCCCAGGCAGGGGTTCCGGTTTACCCATCGTCTCCTGATCAGAAGCCGGAAAATATATGCGTTGACGCCCTGTCCAAGGCCGGCAGGGAAAATTGCGACCTCCTCATCATTGATACGGCAGGACGTCTTCACATTGATGCGCCATTGATGGCTGAGCTGGAGCGGATCAGGGACAAGGTCCGTCCCCATGAAATGCTCCTTGTGGCCGACGCCATGACCGGGCAGGATGCGGTCAATGTGGCGAAACATTTTAACGAGACCCTTGAACTCACCGGCGTTATCCTCTCCAAAATGGAAGGAGACGCTAGAGGTGGCGCTGCCCTTTCCATCAGGGCGGTGACCCACAAACCCATCAAGTTTGTGGGGATGGGCGAAAAGCTGGAAGCCCTAGAGCCCTTTTTCCCGGACAGGATGGCCTCCAGGATCCTTGGCATGGGGGATGTGCTTTCCCTAATCGAAAAGGCCCAGGCCGGATTCGATGAAAAGGAGGCCTTAAAGCTCGAAAAGAAACTCAGAAAGCGGGAATTTGACCTGGAGGATTTCCATTCCCAGTTGAAGCAGGTCAAGAAGCTCGGCTCCCTTGAGCAGATCATGGGCATGTTGCCGGGGATGGGACAGCTTAAAAAACTGAAACAACTGAAGCCCGATGAGAAGGAACTGGTCAAGATTGAAGCCATTATCAGTTCCATGACCAGACAGGAAAAAAGGAACCACAAGATCATTAACGGAAGCCGAAGAAAACGGATAGCGAGAGGAAGCGGCACGTCCATTCAGGATGTCAACCGTCTCCTGAAAAACTTTGCTCAGTCAAAAAAGATGATGGAGCGGTTTTCCAAAAAAGGCCTGCCTGACATGTCATCCCTTTTCGGCTAGGTGGAAATTTTTTGAAGGCAATCAGATACACAGTTTATTTTGAATGAATTTCTAATCTTGGCCAATGTGTAAGGCCAACTGGGGGGTGATACTGAAAAATGTCCGTAAAAATCAGACTGACTAGGATGGGTGCGAAGAAAAAACCATTTTATCGATTGGTGGCCGCCAATTCAAAGGCTCCAAGGGATGGCAGATTTCTGGATATTCTGGGATACTACGATCCCAAGACGGATCCGGCCATCGTTAAAATTGACGAAGAGAAAGTCAATTACTGGCTTGAAAAGGGCGCGGTGATGACGGAATCGGCCAGATCAATTTTGGAAAAGCAAGGCTTAACAAAGTCTCCTTCAGCGGCAAATTGAGGTGATGCGCGGGCGAACTCAAACATGGAGGTGAGTCGATATGAAGGACTTGATTTCTTACATAGCGAAGGCTCTGGTAGACAAACCGGAGGATGTTCTTGTTACCGAGATAGAGGGTGAACAGACTTCTGTGATTGAGTTAAAGGTTGCCAAGGAGGACCTTGGAAAAGTCATCGGCAAGCAGGGCCGTACAGCTAGGGCCATGAGGACTATCCTGAGTGCGGCCTCCACCAAGATTAAGAAACGCTCCGTTCTGGAGATCTTAGAATAGACTTGAACCAAGGCCCGGACGATAGCCTCCTCGCGGTGGGCAAGGTCCTGCGTCCCCATGGTCTGCGCGGACTCCTCAGAATTCAGGTCTACGCCGACTCAGGCTCCATATTTGATAAAGCCGGAAAGGTCTTTCTGAAGCTGGAAAGTGCCGAATGCCTGGAATTCACATTTAATTCCTTGCAACCCGTTAAGTCCAATTTTATTTTGAAACTGGAAGAACTGGCCTCTCTGAACGAGGCGGAAAAATACCGGGGCGCGGAAATCCTTGTCAGAAAGGATGCCCTGCCTCCCAGAGAGGATGACGAATATTTCTGGTTTGAGCTGGTGGGACTTGATGTTTTTTCGGAAAACGGAGAATACCTGGGCCCCATCATCGACATCATTTCCACCGGAGGGCACGACACTTACGTCGTCAAGGGTGGAAAGGGCGAGATACTCATCCCGGGCACCCACGAGACCGTTAAGGATATTGACCTGGAACGAAGAAAAATGACTATCAGCCCCATAGAGGGGCTTCTTGATATCAATGAGATATGACGTCCTGACCATATTTCCAGAGATGATTTCCGCCTATCTCCAGGAAGGCATACTGGCGCGCGCGGCCAAAGGAGGAGTGATCAGGGTCGAAATGACCGACATACGTGACTATGCCAGGGGTCCCCACAGGAACACCGATGATCGCCCTTTCGGGGGAGGCGATGGTATGGTGATGAAACCAGGGCCCCTGTACCGGGCCCTGGCCTCGGTTCCACGCACCGACGTGGGAAGTGTCGTCATCCTGTTGACGCCCCAGGGCGAGCCTTTCACGCAGAAGATGGCCTGGGAATTGTCCGAATATGAACAACTCATATTGGTTTGCGGCAGGTATGAGGGAATTGATGAAAGAATTAGGGAGTTGACCATCGACCGGGAACTGTCTGTGGGCGATTACGTGCTCAGTGGAGGCGAATTGGGTGCGCTGATCGTGATGGACGCCGTCAGCCGCCTGATCCCCGGGGTTCTGGGCGGTGCACGATCCAACAAGGAAGATTCTTTTGAGGACGGGTTGCTCGAATATCCCCAATACACCCGCCCCCGGGTCTTTCTGGATGAGGAAGTTCCCGAAGTCCTTTTGTCCGGAAATCATGAAAAGATCCGCCTCTGGAGAAGAACGCAATCCCTGAAGCGCACACTTGAAAAACGCCCCGATCTACTCCGTACGGCCAGTCTCTCGCGTGAAGATGAGGACATGCTGGCGAAACTGGACAGAATGATTTGAACTGCTTGCTTTTGGGACTTTAACCGACAGTGTCTTTTTATGCGCCTCTACTTGGGACTCGTTCATTATCCCGTTTATGACAAGAACGAGGAGAAAATTGCTTCTGCGATCACGACTGTTGATCTGCACGATCTCTCTCGTGCATCCAGAACATACGCCGTCAAGCAGCTGTTGGTCATCACCCCTTTAACGGACCAGCAAAGGCTGGTCGAACGGGTTTGCAGACACTGGATCACCGGGTTCGGGGCTCAATATAACCCGCACAGGAAAGAGGCCGTCGAGCTGATCTCTGTTGTCTCTTCCCTGAAAGGGGCCATCGCTTCCATTGCTGTTCTGGAAGGAGAGATGCCTTTTGTCGTCGCTACAGGTGCACGCGAACGGAAAGAGAAGGTGATCTCCTTCGCAGAAACGCGATCGATGGTCCGTCGTAATGATCTGGTATTTCTTATTTTCGGCACTGCCTGGGGGCTTGCTCAAGAGGCCTTTGGGATGACAGATGCCGTATTGGAGCCTATTCCGGGCGCAGGAGGGTACAATCATCTCTCCGTGAGATCAGCGTCCGCCATCATTTTAGACCGTTTGGCTGGCAACCATACCAGCCGAGACTTTTAGGAGGACATATGAACATCGTAGAAATGCTTGAAAAAGAACAGATGCGCACGGACATACCCGCCTTTCGCGCAGGCGATACCATCAAGGTCCATGCCAAGATCAAGGAAGGCGAAAAAGAGCGAATCCAGGTCTTTCAGGGTGTTGTCATTCGAAAGCGAAATGGTAATACCGGTGCCAGCTTCACGGTTCGAAAAATCTCCTACGGCATTGGTGTTGAAAGAATCTTTCCTCTCCACTCGCCTTCTATCGACAAGATAGAAGTCCTGACCAGGGGAAAGGTGAGAAGGGCCAGGATTTATTACCTCAGGAAGCTGCGAGGAAAGGCCGCCCGCATCAAGGAAAAAAGGTATTGAACCTTTAACGGTGTTTTGGCACATTCTTGTCGAGCCCACCAGAAAACCTGTCCCTGTTTCCCCCGGGTTTTGAGCCGGGAGAAGACCATACGCTCTTTCATGAGGTGATGGCTGCGAAGGCGGGGTACCATCTGGTGGCTGGGTTGGACGAAGCCGGCCGGGGACCCCTCGCGGGGCCTGTAGTAGCCGCCGCGGTCATTCTCCCCCGGGATGTGGAATTGCCGGGTGTCCGGGATTCAAAAAAGATGAGCGCCGGGGCGAGAGAAACGGCATTCGGATTGATCAACAAGAGGGCCCGGGCCGTATCTGTTGCCGTCGTATCAAGGGGATACATCGACCAATTCAACATCCTGCGGGCCTCTCTGGAGGCCATGAAAAGGGCTGCCGAGGCCCTGGCACCCCAACCGACCTTCCTTCTCGTTGATGGCATAAATGCCGTTCCCCTTGCTTTGCCTCAGAAATGTCTCAAAAAGGGCGATCAGAGGAGTCTGAGCATATCCGCCGCTTCCATTATGGCCAAGGTTTACCGTGACAGGATAATGACATGTTACCACGACCGGTTTCCCATGTACGGCTTTGATCAACACAAAGGCTATGGTACAAAAAGGCATTTGGAGGCCCTCAGGTGCTTTGGACCCTGTCCGTTTCACCGGCTAACCTTCAGAGGGGTTTGCGGACTTGACCAGGGAACGCATTGAACTGGGGAAGATGGGTGAAGCTCTGGCCCTCCGGACCATCAAGGCCATGGGGTACAGAAAGATCATCAAAAACTATCGATGCCCCCTCGGAGAAATCGATCTGATCGCCCACGATGGCGAAACACTGGTCTTCCTGGAAATCAAGACCAGAAGAACAGGCCCGACCGGTTATGCCAAGGAGGCCGTAACGTCAAGAAAGAGGCACCAGATTTCCAAGGTCGCCCTGGCCTACATGAAGGCCACCGACTGCTGTGAGGTGAGGGCCAGGTTTGATGTGGTGGCCGTAAGTCTTTTTGAAGGGCATCCGAAGGTGGAAGTCATCAAGAACGCCTTTGATCTCTCCTACTGAAGGCCTGCTTCAATGAAAAATCAGATAAGAAAACATGAAGACCGGAAGTCCTCGGGGCCCGGGGTGCTTTACGTTGTTTCCACCCCTATAGGAAATCTTGAAGATATTACGCTTCGGGCCTTGAAAATCCTCAAGAATGTGGATATGATTGCGGCAGAAAATGTGAGCCACACGCGCAGGCTTTGTGACCATTACGGGATCAGAACCAGGGTAACACGCTACAACCAGCACAATCAGAAGGCCAAGGCCTCTGAGCTCATCAGGCAGTTGAAGGAAGGCTCCCAAGTGGCACAGGTCACCGATGCAGGGGTGCCGGGTATCTCCGATCCCGGTGGCTACCTTGTCGGACTGGCCTCGGCCGAATCGATCGCCATCACGCCGGTTCCCGGACCGTCGGCGGTCACAGGGGCCCTGTCCATATCCGGGTTCCCTGCGGAGCAATTCCTATTTGCAGGATTTCTGCCTCCGAAAAAAGGGAAAAGGCGGAAGGCCCTTCAAGAGCTTTCCGAGGATTACCGTACGATGGTCTTTTTCGAGGCCCCCCATCGCCTGAAAGCTATGCTTGGGGACCTCCTGGATCTTCTGGGGAATCGCCAAATGGTCATTGTGAGAGAAATGACCAAGCTTTACGAAGAAATCCTGAGGGGGTCATTGGCTGAAATCCTTGTGAATCTGCCGAAAGACAAGATTAAAGGTGAACTTACCCTTGTGGTCCAGGGAAAACAGGAGAGTCGAAAAGTCACGGAAATTCCGGAAGGGCTTCTCGACAGAATCGACGATCTGATCAAAAAAGACGGGATGAGCATTCGGGATATTGCCGAAATCATCTCATCCGAAGAGCGCCTTTCCTATCGCTTCGTATACAAGGCATGCCTTTCGAGGAAAACGGTACACCAACGGCCTGAGGTCGGATAGATGCATCCAAGGCAATTATGGAACAGCTGAAAACCATGAAAATTTCAAACAGCTTGGGTCTCCATGCTAGGGCCGCGGCCAAGATCGTCGCCCTTGCCGGCGAATATCAATCCAAGTTGTTCCTGAGAAAAGGAAAAGACAGTGAAGAAGCGGATGGTTCAAGTATCCTGTCCATTCTGACCCTCTCCTGTCCCAAAGGAACGGAGGTGGAGATCAGGATCGTGGGAGACGATTCCGAAAAATTCATGGAAAACCTGACCGACCTTTTTGCCTCCAAATTCGGGGAGGAAGCATGACAGCCTCTCCGGACATTTCAGGGAACATTTTGAAGGGCATCCCTGTCTCGCCAGGGATCACGTTGGGAAAAGCCCACCTGGTGGACCGCTCCAAGGTCAAGATCCTCTATCAGTACCTCATCGACGAAAATCAGCTGAACGCGGAGATTGAGCGGTTCCAGAATGCCGTTGCCGTCACGGAAGAACAGCTTGAAACGCTGAAAGGCCGGATGCCTGAAGAAGTGAAGCAACACGCCTTCATCCTGGACAGCCACCTGATGATCCTGAAAGACAGTATGCTCTGCGAGTCCACCGCTCGCAAGATAAAGGAAGAAAAGATTAACGCGGAGTGGGCCCTGAAAAAATCTTTTCATGAAATAGAAAAGATTTTCTCCAGGATAGATGATGAGTACATCAGCAGCAGGATTCAGGATGTGGAAAGCGTAACTGAAAGGATATTGAGGAATCTTTCAGGTGATACTCAGGAAAGCCTCGCCGAAATCAAGGAACGCGTCATCATCGTCGCCCATGATCTCTCCCCGGCGGATACCAGTGAATTGAACGTCAGCAAGGTCATGGGTTTCATCACAGATGTGGGTGGGCGGACATCCCATACGGCCATCATGGCCCAGTCACTGGAAATTCCGGCAATCGTGGGGCTTGAATCGGCCACGTTGACGATTGCGGAAGGTGATCTCCTCATTGTGGACGGCAACACCGGAGATGTGATCATCAATCCCGATGATTCCGGGATCATTTATTATCAGGAAAAACAGCTTCAACACGAAAAATACAAGTCCTCCATTGCCCGGACCAGTCATCTTCCTGCAGAAACGCCGGACGGATACCGCATGACCATCAAGGCCAACATAGAGTTTCTGGAAGAAGTAGCCGCCGTCAGGAACCATGGGGCGGAAGGCATAGGGCTCTACAGGACGGAGTTCCTCTACCTGAGGAGCGGCGTACTTCCCAGCGGACAGGAACTCTTCGATGACTACAGGGAAGTCGTCGAATTGATGGCCCCGGAGCCGGTGACATTGAGGACCCTGGACCTGGGTGGGGACAAGTTTGCCTCCGGCATAGAGATCGCCAATGAAGTGAATCCAGCGCTTGGGTTAAGAGCTATCCGATTATTCCTGAAAAAGAAAGAGCTTTTCAAGACCCAACTTCGGGCCATACTGCGGACAAGCATCTATGGAAACGTCCGGCTCATGTTTCCCATGATCTCGGGGCTTCAGGAGGTCCTGGATGCTACGGAAGTCCTCAATGATGTCAAGAGAGAGCTGGAGAAAGAGGAGATCCTCTATGACGAAAATATGCTCGTGGGGATTATGATCGAAATTCCCTCTGCCGTTGTCATTTCGGACCTCCTCGCCCAGCATGTGGATTTTTTCAGCATCGGGACCAACGATCTCATCCAGTTCGCCCTGGCCATTGACCGGGTTAACGAACACGTGGCCTTCATGTATCAGCCGTTTCACCCGGCCATACTCCGAATGATCCGGCAGGTGGTCCAAGAGGCCCGAAAGGCGGGGATCCAGGTCTCCCTGTGTGGAGAAATGGCCGGAGATCCCCTTTGTATTCCCATACTTCTCGCCCTGGGCCTCGATGAATTAAGTATGAACGCCAGGGCCATACCCATGATCAAGAATATCATCAGGTCCATTTCCCTCGAAGAGGCAAGGCGTGATTTCGATCGGGTCATCCGGCTCAACACTGCCAGGGAGGTGCGGGCCTATCTCCTGAAGCGGATGAAGAAATTGATCCCTGAACTGGACGAGAAGGGGTACCTGAGAAGCTGAATCGTATCCTGCCGTAAGCTAATCTATTCGTTCTCCAGAAGGAAGAAAAAGATGGGCATAAAGATCATCTGTCAGAACCGAAAAGCCTCTTTCGATTACCATCTCGACGAAAAATTTGAGGCCGGAATGGTGCTGCTCGGAGCTGAGGTCAAGTCTCTGCGGGAAGGCAGGGCCAACCTGGTGGACAGCTATGCCAGGATCAGGAGAGGGGAAGTCTTCCTCCACAGCATGCACATCACCCCTTACCCCTTTGCTCACCATATGGATCTGGACCCCACAAGGACCCGGAAACTCCTCCTGAACAAGCGGGAAATCAAGCGCCTCATAGGAAAGACCGAAGAAAAGGGATATTCACTTATCCCCACCAAGGTTTATTTCAAGGCAGGTAAGGCAAAGGTTGAGATCGCCCTGGCCAAGGGCAAGAAGAAATATGACAAGCGCCAGGCACTCAAAGAAAAGGAAATGAAAAGGGAGATAGACCAGGCACGCAAAAGAGGTCGTTATTGACATGGCCGGGAAAGATGGTTAGAATGTAAATCAGTCAATGGGGAGAGGCACTCCGTTGATTTGTAAGGAAATCGAAAATCACACTTTTCGGTTTCCGTTAGTAAAAAGTCCAGGGATGGACTTTTTACGATTCTATAAAGTTGATGACTTCGTAAGATGTCATCATCGTGCCCATGGACGGGCACGCAAATCAATGGGGTGCATCGCAACCCGTTGATTTGCAAGGAAACCGAAAATCACACTTTTCGGTTTCCGTTAGTAAAAAGTCCAGGGATGGACTTTTTACGATTCTATAAATATGGGGGTGAATTGGTTTCGACGGGGATAGAGAAACTTAGGTTGCATACCGAGGTTCCACTTGCTCGTAAAACGGGTGGGATAAACACAAACGCAGACGATTATGCGTATGCCCTAGCCGCTTAGACGGCTAGCGTCCTCTCAGAGTTTGCCTGCGACTCTGAATAGGGCGTCGACTAGCAGGCTAGCTGACCCACTTCACCTGTGAGCAGGGGATGCGAAAACGAACACAGGTTAGTCCACTGACTGCTTCGCCTGACGGGAGCCAGGGGACGAAAATAAATTGTCGGGCTAAGTATGTAGACGCCTAAGCGGAATGTTTTCGGACGGGGGTTCGACTCCCCCCGCCTCCACCAAATTGCAGTTTTTTCTCATATGATATTAGGAAGTTACCGAAGAGGTGATTTCCTATTTTCATTTTGGGGCACATTTGGGGCACATTTTCGGTTGCACCCAAAAGCGATGATTACGATACGAATTGTCAAATAGAGTTCGAGCAGATGCGGCATTCGGGTTTGCAAATATAGTAAGCTTGGAATATCATAGAGGCCGCCATTTTTGGGGTACTCTCAATATATCAAGCAGAATGAATTCTTGAAAGAACAAGATCAGACCTTACATATCAACTATGGCCTACTACCTATAAATTAATTTGTTCGACATATGAATTTTCCTTCTGAATTTTCCTTCTTGACAAATTATAATTATTCATTACTTTTTAAGTAACACAATGTGGCAATTGCATACTATCCATAATTAGCTAAAATTGAATTATAACCTATCACTTTTTTATGATAAAAAACATCAGGAGGACCAAATGATTATACATCAGAGGGAAATCAGTTATAGCGAGAATTATTCGGAATTTTTCGAGGCACTTGTCAAAGCCAAGGCACACATGGAAAAAAAATATCCTGAAATCTCAGTGGAGCTCATGTACAATTTGGCAGGACAGAGAGGTCGCGCAACGATTCAGACGAGATATGCTTCGCTAGCCGACTACGAACGAATTGATGCTGAATTAGACAACGACAAGGAGTATTCGGAGCTACTCGATTCTATCATAGGCGCTACCGGGGATCTGCCCGTAGATCAGTTCTATCGCGTAATTTAAAGCCCGCATTCGAGCAAAAACCCAAGCTGATGGTGCTATGGGTATTTGCCCGTCAAAACCATAACTACCAGGGGTGCTATACCTGCCTCTCCCCGTCACAGGAAGTAGAAGTGACATGAGCACAGCGGTCGTCGACAGTCCTCTCAACGAACATACCCGGGCATGGTGGTTCCTTGACCTCCTGGTTGTCGAGCACCGCTGCGCCCCGGGAATGGAGACGGTGGTGCTCGAAATGACCTTGCCGGTCGGTTCGTCACCGGCACTGCACGTGCACAGATCCCTCGACGACACCTGGTACATCCTCGACGGCAAGATGGTGGTGCGCTGTGGCGACGAGACGTTGGTCCCGGGAGCCGGATACTGGGTGTCCATGCCGCGCGGAGTGCCGCATACCTTCCGGGTCGTCGGTGATCATGAGGCGCGCATCCTACTCGTTCACGATAACGCTTCCTTCCGCGACTTCATCCGAGCACTCGGCAAGCCGGCGGCAGCGCAGGTCGTGCCCGCCAAGCCTGTCTTCCCGCCGATGGACGAGCTTACACGCGTGGCCCGTGCTCACGACCTCACTCCGGTCGGACCGCCGATGAGCGCCGATGATGCCGCCGCGATCTTCGCAGAGTCCGAGCACTGAGCTGCCGGCCGGCCCCCAATGCCGGTAGCGGCGGCACAGCTGGCCACGAAGGGGACACCATGCAGCTTCAGGCACTCGGTCACGTGGTTCTGAAAGTGAAAGGCCTTCAATGCTGTGAAGCCTTCTAGACGGAGGCATTGGGCACGCCGTAGGAGTGTAATGTTATTTTTCTGAACTTTAGAATAGCACCTGAACGTGATTGCAGATAGCTGCTATGGATCACAGACCAGATGAAATCTTTGATATCAAAGTAGTACCTCAATATCTGACACAATTTGCATTAACCTGAGCAGCACCGAAAAGTAACGTACAGTATTATCTATTCTTTCGTCCACCCCACTTCTTCTTGGAGAAAGTATACTATTGGTAGCCTATCGTTTTCGGCTTCAGTCAAAAGCGATGACTACGATACGTAGTCTTCATCGGCACATTGTGAGAACAGCTGGCAAGACATCCACACTCCGGCAATTATTCCCGAATCGATGTCCTTCAATCGTGCCTTGTTATTCAGATGGGTTAATCTTATCTCTCAAAGCCCCTGAGTATTTGAATCTCACCACTCTTCTTTGATCCAGCATCAAAGTCTCACCAGTCACAGGATTTCTTCCTCTCCGCCCTCCCTTTTTTTTCACGGAGAATTTACCGAAACCGCTGATAAGAACATCCTCACCGTCTGCCAGCGCGCCTTTTATGGTCCCCAGAAGCTCATCCACCAGCCTGCGGCTGTCTTCCCACGTGAACCCACAACCTTTTCGAACCGTTTTCATGAGATCTTTTTTCGTCAATGTCATCGTCCTGGCTCCTTCGTGATCACCGGGTAGACGGGAGGTCGTGTGAAGTCTTTCGTTTTCGGCCCAGGGGGTTTAGACTTTACCGGGCGCTCACCTTCTGTGTGTGGCGGACTATAGCATTTATGATCTCCGGCCAAGCTCCTCCATGCGGAAGATCGTGCCCCATGCCATCTATAATCTTGAACTCGGCCCCGGGCACAGCTTCAGCAGTGTCCTTGCCGCACTCAAACGGCACAAGGGGATCGCCGGTTCCGTGGATTACCAGTGTGGGCACCGCGATCGATGCAAGCGCTGACTTGCGATTTCTCTGTGCCAAGATGGCTAAGAGCTGACGAGCCGCTCCTTGAGGGTAAAATGCACGGTCGTATGCCCAGCCCGCCATCTTGCGGTGCCATTCCTCGTCGAAGGGAAAACCAGGGCCCGCAATCGTGCGGAACATTTTCAAGGTGTACTCAATGTTCGCTTCACGCTCCTCCGGGGGCGGTGTAAGCAAGACTTGCATTACCTCTGGTTTGGCTTGTGGAAGCCTGGGATTGCCTGTGGTGCTGTAAATTGAGATGAGGCTTAGAACCCGTCGTGGATGTCTGATCGCGAGAGCCTGTGCGATCATTCCGCCCATTGACATGCCGCACACATGGGCTTTTTCGATGCCTAAAGCGTCCAGCAGCCCCACTGCGTCCTCTGCCATGTCCTCGATTGTGTAGGGTAGATTGATCGTCTCGCCTTGCATCAGGGCTTGGACGGTACGCATAACATCTGGGACGCCCGCTTCCTCTATTTTAGACGAAAGTCCCACATCTCGATTGTCGTACCGAATCACATAGTGACCTTGTTGGGCGAGTTGCTTGCAGAGCTCCTCATCCCAAAAAATCAGTTGGCTGGCGAGACCTATAATCAAAAGCAAAGGTGGTGAGACTGGCTCCCCAAAGGTCTCGTATTCAAGCTGAATAGCGTTAGCACTCACACTTGGCATGATCATACCTCCGTAGCTTTCTCCTTTGACATAATTAATAAGACCGAGTGAAGGACTTCCCACATACCATAGGGAAAGGGCAATTCATCCTCTTCGACACACTGGGAAATTACTGGCAGAATGCGGGGATTCCCTGTCTGGAAAGACTGCATGTTACCAAAAGATGGGGCTCCCGTCGCGATAGAAACACTCCGCCAGGAGCAAAGGTAGGCCCATTTTCAGGGGGTGCTCCATAGTTGACCTTCGTGGTTGGACTATTTAGCTGTCTTGAAACCAGGATTATTTTTTTATATCGCATATAGGATCAGGTATCAAGTACCCAGATCAGTGGCTGAATGACTGGGGGGAACTTGAGTAGTCAGAACAATAATGAAACGGGCTTCTCAATGCTCCTTGATTGCCTAAAAATCCTCCAAAGAACGGTGGGGTTATTGAAAAGAGGTCAATTGCCACTATCTTTGAGGATAATCCCTATTGACACATGTTCTGGGGGTTCCTCTTCAAAGAAATCTCCTCCTGGTATACAATTTTCCCTCGGTATTTTTCTTTCACCACATATTCTCCGACCTCGTCAATTTGGAAAAGGGTCTCGGAGCAAGAAGGACAAAACGGTCCTTCCTTCGTGTGGTCTCCCTCCCAAGTATATGGAATCCACCCTTCGTCGATCCCTTCTTCAACCGAATCGATTTGGATGCCGCATATGGCGCACTTCATTTCGGTCCTCCTAATTCAATGTCAGTTTTATGAAAAAAGTCCTGCCATGACAAGAATAAATCCTATTTTCGCTCGATAAACGGGAAAAAATACTGATAAATCCACTGGAAATACCATTTTCCCAATGAATCTGAACAGGGATATTCAGGCTTACTGCATACTCGATTTCGAACCTCGTTCCGCCTCTGAATCCATCCTCGGCGCTCAGAAAGCCATGGAGCACGTCGCACGCCTCTACCAGTTCCTTATTGCGTTGATAATACCTCTTGGGAACCTCGAACCACGCCCGGATGTTTGCAAGGTCCGGTGCATAGACAATGACTTCCAGTCCCCTTTCCTCTGCCGCCTCTTTTGCCCAGGTGCAGACTCCTTTGCATGAGCTGGTGATGATGGTTGCCTCGGGGGGAAGGGAATCAAGCAGATCAATGACGGACTGTTTATCCTGGTATTTCCTGGCCCCCACTATTCCGATTTTCATTTCCTACCTCCATAGACAACAAAAGCGCCCATGATCGAAAGACCATGAGCGCCTTTGGGTTTCAGATTATGTGGTTATGGATTACTGCTTCACCAGGGACAGGATCATCCCTCCAACCCGATCGAGTTTATAGGATTCTTCGGCACTAAGGGTTCTGTCCTGTGCAGCACGGGTATAGGCATTGATGACCTGGAACATGGTGTATCCCTGTTCAATCTTCCATGCCTGTTCGATTGCCTCGGCCTCTTTCTTGGTGATGTTGAATTGCCGGTTGAAAGAACCGATGGTCTGCAGGGGATGATCAACCCTCGATTGAGTGGAGATCTCAAACCGCCTCTGATTGTGCTCGGATTCATAAACCACCTGTCTCAGGATGTCGGGGAATTCATCGAGAGCCTGGCGGGAGATGTGCTTGAACCTGGACGCCACGGCCGTTTTGGAAATCATCCCATTGCTACAAACCAGCAGGAAAAAATAACCCTCAATGCTGAAGGCCAATATCCTCACTTCGCTGTTGGCGATGCTGATACCGGGAACGATCTTGTCATTTTCTCCAAATCCAAAGGTGCGTGTGAAATCCGGCACCTTCAGGACCATCAGGGATTGATCCAGGGAGTAGTGGACTTCGATGTCAGGGCTGAACCTGTATTCCAGCATCCGTGAGAGCACTTCCATGTGGTCAAGACACGTATAACGGTCTGTGAATACCGCTCGCAAGCTATCCCCGTTGAACCGGCAAAAGAAGGTCTCTCTCTTCTTCGTCCAGATTCTTACTGTTCATACCGAGGTTCTTTCCCAGAACTACAACCTCGTCCTTCTCCTCCAGGATCTCATGTCGGAGGATTTCGAATGACCACTTGCCGTCAAAGGCGTCATTGAGGCGCTTGATGACTGCGTGTCCCTCGATATAATCGAGCGTGTTGCCAAGTGTTCCGACCCGCTGCTTGATTTGGCCGGGTTCAAAGGGTTTTTCCAGTAGTTCTCTGTTCATGATGTGTTCTCCTCTCTCGTGTTTTGGTAGGGTCCAAGACGCGAAAAGGGGCAGCCGAATTACCGACTGACCCCGTGGTTAATGTTGTTGGCGACTATATGTTCGCCTGTCCCGATGCCTTAAATGATTTGTTCACCTCCTTTCTTGGCTGGAGTTTGCGTTTCCATAAGTGTGGAAAGACCTGGCTCTTGACGCCACCACCCTTTTCTTTCTGATAGATACTTTTGAGGAGATAATGGGAATTCAGGATGTTGGTATGGATTTAATAGTTGATAAAACTGGAATATTCGGCTAAGAGGGTAGTATTATCGTTTTGATGTTGTTTTCTGATGTTCAATGAGGATGAAGTGGTTGGGGTTTGTGTTAATGGCAGGAAACGTAGCCCCCAGAACTTTGCTTGGATCTTGGGGCTACCGGAGGTATGGTTGATATTTCCGGGACAAGGGGACTAAGTCGTGTAATTCCAAGTCGATATCGTCGAGAAGACGAAAGGAATGATCATGCCTGAAAAAGCTAGCTATGAAGAACTCGAACAACGGATTCAGGAATTAGAGCAAGCAGAATCTGAGTGCAAGGGAACGGAGAAAGCGCTACGGGAGAGTGAGAGACGGTTTCGACGTTTAGTAGAACATTCAACGGACGCCTTCTTCTTGCATGAACGTGATGGCAGAATCATGGATGTAAATGACCATGCATGCGAGAGTCTGGGATATACACGCGAGGAACTCTTAGCCCTCTCAATAGGGGATATCGATCAGAATTTTATACCCGGAAACCATACAGAAAGCTGGGAGCAAATGGTTCAGGGCGTACCTATCACATTGGAGGGAGTTCATCGACGCAAAGATGGGACGACCTTTCCGGTTGAGATCCGTCTGGCGTGTTTTGAGTCGGGTGAAGACCAGCTCATGCTCGGCCTGGTGCGTGATGTAACCAAACGAAAGCTTGTGGAGGAGGCCTTGTTTATAAACGAGGTTAAATACAAGGCATTAATTGATAACATTAATAGTGGGGTCGCGGTATATGAAGCAAAGAATGGTGGCGAAGATTTTACATTCGTGGATTTTAACAAGGCAGGAGAAGGTATTGAAAATATTAAGAGGGAAAAACTCATAGGTAAAAGCGTTAACAAAATGTTTCCCGGCGTAAAGGGCTTTGGGCTTTTCGATGTATTTAAGAGAGTGTGGAAAACAGGAAAGCCGGAAAATTATTCTGTTACCCTTTACAAAGACGAAAGAATCTCAGGTTGGAGAGACAATTATGTCTATAAGCTACCTTCTGGGGAAATTGTTGCGGTATATAGTGATGAAACCGAACGCAAGCAGTCGGCGGAGGCGTTGAGTGAAGCTTACAGAATAATCAACAGAAGTCCCGCAGTCGTTTTTCTGTGGAAAAATTCTGAGGGATGGCCGGTTGAATTTGTCTCTGATAATGTAAAAAATCTATTTGGCTACACAGCGGAGGAATTTACCTCGGGAAAAGTCTCTTATGCCTTAATGGTGCATCCCGATGACTTGGAGAGAGTCACACAAGAAGTTACATCATCTAGCGGAAAAGAAGGAATGGAGGATTTTGGCCACAAGCTATATAGAATTTTTACTAAAGATGGAGAAACGAAATGGCTTGATGATATGACATTCATAAGAAGAAATGAAAAAGGAGATATTACACATTACCAGGGTATTGTGTTGGACATAACCGAGCGCAAGAAGGCGGAGGAAGAGCTTTTAAGGGCTCAAAAACTTGAATCCCTTGGGATTCTTGCGGGAGGAATTGCCCACGATTTCAACAATATTCTGACTACGATTCTCGGCAATGTTTCCATGGCCAGGATGCAGGTGGCACCTGAGGGGGAACCATTTGAAATGTTAAGCGAAGCCGAGGCGGCTTCAATAAGGGCGCAGAAACTGACCAAACAGTTATTGACCTTTGCCAAAGGAGGAGCGCCGGTAAAAGAGA